>Ga0208265_100099_pt1 | contig 87155 bp, 76 predicted proteins | sample LakWasMet44_HOW7_2_FD_183882 | JGI IMG/M metagenome (GOLD analysis project Ga0208265, IMG submission 183882) | Freshwater sediment methanotrophic microbial communities from Lake Washington under simulated oxygen tension - Sediment Metagenome... | ecosystem: Environmental > Aquatic > Freshwater >... | reverse complement strand
GCTAACCAAACTGATGACAGGCTCTAACCGATGAAAGTATTAGTCACCGGCACAGCGGGCTTTATCGGCAATCACGTAGCCATCAAATTACTGGAACGGGGCGATGAAGTCATCGGCGTGGATAATCTCAATGATTACTACGATGTCAACCTGAAAAAAGCCCGTCTGGCCCGTATTCTCGATCATAAGCATTACACCGACGTACGCGCCGATATCGCCGACCGGGAAGCGATGGAGCGGCTTTTTAAACAGCATCAACCGCAAAGGGTGGTCAATCTGGCGGCACAGGCCGGGGTTCGCTATTCCATAGAGAACCCGCATGCGTATATCGACAGCAATATCGTCGGCTTCATCAATATCCTGGAAGGCTGCCGGCATCACAAAATAGAGCATCTGGTTTATGCCTCCAGCAGTTCGGTTTATGGCGCCAATGAAACCATGCCGTTCTCCGTGCACGACAATGTCGATCATCCGCTCAGCCTGTATGCGGCCTCCAAAAAAGCCAATGAACTGATGGCGCATACCTACAGCAATTTATATCAACTGCCGACTACCGGATTAAGGTTCTTTACCGTTTATGGTCCGTGGGGCAGGCCGGACATGGCGCTGTTTCTGTTTACCAAAGCCATTTTGGCCGGCGAGCCGATCCAGGTGTTCAACTACGGCAAGCATCGGCGGGATTTCACCTATATCGACGACATCGTCGAGGGCATCATCAGAACCCTGGACCATCCCGCCCAGCCCAACCCGGACTGGACCGGCAAACGGCCTGATCCGGGCACCAGCAAAGCGCCGTGGCGAGTCTACAATATCGGCAACCAAAATCCGGTCGAGTTATCGGCTTACATAGAAACCCTGGAAAAAGCCTTGGGCAAAACAGCAGAAAAACAGCTGTTGCCATTGCAGCCCGGGGATGTGCCGGATACCTATGCCGATGTGGAAGCCTTGGTGGAAGATGTGGGGTATAAACCGAATACGCCCATTGAGAAAGGTATTGGGAAATTCGTGGACTGGTATCTGATGTACAACAACATAACTGCCAATTAATCATTATTTTTTGGAAGTTCTTGCAAGCTGCGGCAAGGGCGGATGCCCAGGCATTATTGGCAATGAGCATACTGAAAAATGCTTGTTTCAAGTAATGTGATTACAACATGAAAAAGATCAAGAGGAATCGATATCCTTAGTCAGTGCGTTAGAGCTGCTGAGATGTGTCATTACCTCTGATCTTTGTTCAAGAGAAAGTATAAAAATGCCCCTGAAAAAGCAACGGGCCAGTCAATAGCAGATCTGTATTTCCACTAACTGGCGCATGACAATATAAATTCAAAAGGGTGTGACATCCGTTTGGCGGCGAGAGTTTAAAAACAATTTTTTGATCAAATTATTATCAAAATCAATTAAGGACGATGAAAGACTATCCAATCTCATGGAATATCAATGCAAATAGTTATTTTTGATTTATGCCCAGTAAGCATGCATAAAGCGCGAAAATAATATATAAAACCTGCAATTTTTAATTTCAAATTGGCAATGTAATGTTTAGTAAAAGTTTACAATATAATTTATTGTCACTTATAAATATAGCTATTTCATTTGTTTTTATTATTTTTTTGGGACGCAAATTCGGCGCGAGTTCTGATACCGATGTTTACTTTGTATCTATCGCAATAGTGGGGTATCTGGGCATTCTGGCTCAATGTGTATGGGGGGCTATGAGCCCTTATTATTCAAAATTAAAGGTAGAAAATTTACATCTGGCTTCCAAATTATATTCGGTATTGCTCAATAATGTGATTATCATATCTTTTATAGAGATCTTGCTGTATTTTTTGATTACTAATAAATTTCGTGTGATTTCGCCAGAAAAAAAAGAGTTTTTAGATATATTTATTTACTATTTGGTTCTTCAAAGTGTTATTTTGTTTAATAAGTCTTTATTAAATCTTGAGAAGCACTTTGCTATTTTTTACTTGGTTGATATTTTTATAACAAGCGTTAATTTAATAGTTTTATTGTTCTTTTCAAAAGGTAATATAATAATTATAGCGTACTCTACTATCATTGCCGCTATATTGGCTGTCATGTGGCAACTCTATTTTGTATTTTTTAAATTAAATTATAAATATAAATTATCTCTTTCTCAAAAGGAAATGCCTGGTATCTATAGAAATTCAATAAAAATGAATATTGGCTTGTTGTTATATGGAGTCAAGGATATTATTTTGATTTCTGTTTTCACTAGCTTTGGCAATGGAATCTATTCGTTATTTAATTATGCTAACAAATTTTCGGTAGCTTTGTTTCAGATAACAAATGCCCCAATAGTGAATATATACGTGGCTAAACTCAATGAAGTTGTCGCAAATAAAAAATTTTACGAAGTTAAAGGATTAAGGAGAGGTGTTTTAGTTCAAACAATGATCTTGCTCGTGATAGGGTTCACAGTATTATATTTTGTTTTGCCTTATGTTCTAGGTTTGTTTTTTAAAGGCAAATTTTCTTTAGAAGAGATTAAAGAGATACAGCATATTTTTAGCTATATGGCTGTGTTCTATTTCGTGGTAGCGATAAACAATCCTTATTCCAGAGCCATATCTATATTTAAGTTATTTAATTACAACTTGTTTGTAAATTTTATATTTTTTAGTTTAATTTGTTTATCTTATCTGATCTTTAAGGTATACAAATTAAACTATATTGATATGTTATTGTTATTTTCTTTGGCACAGTTTGTAAGTTTGGTTTTATATGCAATTAAAAACAGGCTTTTTTTAAAAAGAAAGGAAGCGTTAAATATTTGTTGAGATAAGTTCACTTCGAAAAATACTTGCTGCTGTAAATAATTAAATATAAAAATAAAATGAATAAAATATTGAAGTTATTGGCTTATAAATTTCTTAGCCCGAATAGTTATGCCAAATTTATTGGGGTGAAATTCGGTTCTAATTGCAAATTCCGAACAAAATACTTTGGCACCGAGCCTTATCTGATAGAAGTTGGAGATAATGTTCAAACATCTTCAAATGTTTATTTCATTAATCATGATGGTGGTGTGGGTGTTTTAAGAAATTTATACAAAGACCTTAAAAAAACTGATTTAATTAAAAGGATTATTATTGGAAATAATGTATTTATTGGCTTTAATGTAACTATATTATTAGGCACTAAGATAGGGGACAATGTTATTGTCGGCGCCGGTAGTGTCGTTAAAGGCGAATTAATGTCAAATAGTGTTTATGCTGGAGTCCCGGCTAAATATATTTGTTCAATTGATAGTTATAAAGAGAAAAATAGTCGTTTTTTCTTAAATACATTTTCAATCGAGCCAGTTAAAAAAGAAGAAATTCTAAGAGGGTTTTTTCTCGAATCTAATCCTTAAGCCTTCTGTAACCAACACAAGATCAAGTTCAGGAAAAGATTTTTTCAAATTATAAAGATGTATAAAAAAGCAAGTTTCACTTGCAGTTAGTGCGTTTGAAAACTAGTTTAACTGAATCTATGAATTAAATTATGGTGTGGCTCATATCTAAAAGTCAGGGAATCAGGTTGCCTGTATGGGCGGGCTGAAAGCGTTCCTCAGATGATGAATCGTTTTGTTAAGATTGAAAAAGACCTTATGCACGTACACAGCGTTGAAAAAATGCAATCTTGACATAATGCTGTCTCAGGTTTGTTGCTGATGAAAGCTCTAGCAGTATGCCAGGATTAATCATGGTAATCGATTTAGTAATTCGACGGTCCAGTTCGTTTGAAAAAATTAATGCTAAATAATTATGGCTATCGTTCAGAATATTTATTTCCAATCAATTGAACAGATGGCTGAAACTCACTAGTTAAATTGACTCAGGATTGATGCTAATTTTCTGTTAGAAATTTATAGCTTGATAAAAATGAATGTAATACACATTAAATTAACTTTTATTCTTTTATTGTTTGCGCTTTTTTTTGTAAGGCCTGAGTTTGAAAGTGTAACTGATCCAGAACTTCTAGTAATTTATATTTCTTTCTTTTTTATTGCGACTTTTATTCACTTATTAAGCAAAAGAGATGACAAAAACTGGTTTCGTTTGGATGTTATGTTTCTTCTTGGATATGGAATAGTTCATTTTCAATGGCCAATTATGTTTGCTATCAGTGGAATTTATCCAGAGAAGTTTGCAAAGGTTTCGATGAGTTCCTTCTATGTAAATTACGGAACCTGGCTCGCGGCTGTAGGTATTGTTTCCTGGTTTTTTGGACATTCTCTTCTGGCAATAAAAACTGTACCAACTATAGTGAAATACTCTTTTGACTATAAAAAATTATTTGGGTTAATTATCGTATTGAGCGGTTTATTTCTATCTACAGCAGGAACTGACTATTTAACGGGTGGTGTATATAAAGGTTCAGGAGGATCGGCAGCCGGCGAGGGTATTGCGGCATATTTTCAATTACTCCTTGCAATTGCAATATTGGTTATAACTGCTGTTATTGTATTAAATAATAAAAATAGCTTTAATTATAATAGTATACTTTGGTTATTAAAATTAGATAAAAAATATTTGTTTACGACTTTAAGCTATATTTTATTGTTTTTATCTATTGGCGATAGAGGTTCTGGTATTCAAGTTGTTTTTGCTTTCCTTATTTTGTTTGGCAGCATAATTAGAGATATAAGACTTATTGAGCTAATTTTAATGACTATTATAGGCGCAATTATACTAACATTAATAGGATTGGGAAGAAGTTCATTGGATGGCGGTAATATATTATCTTCGGGATTAGATAGTTTTGAAATGACTTCAGGATATGATATTACATTAGAATTGGCTAATAGTATTAGAACATTATATGCTACATTAGCTGCTGTGCCGGAATATCATGATTATTTCTATGGCAAGCTGTGGCTTGATAAAACATTGAGTATTATCCCTTTTGCACAAAATATTTATTTACAAATCTCAGAAGATGTCGCGTATGAAATGAGTTCTTCTGGATATATCACTTATCTAAAGTTTGGGCTAAATCCTACCTCAGGCGAAGGCACTTCTCTAATTGCTGACACATTCATTAACTTTGGTTTGGTCGGCGTATTGTTTTTTTTATTTCTTTTGGGAATGTTTTTCAAGAAAGTAGAAAATGAGCTTAAGCTGCAGCAAAACTATTATTGGACAGTAATAGCAGCTTTATTAGGTAGTCTGGCATTTTATTTAGGACGTGGCAGTCTATTTGAGCCTTTCAGATACATGGTTTGGGGTCTTGGATTATCTTATTTTTTTGTCAAACGGAGAAGAATGAGTGTCTAAAGTGGTTCTGGTTATTCCTACAATGCATCAAGGGGGGGCTGAGCGTGTCATGTCAGAATTGGCAAATGCTTGGAGTGCTCAACAGCATGAAATACATCTTGTGCTATTAGCTAAATCCAAGAGCTTTTACTATATTAATGACAATGTAATTATTCATAATTTAGGATTTAGTCACTCGCAGCTATTGAATAAGATTTTTAATGAATTGAAAGTTTTCTTTAAATTAAGAAAAATATTAAAAGAGCAAAAGCCTGATTTTGTACTTAGCTTTATGAGTAAGTACAATATATTGACTATTCTCGCTGCTTCAAATCTGAGTTTGAAAGTATTTGTATCAGACCGAAGCAACCCTAAAAAACAGTTGCCATTTCTTATCTCATTTCTAAGAAAAATCACATACAGATTTGCTCATGGAATTGTCGCTCAAACCAGCTTGGCTAAATCAGTTCTTGAGGAAAATACAGGCAATAGAAATATAGTGGTTATTCCAAACCCCTTAAAGACTGTTTCTGTTTGTGAAAATATTGAGAAAGATAAAATTATATTGAATGTAGGGCGTTTGGTTGAAGAAAAAGGCCAAAAATATCTTTTAGAGGCACTTACAAAAATAAAAGATACAGAATGGAAAATAGCTATATTAGGTGATGGGCCATTATATGATCAGTTAAAAGAACAGGCAGAAAAGTTAGGTTTAAGTGACCGAGTAATAATGCCTGGTGTCGTTAATGAAATAGACCACTGGCTAACGAAAGCATCTGTATTTGCTTTTCCATCCGTTTCCGAAGGTTTTCCCAACGCTCTTGTAGAGGCAATGGCTGCCGGGCTTCCCTGTGTCAGTTTTGATTGTGATGCTGGACCAAGAGATATCATCATTGATGGTAAAAATGGCTACTTGGTGCCTGTGCGGGATGTTGAGGTTTTTGCGAGCCGATTAGAAACCTTAATCAATAACGCTGCAATCAGAACGCGGCTATCCAAAGAAGCGGCCAAGATAGTTAATGACTTTGGTGTAAAAAAGATATCTGATGACTATCTGACGTTCTGCATGGGGCAATAAAATGAAAACTATTGTAATTAATGCATTAAGCGCTCTTCGGGGCGGCGGTCAGACTTATCTGATTAATTTGCTGAATTCTTTGCCAAAAGGAGATTTTAAGGTTTTGCTTTTGGTAAACAGTAAAAACAAGCAGTTGTTTTCACAATACGGCTCGGGTCGTGTAGAGATCTTTGAAGCGGTATGGGCATCAAAAAGCATTCTGCACCGGACTTTGTGGGAAAGGATCGCTCTGCCTCACAAGTTGAAAGAATGGCAAGCGGCAATCTATTATGCGCCTGGCGGTGTCATGATTACCACTCCTCCAAAAGGATGTCTCAGCGCTACTGCCTTAAGAAATATGCTGCCGTTTGATGATAGGGAGCGGAAGCGTTTTCCGTTTATTTCAATTATTCGATTCAAGCTGTGGCTGTTGCGATTTGTGTTTTTGAAGTCCTATCAAAAGTCAGATAAGGTCGTGTTTATATCCGAGTATTCAATGGCGGTTGTTAAGCAATACATGCCGAATATAAAGAGTAAAGGTGTCGTTATTCCTCATGGGCTTAACAGTCAGTTTTTGAATGCAGAAGATTCTTATGATCTGCCGGACACTCTTAAGGTAAATCAGTTTTATCTATATGTCTCGATACTAGATGTTTATAAGGCGCAAAAAGAAATTGTAAAAGCCTGGAGAAAGTTGCTGGATAGTAATTTTGCATATCCACTGGTTTTGGTTGGGCCGAAATACAATCAGTATGGTGAAGAAGTCATGGCATTGATTGATCAGTTGGGGCTTCAGGATAAGGTGATTTATTTGGGAAAAGTCGATTATGAAAAATTACCAAGTCTTTATAAGTCTGCTAGGGCCTTATTGTTTGCTTCGTCCTGCGAATGCTGTCCGAATATCCTGCTTGAAAAACTCGCGGCAGGGAAACTGGTACTTTGTTCAAATATAGATCCAATGCCTGAGTTTGGTGGAGATGCGGCAGTCTATTTTGATCCTTATGCGCCAGATGATTTATACGAAAAAGTCATGAATATGGAAATGCATTCTTCGGTGATGAATGAGATGGGTGATAAGGCCTATAAGCAGGCTTTAAAATTTGACTGGACCAATACTGCACAAAAAACAATAGATTTTCTTGTTAATATTAATTAAATCATATGATTGGATGTTAATATTAAGAGTGTAGGCAATTCGGTCAGTTGTATGAAAAGATTAAAATATACCTATCAATATTTTTCTAATACTTAAAATCCACAGTCGTAAGCTATACCGCAAATAAAGGTGATTTTCGTCACAAACCTTATAATAAATCAGGATTATAATAAATTTACCAAAAAGTATATTTTATATATTTAGTTAATTTTTATATGCCAAATTCTCATTATTAGTATGTAATAGGGCGTAAGAATAAGACGTTTAAGTGAAAAAATTACTTGTAACTGATCAAGGGTTGCTCCGTATCCTATAAAAATGGATACCAATCATTGTGAATGGGCAGAGTTAGTTTTGATCAATGGATTGGGTTATATCTGAAGCATCTCGTTTTCACTTAATAAACGTGATCTCATGTTTTAAATAAGCTCAAGCAGATGTAATGCAATGTGTCCTTTTGAGGCATTTAATTATAGTCAGGCGGTAATTGTATATGACAAACACCAGAGTCAATGAGATCGATTTATTGAGATTCTTTGCGGCATTATCAGTCGTGTTTTTTCACTACTCGTTTAGAGGTTACGCTGCAGATGCGATGTCGGTCATGCCGTACCCATTGTTGGCTCCTTTTTCTAAGTATGGTTATCTTGGCGTCGAGCTATTCTTCATTATCAGTGGATTCGTCATACTGATGACTGCTGCCAGTGGTAGTTTGAAGCGCTTTTTTGTTTCAAGGGTCGTTCGGCTCTATCCTGCTTTTTGGGTTTGTTGCACTATTACATTCGCAATGATCATGGTCATTGGCGGATCTCGCTTTTCGGCATCGATAAGCCAATATCTTATGAATATGACCATGCTGAACGGTTTTGTCGGTGTGCCTTCTATTGATGGCGTTTATGGAACCTTACTGGTAGAGATGAAGTTTTATGCCTTGATTGCTGTTATTTTGGCAATCGGCAGAATTCACCAGGCACAGCTATTCCTAGTTTTATGGCTAGTCCTTTCGGTGGTCCTCGAAGTCAAGCCTATAAGCGCATTACGATCTCTTCTGATAGTTGAGTTCTCAGCTTATTTTATTGCCGGTGCAACCTATTTTTTAATCTGGTCCCAAGGTGTTTCTCTAACAAGAGTTGGTATGATTATTTTGTCGTGGGGGCTTGCAGTATTTCAGACGATCAACCACCTGCCAACTTTTGAGAAGCATTACGATACAGCAATGAGTGGCAACATAGTTGCCGGAATTATTACTATGTTCTTTTTTGTGATGCTTCTGGTTTCTTTAAAACGCACAGGTTTTTTGGGTCGCTACAACTGGTTGATGGCTGGTTCGCTTACCTATCCGCTTTATCTTATTCACCAGAATATCGGGTATATGATTTTCAACATTGGCTATCCTGCAATCAATCCACATCTACTTCTTTGGGGCACTATAGTTGGCGCACTCGTAGCAGCTTATGCTGTGCATATTTTTATTGAGAAGAAGTTTTCATTGCCACTTAAGAATGCCATTAACAACTCTTTCAATTCTATACATTGTTTGACAATCAATGCAGTGCAGGGCGTGCGTGGTTTACAGAAGCGATAGATCTCGGTATTTGTTCTCAGCGTATATTGGAATGGAAGTATAGCAAAGTTGCATAGAGCCATTATGTGTGCAGTTGTGTATTTGCTCGGTATTAATGCAGAAGCAGGACGCTTGGGTTCCGGTATTGGTTGCCTGACTTTTTCCGTTAATTCGGGTTTGGAGTCTAAATTAAGCGGCAGGGATGTTTAATCGCAATCCTTAAGTCAAGCCAATAGCATACAGTTCTGGGTTGTATGCCATTTTGGACTTGTGAGTTATAAATCATGAATATTAAAAAAATTAATTACTTAAGGTAAATAAGTATTAAAAAATAAATTAACGTATATTCCGATCAAATCATTCATATAAAAAATTAGTTTAATCCAAAAATACCTGTCTATATTCTGCTAGGGCTGAAAACTCGCAAGCATTATAACCATGCTGCAAAATAAAGGTGATTTTCATCACAAAGTTTATAAATTATCAGATTTATAACGTAAAAATATAATAAACTCTCTGTCAACAAACTAAATCGCATATGAGCTGATTAACAATAAGTTTGTATGTATTTTAACCTTATTTTTTATAAGAAATATAGTATAAAAAATAAGGTTATAGTTACAAGTGTTAATATAGGGTTGTCAATGGGTTTGGAGGGTTGTTATATTAATGATGCTGGTTTTATAGGCGTAAATAATAAAAGTGATTGTTGTCACAAACTTTATAAATTATAGTTTTTATAGGCGTAAATATATATTAAAATAACTTTTAATATATATTAATTTTTAAAAGAATTAATATATATTAAAGTTCCCGTTTTCTAGATATAAAGGATCAAATATAAAATGGGGGTTAAACCAATAGAATTGCTCGAAACTGATCGGGAACTGCTTCAGCATCTTATTAAAAAAGGCAGCGATTGGCGGGAGAGAGAGCGGGCGGAGACGATCCTGATGCTAGCAGAAGGATACACAGTCAAGGAAACTGCCGAAAAGCAGGGGCTGACCAGGGAAGCGATTCGCGAACGACGAAGGAAATGGTTGAAGGCTGGCTTTGCGAGTTTGCCGGATAAACCTCGCAGCGGTGCACCAAACAAGCTTAGGGATGAGCATCGTGATCAGCTCCGAAGCTGGATTGAAGCAGAACCGTTAACAGCTCGAGCATTATTGAGCAGATTGGAAAATACATACGGCGTTCAGATCGGCAATACTACCTTGCGAACAGAACTGAAGCGTCTGGGTTTTGTCTGGAGGCGTACGCGGTACAGTTTAAAAAAAGCGTGATGATGCTGGCCCAAATAGAGATTCCTGTTTGGGTCAAGCTGGCTCTGAATAGAGCATTCTAGTTGGACTATATTCACGAGGCCGGTTTTTTCATATCTGCCGGATCGTTCCGCAGGGCGATAAAGCGGGAGGAAGTAATGACTAAAATCGACTCCTTTTAGCCGTTAAAGTTGTTTTGAATAATATCTGGTCAACCGCTATCGGATGAGCAGAAAAATTCATTGATGAAATTAGGGCTAATTTAGCATTCACAGTATGCGCTGCTTTTTGCTGGCTGGTTGATTAATACGGCTAATAGCTTGCAAGCGAGTTTCACAATCTGGCTGCGCTAGATTACCACTTAAAAACTGTAGATTTTTTCTTAACGATAATTATATCGGGTAAATAATGTTTGCTAATAAAACGCTATTGATTACGGGTGGCACTGGCTCTTTCGGTAACGCTGTGCTGGATAGGTTTCTTGATACCGACATTCAGGAAATTCGCATATTTAGCCGTGATGAAAAAAAGCAGCACGACATGCGGCTTCAGTATAACAATGACAAGATAAAGTTCCACATTGGCGATGTCCGCTCATTCGATAGCATTGATGCGGCGATGCGTGGTGTTGATTATGTTTTTAGCGCGGCGGCTTTAAAACAAGTCCCTTCTTGCGAGTTTTATCCCATCGAAGCTGTTAAAACGAATATCTTGGGCACGGAAAATACCTTGAAAGCCGCTATTAAAAATCAGGTGAAAAATGCCATTGTATTAAGTACCGATAAAGCCGTTTATCCGATTAACGCAATGGGGATGAGTAAAGCTCTGATGGAGAAGGTGTCTGTTGCAACATCCCGTAGCGTACCTGACGACGGACCAGTCATATGCAACACCCGTTATGGCAATGTCATGGCGTCACGCGGTTCCGTGATACCTTTGTTTATCGAGCAGATCAAATCGGGCATGCCTTTGACCATTACTGACCCTGATATGACACGTTTTATGATGTCATTACCTGATGCAGTCAACTTGGTTTTATTTGCCTTTGAGCATGGCGTGCAAGGGGATACGTTTGTTCAAAAGGCACCGGCGGCAACAGTTTTGACGTTAGCCAAAGCGTTAAAGAAAATATTCAATGCAAAAAATGAAATTCGTATTTTGGGTACGCGACACGGCGAGAAAAAGCATGAAGCATTGCTGTGCAGGGAAGAGTATCTGAACGCCGAAGACTTGGGCGGGTATTTCAGAATTCCCGCGGATACCAGGGATCTTAACTATGCCAAGTATTTTGAAGAAGGCGAGCAGGTCTTATCTCAAGGACAGGATTATACCTCTGAGAATACCGAACGTTTGGATGTAGAAGGTATGATCGAGTTGTTAATGAAGCTTGACTATATCAAAGACGAACTCAAGTCAGATTATAGATAGCCATGAAAAAAATTATGACCATCGTGGGCACGCGCCCGGAGATTATCAAGCTGAGCCGCGTGATTGCCCAACTTGAAAAATATACGGAACATGTATTGGTTCATACCGGCCAGAATTATGATTTTGAGCTCAATGAAGTCTTCTTCAATGAATTAGGAATCAGAAAGCCCGATTATTTTTTGAACGCGGCCGGCAATAATGCCGCTGAAACCATCGGTAATGTCATCATAAAATCCGACCAGCTTTTAGCTGAAGTGCGTCCTGACGCACTTTTGGTTTACGGCGACACTAATAGTTGCCTGTCCGTAATTTCTGCCAAGCGCAGAAAGATACCTGTTTTTCACATGGAAGCAGGCAACCGTTGTTTCGACCAGCGAGTTCCTGAGGAAATTAACCGGAAAATAGTCGATCATCTCAGCGACATCAATATGACGCTGACCGAACATGCCAGACGCTATCTGGTGTCCGAGGGGGTTAATCCGGAAACAATTATCAAAACCGGCTCCTCAATGCTGGAAGTACTGAATCATTATCAGGCTGATATTGATAAATCGAACGTATTGGAACGGCTTGGATTAGCGTCACGAGATTTCTTTATTGTCAGTGCTCACAGGGAAGAAAATGTCGACTCAGAAGAAAACTTTAATGATCTTCTGACTTCGCTAAACGCAATTGCCGAGAAATACGGCAAAAGAATCATTGTATCAACGCATCCACGCACCCGAAAAAAACTGGAATCCTTCCGGGGCAAACAATTCAACGCTCTGATCGAGTTTATGAAGCCGCTCGGCTTCTTCGATTACATCTGTCTGCAAAAGCACGCTTTTTGTGCTATTTCCGACAGCGGCACTATTACCGAGGAATCCTCCATATTGGGATTTCCCGCCATTACTATCCGCCAGGCCCATGAACGGCCTGAAGGCATGGATGAAGGCACATTGATCATGTCGGGGCTTAAATCCGAGGACATCATCAATGCGATTGATATCGTCACCGATCAGTGGCGTGAAAATCCGAATGGCATTCATCTGGTAAGAGATTATGACGTAGACAATGTGTCCCAGAAGGTCGTCAGAATCATTGTCAGTTATATGGATTACATTAACAGAACAGTGTGGAAACGGTATTGATATGAAAAAAGTGGTGGTATTAGGCAGTGTCGGCATGGCAGGCCATATTATGACTGAATACCTGCATGCTACTGGCGATTATCATGTATTCGGCATAGCGCGCGAGGATGGCCGCTATGTCGATAAAAAACTGGATGCGCTTGATTTTTCAGGTCTGCAAGGCTATTTCAACGAAATCAATCCGGACTTGGTGATCAACTGCATTGGGGTACTGGTCAGCAAGTCTGCCGATGATATGTGCACTGCTATACAAATCAACAGTTATCTGCCGCATTTTCTTTCCCGTCTGGGCAAACAGCTTGGTTTCAAGTTGGTTCATATCAGCACGGATTGCGTGTTCTCGGGCAAGGACGGACAGTATCGTGAGGATGCCTTCAGAGACGGCAATGATAACTATGCCAGAACAAAAGTACTGGGTGAGGTCATTAACGATCGTGATCTGACCATCCGCACTTCGATCATCGGCCCTGAACTCAAACTTAATGGCACAGGTTTGCTGGATTGGTTCTTTAAACAGCGTGGCGAGATCAAAGGCTATTCCAAAGCCTACTGGTCAGGCGTAACCACACTAGAACTGGCAAAAGCCGCCCATGAAATGATCAAGCAGGGCATTACAGGGCTTTACCAATTATGCCCTTGCGAAAAAATATCGAAATACGAGCTGCTAAAACTTATCGCCAAGGTATGGGAAAAGGATGTTTCCATATTGCCTTATGAAAACTATGCGGTTGATAAAAGCTTAGTGAGCACGAGAGCTGACTTTAATTATCCAAAACCGGACTATGAAGCCATGCTGATTGAAGCTCGCGAGTGGATGGATACGCATGCTGACTATTACTCTCATTATCGGCTGAAATAAATGAAAGTACTGTTAATTATTGATGACTATCTGCCGGCCAGCATCAAGGTCGGAGCCAAGATGATGCATGAACTGGCCGTTGAGTTTGTAGCGCGCGGAAATCAGGTCACTGTTATCACTCCTGATCACAGAACTGCCAACCGGCCCAAAATTGCGACCTTGGATGGCGTTACAGTCTGCCGTTTTCGTTCCGGCAAAATCAAAAACGTTTCAAAAGTCAAAAGGGCCATTAATGAGACGCTGCTTTCATACAATGCCTGGAAGGACCATAAAAAGTATTTTAAAAACAACAAGCATGATCTGATTATTTATTATTCGCCGTCGATTTTTTGGGGCGGATTGGTCAGAAAGCTCAAAAAGCTTTGGGGAGCGCCAAGCTATCTCATTTTACGGGATTTTTTCCCGCAGTGGGTCATTGACAACGGTATTTTGAAGGCTCGCTCGCCAATCACAAAATATTTCAGATTTTTCGAATGGTTCAGTTACCAGGCAGCAGACACTATAGCGATTCAATCGCCTAAAAACAGGGAATGGTTTGCTAAGACGGCGAGAACCGGCAAGCCTTTGGATGTGCTTTATAACTGGGCGGCAAATGATCCCGTTCCTTTACATGGCGGCCATTATCGAGAGACGTTGGGGCTTAAAGATAAAGTTGTTTATTTTTATGGCGGCAATATTGGTCATGCGCAGGACATGATGAATATTGTGCGTTTGGCTAAAAATATGCGGACAGAAAATAAGGCGCATTTTGTTTTGGTCGGTGAGGGCGATGAGGTTGGGCTTGTTCGCAACAGCATTGAAACAGAAGGATTGAAAAATATCTCTCTCTTGCCAGCTGTCTCTCAAGGTGAATTCAAAAAAATGCTGGCCGAGTTTGATATCGGGCTTTTTACGCTTCATCGCGACCATACGACCCATAATTTTCCCGGCAAGTTATTGGGCTATATGGTTCAGCGTATGCCCATACTGGGCAGCATCAATTCGGACAATGATCTAAAGCCTGTTGTAGAAGATGCGGGTGCCGGGCTGATTACTAGCAATGGCGATGACGAAGGGCTGCTAAAAAATGCCTTGAAGCTGCTGCATGATGAAACATTGCGGACTCAAATGGGAGAAAATGCGAACAAGCTACTGAATGAGCAATTCTCCGTTGCATCTGCAGTCGACAAAATCATAGCCTTTGCTGTTGGCCATGGTGTTAGCGCTATAAACGATAGGGAAGCGGAATCAGAAAAACTCGAGCCCATTGCGCTGCGTTCTAACTAATTGCTAAGAATGGATGAGTTGCCTGAGTTCATGTCATTACAAATAAGCCGCAACAGTCAGGGAAGAGCGCTACGGCTTCAATTTCAAAAATTTAAGTTGAATTCGATAAATGCAAAGAAGAGGGCTTGCCTTAAAAGATAAAAGCGAAACCATTCTCAATCGGTGATCCGGCTGACTTTTTATGTAGATATTGTTATTCATATACCCATCGTACTTTTTGACTTAAAGGATTACACATAAATGCTATCTGATTATTTGTTCGAATATTGGGCAGTATTTGGTATATCTGCCGCAGTTGTCATCTTGCTGACTCCGCTATTTATAAAGTTGGCTCCGCATGTCGGCTTAATGGATGTTCCCAATGAGCGTTGTATTCATAAAAAAGTCACACCCTTAGGCGGTGGGGTTGTAGTATTTATCGGATTCAATCTCGCTTGTTACGCGCTGTATCATTATCTCTGGCCGGACTTTGCCGGCCGGCTGGGCATCAATTGGTGGCACGCTTTTTTTATCTCCTCGGCTATTTTACTGGTTGTCGGTTTGGTCGATGACTACCAGGGCATATCACCTGTAAGCAAGCTGGCAGGACAGGCGCTGGCGACTGTTTCACTTTATCTATTATCGGGCTACCAATTTAACTTGTTGGGCTTTGATTTTGGCTTTTGGGGCGGTTTGATTTTTGTCTTGATCTGGACGCTGGGCATAGTCAACGCATTTAATTTAATAGATGGATTAGACGGCTTATGCTCAGGCTTGGCGATGATTTCCAGCGTGGGCCTGGCGGCTGTTTTTCTGTTCCGGGGAGTGCCAGGGGATGCAATGATTTGTCTGGCTTTGGCTGGAGGCTGCGTAGGATTTCTTCGTTATAACTTTTTTCCGGCCAAGGTTTTTCTGGGCGATACCGGCAGCATGTTCCTGGGCTTTGCTTTGGCCAGTGTCAGTTTGCATGCGGGCGGCAAGGGTTCTTTCTTTGTCATTTTAGCCGTGCCCTTTTTTATTGCCGGCATTCCCATTACCGATACGTTGCTGGCCATCTGGCGGCGTTCAATCCGTAAAATACTGGCTGATCGAGACGGCAAGCCTGGCGTTAAGATCATGCAGCCTGATAAAGAGCATTTGCATCACAGGCTGCTCGATTACGGTCTTAAGCAGCACCATGTCGCGCTGGTTTTATACGCGGTTAATATGCTGATCGTCGGCTTGGGGTTGTTCTATGTCATCGCTCAAGAAGTTGCCAGCGGATTGTTTTTGATTGTTTTTATCTCCGCTGCTTATCTGCTTGTTAAATATGTGCTGCAGATCGAGTTATGGGAGACGAGCAAATTATTGGCCCGATCCAACGACAAACCTCAACTCACACGCTTCATGCTGGTTTTTTATCCGTTGTTCGATTTGTTGTGGATATCGTTTTCCGCCTGGCTGGCAGGCGTCATCGCGCTATCGGGTCAGCAGCCTTTTCATAACGTAAGCGAGTGGGCGTTTCGTTTGCCTTTATGGGTGCTGCCCGTTCTTTTATCGCTGTTTATATCCAAGGCTTATATCAAGATTTGGCGGAACAGTTTCTTCAGGGATTATTTGACCTTGATGCTGGCCATAGTTGTCGGCTGCAGCATCAGTTGGTCATTGATTTGTTTGCTGACCAGCAATGCAAGCATTTCTACATTTAATCAACTGTTGTTGTTTTGCTTGTTTTCCTTGCTAGGCGTAATTGGCATACGGACTCTTCATCAAATCATCAGGGAATGGTGTGTTGCCAGCCATAAACATGATAAACGCAATGTATTGGTTTATGGCGCCGGTACGCATGGCGGCTTGTATATGCGTGAGCGTCATTTAAATCATGGCGTTGAGCTGGGCTCTGTTAATGTGATCGGTTTTATCGATGACAATAGCCTGTTAAAGGAAAAATATATTTACGGAAAAGCCGTATTGGGTGAGTTAAATGATTTCAAGGAGCTGGTTTCAAAACATAATATCGATGAAGTCGTACTGACGAGTCCCATCTCAACCGATAAATTATCCAAATTAAAACAAATTGCTGATCAGCATAAGATCAAATTAATGGAATGGCGCGCTTATACCGTCGGCGTTCACTAGGTGAGCAACAATGATCTTTTATAGTTTGCTGGCTGTTGTATTTTTGTCTCCTCTGCCTTACGGAGCCAATCGACCCTGGTCATGGAGTTTATGCTCACTGTTGATAGCGCTGTTGGCCATGGCCTGGGCTGTACAGTTTTTTGTCAGGAAGCGGCAAACTCCTTTTTTTCAGCATTGGGGTTCGGTTGGCGATGCGGCAATATTGTTTTTTGCCGCACTGTGCTGGGCTTGGATACAAACAACCGGTGAGTGGCTTCATCCGCTATGGCAGGTGCAAAATGAACTGTTGAATTTTTCTGCCGGAGCCATTTCTTTGAATCCGGCTGATACGATAACTTCAGTCATGCGCTTGTTAAGCTACGCGATAGTGTTTTGGTTGGCATTATGCTACGGGCAGGATCGACAGAAGGCCAAATCCGCTTTTTATGGCTTGATGGCAGCCGGTTTTGTTTACTCGGCATATGGCTTGATCGTTCAGTTGGGCGATTTCAAAGTGGTCCTCTGGCACGAAAGGCCCTATGCCGATTCTGTATCCTCGACTTTTATCAATAGAAACCATTTTGCGACCTTTGCGGGGTTAACGCTGCTTTGCTCGCTGGCCTTACTGAGTGAACGTATGGAAACATTGGCGGACTATAATCTGGCCAGTAATTTCGACAGGCAGCGCTTTATTGAGGATCTGATTACACGGGCATGGTTGCCTTTACTGGCTTTTTTCACCATCAGTTCGGCATTAATCCTGTCGCATTCGCGTGGCGGTTTCTTAAGTTTCAGTCTGGCCTTGTCAGTTTTTTTGATACTGTTTTATATCAATCCCCGTACCCGTAATAAAAACACATTGATTATCTTTGGTTCTCTGGTCGTGTTGGGAGCGCTTGCTTTTTTCGTCAGCAGCGATGCCTTGCTTGATCGTTTCGGACGTCTGGATGAAGAAAGTAAAATCAGAACGACTGTTTACGGTTTGACCTGGAACGCTATTACCGGCAATCCCTGGGTAGGTTTCGGATTGGGCAGTTATGAGGAGGCTTTTCAATTGTACCAGAGCATGGATATCGGCGGGATCGAGGCGGCTCCGCTGATTCATGACTATGCCCATAATACGTATCTGGAAACCGTTTTCGAACTCGGTTTCCCGGCAGCGCTGGCGTTGTTTTATGGTTTTTTAAAAATCACGTGGCTCTGCCTTAAAGGCTTTCTGATGAGAAAGAGAGATATGATTTATTCGGCAATCGGTGTTGCTGCTACGGTTTTGATTGGGGTGCATTCATTGGTTGACTTCAGCATGCAAGTTCCAGCCATTCCTTATGTTTATGCATTATTAATGGGAGTGGCTTGCGCGCAGTCTTTTAGTTCTTCCGCTCAGCCCCGTACCGTGATCAGAAGGTAGGCCGGGTCCGCTACGCTTCCGCAAGCCCGGCCGGAGAGAATTATGCCAAATCTGATGCTCAAACATAGCGCGATAGTATCAGTCTGGGATTGAATATTTTCTGTTTAGGCATCGCCTTTCTCTGAAGACGGCCCTTACAAATGAACCTGATGATTTCTCTTTCCGCTTCCAGCCAGTCACGAAGCTCATGACCGGGAGAAAAGCCGCGTTTTTTGGCCTTGAAATAGGCTGCCTCGGCGATCATCGGTTTGATATGTTCAGGGACAGGCGCTGCCGGGGCAGAGGCATCAGTAAAGCCCAGCTTCAAAAGGCCCAGCAGGTCTTCTGGCGCACTGTTTTTGATGCCGACCTTGACAGGTTCCAATTCCGCACAAGTGCCGAACAGGCGGTCCCACACCGACAGCACCGAGCCGTAGTTGCGGTCATGCTCATGGCGCTCGGTTGAATGATGAACCCGGTGCAGGCAGGGCACGACAATAATCCGGCCCAGCAGTTTTTCGCCCGGGAATGCAATATTCGTATGATGGAACATGACGAACAGCGCCGCGATAGCCTCATTAATCAGCACGACGGTTTTGTCCGCGCCCAGCATCACAATGTAAACCGCTTTCAGTGCCGTAATGATCAATAGCTCCACAAAGTGCACGCGAAATGCCGTCGAGATATTTAAATAAGGGTCGCTGTGATGGACTCTGTGGAATACCCACAGACAATCAAAACTGTGGCTGGCTTTATGCCAGAGATAATACATCAGGTCGAACGCTAAAAATGACATGATGACTTTCCATAGGGGATCGGCAATATAGCTCAGCAGCCCATTGCCTGAGTATTGTTCGGCCAGCAGCAACAGGGACGAAACCGGCAACAGCGAAAGCGCGATGCTGTTAAAAAAGAACAAATTGATGTTGGCCTTAATAGACCGGCGTTTACCTGACGCAGGGTTTTGGATTTTAGGAATGCGTGCTTCAACTGTTGCCAGCACGACGAAAAACACAAGCAGCGCCGTTACAGCCAGTTCTCCGGATGTCAGCGCAGCCCGCGTTATGATGGGTTCAAAAAATGCGTTTAAATGTGACATCGACTTCACCTTGTGATTTAAGGGATATAACAATCTACAGCCAGCAGCTTAAATAAAATTTATTAACCTTTAATGACAGTAGGTTCCGAGTTTTTGTCTAGACATTGATATCTCTGCAATAGGCATGCCATAAACTGGATCATAGTCATGAAAATTGCCCCAAGCCTTGTCAGGCAAGTCCCGGCAGGCAATAAGAAAGGTATGAATGCCTTTTTCGGGCGGATGGACAACAGCGAATTGAGTGCATCAGTAAGGCGCAATGTCTCTGTTCTTGCACCAATAAGGTCTGTCAGCGCCGGGCTTGATCTTATTTTAGCGCTTATCCACTGTTAATATAGAAACCGGCCCGTGCTGATAAGACGCCATTGTGTTGACGGAAAAACACTATGGCCGCAGCCCGGCATCAAACCGGTAGATGGTTGAGTGATGGTAGTTATCGGCCGGCTGCAACTGTGTCGAGGGAAATGCAGGATGATTGGGCGAGTCAGGAAAATGTTGGGTTTCAAGACAGAAGCCGGCATGTTTTTCATAAAACCGGCCGCCTTTGCCCCGCAGTCGGCCATCAAGAAAATTGCCACTGTAAAACTGAATACCGGGCTGCGTGGTGTAAACACTCATGTGCCGGCCACTCAACGGCTCCACAACTTCAGCGGCAAGTTCGCAGCCTTCGGATTTTCTCGCCACTATCCAGTTATGGTCGTAACCGCCTTCTGCTCGGCGCAATTGTTCATCGCCTGATTGCAGGCGTGAGCCTATGGGCGTTAATTGCCGGAAATCCATTACAGTACCGGCTACAGAGGCCTGTTCGCCGGTAGGAATCAGCATGTCATCGACCGGCAGAAAGCGATCAGCCAACAGGCGCAGCTGATGGTTCAGCACCGTACCGTATCCTGCCAGATTAAAGTAAGTGTGATTGGTCAGATTGATGATGGTGGGCATATCAGTTTTGGCCCGGTAGTCGAGCCGCAACTCATCGCGCACAGTCAGCTTATAAGTCACTTCGACCTGCAGATTGCCGGGATAGCCTTCTTCGCCTTCCGTACTCAGGTAGCTCAATGCCAGTTGCGGTTCTGCCTCTGGCCCAGATAGTCGCGCATGCCATATGCGCCGGTCGAATCCCATCAGACCACCATGTAAATGATTAAGGCTATTGTTGCAGGCCAATTGATAGTCCACGTTGTCCAGGCGAAAATGTCCTCGTGCAATGCGGTTGGCATAGCGGCCGATAAGTGCGCCGAAATAAGGATGATCGCCCAGATAAGGTTCCAGTGTATCGAAGCCTAGCACAACATCTTCGAGGCGGCCTTGCCGGTCGGGTACGTGCAGCGATAACAGAATGCCGCCATAGGTCATGATCTTTGCAGTCATGCCGGTATCATTGGTCAACGTGTAGCAATCAACAGTGTGGCCGTCATGAGTAGAACCGATACACTGTTTCGTAGCGGGCATATGGTTATGTTGGCGGTCTTGGAACCAGCATTCGCCCGCTGTGGCCGGCCTGGTTGTAAAGCCTCAGTGTTTCCAGTCCAATATGCTGCGCAGCGCCTTGCTCGCATAAAGCAACACAGGCGCCGCCGAAGCCGGCACCCGTGAGCCGTGCGCCATATACGCCATCCTGGGACCGTAAAATCGACACCAACTCGTCGAGCTCGGGTATCGAAACTTCGTAATCGTCGCGCAAGCTTTCATGTGAGTCATTCATCAGTTGTCCAAATTTTTCGGCACTGATGTTTTCACGCGCACGCAGCACGCGGTTGTTCTCGTTGATGACATGGCGGGCCCGTCGGCATAACGGCTCTGGCAAGGGATCGGTCAGGCTCGGGTCCAGCACGTCGCGCAATGCGGGTACACCCAATAACCTTGCCGCCTCTTCGCATTCGGCGCGGCGTTCGTTGTATTTGCTGCCCGCCAACATGCGTATGATGCCTGAATCGAGGACCAGAATTTCCGCGCCAGCCGGTAGCGGCAGCTTTTGGCGCTCCAATGTGCGGATATCGAGGAATAGCATGTGACCCACGCTGGCCAGACTGGACGCCATCTGGTCCATCAGGCCGCAATTGACGCCAGCATAGTCTATTTCGGCACGTTGAGCGAGTTGGGCAATCTGGACATCGTCCAGTGAAAGTGAAAGCAGCACGCGTAGCGCTCGTAGCATTGCCACCTCGAGAGCCGCACTAGAAGACAGGCCCAGGCCGATAGGGACATTGGATGAGATATAAATATCCAATTTCGGTATATCGATCCCGAGTTCTTCGATTTGGCGCAGACAGCCGTAAATATAATGGCCAAAATGCTCCTCCGGCATCGCAGCCATATTAAATTCTATAAACTGGTTCAAATTAGCCGCATAAACCCTGAAAATATTGCCCTCGTTAGGGCGCAGTAGGACGTGCGTGGATTGGGGGATCGCTGTCGGCAGCACATAACCGTCGTTGTAATCAGTATGTTCACCGAGCAAATTGACGCGTCCCGGCGCTTCGGCGCTGGCCGTAGGATGTGTGCCAAATATGGCGGCGAATGTCTTCATGGCTGCACGCACTCAATATCGACGGCGATATTCTGAAGTTCGCGCGCTTTATCTTCAGGCAGGACATCCATGGCAAACAGACCGGCTGCCAATTCGGTACCGGCCAAGTATTTCAATCTATCCGCCGTGCGATAAGGGGGATAAAACTCGGCGTGCAGATGTGCTTCAGGGTGGGCTTGATCATCGGTCGGAGCCTGGTACCAAGCCATCATGTAGGGAAAAGGCCGATGCCATAAGGCGTCATACTTCATCAGTACGGTTTTCAATGCACGCGCGAGATCAGCACCTTGGACATCACTCAGCTTGGCAAAACTGGGCACAGGCTCGATCGGCGCAATCCAGACTTCATATGGGTAGCGCGCGCAAACCGGTACGAAAGCGACCGCGTGCTCGCCTTGGTACAGGATGCGTCTCGCTTCATGCAGTTCCTGTTGGATCAACGAGAACAATAGGCTGCGGCCATGCAGCCGGTAGTGGCTGAGCTCTTCATGCAGCATGCGGGCAGGTACGGGAGGTACGATCGGATAGGCATAGATTTGTCCATGTGGATGATGCAGCGTGACTCCGACTTCGGCGCCTCTGTTCTCGAACGGCAGCACATAAGCAATACCAGGATGTTGTCCCAATTGCTGTGTGCGCTCTGCCCAGACCTGAAACAACAGCTCAATATGCGCGAGCGGCAGCTTAGCCAGTGAGGAATGGGCGTCTTGCGTAAACACGACGACTTCACATTTGCCGGTTGCAGGGCGTGTCGGCACGACTAAGTCAGGCGCTGAATGCGCTTCTAGACTCAGGGACGGAAAGCGATTATCAAAGACGGCGACTTGCCATTTGCCTGGCGGCAGTTCAGTCGGGTTATTGGCCTTTAAAGTGACGGCCAGCGGGTTATATTCAGGCGGTGGCAAGAACGTGCGCTCTTGCCGATAGGCGGCATAAGTCACCCATTCGGCGCGCAGCGGATGCCAGCGCAGATGCGGATTAGCCTGCAGCGATTCCGGGAATGGGCTGGGAGCGCTTGTAGGCAGTTCATCCATCGGATGCTGGCTGTACAGCCAGAGATGCCGGCCATCCGGCTTCGTTAGTTCGTGCATATACATGATCAGACGCCTCCATGAACATGTGTGCTGGACATCCGTGTGATATCAGCAATAGTTTCCAGCGGCAGCTTAGGCGTGCGATCCGCGCACAGCAAACCATTCGCTTCCTGAAAGGTATCGGTAAATTGCGTGTAGCAGAAGCCGCTGAACAATGATGTCTCAGTAATGACTTCGATGAGACCTTTATACATTCGAATAAACTCCTCGTCGCTATGGGCGACCGAGTAGCCCCAGGTCTGCTCCACTCCGGGTTGAGGACATTTGGCATAGGCGACACCGCCGAATTCAGTTAACATAATCGGCTGACCGCGATGCGGGTAGCCGTCCAGTGTCAGAATGCGTCCGCCAGGACGCCGACGGTCGAACAGCATTTCGGGGTTTGCTTCGACACCATAGCGCACTCTGAGATGATCCGGACGGAAATCATAATCGTGAATGCCGAGAATATCGGTCGCGCTGCTTTCCCAACCGTCATTACCGATAACCGGTCGGGTTACATCCAAGGTTTTGGTCAGATGATAAAGCGCGACGACGGCACTGCGATGTTCCTGTAGCGTAGTCAGTTCCGGCACGCCCCAGGATTCATTGAATGGGACCCATACGATGACACAGGGGTGGCTGAAGTCGCGTTCGATAACCTCAGTCCATTCCTGGACCAAACGCTTGATGGCCGTGCGCGTGAATTGATAAGCCGAAGGCATTTCTTCCCAGACCAGCAGGCCCAGCCTGTCGGCCCAATACAGATAGCGCGGGTCTTCGATCTTCTGGTGTTTGCGCACGCCATTGAAGCCCATTGCTTTGGTCAATTCGATATCGGCCCGTAAGGCATCGTCATTAGGTGCCGTCAGCAAAGTATCAGGCCAGTAGCCTTGGTCCAGCACCAGCCTTAAAAAGTATGGCCGTCCGTTCAGCATGAAACGATCGCGCAGGATATTGACCGAGCGCAATGCCGTGTAGGAGGTAAATTCGTCCAGTACCTCGTTGCCGCGCTTCAGGCGGATTTCGGCATCGAGCAGTGTCGGTCGCTCCGGACTCCACAGCAGCTCATTACGAAAATCATCAATGCCGGGGTCAGACAGGACAATACGCCGATCCGCATCGCCATCTATGACATGATAACTATCCCAAGCCAGTATGCGGTCCTGATGCTGTAACTTGACCTCTACCGACAGGCCGGTCGTATTGCCACCTATGACGCGCGCTTCGAAGCCGATCGAGAATTCTTCCATGTGAGGCGTCCAGCGGATCTTGCTGACATAACTGCGGCCTACGCGCTCTAGCCATACGGTCTGCCAGATGCCGGTCGTGCGTGGATACCAGATGGAATGTGGCTCCAGTTGCCAATCCTGCTTGCCGCGCGGCTTAGCCAACTCATGCGGATCATCATCTACAAAGACGGTCACTGTCTGGTCGCCGGATTCATTTAATGCAAACGTGATGTCGGCAAAAAAAGGCGTATGGCCACCTTCATGGCTGACGACCAGGCATCCGTTGACCCACACCTTGGAGAAATAGTCGACAGCGCCGAAGTGTAGCAGAACGCGGCCGTCTTCGGTTTTGATATGGAAATCACGTTGATACCAACAGGCGGGGTGAAAACCGCGATCACCAATACCGCTGGTTTTCGATTCCGGTGGGAACGGTACCAGAATCTCCAGCGGCCATTCGGAGATATCTGATGGTTGCCGGAATTTGCGCTCTTCATCAAATATAAATCGCCAAGGACCATTCAGTGACATCCAATGCTTACGTACCAATTGAGGACGGGGGTAAGGGCAAGTCACAGCGATCTCCATATTAAAATTAGAATAGTTGATCAACTTTGCATATACCTTGTAGACCGTCTGAGTAGAACACAGTTCGGCGAAATGTTCTTTATCGATGCCCTAAATGGTCAGTAAGTTCACTTGGAGTCCAGAAGATCAATCATTACAGTTGTCAAGGAATATGACGAACCGAGTCTGAATTACAAATTTCAAGGACAACTCGGTAAGGAGTAAACTATTAACCAGGAAAAATGCATAAAAACAGCAGCATATTGGCTGGTATGCATTCCGGCTGCGAAAAAACTGTAACCGGAGGGTTCGACGGCATGAGTTTCATTTTCCCAGACGCGAGCAGGATAACGTTCTTAGAAAATGTTTTGATTGTGCATCGGGTGAGCGGCGCGCCTTATAGAAATGTGCGGCTTCCTGACTTCGTATGTGTATGGTTTTTTAAAATTAGTGATTAGATTATGGAATGGTTTTTATGAAAGCAAGAGACAGGCGGCACGGGCTGGTCGTGGTCAATACTGGCGAAGGCAAGGGCAAGTCATCCAGTGCGCTGGGCATGGTGTTTCGTGCCGCGGGCTGGGGCATGAAAGTCTGCGTGATCCAGTACATCAAAGGACAATGGCAAACGGGCGAGCAAAAGGCCGCCGAGCGCTTCGACAACATCGAATGGCACGCCTTGGGGGACGGCTTTACTTGGGATACCAAGAACCCGGAGCAGGACATCAAAACCAGCCGATCGATATGGGAATTCAGCAAGCAGAAAATCGCTTCCGGCGAGTACGATGTGGTCTTGCTCGATGAGATCAATTACTGCTGCGGCTATGGCTGGATTTCGGGTCAGGAAATCGCCGACTTCATCCGGCAGCACAAGCCGGCCTGGATGCATTTGATCCTGACCGGCCGCAATGCCGCGCCTGAAGTCATCGCCTGTGCCGATACGGTTACTGAAATGATCAAGATCAAACACGCCTATGAACAAGGCATTAAGGCCGAGCAGGGGATTGAATTTTAAGGCGAAAACAGATCCCTTCAGCGTTTATTCTTTCCATTGCCGAGGAATGGCAATTCGCATAGAATCCGTATGGTAATACCCAGTAACGCCATTAATGGCGCGTCATTATTAAAACAGCAAGAGAACGCAAATGAGTGAAACAACTAAATTAATAGCAGCCGTAGTGGGCTTCTTCGTCATCGGCTTTATCATGGTCGGCGCCAATAAAAACCAGTCTCCGGAGCAAATGGAGGCCGCCTCACAGATCAGAACCTATGCCGCTATGCAGTCGATGGCGAATACCAAGTGCCCGCTGGCGATCAAACAGCATACCGGCGAACAGGTATTTTTCCCTTCCGAAACCGAGAGCGACAAAGACAGCTATATTACGCTGAAGTGGGTCGGCGAAAACAAGGGTGGGTTTAAAACAGCATCCTGCACATTGAGCCTGAATCTGGGCGGCATCTCAGAACTCATCATTGACGATAAAGTCATTATCAAGAAAAAAATCTAAGCCGCCTGTAGGCGCCATCATTGGCTGACAGATGCTCTGCTCAGCTTAAGCAGATTGACAGGCACGAAGAACACGAACAAAAAATAAGAAATGCGTGTTCTTCGTGGTTATACAAAATAATAATCAATCCCTCTTTCCTTAATGTAACGCCGCGTACGTGCCAGTCATCATAGGTGCCGCTCGCGCATGACTGAATCGCCGGCTTTCGCCCGCTTTTTTAACGCTGCCGAGGCAAGCTGTTTTCTCTGCACCGCTTCTGCCGCACGCTTGCCGGCCAGGAAGGCGTGGTCGGAATTGTAGTATTCCCACTCACTGTACCGTCCCGCCAACAAGATATCGTACGGCGTCAGCCATTCCCGAATAGTCGCCACCGCTTCGGCCCGGGCATGGTCATAGACGACATAGGCATACGGAATATCCACCTGATTGGCGACGATGACCGGGTCATCACGCTGGATCATGCCCACGGCAATGCAGTCTTCGATGCAGCGTTTGATCAGCTCATCACCATCGCAAGGCAACGGCTTGCTGGGCGAATAGGTGATCTCGCAAGTAAGCCCGAAGCCGCCTTCGGGATTGCAATGCGGGCTGGCGTTGCCCTGGACGAAAATGCGATGGAACACTGTGTCCTCGGGATAATAGATCCAGTGCTTTTCAGTCAGTGCCTCGCGGCCTATCCCTAGGTTGACGCAACGGACCGAGACATGGCGCAGCCGTTTGGCGGCTGCCTTGATAGGGTCGGGCGCTTCATCGCCTATGGCACGGACCAGCGCCGGCAGCGGCATGGTGCTGATGAGCTGATCATAGCCGACGGTACGGCCATTGTTAAAGGTCACGGTCTTGCGCGAAGGCGACACCGCGGCGACCTGCGTATTCAACTGGAGTTTTCCCTTGAGATGCGGCAGAAAACCTTCCATGAGCGCCTGGAAGCCGCCACGCAACGGATAGCCGAAGCGCGCATTAGGTCCCATGGGCTTGGCGACCGGCTGCAGCGCGCCTTCGATCATCTCTTCCAGGTTCGGCAGCGGTACCCGTCCGCCCAGCCACGAGGTTTCCATTTCCTTGAGCGGCACCGCCCAGAGCTTGCGATTGTAGGGAATGGCAAAATGCTTGGCGATACCGGCGCCCCAGGTCTGATAGATAAAGTCCTCGAAATTTTGCGCGGCAGGTTGCGTTGATTTCAATGTAGGCACAAAGGCCAGCGGCGCTGTCGCTTCCTGGATGCCGTCCGCGCAGCAGTCATTCAGTTGCGTCGTCTTGCACGATGAGGCTTGTTTAGGAGGCGTATCGGCCACGCTGGTACCGAGCTTGCCGAACCGGGCTTCAACGGCACCGATGATGCATTCCTTGATTACGTCGACGGGCAGTCCGTAAAGTGCGCCCTGAAACGGGTAACGGGTATGGACATTTTTGCTGTACACCCAGGCTTCTCGGTTCTGCCAGTGCATGTTAGCGCCAAGCAGCTTGTCATAGAGTTCCAGCACCGTGTTGTCATTGGAGAACATGATGTGGCCGGCATGATCGAACGTGAATCCCGCTTCATTGATGGAACGGCAGCAGCCTCCGACATGCGCGTTTTTTTCTACCAGCAGCGTATTCTCTGGCAGATAATACGCAGCTGCGAGCCCGGTCGGTCCGGCGCCGAGAATGACATTGTCGAAGTGTTGGGGCTGGAGCTTGCTGGTCGACGGCGTTAGCATCAGGCGCGCCGTTTCATTCAGGCCCTGCCGACAGGCTGCCTCGAGATGGCGGGCGACCGTATCAGCAGTGCGATCCCAAGATGTCTCGCTCAGCACTTTACGGTAGCCGACCAGTCGTTCCTGCCGCCGATCAGGGCTTTCGTTAAGTGCTGTCTCGCATGCGGCGATGAAGGCTTCAGCGTCAGCAGCGATGTGGACCAGATGGCCGTAAGGTTCTTCGACGTCCTTGATCGGCGTGCTGACGATGGGTAGCTCAGCCGCCATGTATTCCAGTGTTTTGGTCGGGCTGATATAACGGGTCGCATCGTTAAGCGCGAAAGGCAACAGGCAGACATCCCAGCCGGCCAGAAAATGAGGCAGTTGCTCATAGGCTTGTTGCCCGAAATAATGAATATTAGGCCGCTGCGGCAGCGAACTTTCGGGGATTTTGACCACGGGGCCAACCATGGCAATCTGCCATTCGGGATGACTATCGGCAAGTGCGGCAATCAGGCTCAAATCGAGGCGCTCATCGATCACACCAAAAAAACCCAGGCGTGGACCGTCGAGATGTTGCTGCGCCGGATGGGCAATGTCGCGGTCAATGGCGCGCGAGAAATGCTCTGCATCAACACTGCTCGGCAGACAGTGAATGGCCGGATGCTTGTCGCGCCGCGCATTGTAGAGGCTGATGCCGCCTGTGAACACAACATTGGCCGCTTTAAGCAAGGCATGCTCACGCTGTACCAATTGGCGCGGTGCATTCAAAAAGCCGGTCAGCTCATCCATGCAATCGTAGGCTATGGCTTTGGGCTGCAACTGGTTAATCAAAGGCAGCGCCATAGGCGTATACAACCAGACAATGTAATCCTCGATTTTCAATTCAGAGATCAGTTCAGGTACCAATGGTGTCAATGCGGCGAGCTGGTCATCGTGAAAACCTGGCGACGATATCGGCGTATGCGGCTGTACGACCAGCACATTCGGAGCCGCTTCATAGTGAACACAGTGCGCCTTGCCGTTATGAAAAACAGGCTCTTCGAAAAACACGATCTGATATTTTTTGGCCAGCCGGCTCATGAGCTGTTGCGGGCGCTGAAATACGAAATCCCAGCGTAGATGCGAAAAAACAATAATTGTCGTCATGCAACCTCCTAGAGATTTTGACTGAAGATATAATGATCATCATGAGGCTGAAACGCTTGATAATTAGGCGTTTTCGCGAGTTTCCATTGGGCTTCGATCAGGCTTTTGGCATAGGGTTTGTCCATGACGCGCACGAGGTTGCCCTTGGCATCGGGATGCACGTCCCACAGGCCGCTGCGATGCCAGTGATCAAGATTTTCCCAGCCGTGTCTGTCCAGTATCGGATAGAGGCAGATGCCGTGCAGGACTAAGCCTTCATGCGCGGCCTGTATGATTTCCTCGGTAATATCGGTAATCCATTCGCCGCGGCCCGATCCGACGTGGCTGGTTTCGGCGATGACCAGCGGCCGGCCGCGGCCGTAGCGCTCATTGATTTCCAGGAGCATATCCTTGAATCGCCGGCGGCGCGGGTCTTTCAAATGCCAGAACAGAGTGTTGAACGTTTCCCACTCCCATTGATTGCTGTGGTAATAGTTGACGCCGATGATGTCGAGGTATTTGGATGCCCCGCCCAGTTCCGGCTCTATCGAGCCGGACAGCATATCCCAAGCCTGATACTGTGAAAGACGTACGGTTTCGGCTATCTCTACCAGGTCGGGGCGGCCCCGGGGCGCAATCACATGAATGAGCGGGTCCACATGCAGAAACCGGGCGCGCGGGTCGACTTTCCAGATGGCCTCCATGCCTGCAATCGCGGCACGTACGAGCTGGCGTTTGAATTCCACGCTGCGCGCGCGCAAGTGAGTCCCGTAAGGATAGATCAGCGTCGTTTCGCAGGTGGCATAAGCTAGGAACGAGATTTCGTTGATCGGCGTGTAAATCGGTTCACCCTTACTGAACGGTGCCAGAAATTCCGCGGCGGCGGCTGCGTAACGGGCATAACGCTCGACAAATTCGGGAGAAAAAATGTCTATATCCTGCGGCCAGCCATAATGGCACAGTGTCCACAAAATCTGTAGATCGAACTCCTGAGCGGCTTCGATCACGGGCTCCAGAAAGCTGAAATCGTAGTGATTGGGAGTCGGCTCAGCCAGGCGCCAGCCGATGCTCTCACGTATGGTGCGAAGGCCGAAAGGCTGCAGCAGCATATAATCCTCGCGCACGTGTGTTCTGTGCTGATTGCTGGCATTCATATCGAGCGGATGCGCGCAACTGTTGATATGATCCGCGCCTTCATAGCCTCCCTGCCAAAAGCTGTAGAATAGGTTTTCGTTTTTATTCATGGTACTACGGCCTCACTCAAACTATTTTTCAGCATGGGCTTGAAAAACATGATGCGGATAGATGCCGCGCTAATGGCCTTTGAAGTTCTTGATATGGAGCGCCAATAAGGATTCCTCTGCGAGGAAAAGAAGTCATGCATTCCAGACTATTCTTTATAATATTCATGTTCAGAGTCCTTCTTAAGATGCAAACTTGGGTGTTTATAGATCTCTATTGCCACCTCATATGATTGCTGGAGATGCCTAAAAGTTAAGCTTTATATCTAGTAAAGTCTGTGCCCTATCGAACATAGGAAAGCCTGAACATGAGTCTGGTGCGGCGGCTGAAATCCTGTACTTGCTTATGCTCATCCGTACTCTAAGCACAGCCGGATGACCAGTAATCGCAGCAAGCTGATAATTATATAAATGGAGTTCTTAATGACTGATTCACAAAAATGGCTGATTTTTGCTTTTATCGCGGTTGGCGCCTGGCTGATTTATTTGCTGGCGCCGGTATTGATGCCGTTTGCCTTTGCCGCGATGCTGGCCTATCTTGGCGATCCGTTGGCTGATAGGCTCGAAACCTACCACTTGTCGAGAACCAGCTCGGTCATTGTCGTATTTTCGGTCATGACTCTGATATTGGTTCTGATTTTGCTGCTGCTGGTCCCGCAACTGGAATATCAGATCGCGCGCTTCATCAGTAATCTGCCGGCTTACGCAGCCTGGCTGAATCAGACCGTTATTCCTTGGGCTCAACAGCAGCTTGGTCTGGATATCAAGCCAATCGAGATCAACGAGCTGATCGATGTATTCAAAAGCCATTGGCAGAAAGCCGGCGGTATCGCCGCTACGGTCATGAACTCGCTGTCGCGGTCCGGCGCAGTCATTGCAGCATGGCTCATGAATTTGCTGTTGATTCCGGTTGTGACATTTTATCTGCTGCGCGATTGGGACAAGCTGGTCGCCAATATCTATGATTTGTTGCCGCGCCGCATTGCGCCGACGGCAGTTAAACTGGCTACCGAAGTCAATTCAGTGCTGGCTGCGTTTGTGCGCGGCCAGTTTTATGTCATGCTGGCTCTGGGCGGAATCTACAGCATCGGGCTGTGGATAACAGGGCTGGATCTGGCTTTATTGATAGGCATGGTGGCGGGACTGGTCAGTTTTGTGCCCTATCTGGGGGCTATTGTCGGCATCGTCATGGCCTGCCTGGCCGCCTTAGTGCAATTTCAGGATGCGGTGTATCTGATTCCGGTCGCCATTGTGTTCATGGTTGGGCAGGCTCTGGAAGGCATGGTGCTGACGCCGCTGCTGGTCGGCGATAAAATCGGCCTGCATCCGGTGGCTGTTATTTTTGCGGTCTTGGCTGGCGGGCAGTTGTTCGGTTTTCTGGGAATACTGCTGGCCTTGCCCGTGGCCTCAGTGATCATGGTGTTGTTGCGGCATGCGCATGATATCTACAGAGATAGTGTTTTTTACAGCAAACAGTAAAGGGAATTACGGACCTCATTGCTCACGTTGTGCTCTGTAGGCAAAGACGATGAGGCGATCGTCAGGCAAGTGATAATCGATTGAGCGGGGTTTCGGGCCGGATGAATCCGGCCCTGCAGGAACCATGGTTTTCTTCGGGGATGGTCCCGCGGTTTAGATATAGGCAACTTTCGGCTTGCCTTCGGATGCCACCAGTTCGCCGATGGCGAAAACGGTTTCGCCCAGGCTGGTCAGCGTTTCCAGAGCCGCGTCTTCATCCTCCGGTGCGACGCAGACAATCATGCCGATGCCGCAGTTGAAGGTTGTCAGCATATCGGCTTGAGAGACGTTGCCCTGTGCTTGCAGCCATTGGAAGATGGCCGGGAATTGCCAGGCAGACAGGTCAATCCGCGCATCGAGCCCTTCCGGCAGCACGCGCGGCAGATTTTCGGTCAGGCCGCCGCCGGTAATGTGCGCAAGCGCATGGACATCAACCTTTTCCAGCAGCGACAGCAAGGACTTGACATAGATGCGGGTCGGCTCCAGCAGGGCCGTGCCCAGCGGTATGCCTTGGAAATCATCGGCCAATGAAGCCTGGCTGCGGTCGATGATTTTGCGGATCAGTGAGTAACCGTTGGAATGCGGTCCGGACGAAGCAATGCCGATCAGTTTATCGCCGATTTTAACCTTACTGCCGTCCAGCACTTTGCTTTTCTCGACGATGCCGACGCAAAAACCGGCCAAGTCATATTCACCGTCGGCATACATGCCGGGCATTTCGGCTGTCTCGCCGCCGACCAGCGCTGCGCCGGCCAGTTCGCAGCCTTTGCCGATGCCCGCGATGACCGATGCGGCAGTGTCCACGTCGAGCTTGCCGGTTGCGAAATAATCGAGGAAGAACAATGGCTCGGCGCCCTGGACGATGATGTCGTTGACGCACATGGCTACCAGGTCGATGCCGACCGTATCATGTATGCCGGCTTCAATAGCCAGTTTCAGCTTGGTGCCGACGCCATCGGTACCGGAAACCAGGATCGGGTTTTTATAACGGTCCAGCGGCAGTTCGAACATTGAGCCGAAACCGCCCAGTCCCGCCAGCACGCCTGCAGTACGTGTTCGGGCTGCAATAGGCTTGATGCGTTCAACGAGTGCATTACCGGCTTCGATATCAACGCCGGCACTTTTATAATTCAAGCTGTCTTGATTTTGTTCGCTCAATGTGATGTTCTCTTTAAAGTAATGATTGATGAGCAATATTGTACTAGACAACGCCGGTTTTGTGCGAAGGATATGAGGCGGCACAGCGCGATTATTTGAAATCGCTGACCAGGATCAAATTCGCATCGTACTGACGATACAGGCGCAAATGGACTGGAAATCAATTGTTACCGTAACGATAATTAAGTATTTAGCTCGGTTGAATTTCAGTAAAAAAATAATTAAAGTGAATTCTGGTAAATATAAGATAATTAAAAATAAAAATTCGTGTTGAGGAAGATATATGAGAACAATAAAAGTATTAAAAGCGGGGTTATTGATAGCCGCGATTCTATCTAATGGTGCGGCATTCGCTTACAGCAGCGAGGGCGAAACCGAAGAAATCTGCAAAAAACCCAAGTTCATGAACTTTAGTCTGCCGGTATATAAGGCGCCTGAAAAGACTGAAGTCGCGCCTGAATCGGAACTCACTTTCATGATATCGCCATGGTCGGACCCAAAGACGCTCAAACTGACCGCCAAGAATCAAAACTTGCCATTCACTGTGGAAACCACTTCCAGCTTTCACCGCATAAAGGCCAAGCTCCCGGCGGCGTTCAATGGCAGCTTTGTCAGAATCAATGCCAGCGTCAAGGCTGTGCTGGGGTGTGATGATCAGATGGGCTGGCTGGTAAAAGTTGCTCAGAAATAGCTCAGGTAAAAGATAAGGGCGTCCGAGCCGGTCGTCCTTTCCAAGCCTTTGTCCAAGAGTACTTAATAAGGCACCTTGAGGTTGTTTTTCATCCAGATGTCAAACGGTTGCCGGGCATTGGGCAGGTCTAAATGCAGCATGGCGATTTTACGCTCGGACGGCGACACGGCAATCTCATCATAAATGAAGCTGTCGTCAAAATTGGCGGCAGCGGCTTCATGCCGCGTGCAGCCGAAATACACTCTTTCCATCCTGGCCCAGTAAATGGCGCCCAGACACATAGGGCAGGGCTCGCAGCTGGTGTACAGAATGCAGCCGCGCAACTGAAAGTCATTCAATTTTTTACAGGCCATGCGGATGGCCATGATCTCGGCATGCGCCGTCGGGTCCATTGTACGGGTAACGCCGTTGGCGCTGGCCGCAATCACCTGATCGTCTTTTACGACGAGCGCGCCGTAGGGACCGCCTGCGCCGGTAATCGCATTGTTGACGGCCAGATCAATGGCTTGCCGCAAAAATTCCTTGTGCATTTAGAGCCCTAAAGGATTTTCAGGATCGATGCCGTCCATAAAGGGCAGGCGCCGATCCTGGTTGGTCAATTGATAGACTTTTCCCAGCCAGTTGTTGAATACGGCTTTGGCCGTGTCGCGCCAGGTGTTGTCGATATGTTCCAGAACCAACGCTTCGGGAAAGACATCCAGCGGCCGGCCGGTTTTTCTGGCCGATCTGACATGTTGCTCGTAGTCGGTAAATACCTGCCGGACATAAGTATTGAAATAATTCTCGGGGAAAGGCGGGTATTCATCGATTTCGGCTCGATAAAAACGCATGACTTCCCGCTTGTATTCTTTCAGCAGGCTGATGTCGTCGTATTCAGGATGGCCCTGAAAATAAACGATGCGAAAGCCGTCCGGGCTGACGGCCAAGTGTGCGCCGGCTTCCTTGCTGACAACCAGGACCTTGAGCCCATGCCGTTCCATATCGCTCTGGAATATTTCGTTGAAACGGGAATGCGGCACGTCAAAGCGCGTATTGATTTCAGCCACTAACGGGTGCTTGCGGTCGGTGACTTTATGCGCAAAGACGCCCCAACGCTTGGCCGGCAGGCGCGTACGCTCTATGCCGTAGCAGTATTGGATCAAGGCATGCGTGGCGAGGCAGGAGCAGAGCACCGAAGTTACGTTCTCCTTGGCCCAGGAAAACACCTCCGTTAACGGCTGCCAGAAGTCCTCTTCAGGCAATCTCGGATGAGTCACGTTGGCACCGCTGATGATCAATGCATCCAGGCCGTCCTGTTTGATTTTTTCAAATGATTCATAGTATTTGTCGATGTGGGCTTGCGCCTCGGGGCCTCTGGGCAGACCATCGATCGTGAATGGATGAACATGGAATTGCGTGATTTGATTGCAAGCGCCGACCAGCCGGAAAAATTGTCTTTCCGTGGCTTCCAGCGCAGCGTCGGGCATCATATTGAGCAGGCCGATATGCATCTCCCGTATGTCTTGATGACTGGCGCGGTCCGGCGCCAGGATTTCTTCGCCTTCTTCTCGAAGACGCTGGAAAGTCGGTAAGTCAGAGTGAGCGACTAATGGCATAGTTTTTCTTCGTTAATTGGATTGCTGCCTGGCAATCGCATCGGCAATCAATCTGATAAAGTCGTCTTCGTCTTTCACTTCGGCGACATCGCGCGCGTCGACGGTATAGCCATGCTGTTCGGCGATCGCTTCATAGCGGGGCAGACGGGATTTGAACAATTCAGGGAAGACCCAGGTGACAAATTCATTGGGCGGTATGGCATTAGAATCAGCGTAGCCATGCAGCGACATGAATTCGGCCAGCTTTTCATCAAGAAACGCTTCCCGGTAATAGAGCGGCTTGGGATCGGTTTTGGCGCGCTCGATGATGACTTGCTCCATGGCCGGCGGAATTTTGATATAGATGATCAAGGTATTTTGGGCCAGGGTCTCCAGCACTTCCGGGCTGTCCAGTTCGCAAACGCTGCCGCCGGCGTCATTGATGAAGTGCTTGTAGCCGTAGATGTCTTCGGCCTTGCGAATAAACTCCGGCACATCATTCATGGCTGCGATTTCAGCCTGATGATGCAGTTTTTGCCGACGCTTGAACTCCTGTAAGGATAAACCGCCCAGTTCGGGATTCCCAAGCTTGCCGAGAAAAGTCGATACAGGCGCGAGGTTGTCCACGGTTATCTTGTTGGCGATATAAATGGAATCGGACAGCAGCAACTCGCGCAGGAACGGCACACGCATGGCCTGGCGCTTGATATTGTCCAGGATCGGCTCTTCCAGGTATTTCGTGCCTATCCGATAGTCGCCGGAATAGTGAAACCATTTGGATTTCGGCAGCTTATTAGCCAGCGTGGTTTTCCCCGCACCGGACATTGCCAGCAGAGTAACTCTTTTCGTTTGCCAGTCCAGGAATTCCCGGGGACTCATTTTCATGTGATAAATTCCTAATTAATCCAGATAATCTTCGATATCCATATCGTCAGGGCTAGGCCGATGGTCGTCAGGGTCCGTATAACCCAGATCGTCGTTTTCGAGATCGTCAAAAGGCGCGCTCCAGTCCTCTGGGTCCTCGATATAATCAAAGGTCGAGTTATACCAGCTGTCATGATCGTATTCGCCGATATCGCCGTTATAATATTGGACTTCGATTGAATCGTCGCTTTCTTCAATCGCAACGACTTTAAACATCAGATTGTTCTCTACGTCTTTATACCAGCTTCCAATAATAGGGTCTGCTACTGTTGTCATGGTGTTACCTCAATGCTTGTTGCGACGTTACAAGAAAATAATCGATATTATTAACAATGCCGGAAAAAATACCAAAATATTTTGTCTTGGCAAGAGAGCGCACGCGCTTTGCCGCATGGCAAAAATGCCGTCCAGAAGATCATGCCTGATCAGCGGTTATCAGGATAAACTTATTGGTAGAAAAAACGCAAGTAGGGGCTATGCCTTATTAAATCAGGATAAACGCATCAGTAGGCGTGGACAGGTGGTTCAAGCTCACGGAGCAAAAACGGCAGGCAAAAAAAATGCGGCCGTTAAAGCCGCATTTGAAGAAGGATATAATTCTAAAGTCTCTAAAAGAGATCGCATCTCAAGAATTGAGAGTATATTAGCGGCAAATGATGAGTGCTGGAATGTGGCAGATTGTCGCGTGACAGATTGCCGCAGTGCTAAAGCGCGTTTTTTGTCCGTGAATTTAACAGGCGGATAAGCGTTCTTGGCGAGGCGCGCGCTTTTCAGGTCGGCAATTTATTGATTAAGGCAGTGAATAGTGAAACATTTTATTTTAGCGATAACGGGACCAACGGGCCGGATGCGCCAGGTTAGCCGTCGTCAGGAGTCGGCCTATGCAAATACGGACGTTTGAGGCGAAAGACCAAGATAGTGTTGTCAAGCTATGGCATGAGTGCAATCTGGTTGTGCCGTGGAACGATCCCTACAAGGACATTCAGAGAAAACTGAAAGTGGACCCGGATCTGTTCATTGTCGGCGAGACAGCGGGCGGTATTATCGCAACGGTCATGGGCGGCTATGAAGGCCATCGGGGCTGGATCAATTATCTGGCTGTTGCGCCGGCGCATCAGCGAAAAGGCTACGGCCGTCAGCTCGTGGCGTCTGTTGAAGCGCTCATCAAGCAGAAAGGCTGCCCCAAAATAAATCTTCAGGTCCGTCAGACCAATACTGACGTGATCAAGTTCTACGAGGCGATAGGCTATAAAAATGATAACGTTGTTAGCCTTGGCAAGCGGCTTGAAAGCGATAACTAGAGGCAGCGCGGCGATGTTTCTATAAAAAACTGCAATTTAGGTTTGATTCTTTAAAGTCGCCAACAAAGCAAATAAATTCGAGGGATCTACTGGTTTAAGCAGATGATGGTCGAAGCCGGCGGACTTTGACTGCTCGTGATCTTCAGGCTGTCCATAGCCGCTGATGGCGACTAAGCACGCTTGTCGTGTTTCCGGCAATTCGCGCAACCGCCTGGCAACTTCATAACCACTAATATCAGGAAGGCCGATGTCCAGCAGGACAGCTTGAGGCCGGAGAGCTTGTGCTTTTTCTATGCCTTTCAATCCACAGTCTGCAGTATCGACCTCATGCCCTTCTATCTGCAGCAGGAGGGCAAGGCTTTCCGCGACATCGGCATTATCATCTATCAGTAAGATATGCAGCCTGTCTTTGGGCGGAGCAGCGTCAGTCTGTGTTGATTCGGCAGTTGCAGGTGCAGCGGACAACGGCAGACGCATAATGAATTCACTGCCTTGTTGATTACCTGCACTGGATGCACTGATCGTTCCGCCATGCATTTCAACCAACCTGCGCGCCAACGTAAGTCCGATGCCCAGACCGCCTTGAGATCGGGCCAAAGAAGAGTCGGCCTGAGTAAAAAGTTCAAAAATGTGGGGCAGTATCTCCGGCGAAATGCCTGATCCGTTGTCTTGTACTTTAATCACCAAGTCGCCGTTTTCCTGCATCACCTTCAGAATGATCCTGCCTTTCTCATCGGTGTACTTGGTGGCGTTGTTCAACAGATTGGACAGCGCCTGAGTCAATCGGACACGATCACCTTCGATCCACATCGGTGTTTCCGGGCGGGAAACGACCAGTTCCTGTTGGCGGGACTGTATCAGCGGCAAGTTGATTTCTACGGCACTGTCTATAATCTCGTTGCAATCGACAAGGTCAATCTTAAGCGTGATTTTGTCCCGCATGATGCGGGCTACATCCAGCAAATCGTCGAGCAATAACGCCATATGATTGACTTGCCGGTCGATAATCCGGCTGCACCAGTCCAGCGTGGGGTTTACGGAACCTTGAGTTTTCAACACCTGCACGGCATTACGGATGGGGGCCAGAGGATTCCTGAGTTCGTGCCCCAGCATGGCCAGAAATTCATTTTTCTGATGATCAGCTTGCCGAAGCGCTATTTCCATCTGCTTGCGTTCGGTGATGTCATGGATGGTGATAATAAAACAGCGAGGCTGGCTGTTGCTGATTTCACTGATGCCGAGGATTACAGAAAACAACGCGCCGTCTTTTTTAAGGCACTCCAGTTCGCGCCTGATGCCGATAATCTGGCCTTTACTATCGTTTCTGTGGCGGACTAGTTGGTCTTCATATTCGCTCCAGTCTAGGTTAGGCATTAATCTACTGATACTGTTGCCGGACAATTCTTCAATGGAAAAACCGAAAATACTCTCGATGGCGGCATTAGCCGATTTGATGATGCCGTGTTCGTCAATCTTGATAATACCATCGAGTACGTTATCAAAAATGGCGCGTAAATTCGCTTCGCTTTTGCTCAGCATTGATTCCGTTTCTTTTAAATGATGGATATCCGTTAGTGCCAGCCTAAAATCATGCCCTTTCTGAGACAGCCCATCCAGCTTGATCCATAAAGTTTGGCCATTACTTTTGCGCAAGCGTAATTCGCAGCTTTGGATGTGTTGATGATTTAACAAAGCTTGACGATAGAAATATAAAACATCCTGATCGAGATCCAGCACAAAATCAGAAAAAGGTTTATTGCTAATAGCCTTGCTTTCTACGCCGAGCATGTCGGTCAGTCTCTTGCTAGCTTTAAGAATGATGCCTTCACTGCTGAGGGTGAGGTAACCGACCGGCGAATAGTGATAAAAGTCGAGATATTCCTGATTTGAATCCTGGAGTTGTTTTTGGGTTTTAAGCAACTCATCGTTTTGCAACTCCAATTCGATGCGATGTGTATCAAGTTCGTGCAACAGCTCACCAAGCTCTTCCATTGAATAAGGAATTGACAATTGATGGGGCGCGGATAATAACTCTTCTGCCCGTCGCCTCAATTCGTAGAATTTATCCAGTTTATTTAGCATAAGCGCAATCCTGGTACATTGATATTTTCTGTTAACGCAATCGTGCCGCCAGCGCCACAATCACGTTGCCGTAATTTAATTGGCCCTCATCACTAGGCGCTACCCATTCCAGATTTAAAGTCAATGGATTCCCCTGCTGGTCTTCGCAATGGCAGTCAAAGCTGATTTTGTCTTTTCGGTTCCAGATGGCTAGCAGTTGCGTTATAAAGGACTGGACTGAACGCCGGGTTAGTAATTTCTGGATGCTTAATGCCAGCTTTTCCTTGCTATCCGCTTTAAATAACACCATGCTCGCATTATTGATATGGGAAACCTGTACCTTTTTTAACAGTTCTTCCAGCTCCTGCGGATGCTTGTTTAAGTATTCGCCAAGATCGGTTACGCCTTGGTCACGAAGCGCATGCAAGGTCAAGTCAGCTTTGGAAAAATCGTATTCCCACATCGGAACAGGACTAAAATCGATCATGCGCTTATAGCGTTTTTCATTATTTATTAGGGCTTGTTCAGTCTTTTTTCTAACGGTAATGTCTTCAAAGGTGATGATTATGCCATCAATGATATTATTGGTGGTCCGATAAGGCAGGATGCGTGTATAAAAACAACGGCCTTTATCATCGCAGATTTCAGATTCATGCTTATCGAGCGTTTTCAGCACTTCACTGGCAAGACCTATTAAATTCGGATTTTGTAAAGATGACGAGAAATGAGTAACCGGACGCCCGATATCGCTTGCTTCCAGATTAATGAGTTCCTTTACTTTGGGTGTAAATCGACGGATGCAGAAATTGGTATCCAGAAAAAGCGTGGCAATCTGGGTACTGTCAAACAGATTTTTCATGTCGTCATTAGCGGACTGTAATTCGTCGATTCGGCTTTGCATTTCTGCATTAACGGTCACGGCTTCTTCATTCAGTGATTGCAATTCTTCCTTCGACGTTTCCAGTTCTTCATTGGTGCTTTGCAATTCCTCATTGGTGGACTGGAGTTCTTCGTTGATCGATTTGAGCTCTTCATTAGATGTTTCCAGTTCTTCAATGTTGATTTGCAAGCTTTCTTTAGTGAAATCCAATTGCTGCTGCAGCTTCTCGATTTCTTCTGCCGTTGTCGGTAAAGGGGTTGATTTTGCCGTTTTTGTCAGTGTTTCCAGCGGCGCATCTTCGAAAGTCACCATGATGAGTCCGGTAATGGACGAATGCTCCATAATGGGGTTGATCGTCATGTCCACGCTGATTTGGCTGCCGTCCTGCTGGATGGCATAGACCTTTTTTTGCACTTTTTTCTTGGTCTGAGACACCTGGCGAAGCCCTGAAACCAGTTCCGTTTTTAATCCGTAGCGAGCCATGTCTACAATATTGACGCTGATTTTTCCTTCAGCGGGTTCCAGATACTTACCCAGTCTGCCATGCACGTAGATGATGTTGCTTTTGGCGTCAACAATAGCGCAGGGGGGCACCGAGCTATGCCTGAGAATGGCTTCAACTAACTGCATGATACTTAACTCTTCGGCTTTCTGAATGACGTTGGGCATTTTTACATCATCACTGATGACCGGATGAGCTGGTTCAAGAAGACGAAACGATCTGGGAATAGCATCGACAACATTGATTCGATGAAAAATTTTCCATTTTTTGTCCAATACGGAAAAAAAATGATCGGATTGCCCGGTAGTTTCTGAAGGTCCCAGAAACATAATGCCATCTTCCTTTAAGCTGTAATGAAATGTCTGCAAGACTTTTCTTTGTAATTCCGATTTGAAATAAATTAATAGATTTCTGCAACTGATGATATCCAGTTTGGTAAAGGGTGGGTCATTAATAATATTTTGAGGGGCGAAAACCACCATTTCCCGAATGGATTTTTTAATTCGGTAGTTATTATCTTCCTTGACAAAAAAACGTTTAAGACGCTCAGGGCTGATATCGACATGCTTGATGCCGGACAAGTAAAGCCCGCGCCGGGCCTTTTCAATGGCCTGCTCATTAATATCAGTGCCGAAAATCTGAACATTGATATGATGTTCTATATTATCCAGGCATTCTTGAATAATGATCGCGATCGAATAAGCTTCCTCGCCCGTACTGCATCCGGGAACCCAGACGCGCAGTGTATAATTGTTGGGTTTCTTATCGAGAAATGTCGGTAAAATCCTGTGCTGGAGAATGTTATAGGCTTCGGGATCTCTAAAAAAACTGGTCACGCCGATGAACAATTCATTGGCCAGTATTTCAATCTCCTGCTCGTCTTTTTGCAAAAAAACGACATAATCCGCCATATTTGTAATTTGACGCAATTGCATGCGCCGTTCGATACGCCGGCAGATCGTATTTTTTTTATACATCGAAAAATCGTGGCCGGTCTGATTGTGGATCAGAAAAAATATTTTTTGCAAAAAACCGTCAATATTTTCCTGTTGAAGGATAGGGCGGTCGTTGATAGTGTCCAGAAAGCGGGCATATCGGACTAGCTGGGCCGGTATCTTGTCGGGTGGCAGTATGTAGTCGGCAGATCCCGTGTTAATGGCATTTTTCGGCATGCCGTTATATTGGGCGGAAGACTCATCCTGTACTATCACGAGCCCGTTTGCCGCCTTTATTTCCGTCAACCCCAGGCTGCCGTCGGAACCGGTGCCAGATAGAATAATGCCGACGGCCTTGTCGCCCTGATCCTGAGCCAGTGAACGAAAGAAAATGTCGATGGGTAAATGACTAAAACGAGGAGACTCCAGTTTCGACAGATATAATTTTTTGTTGAGGATGGATAAGCTTTTATTGGGCGGGATGACGTAAATTTTATTCGGCTCAACCTGCATGCCGTCAGTAATCTGAGTGACCTTGATCGAAGTGTGTTTTTGCAATAAATCAGGCAACAGACTGACGTGGTTAGGGTCCAAATGCACAATAACAACAAAAGCGAATTCATTATCGGTTGGCATGGCTTCGAAGAACTCTTGCAGCGCCTCCAGGCCGCCTGCCGAGGCCCCTATACCCACAATAGGAAATGTTTGATCAACTGACGAATTTTTTTTCACTAATATAAGCGGTCCAATTACCGGGCAAAATAAAATCAACAATAGGCCTCGATACTTTTAGTAATTTGTAAGTTCAGACCGAATCCAACAGCTACTGATTTTTTTAGATGGGGCCGTGGCTAAGTTCAGCCTAATCTTAAGATATAGATATCAATGTCTCTCCGGGCACAGAATTTAAGTCGCTTTTCACCGCATTTTGTAATCTATGAATGACCTTTGGACATTAACGGCGCGAAGGCGTTCGCGGTTATAAAATATCTCGAACTATGCGAATATAACTTGCTCATTATCAGCTTTGGTTTGCAAGAGCTGATGGCGAGCAGGCTATGAAAGAAGTTTTCTGAGATGACCTTTTATATCCAAGGGATAAACTCCCTTAACTGTTGCCTTTTTGGCTTATTTTTCGGTCAGTGATTATTTACTGATAATAAAAATCGATAACAACTGGCAAGTATAACCAGTCTTCCAAAGTATGAGTATAGGTGTTTCTACTGACTCCGCACTCATAATAGAGATTATTGATCGTTATGGAGATTTAATCCAACCCAGTGCATTCCTGTAAGCAACTCATGGAATGGGTTTGGAAAACATCTGAATGCAAATTCCCAGCAATTTGGTAGTTCTGAAGCAAAGGAAAGGTGCACGTCACGGTGATAGGCGGAAGCAGAGTCGCAGAAGCCCGGCATATGAGAGGTATTCTTTTCGCTCCCACAAGAAATTGAAACGACAGGCAAAAAAATGCGGCCATGAAGGCCGCATTAAAAGGAGGATTAATTCTAAAGTCTCTAAAAAGAGAGTGCATCTCAAGAATTGAGATTATATTAGCAATAAATAATATTCTTTAGAATGTGGCAGATTGTCGCGTGTCAGATTGTCGCAGCTCAGGTGGCATCGTTTTGCAACAGATTGCTCAGCTTTGCAAAATCGCTCAGTGAAATCATTTCGGCCCGCAGCGTCGAGTCTATGTTCAAGGCTTCGATAGCCTCTTCGGCAATCAGTGTTTTCAGGGAATTGCGCAGTGTCTTGCGCCGTTGCGAGAAGGCCTGCGTGACAACCTTGTTGAGTTTGGCGATATCATGGACTTCGACCGGCGGCTGCTGGTGTGGAATCAAGCGCACGATGGCCGACGTGACCTGGGGCGGCGGATCGAAGCTTTCAGGCGGAACATCAAACAACAGTTCGGTCGCGCAGTAATACTGCATCATGACGCTGAGTCTGCCGTATTTCTTGCTGCCGGGCGCGGCGCAGATCCGGTCGACGACTTCCTTCTGCAGCATGAAATGCATGTCCTGTATGCAGGACGCATTATCCAGCAGATGGAACATCAGCGGCGTGGAGATGTTGTAGGGCAGGTTGCCGACGACGCGCAGTTTCCGGCTGTCGTCGACAAGCGAGGCGAAATCGAATTTCAGGGCGTCGGCGCTGTGTATGCGCAAGTTGTCGTGCTGCTTGAATTTTTCCCTGAGCAGCGCGACCAGATCCCTGTCGAGTTCGACCACATCAAGGCGCACGCCTTCCTTGAGCAGCGGTTCGGTCAGTGCGCCCTGGCCCGGGCCGATCTCGACCCAGTGGTCGCCGGGCCGGGCCTGCAGGCTGGAAATAATGTCGTAAATAATCCGGTAATCGTGCAGAAAGTTCTGACCGAAGCGTTTGCGTGGTATGTGGGCCATGTTATCGGGTTGTGTTGGTTGCCATGAGTAATGCGGTTTCTATGGCGCTGAGCAGGCTGCCGATTTCGGCTTTGCCGGTGCCGGCCAGATCCAGGGCCGTGCCGTGGTCCACCGAAGTGCGGATGATCGGCAAGCCCAGCGTGATGTTGACGGCCTGCCCGAAACCCATGTGTTTGAGCACGGGCAGGCCCTGATCGTGGTACATGGCCAATACGGCATCGGCCGATGCCAGATATTTCGGTGTGAACAGTGTGTCGGCCGGCAGCGGGCCTTGCAGATTCATGCCCTGTTTGCGCAGACTGTCGAGTACTGGTTCGATAACTTCGATCTCCTCGCGGCCGAGGTGGCCGCTCTCGCCGGCATGCGGATTCAGGCCGCAGACCAGGATGCGGGGATTGTCCAGCTTGAAGCGTGAGCGCAGGTCCTGATCCAGTATGCACAGTACGGCTCTTAACCGCGAGTGGGTGATGGCCGCGCTGACTGCCGACAGCGGCAGGTGGGTCGTAACCAGCGCCACGCGTAGGCCGGGCGTAGCCAACATCATGACCGGATGCCCGCCGGTGATGTCAGCGATGTATTCGGTATGGCCGCTGAACGTGAAACCGGCGTCATTGATGATGCCTTTGTGTACGGGGCCAGTCACCAGGGCGTCAAACAAACCTTCCATGCAGCCTTTGGTCGCTTTCGTGATCGTTTTCAACACATAGCGGCTGTTGGCCGGGTTTAAGTGACCGCATTGGGCCGGTTCCGCCAGCTCAACCGGCAGCACGGTCAGGTTGCCGGCCTGCTGAGGCGTTGGCGGCAGTGTGTTGTCAAAGGTTTTTATCCTGATTTTCAGGCCCAATTGTCTGGCGCGCTGCTCCAATAAATCCGGGCTGGCGATGGCGACGATTTCACACGGCAAATCCTGCTGGGCCAACTGAACGCAGAGATCGGGGCCGATGCCGGCGGGTTCGCCCGGCGTCAAGGCGAGACGTTGTAGGGATGAGCTGGCAGTCATGATGCTCCAGGTAAAAATGAATGGTTTTTACAGTATAAAGAATTAAGCGGATTATTCCATCTGAATCGAAGCGGCTTTTTCTTGGTCCACTTTTTTCAGGAACGGCGCGATGAGCAGCGAGCCCAGAAAAATCAAAGCAATGAGCTGAAACAGATTGTTGAAGGTCATGACTTCCGCTTCACGCATGGCCAATGCGGTAATCTGTTTTAATGCCGCCGAGGAAGGCTCGGATAAGTTAAATTGGCCCATCGATTCGGCGAGCCCCTCCCACAGTTGCTGCGCCGGATAGTTTGTGGCTGTCATTGATTCGCGCAAATCCGCATAATGGCTTTTCGTCAGATAGCTGACCAGCGTATTGGCCACGGCCAGTCCGATCGCGCCGCCCAGGTTTCGCATCAGGTTATAAAGGCCGCTGGCGTTTTTGACTTCTTCGACCGGCAGCAGGCCTAATGCCAGCGTATTGATGGGCAGAAAGCACAGCATCAGCGCAGTGCCGCGAATGGCCTGAGGCCAGAAGAATTCCCAATAGCCCGATTCGGCCGTCAGCCCGGCATTTAGCCAGCAGCCCAGCGCGAACAGGCCAAAGCCCAGGCACAGCATCCAGCGCAGATCCATTATCTTCTCCAAGGGCCCTGCGATAAAGGCCGATAGCAGCTGGAACAGGCCGACCACCATCAGGTAATAGCCGATTTGCAGGCTATTCAAGCCTTTGACGCTGCCCAGGTAAATCGGCACCAAATAAATGATTGAGAAAAGCCCGATGCCCAGCACGAAGCTGTACAGACAGCCTACGGCAAAATTGACATTGCGGAAGGCGCGCAGATCGATGATCGGATGCGGGTTTTTTAATTCCCAGATCAGCATGGCGATGCCGCTGATCACTGCGATCAGGGTCAGCGTCATGATCAGGCGATCCTCAAACCACTGGTAACGCACGCCTTCCTCCAGCACGTACTGCATGCAGCCCAGGCAAACCGCGATCAGGACGATGCCGATGAAGTCGATTTTCTGCAGCAGATGCCATTCCGGCCGGTCGATATCGACGGTCAGCCAGACCAGTATGCAAACCACGATGCCAGGCACCACATTGACCAGGAACAGCGATTGCCAGCTGTAGGTTTCGGTCAGATAGCCGCCCAGGATCGGGCCGGCAGTCGGCGCGATCGTCACGATCAGGCCCAGCACAATGGTCATGGCCGGCTGCAGGCGCGGCGGGAACATGATGAAGATGACCGTGAAGGTGACCGGAATCATCGCGCCGCCCAGAAAGCCTTGTATCAAGCGGAAGATGACCATGGACGGCAGGTTCCAGGCGAACGCGCAGAACAGGCTGGCCAGCGTGAACCCGCCGGCCGAGATGGCATACAGGTAGCGCGTCGAAAAAACCCGTCCCAGCCAGCCGGACAGGGGAATGATGATGACTTCGGCGATCAGATAGGAGGTCTGCACCCAGGCGATTTCATCCTGCGTGGCGGACAGCCCGGCCTGTATTTCTTTGAGCGAGCTGGCGACGATCTGAATGTCCAGCACCGCCATGAAAACGCCGACCGCCATGCTGAAAAAGCCGATCCACTGCGTCGTGGTCAGCCCGGCTTCTTCAATCCGGCTTTGTGCTTCCTCCGGCTGGATTGGTAATTCGGGCTGTTCTTGTAATTGCGCTGACATAAGTTACAGCACTTTAACCTTGGCTTCGACGGACAGGCCCGGCTTCAGCAGGCTGATGTCCTGGCCGGCATCGAAGACAATCTTGACCGGCACGCGGCGCACGATTTTCGTGAAATTGCCGGTGGCGTTTTCGGGCGGCAGGATGCTGAATTCGGAACCGCTGGCCGGCGCAAAACTGTCGACTTTGCCGTGTAGTTCAAGTCCGGGATAGGCATCGACTTTGATCGATACGGCCTGTCCAACGCGCATGTGTTCCAGCTGTGTCTCCTTGAAATTGGCTTCGACCCAGATTTTATGGTTTTCTATCAGGTAGGCCAGCGTAATGCCAGGACGGACCAGTTGCCCGCGCTGCACGCCGCGCTTGCCGATGATGCCGTCGACGGGGGCGCGCACTTTGGTATGGTCGAGTTCTATTTGAGCCAGCGTCAATCGGGCCTGGATATTTTTCAGGCGCGCCTCGGTTTCGGCAATTTCAATATCGAGCGTAGTCAGCTGACTGCGTTCCGCCGTCAGCGTCGAATGCGTGGCTTTGAGTTCGGCGCCGGTCTGCTTGGATTCCGACTGGATCTTGTCGAGCGATTGGGCAGGGGCCGAGCCTCGGTTGATCAGGTTGGTAAAGCGGTATAAATCCTTCTGGGTTTGTTCCTGCTTCGCTTGCGATGCGGTCATGTTGGCCCTGACGGCCTCTATGCGCGCATGCTGTGATGTCTTCATGGCCTGCAGACGGTCGATATGCGCCATTTCGGCCGCAATGTCCGCTTCGGCCTGAGCGACTTTGGCCTGGTAATCGCGGTCGTCTATCGTAACCAGCACATCGCCCTGTTTGACGGTCTGATTGTCATCGATGGCCAGTTCCGTCACATAGCCCTCTACCTTGGGACTGATAAGCACGATATTGGACCTCAAGTAGGCATTGTCGGTGGCTTCATACTGACGGCGGTCAAGCAGCCAATAGCCGACCGCGGCGGCGATGACAACAATAAACAATAAGCCTAATAAAATGGATCGGGAGCGTTGCATAAACTACCTTGATAAACTAAACGGTTTAGTTTAGTCTAGCTCATCAGTTTTATTTATCAAAATAGTTTTCTTTCGATGATTTCAAAATCCATTGATCCCAAGCGGCAAGCCATTATTGAGGCGGCCACACGCATGTTTCTGGCGCATGGCTACCGGAATGTCAGCATGGATAAAATTGCACAGGCCGCGCCTGTTTCCAAAGCCACACTGTACAATCATTTTGACAGCAAGAATGCGCTGCTGGCCGCTGTCGTTTCAAATCTATGCGCTTCTTTGCTGCAAACCATGAGCGAGGCTGTAATCGACTCGGATGATGTCGAAAAGAACCTGAAAAAAATCGCCGCGTCGTTTATGGATCTATTTTTTTCGGAAGACGGGATGGCCGGCTACCGGCTTTTCATTACCGAAAGCCGCGATTTTCCCGAACTGGGGCAATTGGTTTATGAAAGCGGCGCATTGCCGGCCTTGACCGGGCTGGAAAATTATCTGCGCCGGCTGAACGACGACGGCCGCTTTAGCATTGCCGATCCGGTGTTTGCGGCGAATGCCTTCTTCAACTTGCTGAAAGGCGACTTGTATTTTCCTTGCTTGCTGGGAATCAGGCCGTTGCCTTCGGGCGACGAAAAAAACCGTGTGATCAATCAAGTCATTCCTTTTTATCTGCAGGGCATTTTGCATGCTGACCAATAATAAACCTCTGTGCGCCAGCCTAATCAGTGTCTTGGTGACCACTGCGCCTGCCGCATCGGCCGAAACGCTGGAAGAGGCCTGGAACAGCGCCATTGATAATAACCATCAGATCAAGGCCGCCAAAATCGATACATCGGCAGCCGAAGAGCAGTTGAATTCAGCCAAGGGGCAGAGGCTGCCAGAACTTAATGTCAGCAGCGGTTATACCCAGCGCAGCGAAACGCCGGGTGCCGTGACGCAAATAGACGGCAGAACGGCGCAGTTCAATACTCAGCAGCCGGGCAATATGGATGCGCAGGCCATCGCGACGCTGCCCATTTATACCGGCGGCCGCATCAGCCACGACATCAACGCCGCCGAGGCATCCCTTCAGGCCGCGCAGCACAATGAAACCACGGCCCAGCTGGATATAAAAATGCAGGTGGCCGAGGCTTATATCGCGGTATTGCGTGCCGAAAGCTCGCTGCAAGTCGCAAAAAGCCATGTCGACAGCCTGAAAGCGCATGTTGTCGATGTCAATAATCTGTTCGATCAGGGCATGGTGGCCCGCAATGACGTGCTGGCGGCGAACGTGGAACTGGTCAATGCGGAGCAGCAGGTCGTGCAGGCCGGCAACCGGCTCGATATCGCCAAGGCCAGCTACAACCGTTTGCTGGACCGCAATCTTGAAGATGAGGTCAAGCTGGTAAAACAATTTCCGGAAATGCCCAAGGAAGACCTGAAAGCGCTGAATAATGATGCTTTGAAGCAGCGTTCCGAGCTGGCTGTGCTGACGCGGCAAATCGAATCTCTGGAACAACAGGCACAGAGCGTCAAGGCCGGCGTATTGCCGCAGGTTGCCATCAACGGCGGCTATCAGTATCAGGAAAACCGCTATCAGGCGGCTGAAAGCATGTGGCTGGTCAATGCCGGCGTCAAGTGGAAACTATTCGACGGCAGCACGCGCCACCAGAGCGATGCCATCAGCCGGCAGGCCATTTCCCTGAAGGAACAGCGCGACGACTTGACCAGCACTATCGGCCTGCAAGTACGCCAGGCCTGGCTGGATTATCAGGAAGCCCAAAAACGCGTCGCCGTGACCCAACAAGCCATCGAGCAGGCTGAAGAAAACATGAGAGTGACCACCGATAGCTATCAGCAGGGTCTGTCGACCAATACCGATGTATTGAAAGCTGAAGATCTGCGTACCACTTCACATGACAATTTCAACAATGCCAATTACGATGCTGCACAGGCTGCTCTGCGCCTGCGGCGTGCGGTGGGGGTATTGTAAAAGTAATCGGCACTTTGAAATACTCCTGCTACTTCCAGGTTTCATTTGCCGGATAGTGCTGTCCTAAATGAACTCAATATGTCAGCTCACGGCACCTTATTGCGTGCCGTGAGCGCTCGACTACCTTATCAGTTTCCGGTCAACTAAAGTCTATGGTCTGGTGACTGGATTTTGGTCTGTGAAAGTTCTGACGAACTGCACGACCGCTTCCTCCTCAGCTTGAGTTAGGTGCAGATTTCCTATCACACTAATACTTTGAGTCGTGGCATTCGGGAACTCGGGTTCCGGCCAGCAGTTAGCCGCAATCGCCTCGCCGGCCTTCATGTCGCCCGGGCAACGGGTGATCGGCCCACTTGGCCACGTTGCGGCTGTGCTATTCGGGTCGGGCGTGGCGTTGGGGTCATCAGTGCAGACTGGCGTTGAGGAGGAAAAGATGCTGATGCTGGCACAGCCCGCTTTGAAGACCAAGGACGTGTTGTAGAAGTGAACGATCTGCTCCAGGCTCTTGAAATAGCCGTTGTGACCATAGGCTTTTATAAACCCGTCCGGGGCGGCTACATTGCGCAACGTTGGGGCTCTGTTAGGTCCTGGCGGAACAGAAATGAGAGCTGATTGACCGATGAGCTCCGGTCTGGCAGTACTTATGTGTGCGGTCAAACCCGTTATAACCCCTTTTCCCACTCCGGGGATTTCAGGATTAAAAGGCAGGCCAGTATGGTGATAGCGGTTGTCGGTGTAAAGCTGGTCCGGCTCCGTACCATCGGAATCGGCAGCGCCGCTGTTGTGACATTCAGAGCAGCCAGCGCTTTTACCCTCAGGGTTTTGGCCTGAATCGTTGCGGCCATAGAACAGATCGTGCCCCAGGTTTTCCTGAGCGGTAAAGCCGTCCAGCGGGAACTTTTTGTCGGCATCGGCGGCAAGCGCCTGGTCGCGCCTGGAACTGAACTGATTGACTTCGTCCGAAGCCTCCCAGGCTGCGAGCGCCAGTGCAATTCGCTTGAAGCTGGTCTCAAGCCCTCCGGTACAGTCGATAGCTTCATCATAGGCGGCATTGTACAAATCTTTGTATGCAGCCGATTGGACTATCTCGCAAACACCCTGTTTGCTGATGTTATGCTCAATGGGACTCGGAAAGGGATTCAGGGCTTGATCTGCCAAAGGGCCAAGAAATTTTGCATACTCGGCCTGCTTTGCCGGCGGGATGTCATCCACTGTAACCGTAGCGCTGGCCCCGCCGTCCCCAATAGGGCTGGCCGATGGGGATGTTTTTCCGAAGCCTTCGGCGAAACCGTTCCAGGTACTTCCACCCTGGAAGTTTCTGCCTATCAGCGCTTCCACTTGTGCAGGTTCTGTTATGGTTTCAAAATTATCAAGGCGTTGGAAACTAAAAGGCGGAGAAAATATTGCATAAGCGTTGCTCGGCGGCTTGATGACGCCTAGCGCCTGGGGTGCTGCGCCTGGCGCCACCACTATAGTGTTATTAATGTTGGAATCCGGCAAGACCCAGCCTACTGCCGGATCATGGCATGAGGCGCAGGCCAGCGTGCCGGGATTGGATATCTTGTCGAAAAATACATTCTTGCCCAGTTGTTCTAAAGGTGTGAGCGCGGCTGCAGTCGTGCTGAAAGAGAGGAGTAGTGGAATGGCTGCAGCCGGTGTGGCGATCAAGGTTTGGCTTGCCTTAATAATCATATCGTTACCTCTAATTTTAATGCTGAATTTGAGGACTTCCACATTTTGCCTTTTACCTGTCGGTAGAAGGCAAGAATGAGGCGATCAAAAAAGGAAAAGCTGTATGTTGAAACGTGCAGGAGGCTGAATTTAAAATTTTTAAGCATTTCATCTGAACAATGCCTACTCAGGCAACCCAACCTCCTCGTTATTAAGCTACGCTTAAGGGATTGAAAAAACAACTGTTGAGAATACCTAGGTTCTGCTTGGGGCAGCGGGTAACGGGGCCTCAGCCATTTGAATCGAAATGCACAACCAAGGGAGAATTGACAAGGAACGGTATACGCTTTACGGTTTGCTATGGCTGGGTCAGCGGATTTACAGGGAGCCTGAGGCAAAATACCGGTGATTTTTCAAAGCGGTACTGCGGGCTTTCCCTAGTGGCGTTTCACTAGGGGGCATTGTCCGCCTCATTAGGCTGATGCCATAGTGTTTGAGCATCTAATCTGCTCTACAATGCTCATTTTTCAAATCCTCGGATAAAACAAAGGGCTCCAGTGTACAAAAGAGCGGTGAAATACTGAGATATAACGGCTTTGCGCGTCATCATCCCGCTTGTAATTTTCACAACGGATGTTATTCATCCTCTATACCCAGTTCCTTTATTTTCCGCGTCAGGGTATTGCGCCCATAGCCGAGCATAATCGCTGCTTCGTGGCGCTTGCCGTGCGTATAGTCTAATGCGGCTTTAATCAGCAGCGTTTCAACGGCCGGAATGATATGTTTGGCGATTTCAGGCTTTTTAGCCAGCAGCTGTTGATCTATCGAGGTTCTTAGCAACGATTGCCAATCGCTGCTTGTGGTGTCTTTTTCCGACTGGATATGCAGCAGTTCGGGCGGCAGATCGTGGATGTGGATTTCGCGGCCCGACGCCATGACCGTCATCCAGCGGCAGCAGTTTTCCAGTTGCCGGACATTGCCGGGCCATTCCAGCGAACTCAGGAAAGCCTCGGCTTCAGGTTTTAACGTTTTGATTTCAGTATTCAGCTCAAGCGCAGCCTGGCTCAGAAAATGGCGCAGCAGCAAGGGGATGTCCTGCTTCCTGTCGCGCAATGGCGGAATATGGATACGGATGACATTTAGCCTATGGAACAAATCTTCGCGGAAGCGGCCTTCATTGACCAGTGCTTCCAGATTCTGGTGCGTGGCGGCAATGATGCGTACATCGACTCTTACAGATGAGTGAGAGCCGACCGGATAGAACTCGCCATCGGCCAGTACGCGCAGCAGGCGCGTTTGCAGTTCGGCCGGCATGTCGCCTATCTCGTCCAGAAACAGCGTGCCGCCGTTGGCCTGTTCGAAGCGGCCGGCCCGCCGGGCTTGCGCGCCGGTAAATGAGCCTTTTTCGTGACCGAACAGTTCCGATTCCATCAGGTCTTTCGGGATGGCGGCCATATTCAAGGCGATAAACGGTTTCTGGGCTCTCGGGCTGTGCCGGTGCAGGGCTTTGGCGACCAGTTCCTTGCCGGTGCCCGATTCGCCATTGATCAGCACGGTGATATGGGAGCGGGCCAGCCGGCCGATGGCGCGGAAGACTTCCTGCATGGCCGGCGCCTCGCCGATGATTTCCGGCGGAGTTTCGATCAGGGCGGTTTCTTCATGGCCGCGTGCCCGTTCCCGCTGCTGGCGGCTATGCACGCAGGCGCGATGCGCGAGATCGACGACTTCCTTGATATCGAAGGGCTTGGGCAGATACTCGAAGGCGCCGCCGTGAAATGCCGAGACCGCGCTTTCAAGATCGGAGTGCGCGGTCATGACGATAACCGGCAGGTCAGGATGGCTGTGCTGGATTTTATCGAGCAATTTCAAGCCATCCATGCCGGGCATGCGGACGTCGGTCAATAAGGCATCAGGCGATTCATGCTGCAAGGTCTCCAGCAATTCTTGCGCGCTGGAAAAGCTGCGCGTCATGATGGCGGCTTTTTCAAACGCTTTTTCAAGAACCCAGCGTATGGATTTGTCGTCATCGACGATCCAGACGGTGTCAAGATTATTCATGGCCGGGCTCCACGGGTAAAAAGACCGAAAACACAGTATGGCCCGGTTCGCTGTTGCATTCGATCAGGCCGTTATGCTGATTGATCAGGGATTGCGCTATCGATAAACCTAGCCCGGTGCCTTCCGCGCGTCCCGTAATCATCGGATAAAAGATCTGGTTCAGCAGGTCGGCGTCTATGCCGGGGCCGTAGTCGATAATGTCGATTTTGACGGCCAGTTTGTAGCGCTTCCGGCCTATGGTCATCTGCCGGTGTATGCGCGTTTTGATCATGATTTCACCTTTGCCTTCCATAGCCTGTGCGGCGTTCCGGGCGATATTCAGGATGGCCTGGATAAGTTGGTCCCTGTCGGCCTGAATCTCGGGGATGCTGGGGTCATAGTCATGCTTGACCTTGAGGCCGGCGGACTCGGCTTGCACGAGCTGCCTGACGCGCTCCAGTACTTCATGAATGTTCAAGGCTTTTTTATCAGGCAACTTGTTGGGGCCCAGCATTTTATCCATGAGTCCCTGCAACCGGTCCGATTCGGCGATGATGATATGCGTGTATTCCTTGAGCTCCGGCTCGTGCAGCTCCAGGTCCAGCAGTTGCGCCGCGCCGCGCAGGCCGCCCAACGGGTTCTTGATTTCATGGGCCAGCCCTCTGACCAGCAGTCGGGCTGTGTTTTGCTGATGCAGTTGCTGTTCTTCTTTCGATATGCGCAGGTGGGTGTCGACCTGTTGCAGTTCTACCAGGATTTCCTCCAGTTGCTGCTCCTTGATGAGCGGCGTGGCGCTGAAGTTGATCGTAACAGTTTGCGCCATGCGGTCCAGGGTCAGCTCGCGATCGAACAGCGGTTCCTCCATCGTCAGACATTGCTGCAGGTTCAGGAGCAGAGCCGGATCGGAAGACCTGAACAAATCCTGAGCACTAAGGCCTATCAAATGACGCGCACTGTCGGCTAACAATATTTCGCCTGCTGTATTGATGTAGGTGAGCTTCAACTCATGATCAAACAGCAAAATGGCTTCGTTAAGATGTTCAAGTATGCGTTTATACACGGTTCCTCTAAGGGCTGTATTGATGCTGTGCTTTAATCCAAGCAATTATCAGACCATGTCGCTTGGGTTGTGTTTAAACAGTTTTTGGAGAAGCAGTTTCAGCGAACAGGCGAGGCTGCATTGTCGCTATAATAAAACGCCGGAACGGCAATGCAAATCGCTGAAACGAAAAACGCCCCAAAATGGGGCGTTTTTGTTTGGCTTTTAAAAGCGATCAGATGATCGCCTAGCAGGGCTTACAAGCTGTAGTACATATCAAATTCTACAGGGTGCGTGCTCATGCGCAGACGGGTGACTTCTTCCATTTTCAGTTTAATGTAGCCGTCAATCACGTCGTTAGTGAATACGCCGCCTTTGGTCAGGAATTCACGGTCTTTGTCCAATGCGTCCAGTGCCTGGTCAAAGGCGTGGCAGACTTGCGGGATTTCTTTCTCTTCTTCCGGCGGCAGGTCGTACAAGTCTTTATCCATAGCATCGCCAGGATGAATTTTGTTTTGAATGCCGTCCAGACCCGCCATCATCATCGCTGCGAATGCCAGATATGGGTTCGCGGTTGAGTCAGGGAAGCGCACTTCGATACGACGGCCTCTAGGGTTTTGTACGTATGGAATACGGATGGAAGCGGAACGGTTACGCGCAGAATAAGCCAGCATGACCGGGGCTTCAAAGCCTGGAACCAGACGTTTGTAGCTGTTGGTTGACGCGTTTGTGAAAGCGTTTAAAGCTTTGGCATGTTTAATGATGCCGCCGATATAGTACAGGGCCGTTTCAGACAGGCCGCCATACAGGTCGCCGGAGAACAGGTTCACGCCGCCTTTAGATAAAGACTGGTGTACATGCATGCCGCTGCCGTTGTCGCCAACCAGGGGTTTAGGCATGAAAGTGACGGTTTTGCCATAGGCGTGCGCGATGTTGGAGATGACATATTTCAGTTGCAATACTTCATCGGCTTTTTTAACCAGCGTATTGAATTTTACGCCGATTTCGCATTGGCCTGCTGTCGCCACTTCGTGGTGGTGAACTTCGGTTTGCATGCCCATTTCTTCCAGCGTCAGGCACATTGCGGAACGCATGTCCTGGAATGAGTCAACCGGTGGCACAGGGAAGTAACCGCCCTTAACGCCCGGACGGTGGCCGATGTTGCCGTCTTCATAGACTTTTTCCGAGTTCCAGCCGGCTTCCTGTGAATCGATTTTAAAGAAAGAGCCGCTCATGTCGGCGTTCCAGCGGACGTCATCGAAAATGAAAAATTCGTTTTCAGGACCGAAGAAAGCGGTATCGGCGATGCCGGTTGATTGCAGGTAGGCTTCCGCGCGTTTGGCGATAGAGCGAGGGTCGCGCTCGTAACCTTGCATGTTGCTTGGCTCGATGATGTCGCAACGCAGGATCAGCGTGTTGTCATCGAAGAACGGATCCATGACCGCGGTAGTCGGATCGGGCATCAAGATCATGTCGGATTCATTGATGCCTTTCCAGCCGGCAACTGACGAACCGTCGAACATGTTGCCTTCTTCAAAGGTATCTTCATCAATGGTATGGGCCGGGAATGTGACATGCTGCTCCTTGCCGCGTGTGTCACAAAAACGAAAATCGACGAATTTCACGTCGTTTTCTTTGATCATTTTAAGTACTTTTTCTACAGACATTTATTTTGTCTCCTGGATAGTCTTGAACGGATGGTTGTAAAGGGCAAACGGTATAACATACCTTTTTTTTTATAGCTTAGCCACTAAAAAAGGGCGCAACAAGCCCGGTGTTAGTGCGTTGCCTGAAACATGAAACACGTCCTTGTGTTGCATAAAATTTAAGAGTCGAGGGTTAAAAGCGAACGATTGCATCGGCTGAAATCAGGACTTGGTTGTAGCTTAAGCCGTCATTATATGCCGCATTTCCGTTTGAATGATCGTATCTGACTTCAGGGCGCAACGTCAGCCAGGACATGGGTTTGTAGTTCATGCCTACAGTGGCGGCCAGATAATGGCCTTTGCTGCCGTTGACTCTGATGCCATCTTCGTCGCGGAACCATTCAAAGCGTGCGCCAACGCCGACTTTGTCGGACACATCATAAGTCAGGTACTGGTTGATGCCATACCATTTTGCTGAATCAGCGCTTTGCGATTTTTCTTCTATACCCATATCGTGCTGTAGTTTGTAATGCAGACTGTCGGTAATGTCGTGGCTTAATACAACGCTATACATCGTGCGATTGTGTTCATCATTCTTATTGACGTCGCCGGTGATCAGCGAAAAGGCCAATGACGTTTTTTCATCGTCGGTTGTATAGGTGGCGCCGCCCAGGAAATTGGCTGGTTCCTGAAAAAACGAATCCCAGCCCGACACGACGCCGCCGGTGATGCTGATGTTCTTGTTGACGGGGTAGGACGATATGATGCCGGTGTGCGTGAACGGTTCGCCATATTGCATTGTGTAGGCATGCGAGAAAAAGAAGTTGTCCGGCGCCGTGACGACTTCATTGCCGATAATGGTATAAAAATGGCCGATCTTGGTCGTGATGCCGTTGCCGACAGGCGCGAAAACCGTCGCATAGACTTGCGGGAACGCGAGTTTGTAAAGGCGCGAAGAGCCGTCCGTGATCAGATTGTCGTCAAAGTTGGCTTGCGTGGTGTAGAAGGCGTCTATGCCATAGGCGATATCGGCCCGAAACCCCACATCCCATTGGCTGCCTTCGGCGTCAACGGCTCTTTCGATAAAGCCGTACAATTGATGGGCATTGAATTCGTTGGCACGATTGTTGAATGTGACAGGGCCGTTTGTTCTGCTTTCAGGATCATCAGGATTGCCCGCGATACCGGCCGAGACCCAGCCGCCGACATTGATGCCCAGGCTTTTCATGGGCGCTGTTTCATTAATATTGAAACCGGTCAGGCTTTCAACCGCCCCTTTGTCGTCTGCCTGTGCCAGTGATGAGCAAAGCAGGGCGCTGCATAAGGTAAGCGGCCAGCCGTTATATTTTTTGTGATGAGTCAGCATAAATATTGCCTTTTGTCAGGTTCTTATCAAGCATTCCGGGAAAATCATAGAGTTGGGATGCCAGGTTAATCTAAATTTTAAGTCCATTGGTAAAACTAATTTCAAATATAGTTGTTTGTATCCCAAAATGTGGTTTTATTAATACACTTAAGATCATAAATGCAAGATGCGGGCCAAATATGCTTAAGTAGGATTGCCTTGATAAATATAAAGAATCAGGCAGAATTAATATTATCGGTTTGAATCAAAATGGTGCAAAAAAAATTTATTCGATCCAGTTTGGTGCATAAGGTGTTACTGGCTGACTCTGTATTTCAGTCATAAGGAGTGCGAAGAACATAAATTATGCCAATGGATTTTTTGTTTTACTGCAGGCATTGGGTTGAATCATTCCCGGCGTTAGCTGTCATTTCAAAACAAATCAACTGATCGGAAGAGCTTTGCGATGATTTCAGGCATACGTGGTTCAGGGCGAATAAAAGTTCGGATGACTTAATGCGGTATTTAAGCTTCAAAATGGTGCTTATAAATCCCTGTTTGCACTGGAGTTGTGCGGTCTTTTTTCAAAAAACCTCAGCTTTATCAGCATTTATCGGGATTTTTTTCTTGGCACAGTCTGTGCATTGGATATTCCAACAGTTAACGTAAGCAATGAGGTGTTGTATGAAACTGATAACCGCTATTATCAAACCTTTCAAGCTGGACGACGTCCGCGAAGCCCTTTCCGATATAGGCGTTTCCGGCGTCACAGTGACCGAAGTCAAAGGATTTGGCCGCCAAAAAGGACATACCGAACTTTACCGCGGAGCTGAGTATGTGGTTGATTTTCTGCCTAAAGCCAAAGTGGAAGTCGCGGTAGGCGATCAGTTGCTCGATCAGGCCGTAGAGGTGATCGCCAAAGCGGCTAGCACAGGCAAAATCGGAGACGGCAAGATTTTCGTCACCAATCTGGAGCAGGTGGTCCGGATCCGCACCGGCGAAACCGGCGATGAAGCATTGTAATTTAGGGGGAAATATGAAAAGACTCTTACACACCTTTGTACTGTTTATGTTGCTGAGTTTTGCGGGGCTTTCAGTCGCGGAAACGGAAGCGGTGTTAGTGGAAACCGCGCCAGCAGTAGCCACGCCGATCGAAAAGGGCGATACCGCCTGGATGATTGTGGCGACTGTGCTGGTCGTTCTGATGGTTGTGCCCGGCCTGGCGTTATTCTATGGCGGCATGGTGAGGGCCAAGAATATGCTGTCCATGCTGATGCAGGTGTTCGTGATTTTTTCGATGATGGCGCTGCTGTGGGCGATTTACGGTTACAGCATCGCATTCACAGAGGGCAACGCTTTCTTCGGCGGGTTCAGCAAGATGTTTCTTAAAGGCATAACACCGGATTCGGCAGCCGGGACATGGAGCAAGGGCGTCTATGTGCCTGAATATATTTATGTTGCCTTCCAGCTTACTTTTGCCGGCATCACTCCCGCGCTGATCGTTGGCGCCTTCGCCGAACGCGTCAAGTTTTCGGCGGTATTGCTGTTTATGCTGATCTGGTTCACTTTCGCCTACCTGCCCATGGCGCATATGGTCTGGTACTGGGCGGGCGCTGATGCCTATACCGATGCAAATGCCGCTGAAGCTGCCGGCGCTACGGCAGGGTTCCTGTTCCAGAAAGGTGCGCTGGATTTTGCCGGCGGTACGGTTGTACATATCAATGCCGGCATAGCCGGCCTGATCGGCAGCCTGATGATCGGCAAGCGTATCGGCTATAAAAAAGAATCCCTGGCGCCGCATAGCGTCACGATGACCATGGTCGGTGCGGCCTTGCTTTGGGTCGGCTGGTTTGGCTTCAATGTGGGCTCCAATCTGGAAGCCAACGGCTTGGCCGCCCTGGTTTTTGTCAATACGCTGCTGGCCAGCGCGGCCGCAGCCTGGGCATGGATGACGGCCGAATGGGCGGCTCGGGGCAAGCCCAGCATGCTGGGCGCGGCTTCGGGCGCTATTGCTGGGCTCGTCGCCATTACGCCCGCCTGCGGTTGGTCCGGCCCTATGGGCGCTATTGCCCTTGGACTGGTTTCCGGCGCTATCTGTTTCTGGTCGGTAACCAGCCTGAAAAGCCGGCTCGACTATGATGACTCGCTGGATGCATTTGGCGTGCATGGCATCGGCGGCATTATTGGCGCCCTGGGCACAGGCATTGTTGCCAGCCCGGCATTAGGCGGCACCGGCGTTTGGGACTATGTCACCAACAGTGTGGCCGAATACAGTATGGCCAGCCAACTCGCAAGCCAGGCATGGGGCGTTGGCGTGGCGATCATCTGGTCCGGCTTGGTGTCCTTTATCGCCTATAAGATCGTGGATATGCTGATCGGATTGCGAGTCAGCGAAGAGGTTGAGCGTGCAGGTCTCGATGTCTCGGAGCATGGCGAATCGGCCTATAACCTTTAATTTCTAGGAGCTTCGGGATCGGTTGAAGCGGTCTTTGAAGCATTATGAAACGGTGAATAAAAGTCATAGACATCGGATAGAAGATGGGCGCGTCATGCGCCCGTTTTCGTTTGGATTGATACGGGCTTCCCGGCATGCCCTGGCGGCCGGGCAATTGTATGTTGACTGATAATTCACTATGATGGCTGTTGATGTTATCCCTAATTTTCTTTTAATAATCGAGAGAAATCATGAAATTAATCACAGCAATCATTAAACCGTTCAAAATGGATGACGTAAGAGAGGCGTTATCTGAAATCGGCGTCTCCGGCGTGACGGCCACCGAAGTTAAAGGCTTTGGCCGTCAAAAAGGTCATACCGAGCTCTATCGGGGGGCAGAGTATGTGGTGGATTTTCTGCCTAAAGTTAAGCTGGAAATCGCGGTGCCGGACAGTATTTTGGATAAAGCGGTAGAAACAATCGTAAAAGCGGCCAGTACCGGCAAAATCGGTGATGGGAAAATCTTTGTCTCCAATTTGGAACAGGTGATTCGAATCAGAACGGGCGAAACCGGGGAGGACGCTATCTAATTATGTCAGGAATAGAATGTCATTTAAATCGGGTGAACTGTCTTTAGTTTTATTATTAGTGCCGGAACTGGCTGTAGCCGGCGAGTTGAACCAGGCCAATACGGCCTGGGTGTTAACATCCACGACGCTGGTATTGTTTATGACGATACCAGGATTGTCGCTGTTTTATGGCGGCCTGGTCAGAAGCAAGAACGTGCTGTCGGTTTTGATGCAGTGCTTTACAATTACCTGCCTGGTTTCCATACTCTGGCTGGCCGGCGTCTATAGCCTGATTTTTGCCGATGGCGGCGATCTGCAAAAGCTGATAGGCGGCACATCTAAGTTGTTTTTACCGGGTATCGGCACCGAGTCACTGACAGGCGATATCCCTGAAACAGTTTATTTCATGTTTCAAATGACATTCGCGATTATTTCGCCGGCATTGATCGTCGGCGGTTTTGCCGAACGCATGAAGTTTTCGGCGATGCTCTGGTTCAGCGGTTTATGGTTAATTCTCTGTTATCTGCCGGTCTGCCATTGGCTCTGGGGCGGAGGCTGGCTGGCCGACCTGGGCGCAATGGATTTTGCCGGCGGCATTGTGATCCATGTCAATGCCGGCGTTGCGGCCCTGGTGGCGGCGCTGGTGCTGGGGAACCGGCGCGGTTTTCCAACCACGGCCATGCCGCCGCATAATATGACCATGGTGGTGACCGGCGCCGGCATGTTGTGGGTCGGCTGGTTCGGTTTCAACGCCGGCAGCGCCTTGACGGCCAACGGCAATGCCGGCATGGCGATGCTGGTCACGCATATCGGCGCGGCGTCCGGTTCTTTGACCTGGATGTTTATCGAATGGCAACATTTTGGCAAACCCAGTGTCTTAGGCATTGTGACCGGCATGGTGGCCGGGCTGGGTACAATTACGCCGGCTTCCGGTTTCATAGGCCCCGCCGGCGCTCTGGTCATCGGCATTACTGCTGGCATTGTGTGTTTTTATGCCACGCACTACGTGAAGCGCACGCTGAAAATCGACGATTCATTGGACGTGTTTCCCGTACATGGCGTGGGCGGCGTTACGGGCTCGTTGTTGACCGGCGTGTTTGCGGCAAGCGGTCTGGGCGGCCTGGGACTGGCTGACGGCGTATCGATTATGGATCAGGTTGGTGTTCAGGCTTTGGCGATTGCCGTAACGGCAGCCTGGAGCATTGTATTCAGTTATCTGATATTGAAAGTGCTGGATAAACTGATAGGCCTGCGGGTAACTGCCGATGAGGAGGTGCAGGGGCTGGACATTGTGTTGCACGAAGAGACCGGCTATCAGGATCTATAAGTTAAATCTCAGTGTTTTGTCACAAAAAAGGCGGCGGTAGAGGTCGCCTTTTTTGTTTAGAATGGTTGCAGATGAAGCTGATCTGAGCGCAGGGGCTTATGATAAAGACACGGAAAACAGTATCCATCATTGCAAAGGTTTTATTGATAATCGCTATTGTGCTGGCTGTCTATGCCGTGGCCGGTTTTTATGTTGTGCCGGCGGTATTGAAATCGAAACTGCCTGACGTCATTGAGCAGCAAACCGGCAGGAAAGCATCCATTGAAAAGATTCAATTTAATCCGTTTTCACTGTTTGCCAGTTTGGAGGGCGTCAAAGTCCAGGAGAAAAACGGCCAGCCTTTTGCCTCTTTCGATCATTTTCACTTTAATGTCAACGGGCCTGAATCCATCAAGCAATCCGTATTGGTTATTGATGACGTGCGGCTGGAAAAGCCTTTTGTCCATATCGCCAGACAAAAAAGCGGAGACTTCAACTTTACAGATTTAATCAAGGAAAAAGCTGAAGCCCAACAGGAAGAAGGCGAAATATTTCCTGTAACCATCAGGACACTGTCCGTGGCGGAAGGAAAACTGGCTTATGAAGATGCATCGGGCAGCCGGCCGATAAAAGAACAGATTTTCCCGATCAATCTCCAGATAGACAATTTCTCGACAGTGGCCGATAAGCTGTTCAACTTAAGTTTGTCGCTCATGCTGTCGCCGGGCGGTCAGTTTGACTGGCAGGGCACGGCTGGCGTTAATCCGGCTGTCTCGGAAGGCAGTATCAAGCTCGACAAGATCAAATTGCAAAAAATCCTGGCGTTGGGCAGACAGAAAAACGCTCCGATTGAATTAAAAGGCGATGAACTGCTGACAGTCACTTACAAGATCCACTCTCTAAAGGAGAAAGGGCGATTCGGCATAGAGTTGTCGTTAGTGTTGAATACGGGCGAGCATCTGGAATGGCGGGGAACACTGAATACCGAGCCTTTGTCCTCGGAAGGCCATATCAAGCTGGAAAAGGTGACGCTTGAAAGAGTCCAGCAGTTGATGGTGCAGGATACTGTACCCTTTAATTTAAAAGGCGAGGAACTGCTCGAAGTCGATTACAAAGCCAGTTATACAGGTGACAAACTCAAGCTGGCGGTCAGCCAGGGGCGGTTTGACATCCGAGATTTCCAGTTCTTGGAACAAAAGCAGGACAAAGCCCTGATTAAAGTGCCGAGTTTTTCGGTGCGAGGAATCGATCTGGACCTAAGCCGACAGCAGGTCGGAATTGATTCTGTTTCAGCCGATGGCGCCGATGTGCAGGCTTGGCTGAACGCCGATGGCATGGTCAATTACCAAGCTTTGTTTGCGCCTAATAAAGGCAATGAAATTCAAGCGCCCAATTCAAAACCCCAACCGGCAACTGCTGAAGAAACGCCTTGGAAGCTTAAAGTCAACAGTATCGCACTCACTAACTCAGCGTTGGCTTTTGAAGACCGGACATTGAAAAATCCTGTGGCGGTGAAGCTCTCCGGCATCAATTTCAAGTTGAGTAATTTTCTCACTGAAGCGGGAACCCGTATGCCTTTTCAATTCGATACCCGCGTCGATAAGAATGGATCGATAGCGCTTAAAGGCGATGTCGTCATGACGCCTTTTTCCACCCAAACCTCTGTTGATGTCAAAAATATTGGTTTGGAAGGTTTCCAGCCTTATCTGGAAAAGTTTGCGCGGCTCGATCTCATGGACGGCAAATTCTATATGGATGGTAAGCTGTCGGTCGCGCTACAGGAACAAAAGCCGCCTGACATCAAGTTTGAAGGCGAAACCGGAATTGCCGATCTATTGACGCGCGATCAGCTGGTCAATAAAGATTTTATCAAATGGAAAAATCTGGCCTTGAAAGATGTCAAGACGGACATGCTGGCGGAGCGTTATACGGCCGGCACACTGGCTATCGATAAACCTTACGCAAGGGTAATCATTGAGAAGGACAAGTCGATCAATTTTAACGACGTTATCGTTGACGGCAAAAAATCCGAAACGGCGCCAGCTAAAAAAGTGGTGCCGGCTGCCAAAAAAGCAAAAAAAGCATTGAAGGCTAAAGAAACATCGCCGGCTAAAACAAAGGGATCGGCCGATCATAAAAAGCTTTATTTTAAAATCGACCGGATTCGGGTGACCGACGGCTCGTCTGACTTCGCCGACTTATCGTTGATATTGCCTTTTGCGGCAAAAATTACCGACCTTAATGGCGGCGCGGGCGGATTCTCTTCGGAACAAAAGTCACGGGTCAATGTGGCTTTAAAAGGCATGGCCTACAATTTGGCGCCGGTGGATATCAAGGGGGAGGTCAGCCCTTATCAGGGCGATTTCGATTTGCAAATGAATTTTCGCGGCATGCCGATGCCGTTGATTTCGCCTTATATGGTGGAATTTGCCGGTTATAAGGTTGAGAAAGGCAAGATGACGCTGGGTCTGAAATATACCGTTGAGGACGGCAAGTTGACTGCCTCGAACAGCATCCTGATAGACCAGTTGGTACTGGGCGAGAAAGTGGAAAATCCCGATGCCGTGTCCTTGCCGCTTGAATTGGCTGTAGCGCTGCTGAAAGATTCCGAAGGCAAAATAAAAATCGATGTGCCCATTACCGGCAGCCTCGAAGACCCCAAATTCAGCATCGGCACGATCATTAAGGATGCCTTGGTGAATATCATCACCAAAATCATCAAGTCGCCGTTCAATGCGCTGGCTTCCTTGGCTAATGGCAAGGAGGATCTGAGCGCGATCAGTTTTGCCGCCGGCAAGGTTGAACTGGATGAACAGCAGCAGGAAAAATTGAAAAAAGTCGCCAAAGCGCTCCAGGAGCGCCCGGCGCTGGAGGTTGAAGTGAAAGGTACTGCTTTTCAGGAGCAGGACTGGCCGGCCCTGACCGATGACGCCCTGCTGGATCAGCTTAAGCAGAGGCGGGCGGCCGAGATAGATAAGGAGGGCAGCAGAAAGATACGCGCAGAATATATCGAACTGTCCGACGAACAATACAAGCGCTTGCTGACGGATATGTTTATCGAGAAGTTTCCGTTGCTGGCGGAAAGATCGTTTTTCGGCGCGCCGCGCTTAAAGGATTCGAAAGCCGGCGATTTTTATGAAGTTGCCAAGCAGAAGCTGACCGCCGCTATCCAGCCGGAAGAACGGCGGCTTAAAGAACTGGCCGCGGACAGGGCTCAGGCGATTGCACGGTATCTCGTTCAGCAAGGCGGCATAGAGAATGACCGCGTGTTTATTCTCGATACCGCGGTCGACCCTAAACGCGAAAACAATGATATCGTCAGCACGTTGTCCTTGAAAGCCCGGTGATGCCTTAAGCCAATGCGTATGGCGCGATTTCGTCATCGCTCAGATAACAACCCGGATCTTCAGCCCAGGCATTGCCCGATGTCTGCTGGGCCCTGACCCGGGTGTTGCCGTTGCAGATGCGCTGGAAATGACAAGTTGCGCAGCGGCCTTCCAGCGGTCTCGGGTTCTGCTTAAGCCCGGCCATCAGCGGATCGGAAGCATCCATCCAGATTTCAGAAAAAGGGCGCTGTCTGACATTGCCCAGATCGTAATGCCACCAGAATGTGTCCGGGTGTACATTGCCGAGATTGTCGATGTTGGCTACATTCACGCCGGAGGCATTGCCGCCCCATTGCTCCAGCTTGGCCTTGATATGGTCGACTTTGTCGGGGAATTTCCGGGCGACCCAATGCAGGAAGTAGACGGCATCGGCATCGTTATTGCCGGTGACGAATTCGCGGTCCTTGCCGGCCTTGAGCCATTCATAGCTGGTCTCGAACAGCAGATCCATGGCGGTCCGGGTCATCTGGAAATGCGCGTCATCCTTGCGGTTTCTATTGCCGCGGCCGCCGTAGTTCAGGTGCGACAAGTAGAACTTGTCGATATCATGGTCATCCATCAGTTGCAGCAAGGCTGGAAAGTCCTGGTAGTTGTCCTGTGTCAGGGTGAAGCGGATGCCGACCTTGATGCCTTTTTCCAGGCATAGCTGCACGCCGCGCAACGCCTCGTCAAACGAGCCCGGCATGCGGCGGAACCGGTCGTGCGTATCCTTGATGCCGTCCAGGCTGACGCCGATATACTGATAATCGATCGCGGCAATTTCATCGATATTGCCGGCCGTAATCTTCGTGCCGTTGCTCGACAGCGCGACATAAAAGCCCATGTCCTTGGCGCGGCGCGAAATGTCGAAGATATCGGGGCGCAGCAACGGTTCGCCGCCCGATAAGATCAGTACCGGCACTCTGAACGCTTTCAGGTCGTCCATGACCGTGTAGATTTCCTGTGTGCTCAATTCGCCGGGAAAATCAATATCGGCCGAAGTCGTGTAGCAATGCTTGCAGGCCAAGTTGCAGCGGCGGATCAGGTTCCAGATGACGACGGGCGCGGCCGGCTTGCGGGCCGGTTTTATCGGCGTCGGGCTGATCAGTTCCCGCATATAGTGGCTGAGTCTGAACATATTATGGGTCTACGGAATCGGATGGGGTACTTTTAGAGCGGCTGCGAAAACCGGTTTTTTTCAGGATTTTTGTGCTATATAGCACATCGCAGCCGCGGTTATGGTCGCCGAGCAGATCGGCAATTTGCTTGATCTGCCGGTCAACGTCGGCCTGGGTTTTGCCATGCACCATCGCAAACAGGTTATAAGACCAGTCGGGCAGATGCCGCGGACGATGGTAGCAATGACTGACGAATGCTAGCTGGCCGACTTGCTGTCCCAATTCGTCGATCTTATCGTCGGGCAGGTCCCAGACGGTCATGCCGTTGTAACGGTAACCCAGTTTATAGTGATTGGGCACGGCGCCGATGCGGCGGATGACGCCGCTGTCCTGCATGGCCGACAGGCGCGCCATGACTTCGTCGGCGGTCAGGCCCAATTTTTCGGCAATGGCCTGGTAAGGCTCCGGCGTCAAAGGCAGGCCGGCCTGCGTGGCTTCGATGATTTTGCGGTCTATGGCATCGAGCATGATCAGGCCTCCAGCTTCAGGTTGACGAAATACTCTTTTATTTTCGGCATGTTGTAGACGGTCAGCCCGGTTTGGCGCTCTATCGCTTCAATGGTCTGCTGGACCTGTTCGGGCGATTCCGTGGCAATCACGAACCACATATTCAGGGTGTGGCGGCGTGCGTAGTTGTGAGCCACTTCAGGAAAGGCATTGATGATATCGGCGATTTCATCAAACCGGTCTTCAGGCGCTTTAACGGCGGCCAGAGTTAGCGCTCCGCCCATCTGTTCGGCGTTATAAAGCGGTCCGAAGCGCGTCAATATACCGTTGGCGCGCAGGTTTTGAAGCCGGGTCAGCAGTTCGGCTTCCGTGATATTGAGCGCCAAAGCGACTTGCCGGTAGGGCGCGTTGCAGATCGGAAAACCGCCTTGCAAAGCATTGATGATTTCTTTGTCCAGATTATCCATGGGCTGCTTCCGCGTCAGCTACAGTTACGATGTTTTTGTAGACAGCGCCGCGCTGCTTGAAGCAGCGGCGGCTGAACAAAACTTCATGGTCAAAGCCCGCCAGACTGCAAGCGTCGGCAAGCTGTTCGAGTTGTTGCAACACCGTGGCTCTGTCCTTGCCGTGGATCATGCAAAACAGATTATAAGGCCAGCCCGGCCGTCTCGGGCGCTGATAGCAGAGCGTCACGAACGGAAAACTGCTCATGCGGGCGCCCAGCTGCTTGACTTGATCGTCGGGTATATTCCAGACAACCATGGCATTGGCGCGATAGCCCAGCTTCCGGTGTTTGACGATGACGCCCATGCGCTTGATGAAGCCCTGCTGTTTCAACCGGGCCAGGCGCTCGATCACTTCCGATTCGGGCATGCCGCAACAGCGGCCGATTTCGGCATAAGGCCGGGGGCAGACGGGCAGGCCCGTCTGTATGCGCCCCAGCAGTTCAAGATCGCGGCTGTCAATCATTATTCAGGTCCAGCTTAAAGCCTAAATCGATAAAAAAGTCATCCAGCAAGGGCAGTTGCATGACTTTGTAAGTGGTTTCCTGTTCAATGGAGGCAATCACATCCTGCAGATGGGCGGCATCGGAAGCGATGATGACGAACCAAAGGTTGAACCGGTGCTCGCGCTCGTAATTGTGGTTGACTTCCGCATAGGCGCTGATTTTGTCGGCGACTTCCTGCAGCCGCTCTTCAGGCACGGCCATCGCGGCCAAGGTACTGATACCGATGTGGTTGGGCGGAATGACAGGTCCTATGCGGCTGATAAAGTGGCTGTCATGCAGATCGTTCAAAGCTGAAATCACATCATCCTCGGTAACGCCCAGCGTATCGGCAATGGCCTGATAGGGGCGTTCCGTGAGCGGGAAGTCATGCTGGAAATCGTTCAGCAGCCGCTTGTGCAAAGACGTCAGCATGGCGTTACAGCCCTATCTGGTGCGCTCGCGAGCTGAAGAAAATGCCGCTGGGCGTTTTTGCCGGCAGACGGGCGATTTCGGCAAGTGTTTCGGTATCGTAAACGACCAGCTGGTTGTCGTCCCGTACGGCTACCCAGACCTGTTCGCCGCGCGGCGTGAATTCCATATGCAGGACCGCTTTGCCCGGCGTCAGGGTTTTACTGATGCTCAGGTCCTTGGTGTCAATGACCTGCACCAGGCTGTTATCGGGGAAAGCAAAATTAACCCAAATTTGCCGGCCATCGGGCCTGGCCCTGACAAACACCGGCTGCCCGGCCACCGGTATGGCTTTCACCAGTTGCCATTGGCGTTTGTCGATTACCAGCACTTCGTGTTTGCCGATGGCGGGTACGAGCAGATAATCGCCGGCTATGGCCCAGCCTTCAAGATGAGGCATTTTATAGACCGGCAGTTTTTCATCGGTTTTGCCGTATTCCGGCAGTATGTGTTTGGCGCCTTTCGAGATGTCCCACAAGTCCAGCAAGGCCAGGCCGGGCTCGCCGAACAGGCCGGCAATGTAGTAACGGCCGTCCGGCGAGATCAGGGCGTCATACGGCTGCTTGCCGATATTCTTGAATTTTTGCACATCGGGCTGTTTCGGATTTTTAAGGTCCAGTACCCAGATTTCGCCGGCATCGAACAGGCTGAAGACGAAGCGCTGTCCGGGCGCGTCGACGATGCCCACCACTTTGGACAGTTTGCCGTCGTCATATTCGGCCGGGATATCGGCGACCAGTTCCAGCGTGTCGGAAGAAAAAACCTTGACGCCGCCGGGCGTGTAATTGGATACGGCGATAAAGCGGCCATCCTGAGAGATAGCGCCGCCGATGCTGTTGCCGGCCTGGACGATGCGTTTGGCGATGGCGTCATTGAGCAGATCGACTTTGGTCAATCCGCCATCGCGGCCGAAAACATAGGCATAGCGCTCGTCGCGCGAGAAGACGACCGAGGCGTGCGATAAATCCCCCAGCCCTTCGATTTCAGCCAGCTGTTTGTGCTCAGTACTGTTGATGATCAGCGTCTTGCCGTTTTCGCGTTGAATAACGACGCCTAAATCGCCTGTAGCGCGCGGTTCAGCGACGGCGTTGAGGGAAAATGCGAGGCCTAGAATGGGGATTAGCTTTTTCATATGAATAAAATAGTGCGCTTGCGCACCTTAAAGTTTTGGACAAGGCAGGATGCGCGGACGCATCCTGTTGCTTAGTATGGATTAATGCTCGGGATTGCGTAAAACTTTAACCAGCCAGAGCGCTTCATCGCGGTTGATAAATTGTTGCCAGGGCGGCATGGCTGTGCCTTGGCGGCCGTTAAGAATGGTATCGGCCAGAAAATCATCCGATTTCCCGGCCAATGCCTCAGGCAACAGGGCAGGGCCCAGGCCGCCTTTTAACGTCAAACCATGACACGCTCCGCAATCATGCTTGAGCATGTTGCGGAGCGTGTTTTGCCTGTCTGTTGACGGTTCGCCGGCAAGTGCTGTACCGGAAACCCATATTAACAGCAGCAGTTTTCTCATGCGTACTTACGGTTTCAGCTTTGCATAATAGGCGGCTACATTGTCGATATCGTTATCGCTTAATGAGCCGGCAATATTATTCATGATGTCCGATACGCGCGTCTTGTCGCGGTATTGCTTCAGTGCCGATTTCAGATATTCGGCATCGCGTCCGGCCAGCGGCGGAAAAGGCGCGCCGGAGGACGGGGTTGTAACGCCGTGGCACTGCGCGCAGGTGGACGCCGCAATCGCGTGGCCCGCATAGATGCTTGCCGCACTGGCGCTTTGGGCGACCACCAGACCTGCGATCAATACGCTGGAGAGAGCAAATATTCTCATTATTTCGCCCCTTCCATTTCATCCGGAGAAAGACCGCGAGTCATGTATTTAACACGGCCGTGCGAGAAAATACCGGCCGGGCTTTCCATCCGGACAGAAGCGACTTTTTTCAGCGAGTTGGAATCGTAGACCACGACTTCATCGCCGCTGTAACCGGCGCTGACATACAGGAATTTGCCGTCTGCGCTGTATTCAGGGAAGTAGGCATGACCGCCGACATCCAGAGTTTTAGCAACTTCCAGCGTTTTCTTGTCGATCAGCTGAACGGTACGAGCGCGTCTGTCTTTGCTGATGATGTCCACGGCTACATATGGCGCGTTAGCATGTGCGGCCGGTGACTCGGTGCCGCCGGCAACCGGGATTTGTTTGACGACTTCCATGCTATCCAGATCCCAGACGCTGACGACCGTTTTGTCGCAATCGCCGAAGTTGGTGCCGAAGCCCAGCGTGCGGCCGTCAACCTTTACGGCCGAACCGCCGCCGACGTGCGGCACGCAGCCCGCTTCCAGCTTCTTGATGATTTTGCGGTCTTTCAGGTCAATCGCGGCGACAATGCTGTCATCGTAAGAAGCGATCATCAGCTTGCGGCCGTTATGGGTTAGGAACGCGTCATGCAGGTGGCGGCCGACATCGGTGATTTTAGTGACAGGGAAATCCTGATCTTTTTTCAAGTCAACAACCCAGACCTGGCCGGCATTTTCCAGCGCAATGGCGAAGATATCGTCATAAGGCGTGCCGATTACCATGCCGGAATCGGAAGTAACCATTTTGCCGTCCGGATCGATGCCTTCCAGTTCAAAGGTTTTCAAAGGTTCCAGTGTGTCGGCGTCCAGAATGACTGCGTTGTGCGGCACAAATGAGCCGGCCATGATGTATTTGCCGTCGCGCGATACGCCCATGCCCGGGCCGTTGAAGCCGGTTTTGACGCTGCGTACGGCTTTCATGGAATACAGGTCGACTTTGTAAATTTCCGCCGTGTCAGTTTTTACGTAAGCCCAGCGTGGATTGGCAGGATTGAAATCAATGATGTGTGCAGCGGTTTCGGTCGAGACTTCGCCGATGACTTTATGCGTGGTGCTGTTGATGAAGACGGCCTTGGAGCCTTCACCGCGTCCGTATTTGCCGCGCGCTGCCACACCGATGACGTCATCCATGCTGCCGATCTCATAGGTCGGCTTGTCAGGCAATGTGCTTTCGTCTTTGACGTAGACTTTCAATGACGATTTTATATCGTCAATTGTCCAGGCCGGGTTATCCAGCTTGGGGGTTTTTTGCAGATGGCTGACCAGGCCTCGGATCTGGTCGTCCGTTAAGCGGCCGTAAAACGGAGGCATCAGCGTATCGAAGCTTCCGGTCATGATCAAAGAGCGCAAAGCGGTGGGGCTGCGGCCTTTCAGGGTATCGGCGTTCAGCGCCGGCGCCAGATAGCCGCCGTGATCGGCGCCGTGACAGCTGGCGCAGTTGTCTTGATACAACTGGTGCATGTTGTCATCGGATTTCGCCTGTACGGCTAAAGGTAAAACGAGAGCCGTTAAACCGGCAATGACTGATTGGGACAGAAGCTTTTTTGTGTTTTTCATTCTCTAAGGACTCCAGGTAGTATTGAATCAATATTATCCAATAAGTATAAAAAGCTCAAGTTTGATTACGATCATTGTTCTTTTGCAATGTGTGTGTCCAGAGCCATAGCCGGTAAGACAGCATAATGGCCAGAATGGTCGAAGCGCCAAGAATGAAGTCTTGATGACGGATGACGAGGTCTTTTATCTGAGCCATCATTGGCGGGTTGATTTCGCGATAGAGCAGAAAACAGCCTAGGATAAAAACGAGTATGCCAAAGCCGCGTTTTAAATGCTGGCCGGGGATCTTGCCGGACAAACTGCTGCCGATAAAACTGCCGATAATGGCGAAAGCTGAAAACAGTGTCGTTATGAATAGGTCGATGGTCATGTGGTTGGCGTGCCCTGCCAGGGCCGCCGAGGATTGAATCACCATAATGAACAGCGATGTGCCTATGGCGGCGTGTATGGGTAAGCCCGCCAGATTATTGAGAGCCGGAACCATCAGGAAACCGCCGCCTACCCCGATCAAGCCTGTCACCGAGCCTACCAGAAAGCCGTCAAGCATCAGCGCTATGAGCGGCAAATGCTGAGGACAGGGCTTCAAAGGAGGTAGGGGCTTAGGTGTTTTTTTACTGCGCAGCATCGACAGTGAAGCAGTCAGCATAATGACTGCAAACAGCACCAATAGCAGCGAGTCCGGGACATAGGCCGCCAGTCGGCCGCCGAGAAAGGCGCCGATCATGCCGGTCAGACCAAAGGCCAGCCCGGCCTTCCAGCATACCTTGCCGCGGCGGGCATGGTTGACTACAGCTATCAAACTGGTCAGGCAGACGACGATTAACGATGTGATGATCGCGTTTTTAGCCGATAGGCCGGCCAGATAAACCAGAACCGGCACGGTCAGTATTGAGCCGCCGCCGCCCAAAAGGCCCAGCAGCACACCGATCAATAGGGAAAGCGCAATTAACACCAGCATCGTTAGCCTTGTACGACTTGGCCTTGTTTATCCAGCTGGCCGCAAGCCTGATTGGCAGGCAGCGCTTCATCAATATATTTAGGGTAGGCCAGATTCAGATTCGCCATGATTTTGATAAATTCATCGCGCGTCTTGCCGCCGCCCAAACGGGCATTGGTCGCTATTTCCTGTTTAATCGTGGACACGGTCTTGCCGTTGTAATCATGGCCCGGATAAAGCAGGGTGTCGGGCGGCAGCGTGAAGAGTTTTTGTGTAATGCTGTCATACAGCATGCCGGCATCACCCTGCTGGAAGTCGGTGCGTCCGCAGCCATTGATAAATAACGCGTCGCCGGTAAAAACACGGTCTCCGATCACGTAACTGACGCAGCCTGCAGTATGGCCCGGCGTATGGAGAACAAGGATTTCAACCTCGCCGACCTGAAGCGGCACGCCGTCGGTGACCAGCAAATCGGCGCACATGGCGCCGGCATCGCGGTGCACAACGCTTTTACTGCCCAGCGTGTCTCTCAATTGACCGGCGCCGGTGATATGATCGGCATGGACATGCGTTTCCATCGTGTAGATCAGCGTTAATCCCAGTTCACTCAAAAGCGCCGCATAACCATCCACTTCGCTTGCGACAGGATCAATCAGAACGGCTTTTTGAGTGAATTCGCAGCCGATGAGATAGCTGTAGGTGCAAGTGTCTGGTTCAAAAAGTTGCTTGAAGATCATAAGGTTAACCCCTGTATTTAAGTAAATAATAAAAAGCTAATATATTATAAGGCAATCCTGCCTGCATTCGATAATGCTTTTAAAGTTGGACTATATCTGTAGGCTTTTATTTCATTCGAATAATCCGATGCGGATTGGTTTGGAAATTGACCTCGGCTTGCAGTCAATGAAAGGCAGGCGCCAGATAGTCCAGGTGCGGATAGGAATTCGATGCTTTGCAATGATCTAGCCGAATTTCAGTTTCTCTATGGAGCCGGTTATAGCCGCCTGACAGTCATATGGACAAAAGCGATGAAATGGCGGCTGATAGATACTGGTGGTTTTATCAGCCGATGCCTATACAAAGACATTTGCGCAATATATTCAATGTTTAACGCGCAGCCATAGGCGGAACATCACGCCTCGTTTGTCCGACATAAAGCTGTCTGGGACGGCCGATTTTCTGTTCCGGGTCCGATATCATTTCATCCCAATGCGAAATCCAGCCGACGCTGCGTCCCATGGCAAACAGGGCCGTAAACATATTGCTGGGGATGCCCAGGGCGCGTAGCACGATACCTGAATAAAAATCGACGTTCGGGTACAGTTTTTTCTCGATGAAGTATTCGTCTTCCAGCGCGATGCGTTCCAGTTCCAGCGCCAGCTTGAACAACCTGTCGTCATGCAGTCCCAGTTCATTAAGCACTTCATGGCAGGTCGCCCGCATTAATTTGGCGCGCGGGTCGTAATTCTTGTAAACGCGGTGGCCGAAACCCATGAGTCTGAACGGATCGTTTTTATCTTTGGCTCGCTTGATGTAAGAATCGATATTCGAAACATCGCCTATTTTTTCCAGCATATTCAACACTGCTTCATTGGCGCCGCCATGCGCAGCGCCCCACAGACAGGCAATTCCCGAAGTGATGCAGGCATAGGGATTGGCGCCGCTGGAACCGGCGAGGCGTACCGTCGACGTGGAGGCATTTTGTTCATGATCGGCATGCAGAATCAAGATTCTGTCCAATGCCTTCACCAGAATCGGGTTGGGCTCAAAGTCTTCACAGGGCGTGGCCAGCATCATGCGCATGAAGTTTTCTACATAAGTCAGCTTGTTTTGCGGATACATGAACGGCAGGCCGATGCTGTACTTATGGCTCATCGCCACGATAGTAGGTATTTTCGCGATCAGGCGGATGGCGCAAAGGTCGCGGTCATTCTTATTGGTAATATCCAGGGCATCATGATAGAAGGCTGACAAGGCGCCAACTACGCCGACGATGATGGCCATCGGGTGGGCATCACGGCGAAAGCCTTTAAAGAAATTGGTCAGCTGGTCATGCACCATCGTATGCTTGGTAATAGCATTTTCAAACTGCTTCAATTGATCATTGTTTGGCAGTTCGCCGTTCAACAGCAAATAGCAAACTTCCAGAAAAGTGCATTGTTCCGCCAATTGTTCGATGGGATAACCACGATACAACAATATGCCGGCTTCACCATCAATATACGTTATCTTGGAAGAACAGCTGGCCGTCGAAGTGTAGCCAGGATCATAGGTGAACATACCGGTCTGTTTATATAGTTCTTGGACATCGATGACATCGGGCCCCGTAGTGCCTGATAAAACAGGCAGCTCACATAGGGGCTGAGTCTCCTCATTAACTAGGGTAACTCTGCGCTGGTTAGTCATGGTACTGATCTCCATTATAAAAATGTTACTTCATGACGGTATCACAAAGCTCAATAATGTTTAAACAGAAATTACATGCCCAGCAGTTTGACCTGTTTAAAGAATGATAATTCGAAATGCGGAAGGATAATGCTCAGATGAAATGTCGTTTACTGAGGAAAAAATAATAGGAGACTATCTTGTCTTCTCACTGCCCGATGCTGAAATTAGGGGATAAAAAACTGTTTTAGTGAAGGCTGTGAAGTATGGCTAAATTTCAAATAGGTAATTGAGTCTTTTTTGTATGGCGAGATTGCCGTAATTCCAAGTAAACCGTAACATAAAACCGATAAATAAAATGATTGAAGCCATAAGCATACTCAAAATAAAGCTGATAAACACGATAACAGCCAGTAAACTAAACAAAGCGTTTTTGCAGAAGTCATACATTGGAAAGCCTCACCAAATTAGTCAAAGTTTACTATTTGTGCCGGTCTAACAGTGCGGATCAATTTGCACCTACACCGCAGCTGCACCACAATAAAACTAAAACAGCACAGAGATCGATTCGTGCGTGACATCAGATGCTTAAGGTAATTCTCCAAACTGAAGTTCCAGCGCCATTTAAAAAAGAAACCGGTTTCCAAACTTAAAGAGTAATTAACAGCTGTTTTAGTTTCATTCTCTTCATGGATATAAACTGCGCCAAATACATATTTTTTTAAAAAATCACGCCAAGCTGTGATTGAACAAAGCATGAGGGGCCGAGATTTTGGTAAGGAGAAGATAACTCTATCTGTCTCCCCCAATTGCAAAAGTCAAAGATTAGCCCAAATAGATCATTGCTCTGAAGGTGGGGTTAACCAAGATCGAATTCATGTAGTATTGATTCGATATTTATTTGACAGTAGGCTTGGGCTTTCCTATAGTATCGATTCACTATCAAGTGAGAGGGTATTTATGAGTGCAGTAATTTCCATCATGTCTTACTGGTTTAGAGCAAAGCAGAGTGTGACTAATGCCAATGATCGTGCAATATCAGTATGAAAACGTTCTCTTTGCGGAAATTACTGAAATATAAATAAAAAGATGCTTCAAGAATGATATTTGGTTCCGGTACAGGTTAAATTTCGGGGCTTTTTCATTAACTGTGACGCATCTACAGACAACTGCTAAATATAAAGGTGCAAAAATGAACGATGAATCACAAACAAAAGATAAATTCTGGCTGTATGTTGGCGGCATAACATTTGCTTTATTGACGGTTTTGATCCTGGTTAAGAAAAGCGAGGATGATAAGTTTGCTCCGATCAAAGAGCAAATACAAGAAGAAGCCGCCCTTATGAATATTCGCGTTTTAAACTAAATTCTTGGTGCGCAGGATGTTTTAGTGATCCCCGTCTGCTGTTTTCTGCAGTAAGGCGGTATGTCATGGTCTGAAGGCAACACAATATAGAAGATATAGCGTATCAACGATCGCTTAAAATAATAAATAATGAGGAGAGAATTATGAAACTTAACTTGATAGGCCTAGTGGCGGCATTATCGCTTTTTTCAGGCGGCGCATCGGCGACGGAGTATGTTTACAGGGATCTTATGGCCAATACGCTGCCTTCTGCAAAGTGCGAAGCAAAATCTGCGGCGATTGAGACTGCCTCGAAGCAATATAATGTGAACAGATACAGCAAGAAGTTCTGCCAAACACAAGGTTATGGCTGGCATGTCGAAGAAGTGAAAAATCTTGGCACGCCCGTCTGTGAAGAATGCACGGATGGCGCCAACAAAGGCTTGGCTCAATGTCATTTGGAAGATATGGTCGTTACCTGTAAACGCATTAAGCCTGGTTCGGTAGGCATGTTACCCGGAAAAGGCTAACAATACAGACGAATGGCAAGAGATCCGGATGGGTCTCTTGCTCATTCTGACGGTATAAATCGGGCGCTGCTTCAGCACTCGTTTTTCAGATATCGCTTGAAAGCTTTATCGTTTTGAAAAGGACATGGCTTTTCTGCAAACAAATAAGCGGCGTTGCGCTCAGTGGGCCCAATCTTGCCAAAATTTTCCCCAGACCGGCCAGCAAATAGATAACGATAAAAAATCATTAATTGCAGATATAGGGCACGGTAAGTAACAACCTTATTCGAATGCGCATACGGTTCAGTAAGGGTAGGTCTCGCATCTTAATTAAATCAAGGAACAGTATTCCAGATCATTACCAGAAAGCGATAATAGGTAAAAAAGCGTTACGTACAATTGCAGGGTTATTTCGAAACAGCCATATAACGCAGAAAAACTTCAAAATACTGCCCATCTCTCCCGTTGTTTTCGCCGCAGCCATGCTGTTTTGAGGTGGTCAAGAAAAATCGACCAATCCAGTAAGCCACTTTCTGTAATTGGCTCATCTCAGCTTCATACTGACTGGGGCTTTTGTATCCCAGGTACGAATGCAGCCGGTGAGGGTTATAAAACATCGCGATATAATTCAGAATATCCTGCTGCGCTTCATACCGGGTTTGGTAATTCCGCCCTTGCACACGCTCCTGCTTCAAGCTGCCAAAGAAGCTTTCCACTACGGCATTATCCCAACAATCGCCTTTCCGGCTCATGCTGCCTTGGAAGCCATGGGGCTCCAGTAAGTGTCGAAACGCTTGGCTCGCATATTGAGCGCCACGATCCGAATGGTGAATCAGACCGGCTTCTGGACGGCGTTGCCAGATCGCCATCGTCAAGGCATCGCACACCAGTTCCGCCTGCATGCGGGAACTCATGCTCCAGCCGACCACCTTTCTTGAATACAGATCCAGTACCACGGCCAGGTATAACCAACCTTCTTGGGTCCAGATATAGGTTACGTCCGAAGCATAAACCCGGTTAGGCTGATCCACCTCGAATTGTCGATTCAGTAAGTTGTTGAACACCGGTTGGGAGTGCTGGCTATGGGTCGTCACTTTATATTTCTTGCGGTAGCGCACCTGGACATCGGCTTCTTTCATCAGGCTTCTGGTGCTATCTCTACCGAAAGAATAACCGCAGCCATTCAGAGCCTCTCGCATGCGTCGGCTGCCATAGCTGTGATCGCTGGTGACATCGATGTCCTTGACACATTGCAGCAATGCTTGATGCGCCAGGTCTTCCGACTTAGTCCGCCGGCGCTTCTGAAGGCGGTAATAGCCATTGCGTTTGACGCCCAAAGCTCGACACATCAGGTCGATCGGTCAGGTCTTCTTCTGTTGGGCAATGAACGAATATTTCATTTCTTTGGCAAAGAAGACCGTCGCTTTTTTAAAACTTCTTTCTCCATTTTCAGACGCCGGTTTTCTTCTCTCAACCGGCGAGTTTCTAGCTGCTCCTCAGTCAGCTTGCCGTTGCCTCGAAAAGCCTGCCCTTCCTCGTTATGATGTTCCTTGATCCAGCGCCTCAGCATAGTGGCGTTGATAGACAGGTTCCGAGCTGCTTCGGTTTGACTGTAGCCTTGTTCCAGGACCAGACTGATGGCGTCAAGCTTGAATTCTTTTGAATACTTTTTTCTTGGGGTCATTTTTTACTCCAGTTAAGGTCATTATCTCTTAACTGGACTGATCAATTCTATTAGACCATCTCATACAGTGATGGAAGCACTCATGAGCAACACCAGGGCTATAGATGCACCGACAAAGTGCAACCGACGGGAAATCCGGTTGGCGTGCCTGCTGAGGTAAAACGGATAAAACTCTTTAAATGTATGGTAAGCCTTTGCTGCATTCACGATGACACCATAACGAATTTCCCGAGCGGTGTTTTTACCAATAGTGGTTTATAGGTCATGCAAAAACTTAAGAAACATCATTACGGCATTTGTGAGATAATTTAAGGTTTAATTATTCATAGGACCGGTTGTGTCCGAATTATTCTGATACTGAAAGGAGTAACACATGACAGCACTGGTTGGCATCATTATGGGCTCGACCTCTGACTGGGAAACCATGCGCTTTGCTGCGGAAACGCTTGATCGTCTAAAAGTGCCGTATGAGGCTGAAGTCGTTTCGGCACACCGGACGCCGGACAAACTGTTTCAATATGCAGAAGCGGCAGAAGCTAAAGGCCTGGAAGTGATTATCGCAGGTGCTGGCGGCGCCGCGCATCTGCCCGGCATGACAGCGGCGAAAACCGCCATTCCTGTTTTAGGTGTGCCTGTACAGTCTAAAGCATTGAATGGCATGGACTCCTTGTTATCGATCGTTCAGATGCCTGCCGGCATTCCGGTCGGTACATTGGCTATCGGCAAAGCAGGCGCTATCAATGCGGCTTTGCTGGCGACGGCCATTATCAGCAATAAACACAACGAATACCGAACCGCATTAAACGACTATCGACGCGAACAGACTGAGACAGTGCTTGAGCATTCAGATCCTCGGGAGGATATGGTATGAAAGTAGGAATTCTTGGAGCCGGGCAGCTGGCGCGTATGATTGCATTGGCGGGTTATCCGTTAGGGCTCGATTTTATTTTTCTGGACCCATCGGCCGATGCCTGCGCCAACAAACTGGGCGAGCATCTGCATGGGGATTACAGTGATCCTGCCTTGCTCGCGCAGCTGGCGGAGCGCGCCGATGTCGTCACTTATGAATTTGAGAATGTGCCGGCACATGTCGCCGAATTTCTGGCGGCGCGGACCCAGGTGCATCCGGCTCCCAAGGCGCTGGCGGTTGCTCAGGACCGACTCATCGAGAAAAGCTTTTTCCGCGAAATCGGCATTCCGACCCCGGCTTTCGCGTCCGTGAACAGCCTTGAAGATCTGAAACGGGCCATGTCGACCATCGGTTGGCCGGCCATTTTGAAAAGCCGTACCCTGGGCTATGATGGTAAAGGCCAGTCCGTGCTCAAGTCGGTTGACGACCTGGAGCTGGCCTGGGAATCGCTGCAAGGCGTGCCGGCTATCGTTGAGGCTTTTGTGCCATTCAAACGCGAAGTGTCCATTATTGCAGCACGCAACGTTTCAGGCGCTATCGCTTTCTATCCGTTATCCGAGAATTTGCATCGCGGCGGCATTTTGCGGATTTCGGAATGCCGCGATGGCGATGCGTTGCAAAAGCAGGCCGAATCTTACGTTTCTGCGTTAATGGAAGCGCTGGATTATGTCGGCGTGCTGGCGTTGGAACTGTTCGACGTGGACGGCAATCTGGTCGCCAATGAATTCGCGCCGCGCGTGCATAACTCCGGCCATTGGACAATTGAAGGCGCTGAAACCAGTCAGTTCGAAAATCATCTGCGCGCCATTCTGGATCAGCCATTAGGCTCTACGGCACCGGTCGGCAAGGCGGCTATGGTGAACTTCATCGGCGGCCTGCCGGCTGATGACGATGTTTTGAAGATTCCGAACGCGCACCTGCATCTCTATAACAAAGCGCCGCGGAAAGGCCGCAAAGTCGCCCACGCGACAGCGCGCGCGGAAAATTCAGAGAGGCTGTCAGACCTGATTAGAGCGTTAACAACGCTCGCCGATCAGGTTGATGATTCATAACTGTCCAGTCTCTTGCCGGTTGCGGTGGCAAAGCCGCAGCCGGCAAGATTCCTCACGCAGGGTGAAGCCATTTATAAATCTGCCGTGCCGCGGGCCAGCCAGCCTCGGGCTTTGGCAGTAATGGCCGTCACGGCCGGATGCGATACTTTTCTCAACATCGAAATGGCGTAGAACCGAACGGTTAAATCTTCAGCCTCGCCAATGGGAATAACTTCGCATTTATCTTCTATTTCTTCTTTGATGGCCGTCGGTAAGGCAAAAATGCCGATGCCGGCCTGGCCAAATTTCTCCATCAGTGCGCTATCATCAAACTCGCCGGCAATGCGAGGATGAATATGCCGTCTGTCAAACCATTGCTGAAGCTGAGCCCTTATTCCGCTGGCGTTGCCCGGCAATAACAACGGGGCCTTATCAAGACAATTCGGGAATGCCTGCTCAAACGTGTCTGCCAATTTCGGTGCGGCAAAAAAAGTCAGCGTCGATTCCCCAATCGGTCGGCAGAAGCCCCGGATATTAGTATCTGCAGGTACTTGGTTGTCCGAAATGACCAAGTCCAGCTTGTGCTGGTCCAGATCGCCCAGCAGCGAGTCAAGATTGCTTTCATGGCAATTGATGCGTACCAGGGCAGGTATATGCAAGGCTGGCTCCAGCAGGCGATAGGCGATGGATTTAGGCACGACGTCGGCAATGCCTACATTGAATGTCAATACCGATTCGGTAGGCCTATCGTGAACTATGCTCTCCAATTCGCTGCCTAGCGAAAAAATTTCATCGGCGTAAGTTAAAACTCTGTGCCCGGTATCGGTGAGCTCGAGATGGCGTCCTACACGGTCAAATAAAGCCACACCTAGCGTTTCTTCCAGTAAACTTAGTTGCCCACTGATCGTTTGTGGTGTCAGATTCAAACGCTCGCTGGCTCGGGCAATGCTTTTTTCCTTGGCGACCATCCAGAAGTAATGGAGATGCTTGTAATTAATCATAAATATTGCTCAGTTAATGCTCTGATTCCAGTCAATTAGAACATGATCACTAAATAATACTCGAATGATTTTTTTTATATTCAACAAATTTGATGCATTGGCAGATGTTTGCTTCTTTAAAAAAGCATAAAAGTTCGAGTATTTCGATCAATTAATAAAAAATATCCGACTTTTTATTTGGTACAGTAAGAGGTAAGTTAAAAGCTCATCTGGTAATACTCATGTAGGAGTGCAGTATGCAAATTGATATTCAAGCCCGAAACTTTTCCTTGACCGAATCGTTGAAACGTTATGTCGTTAAACGCATCAATAGCGCTTTAATCAGCAGCAACGATTCCGTCCAGCGCATTATCGTACGCCTTTCCAGTGATAATGGCCTCAAAGGCGGAGCTGATAAACGCTGTCATATTCAGGTAGTGATTCCGCATCAATCAGATGTAATTATTGATGATGTTGAGGAAAACATGTATGCGGCTGTTGACAATGCGACCGATCGAGCCGGGCGCACTGTTACGCGTCATGTGACTAAACATCGCAAATTCAAACGCGTATTAGATCCAATTGACTCAACTGCTGCGTAGAGTTTATTCAATTCATAATCATTCTATTCGACTAAAGACACTAACGCGCTCTCTCCATTCGGGAGAGAGCCATTAGCAGCACCTCAGTCCACTGCAGCATTAATCAAGCTTGGGCACTCTAACCAATTTGCCGAATCAGTTTTAACCAGGCCTGGACTGTTGATTTACCGTATTTATCCAGATCATCTCTTTAATCCAATTCATAATCCGGAGGAGAACGCATGAACTCTCGAATACGACAGTTGATCGTTTTAGCGGCTTTATGCCTGGTGAGTCTGAGCGGCCTTGCCGGGCAACGTATCGCCGTTTTGGATTTCGAGCTGAAGGATCTGACCCTGGCGCCAGGCATTCCTTCTGAAGTCGAACGTACGGCCGGCATAAAGGCCATGTTGGAAAACGAGCTGGTGAAAGCCGGGTATGAAGTCGTAACGGTAAGCTCGGAGGCCCAGCAAAGCGCTAATGCCGGTGTCGGGTATCTTTTTGATCATGATGATGTGGCGGCCAAGCTGGCCAGACAGGCCAGCGCCGACTATATATTGGTCGGGCGTCTGCATAAGCCCAGTTTCCTGTTTGCCTATCTTATGGGGCATTTGGTTCGCGCGCGTGACAGCCAGTTAGTAGGAAACTACATTTCAGAGATTAAAGGCAGCGATAAAAAATTGACCTTAAAAGGAGTGGAGGATCTGGTCGTTAAAATCGACAAAACACTGAAAGCAATAAAACAACCTTAAATACCGAGGAATTTTTTCTATCAAAAAGGCATTTTGTCATACTGAATTATAAGTTTTTGCTAAACTATTCTTTTCAGTAACTATGTGCCATATAGTTTGGCGCTATAACTAAATAATAGCAGGGACAATATGCCGGTTATATTAAAAGAACTTGCCGATTTATGCGGAGCCCGTATCGAAGGGGGGGATGCATCGGCATTAATTCATTCTGCAGCGGATATCATGGCTGCACAAAATGGACAAGTCACACAACTGACTAACAGTCGATATGCCGGGCATATCAAAAATTCAACGGCTTCCGCTTGTTTTATTGCGGAAGGTTTTGCTGTTGAAAACGTCCCGCCAAGCATGGCGTTATTAGTCTGCGCCGACCCGGAGATCAGCTTTATTAAAGCGGTTGAACTGCTGCATCCAGTCAAGAGTTACCGCCGGCAAATCTCGCCACAGGCGGTGCTCGAAGATAATGTCGCATTAGGCAACGAAGTGTATGTCGGGTCATACGCCGTTATTGGGGAAAATGCGGTCATCGGTGATGGCAGCGATATCCTGGCTGGCGTCTATATCGGCAAAAATGCAAAAATAGGCAGGAATTGCCGTATTCACCCGTATGCCGTCATCTATGACGACGTGGAAATAGGCGATAACGTCATCATACATTCCGGTGCGGTTATTGGTGCTGAAGGGTTCGGTTACAAATTCCGCAACGGCGCTCATGTTAAAGTGCCGCAGGTCGGCAATGTCGTTATCGAAGATAACGTCGAGATCGGCGCCAATACCTGTATCGACAGAGGCGCATTGGGCAGCACGGTTATCGGAATGGGCAGCAAAATTGATAATCTGGTGCAGATCGGGCATAACAATAAAGTCGGTAAGCACGTGATTATGTGCGGTCAAGTCGGTGTATCAGGTTCCTGTACGATTGAAGATTACGCCATTCTGGCCGGCAGTGCAGGCGTTGCGGATCATGTTACGATCGGTCGTGGCGCCATAGTTCTGGCGCGCTCGGGCATAGCCGGCGATGTTAAAGCCGGGGCTCAGGTATTCGGCAGTCCTGCCAAAGATAAAAAAGAAGCCTATAAGGAACAGATTGCCATCAGCAAACTGCCTGAGTTATTGAAGAAAGTGAAAGTCCTGGAAGAGAGGCTCAGCCTTCTTGAGAAGGATGAATAGCCGATACGTTTGAGGGAGTTTAGCTCGGATATTTTATAAAACCACGAAGAACACGAACGATCTCAGGGCAGATATTTGCTCTTGCAATATCTACATTCACCCCATCCATGTGGTTTATGCGGGAGGTAGAATTGCATTTGGGACAGCAGTCCAGAACACGAAGAAAATCAAGGTCTTATTATTTTATTCCTGTCACTTCATGAGTTCATCCGGAAACATGGCAAGCATTTGAATTTCAAAGCTTTCGTACCCTTCGTGATGAAATATCCAGGTTAAGGGCGAATGAATATTGCCGTTGAAGGCTCTCATTGAGGAGGATATCTCTCCAGCAATGTCAAAACTTTTGATAGGTATATTTGGAAGAGGATACTGTTATCTAGCTTAAAACAGTCCTGAACATACCCCCTCGCAGGATATATGCGAGGGGGTATAGCAGTTATCTTTTACAGATTATTCTGCTTTATTGCTAGTTGCTTTTTTTCTTGCGTCAATTTGCTGGAAAGTTTCTTTTTGAAGCTCAGCTACGGCGCCGCTTTTCAAATGCTCAGTTTCTCTGCTTTTGAGCATAACAACTAATACGATAGTTAAAACGATGATTCCGCCGATATACAGCCAGAAATTATCTCTTTGTTGTTCTTCAGCCATTTTTAAATCCTCATATAGTTATTGTAGTAATGATTTTTTGTCCCCTCTCCTCAAAGGGGTAACTCAGTAATTAATTTTAATCACCGAATCGATCGTCGAAGTTTTTAAACGACGGGTTAATTTTTATCACGAGATAAGGTGTTGTGTCAAAACTAAAATAAAATTATCTTGATTGCTGTTTTTTTGAGCTTGCACATTGACCTTTTTTTTTCGTAAATTTCTTAATATTCTATAAATAAACCATTGATAATAAAAAAATTTATTTTTTTATCCCACAGCGTGCCTGAAAAACTGTTGCAACATATTTTTAGGCATGAGGTGGTGTTTAGCTGACTAAAAACTCACAGTGACGAGGCAAAAGGAAGGTCAGAATGTTTGAAAAAATCGGGGAACTGGGCCATACCTTGAAGAAATCCGATTATGATGAGCAACTGCCTGAGCTGAGAAGGCAATTGCTGATAATTCAGCAGAAGCTCCGGCAAATGGACTTTCCTGTCATTATCCTCATATCGGGCGTAGATGGAGGCGGCAAAGGCGAGGCGATCAATTTGCTGAACGAGTGGATGGATCCGCACTATGTACAGACCAATGCTTTCGATGATCCCAGTGATGAAGAGAAGGAGCGGCCTGAATTCTGGCGATTCTGGCGTACCTTGCCGGCAAAAGGCGCCATCGGCATTTATACCGGTTCCTGGTACAGCGAGCCGTTATCGCGGCGTATCCATCAGGAAATCAACGATGAACAATTGCAGACTGAACTCATGCACATCAGGCAACTGGAGCAACTGCTGATAGATGATGGCGCTTTGATCATCAAATGCTGGCTGCATCTTGGCCGGGAGGCCCAGAAAAAACGTTTGAAAAAACTCGAAAAAAATCCGGAAACCAGTTGGCGGGTAACCAGCCGCGATAAAAAGCATCTGGAAACCTATGACGAGTTTATCAGTGCGGCAGAAAAAGTGCTGTCCGGAACCAGCACCGGCATATCGCCGTGGCTGATCATCGACGGTACGGACAAGCATTACCGCCGCTTAGCGATAGGCCGGCACGTGCTGGACAGCATCAACAGGCATATTGAACAAAGAGCTGCAGACAGGGAGGGTATCGAAAAGACAGCCGCACCCAGCGCCATTAACATTGCGCAGCATAATCTGCTTGATACGCTCGACCTGACGCTTAAACTGGAGGAAAAAACCTACCATGAGCAACTGCGTTTTTACCAGGGCAAGCTGAGCAAATTGGCAAGGCTGGCGCGTCAGAAAAAGCGCTCCAGTATATTAGTCTTCGAAGGCTGGGATGCCGGCGGCAAAGGCGGAGCCATCAGGCGCTTAATCCATGCGCTGGATGCGCGGAACTATCGTGTGATTCCTGTTTCCGCACCCACCGATGAAGAACGCTCCCGGCATTACTTGTGGCGATTCTGGCGCCATATCCCAAGGGCCGGCAAAGTCACGATTTATGACAGGAGCTGGTACGGGCGCGTGCTGGTTGAACGTGTCGAAGGTTTTGCGGCAGAACGTGAATGGCAGCGCGGGTATTTGGAAATCGTCAACTTTGAGGAAGAATTGATGCGTGACGGCATTATCATCCTGAAATTCTGGCTGCATATCGACAAGCATGAGCAACTGAGACGGTTCCAGGCACGCGAGCAGGTCAGCTATAAACGATACAAAATAACCGAAGAAGATTACCGCAATCGCGAAAAATGGGCCGCATACGAATTGGCCGTTAATGAAATGATTGCCCGGACCAGTACCCTGGCAGCGCCTTGGACATTGGTAGAAGGCAATGACAAAAAATACGCCCGCATCAAGGTGCTGAAAAGCTATTGTGAGAGGCTGGAATCGGCTTTGGGCTGAAAAATCTGCCTGTATTTATGTTTTTAAATACACTTCAGGGCGCTGACCCCTGTTTAAATCACTGCCTTCACCGAGAATATGCTGCTAGTTGAAGTGAGAAAAACAGCCGCTGGCTGTGGCGAAGGCGCGTGGACCAACGACGACAATTAGTGAAAATGGAAAATATGGAAAACCATTTGGTAGAAAATAAACATCAAAAATAGAAAAATCTGAAATCTCTACTATCCTTGCTTTAGGGAAGCGCTGAACAATTCAAAATCCGAGCCAGGCATCGCTACCAGGAAGTAGTTTTTTCAAAAATAGCCTATTAACTCAGCAATTTCTGCCGACTTTTTCGCTCCGCCTGCCGCAATCGGCGCGCGG
>Ga0208265_100098_pt1 | contig 87713 bp, 88 predicted proteins | sample LakWasMet44_HOW7_2_FD_183882 | JGI IMG/M metagenome (GOLD analysis project Ga0208265, IMG submission 183882) | Freshwater sediment methanotrophic microbial communities from Lake Washington under simulated oxygen tension - Sediment Metagenome... | ecosystem: Environmental > Aquatic > Freshwater >... | reverse complement strand
GGCGGCATCCGCCCAAGGCCGTGCACACCGTGGGTTGGTCATTATGGCGAAGACGCCATCAAGCCGTGGCCCGTGCTTGCCACTACCGGCGGCGCAGGCAGCGAGAGAATCTACAACTGTAGTACTAGGCCAAAGATTTTAAGAATCCAGACCAAATCTTATTATTGAGGCAAAATCATTGGCCTTCAAACTCGCCCCGCCGACCAAGGCTCCGTCAACACCTGAAATATTCATGATATCGACAATATTGTCTGGCTTCACATTGCCACCGTACAGGATCCTTATGGATGAAGCGATTTGCTCGCCGTACAGGTCCATAATGAGATTTCTAATGAAATCATGTACTTCTTTTATCTGCTCTAATGTGGCGGGTTTTGCTCCTTCACCGATAGCCCATACCGGTTCGTAAGCGATAATTACTTCGCTGACAGCTCTGGGCGAGACGGCTTCAAACGCCATTCGCAATTGCCGGTCCAGCAAGCTGAACGTTTCATTTGCGAGTCTGGCTTCTCTGTTCTCACCACAGCAAAGAATGACCTGTAGCCCTTGGCCCAGAGCAGCCTGGATTTTTAGCTGAATGGATTGATCGCTTTCTCCGGCTCGCTCTCTTAATTCTTCTTCCAAAAATCGGGACAATCCAGACAGGAGGTTACGATTCTCTTTGGCGACTAGGTATTCCAAAGTTGCTATAACTTGAGCATCGGCACCGTCTTTTGCTTTCAGTTTCTTCAACTTGTCGGAAAGAAAGCTGTCTGTCAGACGCCGGGCCACACTAGAGGCAAAACCATAATATTTCCCTAGATTGGCTCTGCGGTCCGAATGGCCAATTATGACACGGTCTACCCCGATGGCTCCCAGCATTTCGGGCGAAATTTCTCCGGTAAATGCGCCTTTGGATTCAAAAAACGTATCTTGCGCCAGCAGAAATACATTTCTGCCTAAGCCATATTCTGTCCTGAGAAAATCCGGTTTAATATAATCGGCCAGGGTAGAAAGTCCTGTGTAAGGAGGTGCAAGGCCTATATCGACATCTCTTATTCCGCGGCAGATATCCAGGATTCTTGCCGTAAGGGCGACACCTGACAGGGGAATCATATTCATTTTCCAGTTACCGGCCAGAAACGGCCTAATCGCTCCGGGAATTCCGGCTTCGGCTTCGATTTTATGCCATTGGTTTGCCGTTCTTTGACGGAAGTAGTTTCTATACGCCTTTGGATTTGCCGTCTTCATGCATTGTACCTTTTAGTCCAATATTAATTTCCGTATGAGGTTTTAGCCCCTTACCCCATTAATAAAATGCCATGTGCTACCAAAAAGTTGTGATACGACATTTTTCCGCAGACTGTGAAAATTTTACTTTTCTGTCTGGAAATTCTCAGCTAGTGTTCGTAGCAGCGGCACGAAGAACCTCATTTTGCTTCCGATTCCTTGATAGAAAACTGATACGGGAATCGGATGTTTTCCCACCGTTCCGAACATTACACCTTACTCATGCTGAAGAGCAAGAAATAGTTGGGCAAACCGACCAAAATCTCATTGCTTTTGATAGCGATTACGGACTCCTATGCCGATGAGTACAATCAGCGCAGTCCAAAGCAGAGAAGGCATCAACCAGAACCATTCTTGATAAAAAGTGACTGGCGGATTTGTCAGATAAGGGACTTTATAAACGCCGGCCCAAGCTTGGTGTAATGGAGAACGCTCCAGAATATCTCCGGATGCCAGAGATACGGTAGAAATGCCGGTATTGGTCGCTCTGAGCACAGGTCTTCGGAATTCGACACCTCGCGCCAGCGTCATATACATATGCTGATAGGGTTCCTGCCACGCGCCGTACCAGGCATCGTTCGTGACGTTGACAATGAACTGGGCCCCCAGTTCAGCCAGGGAACGCGCGAATCCGGGAAAAAGACTTTCATAGCATATTTGCGGCCCCATCTTGTAACCATTCCAGTGTAGCAAAGTCGTAGGCCCCTGGCCGCGTGCAAAATGACCGGTCGGCGGCAGCCAGTTGCGAATTTGCGGGAAGAATTGTTCGCCAGGAATATATTCGCCAAAAGCCAGCAAGATGGATTTGCTGTAATGAGGTGGTACTATTTCACCGTTTTTATCGAGCACAAACAGCGAATTCGTAATCAGCCGGGAGGCTCTGTCGACGCTATAAGCGCCGGTAATCAGCGGCAGTTCGCGCTCGCGAATAAATTGGCTTAATTGGGCTGGATGCGCATCGAATTTGAAGTCCTCTCCCAACAGTGACGGAAAAGCCGTTTCTGGCCACAGTACAAAGTCGACTTTTGCTTCTGTTGCTTTTAGCGCCTGATCGGTCAGATCAGTATACCGCTTAAGTATTTCCTGGCTATAGCCTCTGCCTAATTCGGCGGCGAGTTTTTCCGAATTGCCGATGTTGGCCTGGACCAATAACGCTTTAAAAGAAGCATCCGGTTCAGGCAATCTGTTTTTAAGCCAAAATCCGCCGGCATTCAGCAAGACAAAACCCCAGACTACGGCCATCAGAATTCTTTTACCGGCGGCCTGTCGGCGTTTCTGCCAAGCGATATAAAGCGGCAGATTGCACAATAATGTAAGAGCGCTGAGGCCGCTGAAGCCTATCACTTCAGCCCACTGGTAAACAGGCACGCCGGCGCCGTACCAGGAATAACCGAAATTCCAGTCAAACAAGGTCAGCGAATAAGCTTCGCATATAATGGTGATCAATGCCATTAATGCTAGCGAAAGCCGTTCCGGCCAAGCGAACTTGCGCCGCCCCCAAAACCACAACATGCCCGCCACAGGGACAAACAAGTGCGCAATCAGTGCATAGAGCAACATGCCGAGGACTGCTACGGGCCAATCCAGATGCGCAAATTCATGCAAAAGATAAGTGACCCAGTTAAAACCGATCAGTGTAAAAATGAAGGACGTAACCAATCCACCCAAGAAAACACCTTTCAGGCTGGTCTGCCGGTTCCAGAAAATCCATAATGGCACGAAGCAGAATAAAGACGCCCAAGGCGGAAAAGGAATATAACTGGTGCCGATAAAAATGCCGGACAGGACCGGCAGCAACCAGAGGCGGGTTTTGCTAGCTGAAAAATCGTTCATATCAATTTTTAATGAAATATCTTAATTGTACACAAGCGCAAGCGCAGATGTTGTCGATGGGCGGGGATTATCCTGCAAAGTGGTCTATTATCTAAGTATTTTTATACAAGATTATTAAAACTGCATCGGCAAATTATTTACTGGCTGCCGGTTGCAGCATATTTTCAGGATACGTTGCGTGTCTAACTGTTTCGGTGTTGCCGGAATTCCTATGCAACATGCTAAAATCGCCGATTACCTTGCAACTTTGGGACGTTATTTTTATCCATGTCTACTACGCTAAAGCTTCCACTTGAATCATTGAAATTAAATGTTGATTTGTCTCATATCGACTTGCCGGAAGCTCCCAGACAGCAAGCTACTATTTTAGGGCAAGCCCGCGCCCAGTCGGCGCTGGAATTCGGCGTTGCGATGCGCAATCCCGGTTACAATATTTTTGTCATGGGCGACCATGGGAGCGGTCGGTTGACCATGATCACCAATCATCTTGATACGATTGCGCAAAGTTTGCCCGCGCCGCCAACCTATGCGTATGTGGAAAATTTCGAGAATCCCAGGGAGCCAGTCAAAGTTGAATTACCGGCCGGGCATGGGCAAGAACTTTGCAAGGATATAGAGCGATTGATCGACAATTTGCTGGTCACTTTTCCGGCTGTCTTTGAAAGTCCTGCTTACCAGCAAAAGAAGAGCGCGATTGAGCGGCAATTTAATCAGCGCTATAACAGCGCCATTGATCTGGTCGAAAAAAAGGCCCTGTCTCTGAATATTGCTCTGTTCAGAGAAAACGATTCCATTACATTTGCACCTATCAAGGACGATAAGTCGCTGGATGAAGACCTGTTTATGCAGCTGCCGCAATCGGAGCGCGAAGTTTTTCATAAACACGTGGAAGCGCTGGAAGACTATCTGGGCGATGTATTGATAGAACTGCCCCAGTGGCGCCGAGCTACAGTGGAAAAAATCAGGCAACTCGATAATGATACGATCAGCTTGGCTATAGAACCGCTGTTTTCAGAGCTGGACGATAAATACCAAAATATTGACGACGCTGTTACGTTTTTAGACGAAATCAAAAAAAACCTGGTTATCACAATTACCGATTATTTGATGCCGGGCCGTTCATTAGAACAGAAAGATATTTCCGCCAAGCGGCTTATGCTGACCGAGCTTTATATGCCCAATATTCTGGTCGATTGCAAGCAGGACAGTGGCGCCCCCGTTGTTTTTGAATCTCACCCGATTTATCAAAACCTGTTCGGGCGTATCGAATATGTCAGCGATCAAGGCACGCTGGTTACTAACTATCGCAGGATTTGCCCCGGTTCCCTGCATCGGGCAAATGGCGGTTATCTGATTCTGGATGCCGAAAAACTGCTGACTTATCCTTTCGTCTGGGAAGGGCTTAAACGGGCTCTGAAGTCGGGCCGCATTGAAATCGAGTCGCCCTATTCGGAACTGGGCATTAATACGATCACCTTGAAGCCTGAGGTGATCCCATTGAATGTCAAAGTCATCCTGGTCGGTTCTCCCGAAATCTATTATCTGCTGGAAGAGCTGGATAGCGAATTTAACGAAATGTTCAGAGTGCTGGCCGATTTTGACAGCTATATTCAATTGACTGATGAATCGATACAGCGTTTTGCCATCCTGATGATCAAACATGCCGCGGACTCGGGGGCAAAGCCACTGTCGCGTGCCGCTATTGAGGGCCTGATCGAACACAGCTGTCGGCTTTCCGAAAATCAGTACCATCTTTCTGCACGCATCAATGACTCGCTGGACATCATCGGCGAAGCCAATCTATTCTGCCATAAAGCCCAGGCCGATCAGATTGACAGAGTACATGTCGAACAGGCTTTGGCGGCAAGAGAGCAGCGTAACGGTAAACTATCTCAGGACGTCCTCGAAGAAATGCTCGTCGGTACGATACTGATCGATACCGAAGGCTCGGCGATTGGCAAGATCAACGGTCTGACGGTGCTGGAAGTGGGCGGCAGCAGTTTTGGCGCACCTGCACGTATCACTGCGACCGTTTATCCGGGCTCCCGGGGCATCGTCGACATTGAGCGCGAAGCCGAGCTTGGCCAGTCCATACACTCGAAAGGCGTGATGATTTTGACCGGTTATCTGGGCGACTGTTACGCCCAGCAATTTCCATTAGCCATTTCGGCCAGCATCGCGATCGAGCAATCCTACGGCTATATCGATGGGGACAGCGCGGCGCTGGCTGAACTTTGCTGTCTTATCTCGGCGCTGACTCGCACGCCGATCAAGCAAACGTTTGCCGTGACCGGCTCGATTAACCAGTATGGGGAAGTCCAGGCCGTAGGCGGCGTCAATGAAAAAATAGAAGGGTTCTTCCGGCTTTGCCAAGGGCGCGGCCTCAATGGCCAGCATGCCGTTATCATTCCGGCCGCCAATAAACGTAACCTGATGCTAAAGCAGGAAGTCGTGGATGCGGTTGCTCAAGGTTTGTTTGCCGTTTACGCGGTGTCCAATGTCAATGAAACCCTGGAGTTACTGACTGATCAGCTGGCCGGTTCACTGGATAGCGAAGGCAACTATCCAGAAAACAGCATTAACTACAAAGCCATTTTCAGATTAAAAGAGATCTCCGATATGGCGCTTGATGAGGATAAAGAGGAAGGGGCAACCTGAGCCTGTCAGGCGCAGCTACTGCGTTTAATAGCTGCGCCACGGATTAACGGCCGGACTCGGTTACTATGACATCGATGCCGTTCTGCCTCAAGCGGGTCCTGATCGTATTGACGCTGGTCATATGGCCATAAGGTCCCATTTTAACGCGATACCAGATGGTATTGCCGCCGACTTTCGCCTTCTCGACGCGCGATTCAATGCCCATCAAGGCCAGTTTGGCCCTTAATTTATCGGCCTCCTGAAATTCCCTGAAAGAGCCCGCCTGTACCATATATTGAGCGCCTTTATCCTGATGCTGAGCATCTTTATTTTGGCTCTCCATAGCCTGTGCCTTATCTTGAGGTTCCTTGATCTTGCCGATGAGTTCTTCGCGGGCGCGCGTCTTGATTTCATAATCAGGCACAACCACTTCCTTTTGCGGCAGAATAGTGTAGAAATCAAACTGCGGCGGCTGATGAACGGGCTCGGCTGCTTTCTTTGGCTGAGCCTGTTCTTTTTTGGCCGGCTCAGTTTTGTCGGGTTTTGCTGCCGATAGCGCAATCTGCGGGAGATCGCTCTGCTTAGAGCCCGTGCTGCGCAAATAAGCCAAAAAGACTACAAAAGCAATAATCAGCGCCGTGATAAGCATCCATTTAAAAACTCCGGCACTGTCATGACGGCTGGGTTTTTGCCCGCGCGGCGCTGTTCTTCCCTGGGTTGCTCTATGTTTGTAGTCTATGGCCATATATCACATTGCTTCAGGAGCGTTGATCTTCAGCAGTCCCAATCCGTTTGCCAGGACTTGTCTCACGGCGCTGATCAAATTCAATCTGGCGTCGCGAAGCGCGGCATCCTCAACGAGGAATTGATGGGCATTGTAGTACGTATGAAACTCGGTCGCCAGCTCGCGCAGATACTGGATCAACTGATGCGGCTCATACTGAAGCGCCGCGCGCTCCAGCACTTCAGGATAGCGCGCCAGCGTGGCGACCAGATCGGTTTCGTGCTCTTCGGTCAGCCGATCCAGATTATCCATGCCCAGCAACAGATTTCTGTCCCAATCCTTTTCGTCAAGTTGCCGGAATACGCTGCACACCCTGGCATAAGCATACTGCACATAAAACACGGGGTTTTCGTTAGACCGTGAGGTCGCCAGCTTCAGGTCGAAGTCCATATGTTGTTCCGACCGGCGCATGACATAAAAGAAACGTGCCGCATCCTTGCCGACTTCGTTGCGCAGTTGCCGCAACGTGACAAATTCGCCGGAACGCGTGGACATCTGGACTTTTTCTTCGCCGCGGTAGAGCACTGCGAATTGTACCAGCAGAACCTTCAGTTTGGATTCATCAGCGCCCAACGCGGTCATGGCCGCCCTGACTCTGGGAATATAGCCGTGATGATCGGCGCCCCAGATATTGACGATGCGATCGAAGCCGCGGTCCAGCTTGTTCATATGGTAGGCGATGTCGGAAGCGAAATAGGTGGTCTGGCCGTTTTCCCTGACCACAACCCGGTCTTTTTCATCGCCCAGCTTGGCCGATGCAAACCAGGTCGCGCCATCCTTTTCATAAAGATGCTCACCGGCGCGCAAGCGCTCCAGTGCTTGCTGCACCGAACCGTCATCCATTAACTGACGCTCTGAGAACCATTCCTGATAGTCGACACCAAACTCTTGCAGATCAAGCCTGATGTCGTCAAGAATCGTGTCCAGACCGTTTTGAAAAAGGTCTCGGTACAGCGACGGCCCGAGCAGGGTTTTGGTTCTGGCGATCAGCGCATCGATATGCTCTTCCTTATCGCCGCCGTGCGGCTCGTCTGCCGGTATATTTTCAAACACCAGCTCCGCAGGCCTGCGGTAGTCGTTGCCGGCGTTTTTATGAATATCCCAGGCGATATCGCGCACATACTCGCCCCGATAGCCATTGCTGGGGAAATTGACCACTTCACCGCACTCTTCTAGGTATCTGAGCCAGATGCTGGTAGCAAGAATATCCATCTGGCGGCCTGCGTCGTTGACGTAATATTCGCGGTGCACGTCAAAACCGGCCGCCTCCAGCAAATCGGCAACGACCGAGCCATAAGCGGCGCCACGGCCATGGCCTACGTGCAGCGGCCCGGTCGGATTGGCGGAAACAAACTCAACCTGAACCTTTTGGCCGGCGCCGATAGTGCTCAAACCGAAACTACGGCCTTCATCATGAATCTGTTTGATAATCTGATACTGGGCGTTAGCATTGACAAAGAAATTGATAAACCCCGGGCCGGCCAGTTCAACCTTGGTAATCGCCTCATGCTGGGGCAGTGCGGCCATAATTTGCTCGGCCAGTTGTCGGGGATTTGATTTTGCCGGCTTAGCCAGGGTCAATGCCAGGTTTGAAGCAAAATCGCCATGCTGCGGATCACGGGTGCGTTCAATGTTAATGCGCGGGGTAATTTCCTGACTCAGAACACCTTGATTTTTAAGTGTTTCAACGGCTTGCAGGATAAGTGCCTCTATCTTTTGTTTCATTGCTTCATTGCGGTAAGTAGATCAAATAAGTGCCACATTATCCATGAAAATCATCTGATTATCCATTCAAACAACATCAATATAGATCCACCGGATCGATATCCAGCGACCAGCGCACTTTTTTGGCCTGCTTGAGTTTTTCAATTTCCGGCATCAAGCCATCGAGCAAGGCATGCAAAGCTTGTCGCCTTGTGCTCTGAAACAGCAATTGGTAGCGGTAAAGTCCGGCGCGCCTGGTCATGGGCGCCGCAACCGGGCCCAGGATCTGGATATGGCCCTGGCTGTATTGCCGGGCCAGCTTGCCCACCGCTTCCAGAAACAAAGGCGGCATTTTACCGTCTAGGGCCTGCGCCCTCAGCAGCGCCTGATAGCTGAAAGGCGGCAAAGCAGCCTCTTTGCGCTCTGCCAAAGCCGTTCTGGCGAAGTCGCTATAGCCTTGCCTGATCAATGTTGTCAGCAAGGGATGCTCGGGTTTGCGGGTCTGCATGATCACTTTGCCGGGCTTTTCGGCGCGTCCGGCCCGCCCTGAAACCTGCACGATCATCTGCGCCAGTTTTTCGGCCGCATGGAAATCGATACTGAACAGGCCGCTGTCGACATCGAGGATCGCCACCAGCGTTACATTCGGAAAATGATGGCCTTTAGCCAGCATCTGCGTGCCCAGTATGATATCCACAAGACCCTGGTTGATTTGTTGCAGATAGTTTTCCAGTGTGCCTTTGCGCTGAGTCGAATCGCGATCCAGGCGCACGATGATTCTATCCGGAAACAGTGTGGCCAGTACTTTTTCGACGCGCTCGGTACCCAGGCCTAGCGGCGTCAGTTCGCCGGTTTCGCAGGCCACACATCTCTGGATCAACGGTTGTTCCTGGGCGCAATGATGGCAGCGCAGCAAACTTTCGTCATAATGGATGACCAGATTGGCGTCGCAGCGCCGGCAGCGCGCAACCCAGCCGCATCCATGGCAGATCAAGGTCGGCGCATAGCCGCGCCGGTTCAGGAACAGCAGAACCTGTTCGTTTCTCGACAAGGTTTTCCGGATATCCTCAATCAATGCTTCGGACAGACCTTCCTGCATGCGCTTGTTGCGGATATCGAGCAGTTGCAGGATCGGCGCCGTGGCATTGCCGGCTCTTTCAGGCAGATGCAGCAGGTGGTAACGGCGTCGATCGACATTATGCAGGCTTTCCAGCGACGGCGTTGCGGAGCCGAGCAAAACCGGAATATTCAGCAGCTTGCCGCGCACGACCGCGACGTCGCGCGCCGAGAAACGAAAGCCTTCCTGTTGTTTGAACGAGGCATCATGCTCTTCATCGAGAATGATCAGGCCGGGATTTTTCAGCGGCGTGAATAATGCCGAGCGGGTACCCAGCAAAATTGAACAGACGCCTTGCCGCATCTGGAGCCAGGCGTTTTGCCGCTGTCCGTCGGTCAACTTGGAATGCGACACGGCAATGGTGACGGCAAAACGCTGCCGGAACCGTTCTTCAAGCTGCGGCGTAAGCGTAATTTCCGGAAGCAGGACCAGCACCTGCTGGCCGCGCTCGAGCACGTGCCGGATAATCTGCATGTATACTTCGGTCTTGCCGCTGCCGGTCACGCCCTCCAGTAGAAAAACAGCGAACTGCCCCAGCGATTCGCAGACGGCATCAATGGCTGCTTGCTGCTGCGCATTACACTGCAGCGCGCTGTCGCGAACCAGTAAGCCATTGCCGGGCACAGCATCAGGCTGACTGATTTCAAGCAGTTGCTTGTCGACCAAGGCTTTCACGGCCGGCCGCCAGTTTTCATTCCATAACGACAATTCGGTTTCGGACAGGCTGCCGGCATGGCATTGAAATTTTTCCAGGACGCTTTTTTGTTTGGGCGCACGATTCAACCGGTTGCCGTCGATAGCTAGGCCTTGCTCTGTCAAGGTATAGCACTTTTCTACATGCAGTTCGGCCGGCTTGCCCTGGCGCAGCGAGACCGGAAAGGCGGCACTGAAAACTTCGCCCAAAGGGTGATGGTAATAGCTGCTGGCCCAGTGCAGCAGGCGCAAGTCTTTGGACGACAGCAGCGGCTCATCGTCCAGAATGCGCGTAACGCGTTTTAATTTGCTGTTGTCGAACTCGCTGTGCTGCGTTATTGCAATCAGAAAAGCGACTTTGCTGCCTTTGCCGAAAGGCACCTCCAGGCGCATGCCGGGCAGGACGGGGCCGGGGCCCGTTTCGGCCGGGGCAAGGTAATCAAACAATCGATAGAAAGGCGCGGGAATGGCGACTCTGAAAATCAGTTCGTTCCCGCCGGGCGGTTTGGCCATAGTGGTTAAATGGGGTTTATAGTTATTGTTCGCAGAAGGGCAAATAGCCGCCCATGCAACCATTTCCGGTCTCTATTGTAATCAGGCCTACGGTTCAGCCACAGAGTTATCCACAAAAGCTGTGGATAACTCTGTGGGTAACCGGTTTCTAAATCAGCTTAATGACCGTTTTTAATACAGTTTTTTGGCCTGCATAATTTTAAGTCAAAAATATTATTTTGTTATATTTCAGAGTCTTATAAAGAAATATCTGGCAGTGATCAGATATTGCTTGCTGAATTTATTTGAGGCCGGCTTGATGTGTGTAATTAACGAAAATCATGGCACGGCCTGTCAAATTATGGCCGGCTGAGTCCGGCCGTCTGTCGTGTTATCTGGGCTTGATGAATTTAATCGTCATCCTGTCGCTCTCGCCGATCTCCAGATATTTTTCGCGGTCCTGTTGTTTCAGTTTCAAAGTTGGCGGCAAGGTCCAGACGCCTTCGGGATAATCTTTGGTATCTTTACTGTTGGCGTTGATTTCGGATTTTCCCAGAAACTCAAATCCCGCTTTTCTGGCCAGCGCAATGACATAATCCTCGCTGACATAACCCGAGGCGGCGCTCGGGTCCTGCAGTTTTTTAGGGGAGTTTCTATGCTCTACGACGCCCAGGATACCGCCGGGCTTCAGGGCTTTATACATGGCATTGAATACGGTTGATGCCTGACCGTCCTTCATCCAGTTGTGGACATTGCGGAACGTTAAAATCCGATCGGCCGAGCCGTCCGGCGCTATTTTCACTTTTTCGGGCGGCTGCAACTCCGTTAACTCGACTTTGCCGTACAGATCCGGATGTTTCTTCAGTTTGGCCTTATACTCATTCAGGCTTTTCTTGAAATAAGGTTCCTCGGCATCGGCTGAAAAATGCGCCGCATACAGTTTGCCGTGTTTTTTCAGATAAGGCGCCAGGATTTCCGTATACCAGCCGCTGCCGGGCCAGATTTCGACGACGGTCATATTGTCTTTGACTTCAAAGAATTCCAGCGTTTCCTGCGGATGCCGGTATTTATCCCTGGCTTTGTGCTCGGCGGAGCGATGAGCGCCGGCAACGATTTTAGACAATGTGCTGTTCTCATCGGCGGCTTGCGAAGACGAGAAGCTGCCAGCCAGCAATAGCGCCAGTAAAATTTTTTTCATTATTTTGATCTCGCTTATTGGCCATGGCCAACGATAAATTTTAATGTAGTTATTGAGCATAATTGTAGCGGGAATTCAGCAGCGCATAGGATTGCCGAAGCGCTTCCCTTGGATTGTGTATGCCTGCTGATTTTTTGTTCTAGCTATTGGTTTTCAGGGTTCCAGATTTGCATCAGACTCAACAACGCCAGCATTAAGAAAGCGATCAATGTCCATTCGGGAATGCTTAAACCCAGCAATGTCCACGATACTTGAGCGCAATCGCCGGTGCCGCTCAGCATTAACTTGATGGTTTCGGACAAAGGGAAATTATCGAAAACATATTCAAGTCCGGGGCCGCATTCCGGCACTTCCTCAGGCGGCAAATGCTGCAGCCAGACATGGCGCGTTGAAATGGACGCACCGGCCAGCGCGGCCAGCGCGCCTATAATCGAATAAACCTTGATGCCGGTCCGGCCTGGGTTGTGTACCGCGGCGATTAAAAACACGATGCCGGTCAGAAGAATGGCGATGCGCTGCGAGATGCACAGCGGGCAGGGTTCCTGCTCTTCAATAAACTGCAGGTAAGCACCTATCGCCAGCAATGTGGCGCAGCCAAGGAAACCTAATAAAAACCAGATTCTCGAATTAAATTTTAGTAATTTGTACATGCTTCCACTTCTTCTGTAAATAATCGAATTTCCCGCGCCGGGCCCATGATCATCAGAACAACGCCGGCCTCCAGGCTATGTTCTTTCTGATTGCAAAATGCAATTCCCTGTCTACTATGAATGGCCGGATATCCCAGTTGACCGACTTTTAACGTATTGGCTTTCTGTTTATCAAGCAAGACAAAATGCGGCTTGTCCTTTCCGATCTGTCTGGCGATATGCTGTCCGCCCCGGTCAAAGCCACAGATTATAACAAAACTGTCATGCCGGCTCAGTTTGGTGTAAGTTCTGTTCTCGCGAGCGCAGCAATCGTTTGTTCAAATAGCTTGCGCCATCGGGAGTTCTCTCTGCCTCATAAAGCAGCAACAAAACGCTCTCGGCACGACCATGCCTGCATGAAGGCGTCAAAATAGGTCTTAAGCCGGCTGTGCGGGTTTCCAGTAGATTATAGAAAAACTGTCTGGTCTGCCCGTATCGCGCTGACGCTTTCAGCGAATAAGCAAAGTAGACGATCAGCCGCGTCAGCATTTTTTAAACTTGACGACTTTGTTCAAAGGATTCAGATTGATCTCGTCGATGACAATCTGGGTGCGGGAATTCAGTACGTAGGCGACCGTTTCGGCGACATCTTCCGGCACCAGATAATTGCTGGCCTCATCGCCCGGTTCAAAAGACAGTTGTTCGAAGAATTCCGTTTTAACCATGCCCGGATTGATCAGGCAGACGCGCACGTTGCTCCGGCCGCACTCTTCGCGCAGCGCCTGGGTAAAGCCGCGCACGGCGAACTTGCTGGCGCAGTAGATCGCGCCTTTGCGGCTGCCTTTCAGCGCCGCTTCGGAGCCGATAAAAATCAGATCGCTGCGCGCTTTGCGTTTCAGGGAAGGCAGCAGGGCGCGCGTCAGAAAAGCCTGACTGGTGAAGTTTATGGTCATGAGCGCTTCGATCTGCTCGTAAGAGAATTCTTCGACCGAGCCGAATTGCCCGCGGCCGGCCGAAAAGACTACCGCATCGATATCGGGGAAAGCCTGCGCCAATTCGCGCAGCTTTTGCGGCAGTTCGCGCAGCTGGCTCAAATCCAGCTGCACGGGACTGAAGTTTGTCATAGACCGGGTAAAGCGCGTGCGGTCGCGCGACAAGCCGATCACATGATGGCCCTGATTCAGCAGGTTTCTGGCGATGGCCCGGCCTATGCCCGAACTGGCGCCTGTAACCAGCACGGTGCGTTTTACAGTGTGCATGGAAAAAATTTGCTTTCAGGAATATAAGTTAACAATTGCTCCGTACAGTATTGCATCATTTCCTGCTCCAGATCCTGGCGATAAGAAACCATGCCTCTCTGAGTGACCATCGAGCTAGAGAACAGTTTCTCTTCGGGATAAAGATTGTGCACTTTTTTGAAATAGCCCTCCGGCAGCCGGAAAACGCCCAGGCTGACCGAATGCAGCCGGTTTAAATCCAGGCTGGCGAAGACCTGTTCGAACAGTTGCCGGTATTGTTGCCGGTAGCCCGCCTGATAAATCAGCGGATCGAAACGCAGGCCTACCAGCCAGCCCTGCGCCTGCAACCGCCGCAAAGCTTCGAGACGGCGCTGCACAGGCGGCGCTTTGGCCTCGACCTTGGCCGCTATCTCATCGGGCGACAGGCTGAAGGCGACGATGCAGCGTGGAACCGGTCCGCGGGCCAGCAGACTTCTGACCTGCGTGCTTTTGGTTCTTAACTCCAGCCAGGCGTTCGGCAGAGTCTCGAAAACCGGCAGAAACTGCTCGGCAAAGCGCGTGACCGGCTCCAGCGCCAGGCTGTCGCAATCATAGCCTGAGAAAAAATGGATTTGATCGGCCGGCGCAGCATCGCACAATTGTCTGATTTCCTGCTGGAAATCCTCGTAATTGACAAACAGCACATAATTGGCCGATTGATACATGCCCTGCAGGAAACAGTAACGGCAATCATACAAGCAGTTCAGCATGTGCGAGAAATAATAGTTTTTCGCCGCCCCGATGCCGTAGCCGGCGGGCGCCTCGAGCACGAAGTTTTTGTATTTCTCGGCCAGAATCAAGGCCGGTTTCTGTTTTTGCAGCCGGAAATTCTGGGCCCTGGGATTAAAGACCTGGGCATAACGCTCGCAGGTAATGGTCCGGGCGTGCGGAAAACGGGCAATAATGTCGATAACGCGGGCGTGCTTGCGGATGTTTTCTTCAATATAAATGGTTTCAATCATGGGCTCTGTTTTAATGGCGAGCGCTTAATGCAGCACAGCGGCGCATATATTAAAAGACTTGTGATTGATTGCACAGACCCTATATAGGTTAAAATACTTTTAACCCTAACCAAATACACTGTACACATGAAAACACAAAAAATAGGTTTTATCGGCGGCGGCAATATGGCGTCCAGTCTGATGAGCGGACTGATTGCCAGCGGCCATTCCCCGCAGCAGCTTTGGGTATCGGATATCAACAAGGACCAATTGGCCTCTCTGGCGGCCAACCTGCAAGTCAATATTGCGCCGGACAACGAGACCGTCATTCAGGAAGCGGAAGTCGTTGTGCTGGCCGTCAAGCCGCAGGTGCTGCGCCAGGTGGCCGAAAGCGTGGCCGGCCTGATCCAGCAAAAGAAACCTCTGGTCGTATCCATTGCGGCCGGCATCACTCAGGCCAGCCTCAGTTCATGGCTGGGCGCCGATACGGCCATCGTCCGCTGCATGCCCAATACGCCGGCTCTGGTTTTGACCGGCGCTACAGGGCTGCATGCCAACCGTAATGTCACTGAGGAGCAGCGGGATCTGGCCGAAAACATCATGCGTTCGGTCGGCATTTCGCTATGGGTTGACGATGAAAGCGATTTGGATGCCGTAACGGCCGTTTCAGGCAGCGGTCCTGCTTATTACTTTCTGCTCATGGAGGCCATGGAAAAAGCCGCCGAGGAGCTGGGACTGGATAAACACACTGCGCGCCTGCTGGTTCAGCAAACGGCGCTGGGCGCCGCCAAAATAGCCCTGGAATCGTCCGAATCGCCGGAACAGTTGCGCAAGCGCGTGACGTCGCCGGGCGGCACTACGCAGCGTGCCATAGAAACGTTTGAGCAGGGTGGATTCACCGAACTGGTTTCAAAGGCCATGCATGCCGCAAGGGACCGCTCTATCGAAATGTCTAAACCAATGGAGAACAGTTGATGGACTCTACTTATGTAACCAACCCGGCTATTTTTATCATCGATACGCTGTTTTCCCTGTATATCCTGGCGGTCATGCTGCGTTTTCTGCTGCAGTGGTGCGGCGCCGAATTTTACAACCCGATTTCCCAGTTTCTGGTCAAGGCGACGCATCCGCCGCTGAGGATATTGCGCCGCTTCGTGCCGCCTATCGGCAAAATCGATACCTCGTCGCTGGTGCTGGTGCTGGCGCTGCAGATGCTGGCCGATTTCTCCATATTGATGCTGAAAGGCGTATCGATCGGCATCGGCGCATTGACGATATTGTCGATGACGCAGTTGGTTTCGCTACTGATCAATATCTTCATCTTCGCCGTGTTCGCCAGAGCCCTGCTCAGCTGGCTGAATCCGGGCACGTTCAATGCAGCTGCCTCCATCCTGTACAGTCTGACCGAGCCTTTGCTCAATGTCTGCCGCCGCTTTATTCCCGACCTGGGCGGTATCGATCTGTCGCCGCTGGTCGCGCTGCTGTTGCTGCAACTGGCAAAAATGCTTATTTTGCCGCCGTTGCAGGAATTGGCCAGTTTGATCGGATGAACTGGTATTTCTATGAACAGGGCGTTTTGACCCTGAATCTCCATGTTCAACCTAAAGCCAGCAAGGACGAATGGGCGGGGTTGCACGGTGACCGGCTAAAGCTGCGAATCAAGGCCCCGCCGATTGACGGCAGGGCCAATCAGCATTTGCTCAAATTCATAGCCGGCGAATTCGGCGTCAGCAAATCCGCCTGCACGCTCATATCGGGAGAATCGGGCCGGGAAAAGCGCGTTGCCATTGACTCGCCGCGTAAATTGCCTGATTTGCCCGAACCGTTGCGGTTTGATATCTCGTTAAGCTAAAGATCGGCTCGGGCAAAGCCATGGATATCTGCTATCTTTACTTTGTGTTTCAACTCCGTAAAGATCGTCGATGAATCTATGTCAATGCGCATTTCTACAGTAAGCCTTTGTTTAGCCGGTCTGATCTGTTTGCTCAGTAGCCAGATCGCGCTGGCCAAAAAAATGTACCGATGGGTGGATGAGCACGGCAATGTTTTCTTTTCCGATCAGGTGCCGCCGGAACATGCGGGATACCGCCGTGAGTCGCTCAATGAAAAGGGCAGAGTGGTTGATGTTACGCCACAAGCCAGAACAAAAGAGCAGCAGGCGCAGGACCGGCAGTTGGAAGCGCTCAGGAAAGTGCAGGAGAAAATGATCGCCAAGCAAAAATCGCACGATCAGGTTTTGCTCAGCACTTTCCGCAGCCTCGACGATATGCAGGCGATGCTGGAAAACAATATGAAAACGCTGGAGATCCAGAAAAGCTTACTGCAGAGCAATCTGCAGCGCCTCGAAAGCCAGCTGGAGGCCCAGCAAAAGCAGGCCGCGGCGCATGAGCGCAACGGCGAGAAATCCCCGGCAGCTCTGCTGGACCGCATCAAGTCCGCCGAGGCGCAAATTCAGCTCGCGCAGGCAGAAATAGACAAGCAGTCGGAGAAGATGCAGCAGGCCCAAGCGCAAAATGCAGCAGACGTCGAGCGCTATAAATTCTTAATCGGATCAGGCGATGGCACGCCGGCCGCAAACGCCGAAACAGCGCAAAACAAGATGCCGGAACTGGGGCTTTTCATCTGCGACAGCGAGGCGCAATGCGCGAAAGCCTGGACCAGCGCCCATCACTTTATCAATACGCACGCCTCAACCGACGCCGACATCGATAACGACAAGCTGATCATGAGCAAGGCGCCTGCCAAGGACGGCGATCTGAGCTTGTCTGTTTCAAGAACGGACGATGGCAACGGTAGGCAGCAGCTTTTTCTGGACGTCCATTGCCGGGACACATCGCTGGGCGTGGAGCTGTGCGCCAGCCAGAAGGTTTGGGATATAAGGTCTGCATTCAGACCTTATATCGAATCCGCGTTGCTAGTGACTGATCAGTAATGTGCCGACGCCCTGGTCGGTGAACAGTTCCAGCAGCACGGCGTGATCGACGCGGCCGTCGATGATATGCACGCTGGTCACGCCGCCTTCGAGCGCATCGGTGGCGCAGCGGGTTTTCGGGATCATGCCGCCGGAAATGGTGCCGTCGGCGATCAGATCGTCTATGTCTTTTATCGATAGGCCGGTCAGCAGTTCGCCCTGCTTGTCGAGAATGCCGGCGGTATTGGTCAACAGGATCAGTTTCTCGGCTTTCAGAACTTCGGCTACTTTTCCCGCCACCAGATCGGCATTGATGTTATAAGAAAAGCCGTCTTCGCCGACCCCGATCGGGGCAATGACCGGAATAAAATTGCTGTTGCCGAGCATGTCGACCACGCTCGGATCGATGCTGCTGACTTCGCCGACATGGCCGAGATCGATGATTTCCGGCGCTTGCGCCTCCTGCGCCGATTTTTTCAGCGTGATTTTTTTGGCCCGGATGAAATTGCCGTCCTTGCCGGTCAGGCCGACCGCTTTACCGCCGTGCATATTGATCAGATTGACGATTTCCTTGTTGACCAGCCCGCCCAGCACCATTTCCACCACATCCATGGTCTCGCTGTCGGTGACGCGCATGCCGTCAATGAAGTTCGAGGTTTTGCCGATTTTTTCCAGCAAGCGTCCGATTTGCGGACCGCCGCCATGAACGACGATGGGATTGATGCCGACTAGTTTCATCAGCACGATATCGCGGGCAAAGCTGTGCTTTAGCGCCTCATCGACCATGGCATTACCGCCGAATTTGACCACGACAGTTTTGCCTTTGAAGCGCTGGATGTAGGGCAATGCCTCGATCAGGACGTCCGCTATTTGGTGAGCTGTTTTTTTCTGCATAGTTTTTGATTTTCCACTATTAAAAAGGTAACACAATATCCGGCTTGATTTTCTGCATGAGCTGTCTGAATTGCGCCTGAATATCACTCAGGGCGGATTTGCTGTCCGCCTCGAAGCGGACGACCAGCGACGGGGTCGTGTTGGAGGCCCGCACCAGTCCCCAGCCGTTGACGAAATCCACGCGCATGCCGTCGATATTGGTAATTTTGCCGCCGGTAAAGTTGGCCGCCGAGAACATACTTTCTATGAATTTGAAGTTTTCGCCTTCCGCCAGCTCGATATTCAGTTCCGGCGTATTGACGCTGTCCGGGAAATCGGCGAACACCTCGGCGCTGGTGCGTGTATCGGCCGACAGTATCTCTATCAGGCGCGCGGCCGAGTATAAGGCGTCATCGAAACCGAACCAGCGGTCATTGAAGAAGATATGGCCGCTCATTTCGCCGGCCAGCTTCGCGCCGGTTTCTTTCAGCTTTGCCTTCATCAGCGAATGGCCCGTTTTCCACATCACGGGCCTGCCGCCGGATTGTACGATCTGTGCCGGCAGATGCCGCGAGCATTTGACATCATAAATAATTTCAGCGCCCGGGTTCGAGGCCAATACATCTTTGGCGTACAGCATCATTTGCCGGTCCGGCCAGATGATTTTGCCGTTTGAATCGATTACGCCCAACCGGTCGCCGTCACCGTCGAAAGCAATGCCCAGGTCCGCCTGGTAATGCTTGACCGATGCGATCAGGTCGGCCAGATTGTCCGGTTTGCCGGGGTCCGGATGATGGTTAGGGAACGTGCCGTCGACATCGCAGAATAATTCGATGACTTCGCAGCCGATGGTTCTTAACAGTACGGGGCCTAACTCACCGGCGACGCCGTTGCCGCAGTCCAGCACTATCCGCATCGGCCTGGTTATGTGAATATCCTCGGCAACCGCGCCGATATATTCATTGGCGAGCAGGGTGTTTCGCTCTATCCTGCCTTCGCCGGTGGCGTAGGCCTGGCTCATGATGCACTGTTTAAGCTGCTGGATTCTGTCCTCGGCCAGCGTTTCGCCACTGATGACCATCTTCAGTCCGTTATAATCGGCCGGGTTATGGCTGCCCGTGATCATGACGCCGCATTGGCCTTCGGTATGCTTGGCCACGTAATAAAGTGTGGGTGTCGGGACCATGCCGATATCCAGCACATTTTGGCCGGTGGCAAGAATGCCGTCAGCCAGCGCCTCGGCCAAAGAAGGGCTTGACGTCCGGCCGTCCCGTGCTACGACAATCGTTCTGCATCCATGCTGCCGGGCTTCAGTCCCTAGCGCGCGGCCAATATCGTAAACCACTTTCTCAGTCAGCGTTTTGCCGACAATGCCGCGAATGTCGTAAGCCCTGAAAATGGCCGCCAGGGCGTCGGGCATCTCGATTGGTTTCGGCAGGTCTTTCCCGATTGCTTTTGCCGCCACGGCAGCGGCCTGGACAGGCTGCGCATCAGGCAGGTCTTCTTCAATGACCGACAAATGCAAACCGGAATTCACCGGTCCGCCTAGAACATCATCGAATTCGAATGCTTCATCTTGATCTATAGTGATAGCTTGATCATCATGACCTTCCATGACCCGTTTGTATTGCGCTAGTGTTGGGATAACGCCCTGCATTTGAGTTAAATAGACCGGATAATTGCCGAGAGATTTATGGGTAATCATGTCCTTGAAAGCTTTCAGCACAATGCTGATATCCTGATTCAGCAATTCCGATAACTTCCGGTAGCCGACAAAGAAGGCTAGCGCGGCAAACAGCGCGATAATGACGGTAAAGCCGGCTATCATCGACAATTCATGAACATCCGCGCCAGTCGGATAGCCATAATGAAGCTGCCAGTCCGCATGCGCGACGTTTATTTTCTCGTTGACATCAAGCTCACCAGCGGCCTGACTGCCGGAAGAACCCAGTACCAGGGCGGCTTGCCTTAATTCCAGGTAGCTGCCCTTGGCCGGCATGGCTTGCAGGCTTTTATTGATAAAGTCGTAGCTCAGGCTGGCGAGAATAACGCCGATGGCCTGATCATTGCGCATGATCCTGCTCGTCATGGCCAAATGCCGGTCGGGCCCCTGATCGCCCTGTATGGCGACCGGCTGGCTTCGGTTGAAGGTTTCGCGCACCATATCCAGATCGGCATAGCCCATACGCGGCACGTTTTTTTCATCCAGTTCGCTGGCGCCGGGCAACAGCACCCGAATTTTCAAGGCATCGGGAACCTGCTTTTCCAGTTTTGCGGCCACTGCGCTCAACAGGGCGGGATCGGTGCTGGAAACGGCGGCCAGCACCTCCGGATCTTGCGCCATTTTATCGAGAATGCGTTGCCGGGCCGCAATCTGTTCGGATAGCGCCAAAGCCGCCCCTTGCGCCTGCGCGGCCGCGGCGCCCTGTTTTGCCTGCGCGACCTCCGATGCGGATATCCAGTAAACGCCGGCGCCAACGCTCAAAATCATCAGGATAATTACTGCCGATAGCCACGCGAAGATGCGTTCCATTTTTTGATCTCTACTAAAAAACGACTAATGACGGCCCGTATGGCCAAACCCGCCGGCGCCTCGGGCGCTTTCGTCAAATTCAACGACCTGTTCAAACGACACCTGGGCGACCGGCACAAAAACCATTTGCGCAATGCGCTCGCCGATGTTGATGGTGAAAGCCGTATCGCCGCGGTTCCAGCATGATATGAAAACCTGGCCCTGGTAGTCGGAATCGATCAGCCCGACCAGATTGCCCAGCACAATGCCGTGTTTGTGCCCCAAGCCAGAGCGCGGCAATAAAACCGCCGCCAGTTGATGATCATCGATATGGATGGCCAGTCCGGTCGGAATCAGCACGGTTTCGCCGGGCTTTAATTCGACCGGCCCGTCCAGGCAGGCGCGCAAGTCCAGGCCGGCCGATCCTGTCGTTGCATATTCCGGCAAAGGAATTTCTTTGCCCAGGCGATCATCCAGAATTTTAAGCTGTATTTTTTTCATCACATCTCTTTGCGATTAAGCTGATTAATTGTTCCGCTAGCCGGGCTTTATCCGTCATGGCCAGGGTTTGCCGGCCCGTTGCCCAAAAAACCTGTAAGGCGTTCTGTTCGCTGTCAAAACCGCCCTGATCGCGGCCCACCCAGTTTGCCGCGATCATGTCGAGGTTCTTGGCCGTCAGCTTGCCAAGCGCATAGGCTTCAAGGTCATGGGTTTCGGCGGCAAAGCCCACTGTGAACGGGCGGCTAGGCAACTGTGCGACTTCGGCCAGAATATCGTGGGTTTTTTGCAGCGTTATTATCGTCTGCTCGTCCTGTTTCTTGATTTTTTCAGGCTGCACTGTGGCAGGCGTGTAATCGGCGACGGCCGCTGCTCCAATGTAAATATCGTGCGTCTCGGCTCTGGAAATGACAGCCTCGTACATTTGCGCCGCCGTTTCCACCTTGACCACGTCGGCGTCGGCTGGCGGCGTCAGGGCAACCGGTCCGCTGACCAGCGTCACCCGAGCGCCGGCTTTGAGCGCCGCGCGGGCCAGCGCGTAGCCCATCTTGCCGGAGCTGCGGTTGGTGATGTAGCGCACCGGGTCAAGCGGCTCGCGCGTGGGGCCGGCGCTGATCAGGATTTTCTTGCCATACAAATGTTGATCTGTAGGTTCGGCCCATAAACGCTCACAGATTTCGGCCGGTTCGGACATGCGGCCGAAGCCTGTTTCGCCGCAGGCCTGCTCGCCCTGGCCGGGGCCGATTATCGTGGCGCCATAGGCGATGAGTCTTTTGATGTTTTCCTGCGTGACGGGCTTGTGCCACATGGCCTGGTTCATGGCCGGCGCGATATAAACGGGACAAGTAGCGGCAAGGCAGAGCGTCGACAGCAAATCGTCGGCCAGGCCGTGGCTCAACTTGGCGATCGTATCCGCCGTTGCCGGAGCGATAATGATCTTGTCGGCCCAGCGCGCCAGATTGATATGGCCCATGGCATTTTCCGCCTCGGCGTCGAGCAGTTCGGTATGCACGGGATTGCCGGACAGCGCCTGAAACGTCAACGGGCTGATAAACTGCATGGCGGAACGCGTCATGACTACGCGTACATCGGCGCCTTTCTTACGCAGCAATCTGACCAGCTCAGCCGACTTGTAAGCGGCGATGCCGCCGCAGACAGCCAATAAAATATGCGTGTTAATGGGAAAGCACCTGAAAAATTAATAAACGCATTATTATGGCAAGTCTGGAAAAATTCTTCTATGCTTAAATTCTCATCAGCATAAGGAGATACCTATGGCTATCAAGGACTGGCCTGCCGAAGAGCGGCCCCGGGAAAAACTGTTGCAGCGCGGTTCGGAAGCGTTGACCGATGCGGAGCTGCTGGCCATTTTTTTGCGTACCGGCACGCCGGGCAAATCGGCCGTCGATCTGGCTCGGGAATTATTGACCGACTTCGGTTCGTTGCAGGCGCTGCTGGATGCTGATTTATCGCGTTTTTGCCAGGCCAATGGGCTGGGAAGCGCAAAATACGCACAGCTTCAGGCCGTGCTGGAAATGGCCCGGCGTCATTTCAAGGAAATCCTGCAGCGCGGCAATGCATTGACCAGTCCGGATATTACCCGAGCCTATCTGAGCGCGCACCTGCGCGGTTACAGCTATGAGGTGTTCGCCTGTCTGTTCCTGGATAACCAGCATCGGGTCATAAAGCTCGATGAACTGTTCAGGGGCACCATAGACAGCGCCAGCGTTTATCCCAGGGAAGTGGCCAAGCAGGCGCTGCATCATAATGCCGCGGCGGTCATCTTTGCCCACAACCATCCCTCCGGCATTTCCGAGCCCAGTCAGGCTGACCGACAGATTACCGAGAAGCTCAAGCAGGCTTTGGCTTTGTTTGATATCCGCGTGCTGGACCACTTCATTATCGGGGACGGGCAGCCGTACTCGTTTGCCGAGCACGGGCTGCTGTAGGGATTAACCTTGCGTTAACCGAGCTTCCGCCTCGCGGTATTTGGCCGCGCAGAACTCGGCCACTTCGGCCGGAAGGGATGGGCCCGGCGCCGTTTTATCCCAGTCCAGCGTCTCGAGGTAATCGCGCACGTACTGCTTGTCGAAGCTGGGCGGGCTGATGCCTACCTGATATTCATCGGCAGGCCAGAAGCGTGACGAATCGGGCGTCAAGGCTTCGTCAATCAGATGCAGGACGCCGTTCTCGTCGAGGCCGAATTCGAATTTGGTATCGGCGATAATGATGCCGCGTTCCTTGGCATAGGCGGCCGCTTCCGTATATAGCTGCAAGCTGGCGTCTCGCACTTTTTCAGCTATGTCCTGGCCCATCAGCTCCACGGCTTTTTCAAACGAAATGTTCTCGTCATGTTCGTGGACGCCGGCTTTGGTCGATGGCGTAAAGATGGCTTCCGGCAATTGCTGGGCCTGCTTTAAGCCTTCCGGCAGCCGAATGCCGCAGACCGCGCCCGATTTCTGGTAATCCTTCCAGCCGGAGCCGATCAGATAGCCGCGCACGATGGCCTCGACCGGCAGCGGCTTCATCTTTTTCACGACCACCGCGCGGCCTTCGACTTGCGCGCGCTCGGCCGGATCGGCAATGACCTGTTCCAGCGGGATATCAGCCAGATGATTCGGCAGGATATGGCTCAATTTGGCAAACCAGAAATTGGAAACGCGCGTCAGGACGCGGCCTTTGCCGGGGATCGGATCGGGCAGGATCACATCGAATGCGGATAGCCGGTCTGTCGTTACGATCAGCATGTGCTTGTCATCAATGTCGTAGATATCGCGGACCTTGCCGCGCGCGCGCAGTTTTAAAGAAGACAGTGATGATTCGTAAAGAGCTGCCGGAGCATTCATAAGACCTCGCTAAACGTTCAAAAGGAAAATATGGTAATTTTATCATTGTTTTGCATTGAACAGGATTGATATAAATGGCTTGGTTAGGCAAATTTCTAGGCGGCGCGTTCGGATTCCTGTTCGGCGGGCCTTTGGGGGCGATCTTGGGCGCTTCCGTCGGCCATCAGTTTGATGAAGGTTTTGCCGATATCGGAAGCAGCGAACTGTTCGGCGACGGTGACCAGCAACGCGTGCAAATGGCGTTTTTTACCACGACTTTTTCAGTCATGGGCCATATCGCCAAGTCCGATGGCCGCATCACGCCGGAAGAAATAGCCCTGGCCAATCGCATCATGGATCAGATGGGGATTTCAGGCGACCTGCGCACGACTGCGATCAATCTGTTCCGGCAAGGCAAGCAGCCCGGTTTTCCTCTCGATGAGGTGCTGGCGCAATTTCGCAGGGAATGCCATTGGCGAACCGATCTTATACGCATATTTGTCGAAATCCAGTTGCAGGCGGCTGTTGCCGATGGCGCGCTTAATGATTACGAAGAGCGGCTGCTCCTGCATATTTGCGCGCAGCTGCGCGTTTCGCGTTTTGACTATGAGCGCATGAAAATACAGCTGCAGGTCCAGTACCGTTTCTACGGCCAGGGCCGGCAGTATCAAAAGGCCAGGCAGCAATCCAGCCTGCAGGACGCTTATGACGTACTGGGTCTGACGCCTGCAGCCAGCGATGCCGAGGTTAAAAGAGCCTACCGGCGTCTGATCAGCCAGCATCATCCCGACAAACTGGTCGCCAAAGGCCTGCCGGAAGAAATGATGACCATCGCCAAGGAAAAAACCCAGCAGATCAGAAAGGCTTACGAGACGATTCAGAAATCGGGCAGAAAGATCTGACAACGGCAAAGAGCAACCCGGCAGATTTCCCTCCACCAAAAACGCGGGCTTAAAAAATCACGCCTTTGTCGTCATCGGTTTCCGTCAATACCATGCTGTTATCGTCAAACGTGCCGGAGCTGTCAGCGCCCAGCTTGATCATTAGACGGACTTCGTTTCTGGAATCGGCCGAGTTGAGGGCGTCGTCGTAGCTGATCTTGCCGGCGACATACAGGTCGTACAGCGCTTGGTCAAACGTCTGCATGCCTTGCTCGCGCGAGTCTTTCATGAGCTCCTTGAGTTTGTTGACCTCGCCTTTGCGGATGTAATCCTTGGCCAGCGGCGTATTGATCAAGACCTCGACGGCCGGATAGCGGCCCTTGCCGTCCGCACGCTTGATCAGTTGCTGGGCTACGACGCCGCGCAGGTTCAGCGACAAATCCATGAACAATTGATCATGCATTTCTTCGGGAAAGAAATGCAGAATCCGGTCCAGCGCCTGGTTGGCGTTGTTGGCGTGCAGTGTGGACAGGCATAAATGCCCGGTTTCGGCGAAGGTGATCGCATTCTGCATGGTTTCGCGCGTTCTGATCTCACCGATCAGAATGACATCGGGCGCCTGCCGCAGGGTATTTTTTAACGCGACTTCATAGGATTCGGTATCGACGCCGACTTCGCGCTGGGTGACGATGCAGCCCAGGTGCTGATGCTCATACTCCATCGGGTCTTCGATCGTGATGATGTGACCGCTGCTGTTCTGGTTGCGGTATTTGATCAGTGATGCCAGCGAGGTGGATTTACCGGTGCCGGTCGCGCCGACGAAAATGACCAGGCCGCGTTTTTCCATGATCAGGTCTTTCAAGACGGGCGGCAAATGCAGGCTTTCGAAATCCGGAATCTCGTTTTCAATACGCCGGAGCACCATGCCGGCCGCGTCGCGTTGCGTGAAGGCGCTGACCCTGAATCGCGCCAGTCCCGGCACGCTGATCGCGAACTGGCATTCCTTGGTGTTTTCAAACTCGTCTCTCTGCTTCTGGTTCATGATGCTGAGGACGATTCTTAACGACAGCTCTTCCGTCAACGGCGATTTGGACACTTCCACGAGCGAGCCGTCGACTTTCATGGTCGGCGCCCGGCCAGCCGTAATAAACAAATCGGATGCTTTTTTCTGCACCATCAGTGCAAGTAGCGCTTTAAAATCCATGCTGACCTCTTAGCGGAACATATCTTTGTTGACGGCTTTGACCATCGCGGTCTTGGCCGTGATCAGGCCTTTGTCGACCAGTTCTTTCAGATTCTGGTCGAGCGTCTGCATGCCGTCTTTGCGGCCCGTCTGGATAGCCGAATACATTTGCGCGACCTTGGCTTCGCGGATCAGGTTTCTGATCGCGGGCGTGCCGACCATGATTTCATGCGCGGCAATACGGCCGCCGCCGACTTTCTTGAGCAGGGTCTGTGAAATAACCGCCTGCAGCGATTCGGACAGCATCGAGCGGATCATGTCTTTTTCAGCGGCCGGAAAGACGTCGATAATACGGTCGATGGTTTTAGCGGCCGAGGAAGTGTGCAAGGTGCCGAATACCAGATGGCCGGTTTCGGCTGCGGTCAAGGCCAGCCGGATCGTTTCCAGGTCGCGCATCTCGCCGACCAGAATAACGTCCGGGTCTTCACGCAGGGCCGAGCGCAACGCTTCGTTGAAGCCGTGCGTGTCGCGGTGAACCTCGCGCTGGTTGATCAGGCATTTCTGGCTTTCGTGCACGAATTCGATCGGGTCTTCAACGGTCAGGATATGCGCGTAATCGTTGATGTTGATATGGTTGATCATGGCCGCCAGCGTCGTCGACTTGCCTGAGCCGGTGGGGCCCGTCACCAGAATCAGGCCGCGCGGTTTGCGCGTCAGTTCCTCAAAAAATCTGGGCGCCTTCAGCTCTTCGAGGCTCATGACTTTGGACGGAATCGTTCTGAAAACGCCAGCCGCGCCGCGCTCCTGATTGAACGCGTTGACACGGAACCTGGCAATGCCGGGCAATTCGAAGGAAAAGTCGGTTTCCAGGAATTCTTCATAATCGCGGCGCTGCTTGTCGTTCATGATGTCATACATCAGCGCATGCACTTCCTTATGCTCCAGAGCGGGAATATTGATGCGGCGGATATCGCCATCGACCCTGATCATGGGCGGCAGGCCGGCCGACAGATGCAAATCCGACGCGTTGTTTTTAACTGAAAAGGCCAATAACTCGGCAATATCCATAATATCCTCTTGAAGCGTTTAAAAAATCATCTCTATACCATAGTTCAAGTCTTTGCTTTTTTGAAGGCGTATTGTTTAATAATCGGCAACGTATCTTAAATATTGCACAGATTATGATAGCCGAGCGACTCAAACAGATAAGGGACCAGATCAGCAAGGCTGAGCAGGCCTATTACCGCAAACCGGGATCGGTTTTATTGCTGGCGGTCAGCAAGACCAAGCCGGCCAGCGATATTGCTAGCGCCTACAGGGCGGGCCAGCGCCATTTCGGCGAAAGTTATCTTCAGGAAGCGCTGAAGAAACAGCAGGAACTCGGCGCTTTTGACATTACCTGGCATTTTATCGGCCCCATCCAGTCCAATAAAACCAAACCCATAGCGGCGCATTTTGACTGGGTTCACAGCGTCGACAAGTTGAAAATCGCACAACGGTTGAACGAGCAGCGTCCGGCCCATCTGCCGCCGCTCAATATTTGCCTGCAGGTCAACATCAGCGGCGAGGCTAGCAAGTCTGGCATCACCCTGGCCGAGTTGCCGGAAGTGTGCGGGCAAGTGGCGCAACTGCCGCATTTAAAGCTGCGCGGCGTTATGGCCATACCAGCGCCCGAGGCCGATTTCGAGCGGCAGCGCCAGCCCTATAGAGCGCTTTGTCAGGCCGTGGCGGCGCTCGGCAAGCCTGAGCTGGAGACATTCTCGTTCGGCATGACCGATGATCTGGAAGCGGCGATTGCGGAAGGGGCTACGATCGTCAGGATCGGTACGGCATTGTTCGGCGCCCGGGATTATGCTCAAGCATAGGCCCATCGGCTTTAGATAAGGCAGTTGTCCAGCAATGCCATCACTTCTTCGCAGTCAATGATCGATTTCGGGCTGGCCAGAATATAGTCCGCCAAAGCCATGATGGCCCGCCAGTTTTGCGCATGATGGACAAATGCGAAGGCTTTCATGAAAAGCTCGCCGATTTTCTTTTCGCGCAGCGCTTTGTCCGCTATAAAGCATTCGAGATATTCGCCGGCCAGTTCCAGGTCGGATGTGCCGCCGTAATAGCGCAACGCATTCAGATTCACCAGATAGGCGTTAATGACTTCATCATCGCGCGAGGCGATGTATCGGGCTTCGGCCAGCGGCCCAACCAGCAGATTGACAATGTCGGCTTCGAAAGCCTGTTGATAGGCTTGTTTTTGCTCTATAGAGAAATCGTTTGTGGCTTCTTCAATCGAAGACGGCAGCAGATGGATCAAGCGCCCGCCCTCGACTTTGGCCGCGCAATGGGCGTAAGATCCTGATGCGTGCCGGGGAAAATCAGCGTCCGGTTTTTTAATGACAATCTGAAAAAAAACCGGCGGCAGCGATTTTTGCCGGTTGCCTAAATGAATCGCCACGGCGTGTCCCGCTTCATGGATGGCGGTCTGCCGGATCAGTTCTTTGTAATTGACTTGCTCAATCGCGTGAGAGACTTCACTGCGTTTCATAACAACCTCCATTTATTAAAAAAAATGCGGACGATCCAGGCTGCCCGCATTATCGTGAGGAAGGATAAGTAACTCTACCGTTGAGTACAGGTAAGAGCCGGGAAAAGTCTAACGACTTGAATAGGCCTTGTCGTGAGGCAAATTGCCGCGCGACAATATGTCGCTCAGTTTGGCATGGAATCTGCAATAATTGTTGGATTTGCCCGGCGCCAAGTCATTGATAATCGGGGCTTGCGCCGATTGTCTCGACACACTTCCGCTTTTTTGTGCGGCATATTACGCAGGCAAATAGGGCATATCGCGCATTAGAAAAATATATTTTGACGATTGAGACAACCGGTCGTATTATTGCGCCATGACAAAAATCACGCAAAAACAGATCAATCGGGAGAATCTGCTCAGCCAGGGCGTCGCGCTGCTGATGGAGCAAGGCTACCACGGCACCGGATTGAAAGAAATCCTCGATGCCGTGCAGATCCCCAAAGGGTCTTTCTATAATTATTTCGGCAGCAAGGAAGCGTTCGGCGCGGCTGTCATTCAGCATTATATCAATCCGTTCATCGAGCAGTTAAGCGCGCACCTGGACAACCCGAACATGGATGCCCTGACTGCGCTGCGGCTTTATTTCGATGAACTGATCGGCGAACTTGAAAAAGCCGAATTCAAAGGCGGTTGTCTGCTCGGCAACCTGATGGGGGAAATCGGCGATACCAGCGAAATCTGCCGGGCCTCTCTACAGAGCGCGGTCGGACGCTACCGGAATTTATTGCAATCAGGGTTGGAACAAGCGCAGCGGCAAGGCACGGTCAGAACCGATAAATCGGCCGCCGACATGGCCGATTTGCTGGTCAATGCCTGGCAGGGCGCTTTGTTAAGGATGAAGATCGAAAAGTCTTCGGCGCCGCTGAAGCAATGTTGTCAGGAATTGTTGGAGGATTTTTTCAAGGCCTGATTTTTTTGTAATCAAAATAGAGACGACCAGTCATCTATATATTAATCCAACAGGAGAAGCTGTATGCCCAAATACATTATCGAACGGGAGATACCCGGCGCCGGCTCATTAACCCCCCAGGAACTGCAAGGCATCTCGCAAAAATCGTGCGGCATTTTGCGCGACATGGGTCCCCAGATACAGTGGCTTGAGAGTTATGTGACCGATGACAAAGTCTATTGCGTCTATATCGCGCCCGATGAAGCAACGCTCAGAGCCCATGCCGAAAAAGGCGGATTTCCGGCCAACCGCATTTCCCAGGTTAAAACCGTGATCGACCCGACAACGGCCGAGAGCCAATAGGAGTAATTATGAAATCGAACAAACAGCGGCTGAACCGCTTCATGACAGCGTGCGCCTTTACCGCGTCCACGCTCGGTTTGGCCGGCATCACCGCCGCGCAGGCCGACGAGACCTGCCAATCGCCTTACATGGTCAAGATTACCGGTCAGGAGGATGTGGTTTATGTCTGGACCTTGGGGATGGAAGGCGTGGGCGATGAGCAGGACAAGATGGTGACCGTCGATGTCAATCCGAAGTCGAAAACTTACGGCAAAATCATCCACAGCGTGTCCGTGGGCGGGCGCAATGAGGCGCATCATTCCGACTTCACCGACGATCGGCGCTTCCTATGGGCCGGCTCTCTCGACACCAATAAAATCTTTGTCTTCGATGTGCACACTGATCCGGCCAAGCCCAAACTGGTCAAGACCATCACCGATTTCGTCGCCAAAAGCGGCGGCGTGGTCGGCCCGCACTCGACCTATGCATTGCCGGGCCGCATGATCATCACGGGCCTTTCCAACAATAAGGACCACGGCGGCCGCACCGCATTGGTTGAATATACCAATGACGGTGACTATGTGGCGACCTACTGGCTGCCGACCGATAGCAACCTGCAAGGCGCCATCAAAACCGGCAAGTATGCCGACGGCTATAACTACGACGTGCGCGCACTGCCGCGCCGCAACCTGATGCTGACAACCTCGTTTACGGGCTGGTCGAATTACATGATGGATTTCGGCAAGATGCTCGGCGACAAGGAAGCCATGAAGCGCTTCGGCAACACGATGGTGCAGTGGGATCTGCACGCGCGGAAGCCGAAAAAAGTCTTTGATGTGCCGGGCGCGCCGCTGGAAATCCGCTGTGCCTGGGAGCCAACTCACAACTATTGCTTCAGCACGACCGCCCTGACTTCAAAGATCTGGCTGATTCATGAAGACAAAGCCGGCGAATGGCACGCTAAAGAGGTCGCCGATATCGGCGAGCCGTCCAAAGTGCCGCTGCCGGTGGACATTTCGATCTCCAGCGATGACAAGAGGCTCTGGGTCAATACTTTCATGGACGGTAAAACCCGTCTGTTCGATATCAGCGACCCGTTCAAGCCGAAACAGGTTTATGAGAAGAAAATCGGCGCCCAGGTCAACATGGTGTCTTCAAGCTGGGACGGCAAGCGCCTGTATTACACGTCTTCATTGCTGGCCAACTGGGATAAAAAAGGCGCCGACAACGAGCAGTTCTTCAAAGCCTACCACTGGGACGGCAAGGAGTTGAAAGAGCAGTTCGCGATCGATTTCATCAAGGAAAAACTGGGCCGCGCCCACCAGATGAAGTTTGGCGCTTACTCGCTTTATAAAGCCTCTTCATCCAAGTGATCCGACAGGGGCGGCTTCGGCCGCCCTTTTTCCAGTTTTACCGGAGTAAGTCTCTCCATGAACAGCGTCCTCTTGACCACAGCATTGCTCGCGATCAGTTTAATCACGGCTAACGGCTATGCCGACCCTGGCCCAGCCGCTTCGCCTTCCTCCGAACGCCTTGAATTTATCGCTCCGGAACCGGGCACTTATCACCTGCCGGCCTTGGGGATTGCCGCCGATGGCGCCGTGCTGAATACGGAAGGCGAAGAGGCAACGCTGCATGATTTGATGGGCGACAAAGTCGTCCTGCTGAGCTTTATTTATGCTACCTGCAGTGATGTCAACGGCTGTCCGCTGGCGACTTCAGTGCTGCACAAAATCAAGAACCGCCTGAAAAAAGAGCCGGAACTGGCCAAGCAATTGCGGCTGCTGACTTTAAGCTTCAATCCTGAGCATGACACACCAGCTATGATGAAGCGGTACGGACAGGCCTTTCAGGAACCGGGCGTCGAATGGCGGTTCCTGACCACGCGCTCGGAGCGGCAGTTGCAGCCGATACTGGACAGCTACAAGCAAACCCTGGAAAAAGTTTACGACGACCAGGGCCGCTTTACCGGCACGTTCTCGCATATCCTGCGCGTTTACCTGATCGATAAAGACAAACAGCTGCGCAATATTTACAGCGTCTCATTCCTGCAGCCGGAGGCGCTGATCAACGACATCAAGACTGTGCTGCTGGCCGGGAAAAAATCGGAAACGCAATCGATCAAAACCGATACCGCTGCGCTGTATGCCGCCGGCGACAATAAAAGTCACTACGAACGCAGCGATTATGAAACGCACTCGATGGCCCTGACCGACCGCACCGGCCAGCCGGCCGATCTGCTTAAAACGATCAGGCAGCCGCCGTTGGGCCTGCCTGCCGTGCCTGTGCCGGACAACAATCCGCTGACTGCCGACAAAGTCAGCCTGGGCCGAAAACTGTTCTATGACCGCCGCCTGTCGCTCAACAACACGTTTTCCTGCGCCATGTGCCATGTTCCGGAGCAGGGTTTTACCAGCAACGAGATGGCCACGGCCGTCGGCATAGAAGGCCGGACGGTAAGGCGCAATACGCCGACGATCTACAATGCCGCTTATGCGCAGAGACTGTTCCATGACAGCCGCGAAAACGCACTGGAGCAGCAGGTCTGGCTGCCGTTGCTGGCGCATAATGAAATGGGCAATCCGTCCATCGGCTACGTGATCGACAAGGTGAAAAGCAGCGTCGGCTACAACGAACTGTTCAAGAAAGTCTTCGGCAAGGGACCTGACATGGAAAGCTTGGGGATGGCGATCGCTAGTTATGAACGGACCTTGAATTCGGCCAATTCGGCTTTCGACCGTTGGTACTACGGCAAGGACTCGCAGGCACTCGATGCTAAAGCGCAACGCGGTTTCAAGCTTTTTACCGGCAAGGCCAATTGTTCAAGCTGTCATGTCGTCACTGCAGAACACGCCTTGTTCACGGATAATAGCTTGCATAATACCGGCATCGGCTACGCGGCCGCGATGGGCAAAACGGAAGACAGTCAACGCGTGCAGGTCGCTCCGGGCGTCTATGTCGATGTGGCGGCGCAGTTGATCGATTCGGTTTCCGAAATCAAACCCAATGACTTGGGCCGGTATGAAATAACCCAAAATCCGGATGACCGCTGGAAATACAAGACTCCGTCCCTGCGCAATATCAGCCTGACTGCGCCGTATATGCACAACGGCTCTCTCGGGACGCTGCGGCAGGTCATCGAGTTCTATAACAAAGGCGGCGTTGTTAATGAAAACCTGGACCTTTTGATCAAGCCGCTGAATTTGACGAGCCAGGACATGGATGATTTGGAGGCTTTTCTGAATGCACTGACCGGCGATAATATCCGGGAGCTGGTTTCGGATGCTTTTGCCGCGCCGGTCGGCGACGCTGAATAGGCCCAGCCAGGCATCATGATGATAAAGCCGTTTAAGCTTTAAGAGCGAGCAGCGAGTTAAACACGGAGTGACTTTCAGACTGGCTAAAAGCGGTGAATTGCTTGATGAAATCATGGCGCGCCCGGTGCCGGCGGGCGTCCAGTTCCTGAACCAATCGGTCCATCGCTGAAACCGTATCGGCCGGCACAGGGTTGGCCAGTATTTCCTCGCAGAATAGTTTTAATGCGTTTATCTGTACTTCGCCATCTTGGAATTCCCCCAATACGATCTGAAATGCTTTCAGGGATCTTACAAGAGGCTTGATCTGGTCTTCAGGATAAAGAGATTGAAAAAACTCCAGCAAATAATGCAGCTTCTTGCAGATTTTTCTTACCTCATGCAGCGCTTCGGCCGGAGATTGCTCGGTGATGGCTTCGCCTTTCTGCATAAGCCGGCCATAAATTTTGCAGAGTCTGCGCTCGGCCAGCTCTTTAATGGGCAGCTTGGCATTGGGCTCCAACGGATTTCTTAACGCGGGTTCTTTCAGGTACTGCTCCCATTCGGATAATGTAAAAAGGTATTTTTCGGACTTCAGTTTCCTGACCAGTTCCTTATGTGCTTTTTGTTGTTTGGCCTGGATCAATTCATGCAAGGGACTTAGGTCCTCCTGTGTGGAAGCCGGCTGGCTCTCTTTGTAGCGTTCAAAATCCAATAGAAAAACGTCCAGATCACGAGGCTGGCTGGTAATCTGTCCGAGCCAGGAGAAGAATTCGGCGTAACATGAATTGATAGGCTCAGGCAGTATGCCTTTGATTTGGTTAAGACCGGTTCTGGTTTTACGGACCGCGATCCGAAAATCATGCAGAAATTCGCTGTCTGTATGGGCAATGGTTCCCTGTTCATTATCCTTGATGGTTTTCAGCAGGTGGCTGTAAATGAATTTGCCGGCAATATCGGCGCGCATGGCCGGGTCCAGGTTAATGGCCGGCCGCGAGGTGTAGGTTTTAGGCTTGATGCCTTGCAGTTTCAGGGCTGTCAGCAGCAGTGGTTCGTCTGAAAATTTCAGGTTAAGTTCTGCAGTTAATAATTCGCTGATTTCCGAGACTGCATGCTCATGGCTATCGATTAGCTGCATTGAAGCGCGATTATTGTACAGATCATGCTCTTCAATAAAGAGATTGAGCATGGTTTCTCCGCGCTGATTGATTATGTTGAGCCGATGGCATTGATAATTCAGCTTACAGACAGACAACAAAGCGCGCATCTCCAGCACCGGCTCGATCAGGCTGCGTATCTCTCCCGGCCTGAATTGTCTGCTGAAAGCAGGAACGCTATCAAGCGCCTCCTGGGCGATGATTTGTCCTGTTTCAAGATGCCTTAATACCAGCGTGGATGAAGAGAGGGATTGATTAAATTCGCAAGTGATGCTGTGAGCATAAAGCCGCCAGTCAAAGCTGTCGTAATAAGTCTTGAGCGTGTATTGTCGGCTAACCGGTTGCAAATCCACTTTGTCGCTTAATTGAGCAATAAATTTTTCCGTTGTTAAATTGATGGGAAATTCAAAATCTAGGAACATATTTGCCGGGCTAGTCATGGTTCAGGGTCGTCTGGTACAACACTGTCAAGCCTATCAACAGAGTATTAACGTTTAATGACAGGCCGGCGTTCAACTACCAAAGGTTGGGTATGAATAGAGAATTATGGTTGCTGCGGCACGCAAAATCGGACTGGCATGTCGATGCCGATGATTTCGATCGACCGTTAAGCAGGAGAGGAAAACGCGCAGCCCGACAGATGGGAATCTGGATGCAGCAGCATCAGCTGGTGCCTGATTTCGTGGTCAGTTCACCCGCATTAAGAGCCGTGGCAACGGCGGAGATAGTCTGCGCTGCATTAGGATTGCCGGCTCAGGTCATTCATCGCGACAAGCGCTTGTATGAGCAGGATCTGGATAGATTGAAAGACACGCTTGCCGAATGCCCGGTTCAGGCGGAGCGGGTTTTATTGACTGGCCATAACCCGGAGCTGGAAGCGCTGCTGATTGACTTGGCAGGCAATGCAGCGTTGCCCGATAAAGATAAGTTATTGCCGACGGCGGCGCTGGCAAGGCTGATCATATCTTGTGACTGGAGTCGCATGAACACAGGGTGCGCAGAACTGTTGTCCATTACTTATGCCAGGAATTTACCCGAAGCTCGTTAAAAGTAATATGACAAAAAATGAGAGCTGTCATATTACTGTCATCTATTGCCTGCATAATGGTTCCAAGTCAGTTATTTCAGTAAAGGCAGGTTATGAAATTATTTTTCAATGTGAAACAGTTAGTTACAGCAATCGGGATGGCTTCCGTCTCATTGGCAAGCAGTCATGCGATGGCTGCACAGACTGTTGATGCGGCTATTCCCAGCTATCAAAAAGCCAGCGGCGTATCGGGTAATTTATCCAGCGTAGGTTCAGATTCACTGGCGAATCTGATGACGCTGTGGGCTGAAGAATTTAACCGTAACTATCCGAACGTCAACATCCAGATTCAAGCGGCTGGATCATCTACCGCGCCTCCTGCCTTAACCGAAGGCACAGCGAACATCGGCCCCATGAGCCGTAAAATGAAAGATGACGAAATCGATGCGTTTGAAAGCAAATTCAATTACAAGCCTACTGCCGTGCCTGTAGCCATCGATGCCTTGGCGGTTTTCGTCAATAAAGACAATCCGATTAAAGGTCTGACGCTGCCTCAAGTCGATGCGATTTTTTCGGCGACACGCAAGTGTGGATACGACAAAGACATTACTACCTGGGGTGAAACAGGCATTACCGGAGCCTGGCAAGGCAAAAGCGTTCAGCTATACGGACGTAACTCAGTTTCCGGCACATACGGATTTTTTAAGGAAGAAGCTTTATGCAAGGGCGACTTCAAAGATAACGTCAATGAACAGCCTGGCTCTGCCTCAGTGGTTCAGGCGGTGACGACATCAGTAAACGGTATCGGTTATTCCGGTATGGGTTATACGACATCAGGCGTCAGAGCAGTGCCGTTGGCAAAAGCGGCAGGCGAAGCTTTTGTTGATCCCACGCCTGAAAATACACTGGCTGGCAAGTATCCTTTAGCGCGTTACCTGTACGTTTACGTCAATAAAAAGCCTAACCAGCCATTGGCGCCCTTAGAAAATGAGTTCCTTAAAATGGTATTATCGAAAGAAGGTCAGCAGGCTGTCATAAAAGACGGCTATATTCCACTGCCTGCCAAAGTGGTTGAAAAAGCATTGGCTTCCATTAAATAACAGTACAGATTATGGATTAGCTATGAAAGGACTTTGATTGTTGTGCAGGGATGCATAAACAAGGATGTTGAGCTGGATTAACGCTCTCTTCTCCTTCTCATGATAAACAGAGATTAATCCGGACAAAAGGCGGCTGAGATTTGTATGAATCTCGGCCTTTTTTCGTTTGTATTTCATTGTCCTAACAATTTACAAAATGTCGGCATGTCTGAAAGCAATTTAAATTACCAATCTGCGGGTATGAAAACCGATACCGGCAGGCATTATCATCAGTGGCGATTGATAAAAGACCAGTTGGCCCGTTATGGCGTCGTGATAGGCGGTCTGGGCATCATCGTTGCTATCGCACTGATTTTCTTCTTTCTGCTGTATTCGGTTTTTCCCTTGTTTATACCCGCAGCAGCGGAATCTGCTGCACATTACGACGTGCCCGAAAAAACACTGGGCAATACGCTGTTGCTGACGATGGATGAGCAAAATCAGATGGCCTCTCGTTTCACCGATAGCGGTCAGGTCGTGTTTTTTGAAGTCGCGACAGGCAAAACGGTGGACGTAAAATCGCTTCCGATACCGGCAGGCGCGCATATCAGCAGTTTTGCCCAAGGCAGTCCAGCCGAGGGCGAGGTCATTTATGGATTGTCCGATGGCCGCGCTATCGTTGCAAAATCTCAATACCAGGAATCTTATGCGGACGACAGGCGGGTTATTACGCCATCCCTGAGTTATCCATTGGGCGAGGCGCCGCTGATGGTGGACGACACTGGCGCGGCTTTGGAAAAAGTTGCTGTTAAGACCAATGATACAACCACGATTGTAGCCAAAGCTGCGGATAAGGTCCGATTGGTCAGCTTTGAGAAAAAGGAGTCTTTATTTGATGAGGAAGCAGGACTAAATCGCACCGATGCCGTTCTGAACATGCCGGCAGCATTTAATCTGACGGATATCATCATCGACAGAGAACAGCGCAGCCTGTATCTGATCAGCAGTGATGGACGTTTGAGTTTTTTTGATATCAGCAATAAAAGCAGCCCGGCTATCCGTCAACAGCAGAATGTGGTGGCGGCGGGCGAGAAGATTGCCAGCATTGCATTCCTGAATGGCGATCTGTCGCTGCTGGTCGGCGATTCCAGCGGATTGGTATCGCAATGGAATTTGGGCAGAGACGATATGAGACAGCCGGCACTGCGGAAGATCAGATCGTTCAAGGTTTCTGACAGCCCTGTCATTGGCATATACGCCGAGCAGCGCCGCAAAGGTTTTATGACATTGGACGCCAATGGTGTCGTTGGCATTTATCATTCAACTGCTGAAAGAGAGTTGGTTAAAAAGCCTGTCGGCGACGCGGGCTCTATTGCCGCAACGCTATCGCCCAAAGCCAATGCATTCCTGGTGCAATCCGGCGACAACACCCTGCATTTCTGGCGTGTTGAAAATGAGCATCCTGAAGTCTCGATGAAGGTGCTTTGGCAGGAAGTCTGGTATGAAAGCTATCCGAAGCCCAGCTATATCTGGCAATCGTCTTCGGCAAGCAATGATTTTGAGCCTAAATACAGCCTGGTGCCTCTGGTATTCGGCACCTTGAAGGCGGCATTTTATTCGATGTTGTTTGCCGTTCCTTTGTCATTGATGGGCGCTATTTATACAGCCTACTTCATGACGCCGGCCATGCGCCGTTATGTAAAACCGAGCATTGAAATGATGGGCGCGTTGCCGACTGTTATTCTGGGCTTTCTGGCCGGCCTCTGGCTGGCGCCGTTTATAGAAGCGCATCTGGCGGGTTTGTTTGCATTGTTGATGATTGTGCCGCTGGCCGTGATGCTGTTTGCCTTTCTCTGGCAAAACCTACCCGAAGACCTGCGGCAAAAAATGCCGGAAGGCTGGGATGCGGCATTGTTGATACCGGTCATTTTATTAAGCGGCTGGTTTGCTTTTGCCGTCAGCGTGCCGCTGGAAGCCGCATTATTCAATGGCAGCCTGCGCGAATGGTTTAAAGCCGAACTGGGTATTGGCTATGACCAGCGTAACGCGCTGGTGGTTGGCGTAGCGATGGGCTTTGCCGTGATTCCGACGATTTTTTCGATTGCCGAGGATGCCATTTTCAGTGTGCCGAAACATTTGACGGTCGGCTCGCTGGCATTGGGCGCTACGCCTTGGCAGACCATGACCAGGGTCGTGCTGTTGACGGCCAGTCCGGGGATTTTCTCGGCGATCATGATCGGTCTGGGACGCGCCGTCGGCGAAACCATGATTGTATTGATGGCAACAGGCAATACGCCGGTCATGGATTTAAGCATTTTCCAAGGCATGCGCACCTTATCGGCCAATATTGCCGTCGAAATGCCGGAATCGGAAGTTGATGGTACGCACTATCGGGTTCTGTTTTTAGCCGCACTGGTATTGTTTTTGTTCACCTTTATTGTTAACACGCTGGCCGAAGTCATCCGTCAGCGCCTACGCGAAAAATACAGTTCATTATGATCAAACAATGGTTTAAAAGCGGTTCGCCGTGGGTATGGCTCAATGCCGCGGCGGTCAGTATCTGTCTTATTTTTGTACTCGGCCTGTTAGGCCTCGTGACTGTAAAAGGGGCCGGGCATTTCTGGCCGTCCGATGTAGCGGAAATGGTTTACCAGGAAGAAGGCGGACAGCCCGAGACGGTGATTGGCGAGATCGTCGATACCAGTATCACCGGCGCCGCCATGGCAAAGGCGGCCGGCTATAAAATGGCCGATAATGAAGACACACTGGTGCAAGATCTGATCAAGACCGGCAATCGCGATGTGCTTGGCGCCGATTTCCGCTGGATCCAGGAACGCAATATCCAGAGCCGACAGTTTCCAGCCGATATCAGCGTTTTGGAACGTCGGGAATGGGGCAATCTTTATGGTAATCTGGCCGCGGTTAAAGAAAGCGGCAACGTTGTTGCGACAGGCGATCAGGCTCTGCCGGCCGCGCGGGAAAGAATAGAGGCGGCTTCGGCTATTTTCGACGAAATAACTCGAATTGAGAAAAAAGAAATCGGCGCGGTCAACTATGGTCTGGAACGCTTAAGACTGAAGCAGAAACGCCTGCAGATGGACGGCCAATGGAATCAGGAGGCGCAGCAGCAGATCGCGGCTGAAAAAGCCGAATATGAGGCCGACTACAAGCGCTACCAGGAGCAATTGGGCGAGCTGTATCAGCAGATACGGCGTGATAGCCTGGTGGTAAAGACTTCAGGCGGCAGCGAGCTTGAGGTGCCTTTGGCTAAAGTGGTCAGGTTATACCAGCCGAATGCCATGAGCGTAGGCGATAAAATCATCCACTATGGCAGCAAGCTTGCGGAGTTTTTAACGGAGAGCCCGCGCGAAGCCAATACTGAAGGCGGTATTTTTCCGGCGATTTTCGGAACCATCATGATGGTGATCATCATGTCGATTATAGTAACGCCGTTCGGCGTGATTGCCGCCGTGTATTTGCGCGAATACGCCAGGCAGGGCTTTATGACACGGTTGATCAGGATCGCGGTAAATAACTTGGCCGGTGTGCCTTCGGTCGTTTATGGCGTATTCGGTTTGGGCTTTTTTGTCTATATCGTGGGCGGCAACATCGATCGGCTGTTTTATCCGGAAGCGGCGCCTGCACCGGTTTTCGGCACGCCGGGACTGCTGTGGGCCTCAATCACGCTGGCCCTGCTGACCTTGCCGGTGGTCATCGTTTCTACCGAGGAAGGATTGGCGCGTATCCCCAAGTCGATACGCGAAGGCAGTCTGGCGTTGGGCGCTACCAAACTGGAAACGTTGTGGCGCACGGTGCTGCCGATGGCGAGCCCGGCCATGATGACCGGCCTGATTCTGGCGGTCGCGCGGGCGGCCGGGGAAGTGGCGCCGCTGATGCTGGTCGGGGTCGTCAAGCTGGCGCCGTCATTGCCGTTGGACGGCAATTTCCCGTTTTTGCATTTGGACAGAAAATTTATGCATTTGGGGTTTCATATTTACGATGTCGGTTTTCAAAGCCCGAACGTAGAAGCGGCAAGACCTTTGGTTTACGCTACATCATTGCTGCTGGTCATAGTCATCGTCGGGCTTAATTTGGCGGCGGTTAAAATCAGAAATCACCTGCGCGAAAAATACCGAGCATTAGAAGGTTAACAAAGAATGGCAACAGAAAACGTACGAACTCACGCAATCGATATGGACTCCATTTTAAGGGGACAGACAAAACCTCGGGGTCCGCAGGAAACCTGCATCAAAATAGAGGACTTGAAGCTGTTCTATGGCGAAAAGCAGGCCCTGCACGGCATCAATATGGAAATGCCCAAGAAAAAGGTCACGGCCTATATCGGCCCCAGCGGCTGCGGCAAATCAACGCTGCTGCGCTGCATCAACCGCATGAACGATCTGGTCGACAATGTCAGAATCGAAGGCAAAATCCTGCTCGATAATGAAGACATCTATAATAAATCGGTGAATGTGGCCGCTTTGCGCAGACGCGTGGGCATGGTGTTTCAAAAGCCCAACCCTTTTCCCAAGTCCATCTTTGAAAATGTCGCGTATGGGCTCAGAATTCAGGGCATCAACGACAAGCGCACCCTGGATGAAACGGTCGAGAACGCCTTGCGCGGTGCGGCCATCTGGGATGAGGTAAAAGACCGCCTGAATGACAATGCCCTGGGATTGTCGGGCGGGCAGCAGCAACGGTTGGTCATCGCCAGAGCCATCGCCATCGAGCCCGAAGTGTTGTTGCTGGATGAGCCCGCATCGGCGCTGGACCCTATTTCAACCTTGAAAATTGAAGAGTTGATCAATGAACTGAAGGAGACATACACCATTGTCATCGTGACGCACAATATGCAGCAGGCGGCGCGCGTTTCGGACTATACGGCCTTCATGTACATGGGCGAATTGATCGAGATGGGGCATACCAGCGAGTTGTTTACCAATCCCAAAAAGAAACAGACAGAAGATTACATTACCGGACGGTATGGTTAAACCGGGAGATAACAATGGAAAAAAGCAAAATTGGGCAGCATATTTCGGGACAGTTCAACAAGGAACTGGAAGATATCCGCAATAATGTCTTGACGATGGGCGGGCTGGTTGAGCAGCAGATAGAGCAGGCCGTAGAAGCCTTCATGACCGGCGATATAGAAATGGCCGAGCTGGTTATCAAGCAGGATAATCAGGTTGACGCGCTGGAAATGCTCATCGATCAGGAATGCATGCAGATCCTGGCGCTGAGGCAGCCGGCCGCATTCGATCTGCGGTTGCTGATCACGGTCATTAAAACCATTAACGAGCTTGAAAGAGTCGGCGACATGGCCGAGCGCATTGCTGAAATGGCGATGCGTTTATCGGATACTGACACCAACAAGCATGATCAATATTATGAACTGCAGCATATGGCCGATCTGGTCCGGGACATGCTGCATGGCGCTCTGGACGCATTTGCCAGGATGAGCATAGAGGAGGTAGCGGCCATTACCGGGCGCGATGAATATGTCGACCGTGAATACGGCAGCATTATCCGGCAACTGATCACGCGCATGATGGAGGACCCGAGAAATATCACGCGCACGCTGGATGTGCTGTGGACGGCCAGAGCGCTCGAGAGAATCGGCGACCATTCGGTCAACATCTGCGAGAACATCATCTACATGGTCAAAGGCGAGGATGTGCGCCATATGACCCAGGCCGAGCTTGAGAAAAAGATCAAGGGCTAGATGCTGAAAAGGCGGGTATCTCAAGATATTCCGCCTTTTCAGAAAAAACCGGTTAATGTACGGATCGCCAGTTTGGCGTTACTCTTCCAGGCCGATAAAATCCCAAATTTTATTTGATAAGGTAGCGCTCTTGTGTTCAGGCACAGGCGGGCCTTCCGGGAAGTTCAACTCGTAAATTCTGGTCGCATCCGCGGCAAGATCCGGCATCTGAAGCTCTGTATAGGCTGCCTGCAAAATTTGCAGCGCATAGGGAACGGCAGGGGTGCGCTGGTATTTCTCGACGACATGGTTCGCTCTGTTGACGGCGGCAATGTAAGCCTTGCGCTTCATGTAAAAGCGCGCAATGTGGACTTCATGCATGGCCAGGGTGTTGTTAAGCGCAATCATGCGCTGTTTGGCATCAGGCACGTACTTGCTTTCCGGAAATCTGCGCAACAGTTCGGCGAAATTATCGTAAGCCTCACGCGCACTGCTGGTATCGCGCTGAGAGGTGTCGGTCGGCAGGTAGCGATCAATAAAGCCAATGCCGCGATTGTAATTGACCAATCCTTTTAAATAATAAGCATAATCAACGGCGGGGCTTCTTGGGTTGATTTTGATAAAGCGGTCAGCGGCGGCGATTGCGGCTTCAGGGTCATCATTTTTGAAATAAGCATAAGCTACATCCAATTGTGTTTGCGCCGCTTCTTCACCGAACGGATAACGTGCCTCCAGCGCTTCATAGAGTTTAATCGCTTTTTCGTAATTGCCGGAATCCGAGGCCGCTTTTGCTTCTTTGCGAAATTTATCGGCATTCCAGTCCGCGTATTCGTCTGTTGTATCGGAGGTGTCGCCGGCCGTGAGCTCTTTAAGCGTTTGGCAACCCCCAATCGACAGGCTTAAAAAGCAGATGAATAAAAATTTTATTAAAATTAATCGCATAGTGCTAACGACACGTTGTAATATTAGAGGTTTTCTCGCAGGATATAGCCGCGGCGCTTGAAATGGCCATATAGCCGGCGAGTATAACTTAACATCGAGTTAATCAGAAGAATTTGTTATGACGAGATTAACGGCAGAAGTGCCTTTAGAATTGGCCGGTATGCGTTTGGATCAGGCGCTTGCGGAGCTGTTTGGCGATTATTCGCGCAGCAAGTTGCAAACCTGGATCAAGTCAGGTCGCGTGCTAGTCAACGGCTCAATGCTCAAGCCGAAAGACAAGCTGGAAGGCGGCGAGGAAATCACGCTGGATGCCGAGCCGGAGGTGGTGATTACCTGTGAGCCCGAAGAGATCCCTCTGGATATCATTTACGAAGACGACAGCCTGCTGATCGTCAACAAGCCGGCCGGACTGGTCGTGCATCCGGCTGTCGGAAACTGGAGCGGCACCTTGCTGAATGCTTTGCTGCATCATGCGCCGAATCTGGAGACCTTGCCGCGGGCCGGCATTATTCATCGCATCGACAAGGATACCAGCGGACTGCTGATGATCGCCAAGACGCTGCAGGCGCATAATAGTCTGGCTCAGCAATTGCAGGACCGTGAGATTACCCGGGAATATCTGGCTATCGCGCGCGGCCGCATGACTGCCGGCGGCACTGTCGATGAGCCCATCGGCAGGCATCCTACCGATCGTAAACGCTATGCGGTCAAAAACTCCGGCAAGTTTGCCGTGACTCATTACCGCGTCATCCAGCGCTTTGCCGGGCACACATTGATTCGGGTCAAGCTAGAGACCGGCCGTACGCACCAGATCCGCGTGCACATGGCGCATATCCGCTATCCTCTGGTTGGCGACCAAGTGTACGGCGGGCGCTTCCAGATGCCGCCTCATTGCAGTGAGCATCTGGAGCAGGCATTGCGCAACTTCAAACGGCAGGCGCTGCATGCGGCAAAATTGGGACTGCGGCATCCGGTCACTGATGAATATTTGGAGTGGGAACAACCCTTGCCTGAAGATATGGTCAATCTGCTTGAAGCATTAGCTGAAAATGAACAGCAACAAACATTGGCTTGAGCCGGACTGGCCCGCGCCCGGCCACATACATGCCGCGACGACATTGCGCTCTGGCGGCGTCAGTAAAGGCGCGTTTGCCAGCTTAAACCCGGCCACGCATGTCGGCGATGATGCCGAAACGGTCAGGCAGAATCGGCAGATCATCAAAACGATGCTGGCGCTGCCCGCCGAGCCTGTCTGGCTGGAGCAAATCCATAGCAACAAAGCCGTCGATGCAGGAAAAACGCAATCACTGGTCCAGGCCGATGCCAGCTTTACCGATGAGGCCGGGGTTGTCTGCGCGGTGCTGACAGCCGATTGTTTGCCGCTGCTGGTCTGCAATGCCGAAGGTTCCCGGATAGCGGCTATTCATGCCGGCTGGCGGGGCTTGTTGTCCGGCGTGATAGGCAATACGGTTACGGCGATGGGCAATCAGGATCTGCTGGTCTGGCTGGGGCCTGCGATCGGACCCGCGTGTTTTGAGGTCGGTGCCGAAGTGCGCGAGGCTTTCATTGAAAAATCAGCAGGGTTTGCAACAGCTTTCAAAGAGTGCGGCAATGGCAAATGGCTGGCTGATATTTATCAATTGGCTCGGTCGGATTTGGCCGGCCTTGGCATAGACAGAAGCTATGGCGGTAATCTATGCACCGTCACGGATCATGAACGTTTTTATTCTTATCGCCGGGATAAAGAGACAGGGCGCATGGCGACATTAATCTGGAGAGACTGAAGTAGTGAGTTTATTGGTATTTATTGTTATTTTTACTGCCGTAGGCGGTCTTTTAAGCGTTATGGCTGCCGCAGTCTTTCTATTAATGCCGGATCATCACAGGGAAGCGGTTTTGCCGCACGGGATCAGTTTTGCGATCGGCGCGCTGCTGGCCGTGGCTTTCTGGGGCTTGATTCCCCATGCGTTCGAAGACGTCAGGCCGGAGCAGATCCAGCCCTTGTCCGGAACCATCCTGGCCGGCATACTCGGTTTTTTCGTCCTGGAAAAACTGCTGATCTGGCGCCATTGCCATTACGGTGGCGGTTGTGAAGCGCACGGCGATGAAGACGCTCACGATCATGCGCATGTGCACGCGCACAGCCATGGGCACGGCAAGTCCGCCGGAGCCTTGATCATTCTGGGCGACAGTATCCACAACTTTGTCGACGGCGTGTTGATCGCGGCCGCGTTTTTAACCGATGTGAAGCTGGGCATCGTGACCAGTCTGGCGGTCGCCGCGCACGAGATTCCGCAGGAAGTCGGCGATTTCGCGATTTTATTGCAGAGCGGCTATGGTAAAGGCAAGGCGCTGTTCTATAACATCCTGGCCAGTTTGACGACGGTTGTGGGCGGTGTGCTGGCTTATTTCAGCCTGGAGGACTTGCATGACAGCCTGCCGTATTTTCTGGCGTTGGCGGCTTCAAGCTTTATTTATATCGCCGTTGCCGACTTGATACCGTCGCTGCACAGGAAAACCGACATGAAGGCGTCCCTGCAGCAGATTGTCTTGATCCTGGCGGGTGTGCTGCTGGTTTGCTTCATGCACGGCATTGCCCATGATATTGAGATGTAGGCGCAGGGGCTGAACCCTGCACCTTGAGCCGGTTCAAGTAATAACAGTCGGTCCGGTTCGGCCGGTGCGTTTTTTAACCTCGCAAAGCTGTTCGGCGAGATCGATCAAATCGGCCAGCGCGACTTGCGCATCCTGATCGTGCCTGTCGGGATTGACCTCGAAGCGTTCCAGGTAGATTCTCAACGTGGCGCCGACCGTGCCGGTGCCCGACAGGCGGAATACAATGCGGGAACCGTTTTCAAAGCCGATGCGGACACCCTGGTTCTCGGTAATGCTGTCATCTATCGGGTCCTGGTAGCTGAATTCATCCGCATACTTGACGACATATTCGCCGAATGACCGGCCTGCCAGTGTCGGCAACAGAGACCTGAGATGCTCAATAATATCGTTGGCGATGTCGCTGGCTACGGTTTCATAGTCGTGGCGGCTGTAGATGTCGCGGCCGAATTTCTGCCAGTGCTCATGCACAATATCGGCAACCGGCTGGCGTCTCCTGGCGATCAGGTTCAGCCAGAACAGCACGGCCCATACCCCGTCTTTTTCTCGCACATGATTGGAGCCGGTGCCGAAGCTCTCTTCGCCGCAGATCGTGATTTTGCCCGCATCGAGCAGATTGCCGAAGAACTTCCATCCGGTCGGCGTTTCATAGCAGGGAATGCCATATTTGGCCGCGACACGGTCGACGGCCTGGCTGGTCGGCATCGAGCGCGCAACGCCGCTCAGGCCTTTGGCATAGGTCGGAATCAGATGCGCATTGGCAGCCATAATGGCGAGGCTGTCGCTGGGCGTGACAAAGAAATGGTCGCCCATGATCATATTGCGGTCGCCATCGCCGTCGGAAGCGGCGCCAAAAGTCGGCGCGGCAGGGCTGAACATTTTCTCGGCCAGTTCCTGCGCGTGCGCCAGATTAGGATCGGGATGATGGCCGCCGAAATCCTCCAGCGGCTCGGCGTTGATGACCGAACCGGGTTGCGCGCTCAGCATGTCTTCCAGTATTCTTTGGGCATATGGGCCGGTAATGGCGTGCATGGCGTCGAAGCACAAGCTGATATAGCCGGAGCTGATGCTTTGCTTCAGCAGCGGAAAATCGAAAATCGACTGCATCAGTTCGGCATAATCGCTTACCGGATCAACAATCGTGATTTTAATGTCGCCGATCTGCTGCGTGCCGATGCTGTCCAGGTCTACATCGGCCATGGTTGCGATTCTGTAATTGTCGATAGACTGGCTGCGCTGAAAAAAGGCCTGTGTATATTTTGCCGGTGCGGGACCGCCGTTATCGGCATTGTATTTAATGCCGAAATCTTCGTCAGGACCGCCCGGGTTATGGCTGGCGGAAAGGATCAGGCCGCCGAAGGCCTTGTTTTTTCTGATCAGATGCGATGCCGCAGGCGTCGACAATAAACCGCCCTGGCCGATGATCAATTCGCCGAATCCATTGGCTGCCGCCATTTTAATGATGATTTGTATGGCGGTTCGATTAAAATACCGACCGTCACCGCCGAGCACGAGTTTTTTGCCGGCAAAGTCGTCCAAAGAATCGAAGATGGACTGGATGAAATTTTCCAGATAGCCCGGCTGCTGAAATACTTTAACTTTTTTTCGAAGTCCGGATGTGCCCGGGTTCTGGTCGTTATAGGGGTGGGTAGTGATCGTTTCTATTTGCATATTTTTGCCTTAGTGCGACAATTATCCTGATGAGCTTAAGTATGGAAACCTTTATTCTAGTGTAGATTATTTATGTGGCGAATTTATTTATTACTCTATTGTAGTTGTTGTGCTACGGTTGTATCTGCCGCTGAGGATATATGGCTGCTGGTGGATACGAGCGCGCTAAAGATTGAAGTCAAAAAAGGCGAGAAGACGCTTGAAACCCTCGACGGTATTGCGATCGGCCAGGGCGGCGCGGGCTTCAAGCATCATCGGGGCGATAATGTCACGCCTTTTGGCGATTACAGGATCGGCTGGGTCGGTGAGCAGAGCGCCTTTAAAAAATTTTTTGGTTTAACCTATCCTTCCGTAGAAGATGCTGGGAAAGCGCTGGAGCAGGGATTGATAAATCGCGTTACCTATAACAGTATCGTATACGCTCACAAGCACAATCAAGTGCCTCCGCAAAATACCCCGTTAGGCGGACGGATAGGCATTCATGGCTTAGGTCGGGCCGATGAAAAAATCCATAAAATGATGAATTGGACGCATGGCTGCATCGCCTTGACCAACAGTCAGATTGATCATTTGAGTCATTGGATAGATAAAGGGACAATGGTCAGGATAAAATAGTCAATGGATAGACAATGGAATAATGGGAGAAACTAACTTAAAGCTGGAAAAAAGCTTGAAAATAGTGTAGAATCTAATTTGGAAGTACTCTTTACGTAGTAACAACTTTGAAATAAGGAAAAATAATATGAAAAAAGTAATTAAATTATCAATGATCGCTATGGCTGCTACTCTGGTTGTTGGTTGCGCCACTAACTCAGATATCGATAACCTGCAATCACAAATTGATGGTTTGAATTCTAAAGTTTCTCAAGCTTCAGCTGATGCTGCCAGCGCACAACGTGCTGCTGCTGATGCAGCTGCAAAAGCTGCTGATGCAGAACAAGCTGCTAACCGCGCTGCTCAATACGCTCAAGACACTAACAGCAAACTGGATCGTATGTTCAAAAAATCAATGATGAAATAATTCATCATTTTTTTGATGCATAGAGAGAGCCCACTGGGATTTTTCCCCAGCGGGCTTTTTTTATGGGATTGAAAAAGGTGCGGGGCTGGCTTCAGTTATGGAAGGGCGTTTATAAATGGCGATAGGGATGCCATTATGCATTTGCAGAGCCTTTTTCAGTGTCGCGCCATCAAGGACCGGCATTTGATTGTTGTTAGCGCGTTCAATCAATTTTAGCGCCAGCTCCAGGCGTGCCAGGTATTTTTTTTCCGTCTGTTTGGGAATGGTTCCATTCTCGTCTTCTGCTTCAGTTTCAGCCAAAGTCGGATGAGCTTCTATATACAGCGTATCTTGATGCCAGCCGACCTTAACCGGTTGATTGACAATATAGATTGGCGCGCCTGTCTCTATTTCCGGATACAGTTCTTCAATATCCTCCGGATACATGCGGATGCAGCCATGGCTGACCCGCATGCCGACGCCGAAAGGTTTATTGGTGCCGTGGATCAGATAGCCCTTTACGCCGAGATACATCGCAAACTGACCAAGAGGATTATCGGGCCCGGCCGGTATGAATGCCGGCAGAACATCGCCGTTGGCGGCATGCTCCGCTCTGATCGATGCCGGCGGTGTCCAGGTCGGGTTTTCAGTTTTGCGGACAATTGTTGTTCGCCCTAACGGCGTTCGCCAATCCACGCGGCCGATGCTGTGCGGAAAGGTTTTGACGATCCCTTTCTCGCCTTCCGCATGCCTGGGAAAATAATACATGCGGTATTCAGGAAGGTTCAGCGTCAGTCCTTTCCTGGGCGTGTCGGGCAATAAGCGCTGATTGGACAACCGCACCCGGGTGCCCTGGCCCGGCAGCCATCTGTCCACGTCCGGGTTAAGCAGCAGGATTTCGAGCTGTCCCATATCGTAATGCCGGGCGATATCGAGCAGTGTATCTTCATGGTTGGCCGTAGTGTACAGCTCGCCGGCTGATGGATCGCCGATCAGGCTGTCGCCCGGGCTATCGGGCAGTTCATACGTTGTGGCTGAAGCGGGGAAGCTGGATATCAGCAGTAATAATACGACCAGCCTGCGGATAAAAGACGGCATAAGATATCTTTTAGGAATCAGGATGGTCGTTAGATGGATCATGCTTTATTTTCTCCGCCGAATAATTCCATAAGACGGGGCAAAAAGTTCGCCAGTTCCAATGACATAATCGAAAAGTCCACGTCGAATTGTTCGGCTTCGTCGTGGGCTTCGATATCGGCAACCTGATCCTGGATCAAATCAAGAAAGCGCAGGCGCTTGATGGACAGATGCTCATCAATAATAAAGGAAAGCCGGTCATTCCAGGTGATGGCCAGCTTTATCGCTTCCTTGCCGGTATCGAGATGGTTTTTGATTTCCGGAAGCGTCAGATCATGGCGCTTGCAGCGGATGATGCCGCCTTCCTCTTCGGGCGAGCGCAATTCGCATTCGTCTTCAATCGTAATATCGGCCGGTGTTTGGTGATTGATCAGCCACTGGGTCATGGTAAAAACCGGTTTTTCTACCGTATTGGGCGGCACGGCCGGCAATGAACCCAGGCATTTGCGCAGGTTACTGAGCAGGTCCTCTGCCTTTTTGGCCGAGGCGGCGTCAACGATCAGCCAGCCGCCTTTGGGATCGATATAGGCGTAGGTTTTGCGCGAAAAGCTGAAAGCCCTGGGCAACAGCTCAAAGATCAATTCGTCTTTGATGGCGGTACGTTCCTTCTTGGCTAATTTTCGGCCCTGCTGGTCCTCTGCTTCCAGGATTTTTTCCTGCAGCATGTCATTGACTACGGCAGCCGGCAGCACTTTTTCTTCTTTTTTCCCGCACAGCATCATAAAACCGTTCGCAGTGTGCACCAGTTGTGCTGAAGCATTGCCCAAAGGAGCGGTCCAGCCAAAGGAGAATTCCTCATGATTGCCACAAGGACGAAATGCCATTTGCTCAAGTTTTTGCTCCAGTTCAGCTGGAGATAAGGTGAAATCTTCGGTGAGACGAAAAATGCTAAGATTTTTAAACCACATGCGTAACAGATACTCTATAAAATTGACGAGCGCGTATTATCGCGCAAAATTGCCGGGCTAAAATTAAAATTTATAGAATGAGTATGACTGATATTAGAGGATTCGCTCCGATTGTTTCCAGGGGTGCGCAGGTGTTGATTCTGGGGTCCATGCCCAGCGAAGTCTCACTGCTTAAGCAACAGTATTACGGCCATCCCAGTAATGCATTCTGGCCGATCATGGGTGCATTGTTCGGTGCTTCTCCTGATCTTGATTATGAGCGGCGTAAGGTTATTCTGATGGAGAGCAAGGTAGCGGTCTGGGATGTGCTGCAAAGCTGTCAGCGGCAGGGCAGCCTGGATTCGAATATAGCGTGGGCATCGATAAAAACCAATGACTTTGTCGGCTTTTTTAGCGAGCATAAGTTTATCAGGCGCGTATTCTTCAATGGCGGCATGGCCGAAAAGGTCTATAAAAAATATATTCTGCCAAGCCTGGATCAACGTTTTACCTATCTTGAATATCAGCGTTTGCCTTCAACAAGTCCAGCCCATGCGTCTTTGAATTTGGCGCAAAAAATAGAAGCATGGAAAGTGATTAAGCAGCCTGTGGTAAAGTAGGCGTTATTTATATGGCGAGGCAGAGATGGAAGCATTTTCAAGCTGGGAAAATCTATTGTTGGGCGTTCTGGCGCTGCTGATTATTTTCTGGATGCGGCCCGGGATTAAGGCATCACTCGAGCAAAGCAGAAAAGCGCCGGCAGACTGGAAGGCAGTGCTGGTGCCTTTGGGCCTTGTCGTGCTGTTTGTGGTTTTTTTAATGGTAGTGGTTTAGATCAGATGAGCGAAGAAGAATACGAATACGAGGAAGAATACGGGTACGAATACGATGAAGACGAGGAGGTGGAGTATTATGCGGTCCGCCCCAACAAGTCGCAGCAAAAGCGCGATATGGCCGCTCTTTTCGCTTTGGGTGAAGAATTGTCGGGTTTGCCTGAGGCGCAATTAAAAACTTTTGAGCTGCCTGAAAATCTCCATAAAGCTATCGTCCAGGTTGCAGGCATGCCGCCAAAAGGTGCGAGAAAACGGCAGCTGAAATTTATTGCCGGCCAGCTGCATAAAATCGATATAGAACCCATTCAGGAAGGACTGGCCCGCATCAAGAGCAAAAGTGCGCATGCGGTCAGGGAGCATCATATCATCGAGCGCTGGCGGGACAGATTGATTGCAGAAGGCAACGAGGCGCTGGCCGAACTGCTTGATGAGCAGCCGCAGGCGGACCGGCAGCAGTTAAGGCAGCTGTTGCGCAATGCCCAGAAGGAAGCGGCGGCGGGCAAGCCTCCTAGATCTTCGCGCCTGCTGTACCGCTATCTGAAAGAAGTGTTTGAGTTCGAAGACTATAAATCAGCTGATGACGAACCGGTTGACGATGAGTCGGAGTCGGATTTGTAGCGGCTCAGTTAAACAAGTCCGTTTGCTGGAAATGCGTCAGCCTGGACCGGTTTTCCAGCGATGACAGCGTAACGCCGAGCAGCCGTACTCTGCGCGCGCCAATATCGGTATTGCGCAATAAATCTTCCAGGATCGCAAGCGTGCCCGATGTGGTTGTCACCACGTGGGGCAGGGTTCGACTGCGCGTGATCTGGACAAAGTCGTGGTATTTGATTTTGACAGTTAAAGTATAGGCAACCAGCTGTTTTTCGGCGACTTTTACCAGGGCTTTTTCCAGCAGGCCATGCAGTTGCGCGATGACCTCCTGTCTGGCGGTAATGTCCCGCTGAAAAGTCGTCTCTACACCCACCGATTTACTGATCCTATGGCTGTTGACGGGTCGGTTGTCAATGCCTCGGCAGATGTTGTAATAATGGCGGGCCGATTTGCCGAAATGCTGCTGCAGCGTCGCCAGTGGCAAGTTTCTTAAATCCTTGCCGGTCTGTATGCCCAACGCTTGCATTCTCTGCGCTGTCGCTTTGCCGATGCCGTGGAATTTATCGATAGTGAGCTGTTCGACGAAGCGCGCGCCCTGTTCCGGCGTGATCAGATAAAGCCCGTCCGGCTTGTCCATATCCGAAGCAATTTTGGCGAGAAACTTATTGTAAGAAATGCCGGCCGAGGCAATCAGGCCGGTCTCCTGTTTAATTGCGGCCTTGATGGCTTTGGCTATGAGCGTGGCCGACCCCTGGTGCAATTGAGTATCGCTGACATCCAGGTAAGCTTCGTCAAGCGACAGCGGTTCGACCAGTTCGGTATAGCCGGCAAATATTTTTCGAATAGTTTGCGACGCTTCCCGATAGGCTTCGAAGCGGGGTTTGACAAAAATAGCCTGCGGGCACAAACGGTAAGCCTGCGATGAGGGCATGGCCGAATGGATGCCGTACTTTCTGGCCTCATAGCTGCAGGTGGCAACGACGCCTCGTGTGTCGGGTGCGCCGCCGACGATCAGCGGCTTGTTCCGGTATTTGGGAAAATCCCGTTGCTCAATGGCCGCAAAAAAAGCATCCATATCGATATGAATGATTTTGCGGATACCATCCATGGCGGGTTATTTTTTTGAATCCCTCGGCTCGGGCAGGTTCATCTCTTCAGTCATCTGCCAGTCCGAGAAAGGGAAGGGCAGCGTATCGGTATTGAAAGTCAGAAACAGCAGGATATGGTAGGTGTAAGCCGAAAGGCTGCGTCCGAAATTGAGGACGTTGCTGTTGACCTTGCCGGTCAACAGCATGGAGGCGACTTGCAGCGCGATAATCGCCCACAGCAGCATTCTGACCAGGGTGATGATGGCTGCAAAAATCAGTATAAAGAAAATCCGTTTCCAAGTGCCGAGCTTTTTCAGGTTTTCGTTGATTTGCTCTTGCATGATCGGCATTACCCCCGGTTCATGATGTCGCGCAAGTCCAATGCTGCTGCGTTGGCGCGCGCAATATAGGTTGCCAGGGACAATGAATAGTTCGCGAACAGGCCGTAGCCGCTGCCATTCAAAACCATGGGGCTCAGGATTGGAGCCAGTGCGTTTTCAAAGGATTTGATCATGATGTCGACCGTATTCATGGCGCGTTTATCCAGCAGGATGTCATGGAAATCATGCTTGATGGCCCGGAGGATATGCAGCAGGGCCCAGCTGGCGCCGCGGGCTTCGTAGAAAACGTTATCGATCTCCAGCCATGGGGTCTGGGCGACAATCGGCACAGTTTTGGTTTCACGGGCCTCGCCTGTAACGCCGGTTTCAGCAGTGCCCGGTTCAAGCACTGCCAAGCCGGGTATGATTTCCGCACCAGCCACGCTGGCGCTCAGGCGCGTGGACAAACCACCCAGACGCTTGATCACCACTTCCACGTATTGCGCCAGGTTGTCGGCTCGGGCATAGAACTGCCCACGCTTCACGGGGCCGCCGTATTTTTGCAGGCGCAACATATACTTATGCAGCGCCTCGATGCCTTTTTCATATTCCGCTTCCGTTGACGGCAAAGCCCACGAATTGTGTTCGTAGTAGAAGTAAGGCTCCGCGACGGCCAGATCGGCATCTTCGGCCGATTGCGATTGATCTCGGGCAAAATGGTTTCTTAATGCCGATGTGGCATCGCGCAGCATGACCAATGCGCCAAATTCCCAGCTGGAAATGTTATCCAGCAATACGCCGGGAGGCGCAACGTCATTGGTGATATAGCCGCCGGATTTATGCAGCAGGACATCAGCGATGTGAGCCAACGTGTTGGCGTAGGTATAGCCTAAAGGCATTTCAGTAGTATTGGTTTCTTTTGCCCTTTCCAGCGCTTCTTCCTGTACATTGAACTGATCCGGTTCACTTCCCCACCAGGCACCCAGGATGAATAGAACAACTAGTACCACCAGGACTAATACGCCGAAGCCCCAGAGTATTCCTTTAGATTTTACATCTTGCAGTGTATCGCTTGCCGCCATTTTTCAGGTGTCCCGTAAAGATAGAGTGTCTGCGTGATAAAACAGATTACTTTGTCTACTAAAATTAGCCCACATGGTAGCAGATTTTTTAAATATTTGCTGACCAAGCAATGGCCCGTTATGATTTTTTTTTGGCTCTCGGATGGGCTTTATCGTAGACTTCAGCCAGATGTTGGAAATCCAGATGCGTATAGATCTGTGTCGTACTGATATTGCTGTGTCCGAGCAGTTCCTGCACGGCTCTCAGGTCCTGGCTGGATTCGAGCAGATGGCTGGCAAAAGAATGCCGGAGCATATGCGGATGCAGGTGTTCGGCGATGCCTTTTTTCCGGCACCACTGCGCCAGTCTTAACTGAATGCTGCGCGGGCCCAGCCTTGTGCCGCGGCTGGAAACGAATAATGCGGGCTCGGCGGCGGCAGCCATCTTTAAACGCTGAGCCAGCCAGTTCTCAAGCGCGCTGACGGCCTTGCCGCCGATAGGCAGCAGCCTCGATTTTCCGCCTTTACCGGAGCGCACGACCAGCGAGCGGTCGGGCAGATCAATGTCGGCCAGGCTCAAGGCGGCCAATTCGCTCAGGCGCAGGCCGGAAGAATAGAATAATTCGAACATGGCCAGATCGCGTATTTCCAGCACTGAACTGGTTCCCGCTTCCAGCAGGCCGCTGATCTGGTCCACATCCAGCGTCTTGGGCAGTTTTCTGCTTTGTTTGGGCGCTTTGACATACTGGGCCGGATTGCTTTCGGCCAGACGTTTCTTCAACAGGAAGTTATAAAAACTGCGGATTGCCGACAGTTCGCGCTGCAGGCTCTTACTGCTGATGCCCTGACGGTGCCGGCCTGCGATGTGCGTTCTGATATCGCTTTGCTTGAGATCGATCCAATGATCGATAGCCTTGCTCTCGCAATAGCGGAGCAAATGTCCGATATCCCGCCGGTAGCTTTTTATTGTGTGTTCGGAGGCGCGCGCCTCAAACTGGAGCTGTTCTAAAAAGGCCGTTAACGCGTGCTCGGCATCGGTACGCATAGTAATCAGGCGGCAAGCAGTGAAATAAGCCGGGTGCCGATGATTTCACTCATTTGAGTCAGAAACAGGTTGCCCATGCTGTAATGAAACCGGCTCTCTTCCCGGCTGCCGATGGCCACGATACCTTCGAGCTCGGTAAAAACCATGGGAATGATAGCGCAGGATTTGACGTCCGGCGCGGCTTCGCCGAACAGCACTTTAGCCTGCGCCAGTGTCGGACGGCCGCATTTGGGTTGATTGGCGGCCAGTTCCTTTGTGAAGGGTTTCAAGTCTACGCTGCCCGGTGCGATGAACAGATTGGCAATCGATGCGTCCGGCTTGTGCTTAATGATGCGAATCGCGACAAAATCGGTCAGAAAATAGTCGGACAAGACCATCTCAAGATTGGCGATGGCTTCCTCCAACGTGGACGCATCCAGCAAAGCCAGAGTAAGCTTGTGCATGCGGCTGAGGGATGTGTCGTTGTCTCTGGCAATCTCAATGAGCGCTTTAAGCTGGTTTTCCTGTTCCTGATGCTTGTTTCTGTACAGCTCCAGCTGTTTTGAAATCAACGATACGGCGCTGCCGCAGGGGTGCGGGATGCGCATTTTTTCCAGCAGCTGCAGATGGTCGCTAAAAAATTCCGGATGCCGCTGCAGGTATTGTGCAACCTGGGCCGCAGTCAGCTCCGGGTTTTGCTGTACGGTCATAACGCCAGTGTTCCATCGAAAACGGTGACGGCCGGCCCCGTCATGAATACTGGCTCGCCGCGGCCTGACCAGCTTATTTTCAGCTCGCCGCCCGGCAGTTCCACGAAAACATCAGGGTCCAGCAGGTTGTGCTCGATGCCGATTACCACGGCGGCACAAGCGCCGCTGCCGCAGGCCAGCGTCTCGCCGGCGCCGCGCTCGAAAACGCGCAGCTTGATATGCTGGCGGTCAACCACCTGCATAAAACCGATATTGGCGCGCTCAGGGAAAACCGGGTGCCGCTCCAGTTCACTGCCTAATTCGGCCACCGGCGCGGTTTTTAAGTCGTTGACTTGCAGAACGGCATGCGGATTGCCCATCGAGACAGCGCCAAACGCTCTTTCAGTGCCGTTTACCGCTACGGTGTAATATTTGGATTCCTCCTCGACAAGCATAGGGATCTCGTCGGGTGCATGCCGAGGCACGCCCATATTGACCGTAACAAGATCATCTTTATCAAGATGCAGCAGCAACTGGCCCGAATTGGTATCAACGCGTATCTCGTCCTTATCGGTCAACTGTTTGTCGCGGACGAAACGGGCAAAACAGCGTGCGCCATTACCGCACTGGGCGACTTCGCTGCCGTCGGCGTTGAAAATCCGGTACTTGAAGTCGGCATTGGCGCTGACCGGTTTCTCGACCAAAAGCAGCTGGTCGAAGCCGATGCCGAAGTGCCGGTCGGACAGTTGCCTGATCTGTTCTGCGTTTAAGGCGACGTGTTGATTGATGGCGTCAATGACGACAAAGTCATTGCCGAGGCCGTGCATTTTAGTGAAGTTGATCATTTATGTGCTTCAAGGGATAGAGTGAAAATGAGTTGGTTTCCGGCGCCGATGGCTCATGGCAGCAGCTGCTCTCCGGCCCAAAGTTGGGCGATCGTTTCCCTTGCTCTGATCAAGTGCAGATCATTTCCGTCGACCATCAGTTCGGCGACACGCGGCCTGGAGTTGTAATTCGAGCTCATGGAGAATCCGTAAGCGCCCGATGACCGTATCGCTAATAAGTCGCCCTGGGCGATTTTAAGCGTGCGTTCCTTGCCCAGGAAATCGCCCGTTTCGCAGACCGGGCCGACGATGTCCCAGCGCATCTCCGGCGCCTGGCTTTGCTTTTTGACCGGGATGATCTCCTGCCAGGCGCTGTATAAAGAAGGGCGCACCAGATCGTTCATGGCCGCATCGACGATGGCGAAGTTCTTGTGGGCTGTCGGTTTGAGATATTCAACCTGTGTAACCAGAATGCCGGCATTGCCGACGATGGCGCGGCCGGGTTCCACCAAAATTTCAAAATCGTTGGCGCCCAGACGTTCCAGCACAGCCCCGATGTAGCCGGCCGGTTCGGGCGGCTGTTCGTCCTTATAACGGATGCCGAGCCCGCCGCCCAGGTCCAGGTGATGCAGAGCAATGCCTTCTGCTTTGAGGGTTGACACCAGATTCAGCACGCGGTCCAGTGCATCAAGGAAAGGCCGGGCCTCGGTCAGTTGCGAGCCGATATGGCAATCGATGCCAACCACGTTGATATAAGGCAGGGCAGCGGCGCGCCGGTATTCACCCAGGGCCTGCTCGATGTCGATGCCGAATTTGTTTTCTTTAAGACCGGTCGAGATATAAGGATGGGTTTTGGCGTCGACGTCGGGATTGACCCGGAAAGACACCGGCGCAATAACGCCCAGTTGCCCTGCAAGCCGATTAATCCGGTCCAGTTCGTCGCTGACTTCAACATTAAAACAGCGTATGCCGACTTTCAATGCGGCCAGAATTTCATCTTCGCGTTTGCCGACACCCGAGAACACGATTTTTCCGGGATCGCCGCCGGCGGCAAGAACGCGCTCCATTTCGCCCAGCGAGACAATATCGAAGCCTGATCCCAGGCGGGCCAGCAAATTGAGAATAGCGATATTGGAGTTGGCTTTGACGGCATAGCAGATCAGATGCGGCTGGTCGCCAAAAGCCCGATCAAAGGCGTGCCAATGCCGTTCCAATGTGGCTCTGGAATAAATGTAACAGGGACTGCCATATTTATAGACGATATCCTGCACCGCCACATCTTCGGCGAATAGCTCGTCATTGCGATAATTGAAATAATCCATGTTATTTGTCTTTTTCCGGTTTTACATGAATGGGCGGCTGTTGGTCCGGCAAATAAAGCGGACCCGGTTGTCCGCAACCTGCAACAACTGAGCTTAGCAGTAATAATAGTAGTAATTTATAGTTTTTCATGAAGCATAATAAATAGAGTCAGCCACCATGTGATGCTTAGGACGCATGGTCATAAAAACAACTCACATAATAAGCCGAATTGTAATAAAAGGCATACAGCTTTATAGATTTGTCCGATTGTGTCCTGCAGCGAATGCCGGCGGGGGATAAAGTCAACTTTTAAAATCATAAGAAAATCGTGATTTTAACTGAAACTAAAGGACTGTTGAACTTTAAAAACAACCATGGAATTGAATGCGAAATGAATCCGGATTGGGTCGTCTGAAGTAGCCGCGTTTGAGCCTTTGCCATGTTGATATCGTTAATTCTGCACGCTTCCGGCATGTGCGCTATTATCTGGTCAGATCATCATTCGTTCATTTAGGCAGGACGGCCAGGCGTTATCGATGTCTGATGCGGTCAAATAACAACAAGGTCTGTCTTTGAAAAATAAAGTGTAGAAACGTGGTAGATAAATTATGAACTGGCAGATTATTTCAGAACACATCGCGGCGGCAACGGGACAGGCTTTTACGGTCATGTCATCGCAAGCCGTTAGCGGTGGCGACATCAATTCAGCCTACCGGCTGAAAGGGCATGATGAAACCTATTTCGTGAAGCTCAACCGCGCTGATCTGGCCGCTATGTTTGAAGCCGAATTCGAAGGGCTCAAGGAGCTGGCATCAACTCAAGCCCTGCGCGTACCTGCGGCCATTACTGCCGGCAGCACGGCAAATCATGCCTTTCTGGTGCTCGAAAACATTGACTTCGGTCCCTCGAGCAAAGCGTCCGAGCGTCTGTTGGGGCAGCAGCTTGCGAGCCTGCATGCCGTAAAACAGCCGTATTTCGGCTGGCATCGCGACAATACGATCGGCAGCACGCGGCAGCCCAACGGCCAATATAATGACTGGCTGGGTTTCTGGCGCGAGCAGCGCCTGGGCTTTCAGTTGAAACTGGCGGCATCAAACGGTTACGGCGGACGGCTGCAAGCGAGCGGCGAGCGGCTTCTCGGCGATCTGGATGCTTTATTTGGCGGCTACGCTCCGGAGCCTTCCCTGCTTCATGGCGACCTATGGGCCGGTAATGCGGCCGTGGACAGACAAGGGCTTCCGGTGATTTTCGATCCGGCCTGTTACTACGGCGACCGGGAGGCCGACCTGGCCATGACCGAGCTGTTCGGCGGATTCGGCCGCGATTTCTATGCCGCCTACCAGGAAGCCTGGCCTTTGCATGAAGGCTACAGCGTCAGGAAGACGCTGTACAATCTGTACCACATTCTAAATCATCTGAATCTGTTCGGCGGCGGTTATCTACGGCAGGCCGAAAGCATGATGGCCATGCTGCAGGCCGAAGTGAAATAACCGAGGCCAGCCGCCGGTGCTGTTCCAGGATATGCCGGAAAACCAGCGGATCTTTCTGCTGGGTTATTTCGCCTGAGCGCGGATGCAGCCGATGATGCAGCCGCGATAACCAGAAGCGCAGCGCGGCGGCTCTGAGCATGAGCGGCCAGTGCCGCCTTTCCTGCGGCTCCAGCGGACGCAATGTTTCATAGGCCGATAGCAGGACCATGATTTTTTCAGGATTCACGATGCCGTTATCGCAACACCAGTCATTGGCCGTGATCGCGATATCGAGCAGCAGTGTGTCGGTGCAGGCGCTGTAGAAATCCAGCAGACCGCTGAGCCGTCCGTCCATGAACAGGACATTGTCCCTGAACAGATCGGCATGGATAACGCCGCGCGGCAGAAGATCCGTGCTGTTTTGTGACTGAATGCGCAATTCGTCGTCAATTAGTGCCCGATCCGCCGGACATAAGGATGGGCCGATTTCCGCAGATACGCTCCGGCACCAGTCCAGTCCCCGTCTGTTCTTGATCGGAAACGCGTAGTCTTGCGTAGCGCAATGCAGGCGCGCCAGCTGCAGGCCGATCTGACGGCAATTCGCGATCGACGGCGAGGCGACGGCGGCGCCGGCCAGACAGTTGAACAGCGCGGCCGGTTTACCGTTCAGGGAATGCAACGGATTGGCTTGCCGATCGGGTAAAGGGCAAGGACAAGCGATTTCGCTTCTGCCCAGATGCGTCATTAAATCCATGAAGGGCGGCAGATCATCGGCCGCCAGCGACTCGAACAAGGTCAGGACGAAACGGCCCTGCGTGGTCGTGACAAAATAGTTGGTGTTTTCTATCCCGTCTTTAATCCCCTCGAAACCGGTGACTTTGCCAAGACTGTAAGTGCTGAAGAATTGTTCGAGCTGCAGGCGGTTTACAAGCGTATAAACAGACACCGGTTATACTTTTACCATTCCAGGATTTTCCACATATTGATGTTGCTTTCCCTGTTCGCGTCATCACGGCGCACATCCATTACGCCGTCATTATTCTTATCAATGAAATAATAAGGCGGGCCGATATCCGGTATCACTTTGATCATATAAAGTTTGCCGGCCCGGCGATATTCTTGTATGGTCTGCTTGCCTTTGCGGATAATGGTGATATCAGGTTCCATCTCTTCGCCGCTTTGCACGGGCATGGGCGGCTCGGGCACTTCAGGCACGGCCTCGAGTTGGGGCGGCCGCTCATCAACGGCGAATGCCGGAAAGGCAATAAGGCTAAGTAATATAAAACGGCGCATGGTCGTGCCTCATCAGGAATAAAAACTGGCGTTATCTTATTACAGATTGGGGCGGCTTGCTTGATTAAAAACAGGATTGGGCATGAGCAAAATCAATCATCAGCGCACTGATTCGCTATAATGCCGTAAAAAAGGCGGCGCCTTTCGGCAGACGCAGTGGCATAACGTAAGGTTTATTTTAAATCTGTCCGGCTCAGGCAGATAATTTGGGGGATAGTGATGGCTGATAATAACGAGAAACATAAAATAGTGATTGTGGGGGGCGGAGCGGCCGGTCTTGAGCTCGCTACCAGTTTAGGCAATAAATTAGGCAAAAGAGGCCTGGCGGAAGTCATGCTGCTGGATGCTTCATCGACGCATATCTGGAAACCGCTGCTGCACGAGGTAGCCGCCGGCACGCTAGGCGAAACTGAAGAAGTCGAGTATCTGAACCAGGCGCATCGCAATCATTTTCGCTTCCGGCTGGGCCGAATGGAGGGCCTGGACCGCAAGAAGAAGGAAATCTATGTCAGCCCAACCCTGGGCGATAACGGCGAGGAGCTGATCCCGCGGCGTACTTTCAGCTACGACACACTGGTCATGTCGGTCGGCAGCGTCAGCAATACGTTCAACATCCAAGGCGTGGCTGAGCACTGCATGTTTCTGGATACGACTTCGCAGGCATACAAGTTCCAGAAACAACTCGTTAAAGCTTATATGAAGAACCATGCCGGCATCAACACCGCCGCCGATAAGCCGCTGTCGATCGCCATCGTCGGCGCCGGGGCAACCGGAGTTGAGCTGTCGGCCCAACTGCATGAAGTCACCGATCTGCTGGCCGTTTATGGGCTGGATGAGTCCAGCAACGTGAAGCTGACCATCATCGAGGCCGCGACCCAGCTGCTGCCGGCCTTGCCGAACAAACTGGCGACTGCCACGCAACAGCAATTGGTCAAGTTGGGCATCGATCTGAAAATGGGCCGCCGCGTGGTCGAGGTAACCAAGGAAGGCATCAAGACGCATGACGGGGAAATGATCGAAGCCGACCTTAAAGTCTGGGCGGCAGGCATTAAAGCGCCGGACTGGATGAAGCAGCTGGACGGCTTGGAAACCAATCACATCAATCAGCTGGTCGTTGATCAAACCCTGAAAACCAGCGATGACGACATTTTCGCGATGGGCGATTGCGCGGCCTGCCTTTGGGCTGGCCATGATGAAAATGTCCCGCCCCGCGCTCAGGCAGCCCACCAGCAGGCGTCGACGCTATACAAAACCATTCTCAACCGGCTGAATGGCCGCGCCCCGGTCCAGTATGTTTACCGGGACTACGGCTCGCTCGTTTCATTGGGCAAATACACCACGGTCGGCAACCTGATGGGCAATTTGATGGGTACGGTCAGCATCGGCGGCTTTATCGCGCGCGTGGTTTACCTTTCATTGTATAAAATGCACCAGGTGGCGATACACGGCTATTTCAGAACGGCGATGCTGACGCTCTCCAATCTGTTCAGACGCAGTGCGCATGCAAAAATAAAAATGCACTAAGCGCCTTATTTTTAAATTTATCAGAAATCATCATGCTAGAAATTGAATACGAGTTCCGCGAACAGGATTTAATCCACTTTAATGAGTTACGGTTGTCGAAGTCCGGGGAGATGGAGAAAAATATCAGAAAGCACCGGCTGATCATACCGGCCATCATGACGCTGCTGGCATTTTTCAATTACATCTATTATGGAGACAAGATGTCGGCCGGCTATGTGTTGCTTTTCGCCTTCCTTTGGGCGATTTTTGCGCCGAAAATCATGATATGGGACATGCGCCGACAAATATTGACTAATTACACCGACAAGGAAAAGGTCAATATGTTCGGCACTTACACCTTGGCCATCGATCCGGCCAATCCTAAATTCCTGCTGGAGAAATCGCCCAGCGGCAAGCACAAAATGGCCTGGGAGGATCTGGTGCGGGTCGAATACGGCAACCGCTATGTCTACATCTATATCGATTTGAATACGGCCCTGGTGATTCCCGTCGAAACGGTCAAAAAAGGCAACCTGGAGCAATTCGCCGAGCAGGCCGAAAAAATGATTGAGAGGGCTGCTTAAATAGCTAAATAAGTCAGGCTGGGTTTTATACCGCTGATCGACGGTATAAAACCGCTGTTCCCTCATTCATATATTTATTCCGCAGCCTGAACGAGAGGTTTGCGGAATTTGTTTTTTATGCGGCTATCCGAGCCGATTTTAACGCTGTACGTCCATGTTGAATTTTAGAAATATATCGTTGCGCCGGGGCGCCCGGGTCTTGTTTGCCAACGCCTCGTTCACTATCCATAAGGGCCAGAAAATCGGGGTCACAGGCGCCAACGGCGTCGGCAAGTCCAGCCTGTTTGCGCTGCTTCGGAACGAGCTGCACCTGGACGAAGGCGATTTCTCCATGCCGCCGGGCCTGGAAATCGCGCATGTGGCGCAGGAGACGCCTGCCGTCGGCTGCTCGGCCATCGATTACGTCATTGACGGCGACCGCGAATTAAGACGCCTGCAGCAGCAACTGGCCGCCGCCGAGCAGGCCGATGACGGCTTGAAGCAGGCGCAACTGCACGCGGCGCTGGATACGATCGGCGGCTATTCGGCCCAGGCGCGGGCTTCTCGACTGATGAGCGGATTGGGCTTCATGCCTGAGCAGGAGCAGAACCCGGTCAGTTCGTTTTCGGGCGGCTGGCGCATGCGGCTCAATCTGGCCCAGGCCCTGATGTGCCGGTCCGACGTCCTGCTGCTTGACGAGCCGACCAACCACCTGGACCTGGACGCCGTGATCTGGCTGCAGGACTGGCTGTGCAAATATCCCGGTACGCTGCTGCTGATCTCGCATGACCGCGATTTTCTTGACGCCATCACCGACCATATCGTGCATATCGAGCAGAACAAGGCCGAAATCTACACTGGCAACTATTCGGCTTTTGAGCGAATGCGCGCCGAAAAGCTGGCTCAGCAACAGGCCGCTTACCTGAAGCAGCAACGGGAAATCGCCCATATGCAAAGCTTCGTCGACCGCTTCAAGGCCAAAGCCACCAAGGCACGCCAGGCGCAAAGCCGCATCAAGGCCCTGGAAAGAATGGAACTGATCGCGCAGGCGCACGTCGATTCGCCGTTCGATTTCAGTTTCCCTGCGCCCGGCAGGATGCCCAATCCGTTATTGACGCTGGAGAAGGCTGACATCGGCTATGGCCAGAAACGCGTGATCGGACAGGCAAGCCTGTCGATATCGCCGGGCGACCGCATCGGCCTGCTGGGCCCGAACGGCGCCGGAAAATCCAGCCTGATCAAAGTACTGGCCGGCACCATGCCGCCCTTATCGGGAACGCGGCGCGAAGCGGACGCACTGAGGATAGGCTACTTCGCCCAGCATCAGCTGGAACAATTGCGTCTGGATGAGAGTCCATTATGGCATCTGCAGAAACTGGACAATCAGGCTACTGAGAAGGATTTGCGCAATTTTCTGGGCGGGTTCGATTTTCAAGGCGACAAGGTACTGGAACCGGTCAAGCCGTTCTCCGGCGGCGAAAAAGCGCGCCTGGTTCTGGCGATGCTGGTTTATCAAAACCCTAATCTATTGCTGCTCGATGAGCCGACCAACCATCTGGACCTGGAAATGCGTCATGCCTTGAGCGTGGCGTTGCAGGATTATGAGGGCGCCATCGTTGTCGTCTCCCATGACCGGCACTTGCTGCGCTCGGTGACCGATCAGCTGCTGCTGGTGGCCGACGGCAAGGCGCGGCCTTTCGACGGCGATCTGGAGGACTACCGCCTCTGGCTGGCCGAACAGAAAAAAGGCGAGGAAAAGCCAGCGGCCGATGCCGCGCCGATGGTTTCGCGCAAAGATCAGAGAAAACTGGATGCGGAGCGCCGTCAGAAATTCAAGCCGCTGTACGATGCGCTGAAAAAAGCCGAGCAGGCGGTTGAAAAATACCATACAGAACAGCGCCAGCTGGAGCAACAACTGGCCGATCCCGCGATTTATGCCGATTCGGAAAAAGATCGCTTAAAGCAACTGATGGAACGCAAGGTGCAAGTCGACAAAGCCTTGGAGGACGCTGAAGCCGCCTGGATGGAAGCCGAGGAAAAGTTGGAAGAGGCTAAATAAAATTCAACTTCCAGGACAAGAGCCGAATAGCTGGAGGTTGCCGATTCAATAAATAGTGCCGAGGTTTAGCGCATATCGGGAAGGAAGATCATGTTCGAAATCATAAAGCTATTATTTGATATCTGCCTGTTCAAGAAAGGGCCCCAGCATTTGCCGTACTCGCCATCGCTGCTGTACGGCATGATAGGCACCTATGCCGTCGTTAACTTTCTGACGATCCATATCAGCGTAGGCCGGCTTTCTACATTGCTCGTAGTGACGGTCTGCACATTGATCGTTGTTGGATTCAGCTGGGTCATGCTGTACTTCGGGCACAGGCTGGCGCGATTTAATCAAACCACCTGTGCTTTATTGGGCACCGATGCGCTGCTCAGTTTCTTTGCCGTGCCCGGAATTTCCTCAATGGTGACCGGAGGCATGACTTTATTGGCATTTTCGGTCATGATAGTTCTGATGATCTGGCATTGGGTGATTACCGGCCATATTATCCGCAATGCGCTGGATCAGACGTTGATGTTCGGCCTGGGGCTGGCGTTTTTATACCTGTTCTCAATGTATCAGGTAATGGACTTGTTATTTCCCGACGCTACCGTCGTTGAATAGGAGAAATCATGGGAAACTATAAACATATATTGCTGGCGGCCGACTTTTCCGTACACGGGGAGGACGTGGCCAGGAGAGCAAAAGATCTGGCTGACAAATATCAGGCAGAATTGAGTATTGTGCATGTCGTGGACAACTTGCCGCTGACCGATGCTGCGTATGGGCCGGTTATCCCGTTTGATCTGGACTTGACCGAAGAGCTGATGGCGGCGGCAAAAGACAGATTGGCCAAATTGGCCGAAAGCCTGGGTATCGCCGAGGACCGCCAATGCATAGCGGTCGGCAGCCCGAAACTGGAAATCATCAGGGTAGCCGAAGAAAAACAAGCGGATCTGATCGTAGTCGGCTCGCACGGCCGGCACGGCCTGGCCTTGCTGCTCGGTTCGACGGCGAACGGCGTATTGCACCATGCGTACTGCGATGTGTTGGCCGTGCGTTTGAAAAACGAGTGAGAAGGTTAACTGGGCGCACAGACTTACAATTAATAAAGCGCTCTTGTATTGTTATTAAGGTAGATATAAATGATTGGACAGATTGAAAGTTATGATTCCGAGGCAAAAACCGGGGTCATAAAAAGCGATGAGGCATTGTTTGAATTTAATGCCGACGACTGGACAGCGGAAGCGTCGCCGGAGCCAGGCGATGATGTCACTTTTGACGCGAAAGGCAATGCCGCTGTCAACGTGAATCTGGTGGGGGCGTATCTGGCTAAGCCCGAGGCTGTCAAATACCGCTATGTGGCGGCTGTGTTGGCACTGGTTTTAGGTGGCATCGGCGCCCACCGGCTTTATTTGGGCTATTACTGGATTGCTCTGGCCCAGTTGGCGCTGACTGTTTTAACGGTCGGTTTCGGTGTGGTCTGGGGATTTATCGAAGCGGTGCTGCTTTTTGGCGGGCAGATGGACAAGGATGCCAAAGGCCGCCCTTTAAAATAGCTTGTTGAAAACCATAAAAAAGGCCCTGATGAGCCATCATCAGGGCCTTTTAGAATCTGAATGCGATCCTTGTTATTTAGGTTGCACGTTAGCGGCAGTTAAGCCTTTTGGACCAGATTCGATGTCAAAGATGACTGTTTGGCCTGGGGACAGTGTTTTAAAACCTTCTCCCTGAATAACCGAGTGGTGAACGAAAACGTCTTCGCTACCTTCTGAAGGTTCAATGAAACCAAAACCTTTTGTGTTATTAAACCACTTTACAGTGCCTGTTGCCATTTTGAAAACTCCTGAAAAAATAACTTACGGTTAACACAGAACTAAAACATTGATAACCGGACAACCTAACAACCTAGGAATCCCTAACTCAACATCTGCCGTCTGATCGCAGGCTATTGTACTGTTATTTTTCGCCGGATGCCATTTATTGAAAGATTTTGTAGAGTCCGTCAAGTACCAGCGCATTAGGGCTGACCATACCGACGACCTGCTGGTTTTCAACGACCGGCGCCCTGACCAGATCATACTGGGCAAACAGCCTCGAACAATAGCGGATATCCATGTCCGGGGAAACGCTGATGACCGGCTTGGCCATGATTTCATAGACATTGATGCGCTCCGGCGCCCGGTCTTTTGCCAGCACATGGCGCGCGATATCGCCGGACGTGATCATGCCGAATTCATCGTCGTCATGGCGCTTATTGACGATCAGCACGGATGTTCTGAGCGCTTTCATTTTTTTCAGGGCGTCGGCCACGGTCGCAATGCCGTCGATGGTGCCGACCTCGGTTTTCATGATATCCCTGACGCGGGTTATGGGCTGCTTGACTGTCATATTTTGTCCTCGATTTCGTGGGTTAATTCTTCAACCTGATGCATGACGCCGATGGCGTCCTCGACATCGATCTGAAAGGCGATGCCGGTGCCGGGCGTGTTGTCAAACTGGGCGGCTTGCGAGACGGTTTCGAGAATGTGCCGGCTCAGATGCTCTTCCACCAGCAGCAGCACGACATCACGCTGCATCTCAAGCGACAGGCCGAAAAAGGTCTTGGAGCGCTTGAGGCCTTCGCCGCGGGCGTTATTGACAACGGTTGCGCCTTTGGCGCCGTTTTTACGCGCCGTTTCAAGCACCAGTTCGGTTTTGTCATCATCGACAAGTACGATAATTAATTTGAAATGCATGGTTTTCCTCAAGGGTTAGATGAAGTGCTGTTTCTGCTGAGCCATTGTGCAATTTGCGCATAGCCCAGTACAGCAATGACAGGAAACAAGCTGGCAAAGGCGATCAGGCCAAAGCCATCCAAAAGCGGGTTGCGGCCGGGTATGGCCTCGGCCAGTCCCAATCCCAATGCGGTGACCAGCGGTACGGTAACCATCGATGTAGTCACCCCGCCTGAATCGTAGGCCAGGCCGATAATCATCTTGGGGGCAAAATAGGTTTGTATGACGATAATGATATAGCCGGCGATAATAAAAAAAGCGAGATCCAGCCCCGTGACAATTCGAAACGTACCCAAGGCCAGGCCAACAGCGACTCCTACGGCAACCGAGATCCGCAGCCCCCAGGCGCGGATGGTTCCACCCGAAATTTGCTCGACTTTAATAGCGACAGCCAGCAGGGCAGGTTCGGCTAAAGCCGTAGCGAAACCAATGCTGGCGGCAAAAACATAAACCCAAAAATAAGTGAGCCAGGATACAGACTGATTGACAGGATCAATACCTAAAAATTCAGGCGCGGTCAGCTGGGACGCCATCAAGCTCCCAAGCGGGAACAGCGCCATGTCCAGACCTTCCAGAAAGACAACAATGCCGAGCAGGACATAGAAAAAACCTATCAGCGTTTTCTTGGGATTGGCAATGGGTCTGCGGATCACCCATAGCTGGAATCCGATGATAGTCGCTGCAATAGGCAAAATATCCCGGCAGGTTTTCAGTAATTCCACTGCTAAATGTATTAACCATTCAATCATATTGACAACCCGTAAGCCATGACAAAAATCATCGGCATCAATACCGCAAAAACTATTAGTCCGAAACCATCCGTTACCGGGTTGCGGCCTTTGATCGCGGTGGCAAGCCCGACGCCGAGCGCGGTCACCAGTGGCACAGTAATGGTTGATGTGGCGATGGCGCCTGAATCATAAGCGATGCCAATGATCTCGGCGGGCGCGAAGGGCGTCATGACGGCAACACAGCCAAACCCGAAGAAAACCGGATAATAGACGGGCCAGCCCCGGAGAATCCTGAATATGCCGACTAAAATAGCGAAACCGATGGACAAGGCAACAGTAATGCGCAGTCCTAATGCATAATTGTCCTTGGCTGCGTCAGTTTGTTCAATAAGTCCCCCGGCAGCGGCTATATGGGCGGCTTTTTCGGCAACGGCGATGAGCGCCGGTTCGGCAATCGCCGCACTAAAACCCAGGCAAAATGCAAAAGCCAACAGCCAGAACAGGCTGCCTTTGCGCGCAAAGGCGTAGGCCATCGACTCACCCAATGGGAACAGGCTTTGTTCCAGCCCTTGAACGAATAACGTGAGGCCGAGCACGACTAAAAGCGTGCCGATGATTAAATCGCTCACATCAGGAATAGGCAGTTGGATAACGAAAACCTGGAAGATAATCACGACGGCAAGAATCGGGACCAGATCCAGAAAACTGCTGAATAGCTGCCTGATAAAAGGATTGTCTATGAGGCGATGGCGAAGCGACGTATAGAAGTCCAGAAAACGCCCGTACAGCTGCCTGATAAAAGAATTTTTCGATAAAGGCATGTTTAATATAAATTTATTTTCATCATTAGTCTTTTTCAGTTAAGCAACAATCCCATTAAAAATCAAGTCGGGTTTGAGGTTGGAATAAATCCTGTCATCAAAGTTAGCGTCCCTGTCTTGAAAATGGTCGGATTACCCCCCATGTTAGCGGTAACTTAGAAATTATCTTTTAGAGGTACATCAAATGCGCATGGATAAATTAACCAGCAAGTTTCAAATGGCGCTGGCCGATGCCCAAAGCCTGGCTCTGGGAAGAGACCATCAGTTCATCGAGCCGGTGCATGTTATGCTCGCCTTGCTGGATCAGGAAGGCGGCAGCGTCAAGCCGCTATTGGCCCAGATTGGCGTCAATACCAATACACTACGGGTCGAGCTGAGCAAAGAGATCGATCGCATCCCCACGGTTAGCGGCTCGGGCGGCGATGTCCAGATTTCCAATGAATTGAACCGGTTGCTGAACCTGACCGATAAACTGGCGCAGAAACGCAACGACGCCTATATTTCCAGCGAGCTGTTTGTATTAGCAGCTCTCGAAGAAAGAGGCACATTGCAAAACCTGCTTAAAAAAGTCGGAATGACCAAAGAGGCTGTCGAAAAAGCCATCGACGCCATGCGCGGCGGCCAGGCGGTCAACGACCCCAATGCCGAAGATCAGCGCCAGGCCCTGAAAAAATACACCATCGACATCACCGAGCGCGCCGAAGCCGGCAAGCTCGATCCCGTGATCGGCCGCGACGATGAAATCCGCCGCACGATCCAGGTCCTGCAACGCCGCACCAAGAACAACCCGGTCCTGATCGGCGAGCCCGGCGTCGGCAAAACCGCGATCGTCGAAGGCCTGGCGCAGCGCATCGTCAACGGCGAGGTGCCGGAAGGCATCAAAGGCAAGCGGGTGCTGGCGCTGGACATGGCGGCTCTGATCGCCGGCGCCAAATTCCGCGGCGAGTTTGAAGAGCGCCTGAAAGCCGTTCTGAACGATCTGGCCAAGCAGGAAGGCCAGATCATCCTGTTCATCGATGAGCTGCACACCATGGTCGGCGCCGGCAAGGCTGAAGGTGCCATGGATGCCGGCAACATGCTGAAACCGGCTCTGGCGCGCGGCGAATTGCACTGCGTCGGCGCGACCACGCTCGATGAATACCGCAAATACGTCGAAAAAGACGCGGCCCTGGAGCGCCGGTTCCAGAAAGTGCTGGTCGACGAACCGTCCGTCGAGGACACGATCGCGATTCTGCGCGGACTGAAAGAGAAATACGAAGTCCATCACGGCGTCGACATCACCGACCCGGCCATCGTGGCCGCCGCGAGCCTGTCTTACCGCTACATTTCGGACCGCCAATTGCCCGATAAAGCCATCGACTTGATCGACGAAGCGGCCAGCCGCATCCGCATGGAAATCGATTCCAAGCCGGAAGCCATGGATAGGCTGGACCGTCGTTTGATCCAGCTGAAAATAGAGCGCGAAGCGCTGAAGAAAGAAGCCGATCCGGCCTCCAAAAAGCGTCTGGAAAGTCTCGAGGAAGACATCGCCGAACTGGAAAAGGAATATTCCGATCTGGAGGAAATCTGGAAAGCCGAGAAGGCTTCGCTGCAAGGCACGGCATCGATCAAGGAAAAGCTGGATCAGTCCCGGATCGAACTGGAAGCGGCCAGCCGCGCCGGCGATCTTGCGCGTATGTCGGAGCTGCAGTACGGCATCATTCCGGCGCTGGAAAAACAGCTCAACACGGCCTCGTCGGTTGAGCCCCATAAAATGACCCTGCTGCGCAACAAAGTCACCGAAGAGGAAATCGCCGAAGTCGTCTCAAAATGGACCGGCATCCCGGTTTCCAAGATGATGGAAGGCGAGCGGGAAAAACTGCTGCATATGGAAGAAGCGCTGGCCAAACGCGTAGTCGGCCAGGACGAGGCGCTGAGAGCGGTCAGCAATGCCATCCGCCGGTCGCGGGCCGGCTTGTCCGATCCAAACCGGCCGAACGGTTCGTTCCTGTTCCTGGGACCTACCGGTGTGGGCAAGACCGAGCTGTGCAAGGCGCTGGCCGAATTCCTGTTCGACACGCAGGACGCTCTGGTACGCATCGATATGTCCGAATTCATGGAAAAGCATTCGGTTGCGCGTCTGATCGGCGCGCCTCCAGGCTATGTCGGCTATGAAGAAGGCGGTTACCTGACCGAGACGGTCCGGCGCAAACCTTACTCGGTCATCCTGATGGACGAAATCGAAAAAGCCCATCCGGACGTCTTCAACGTGCTGCTGCAGGTGCTCGACGACGGCCGTTTGACCGATGGTCAGGGCCGGACCGTGGATTTCAAGAACACCGTTGTCGTCATGACCTCGAACCTGGGCTCGGATCGTATCCAGGAACTGGCCGGCGAGGCGCATTACGAAGAGATGAAAGCGGCGGTCATGGAAATCGTCGGCCTGCGCTTCAGGCCCGAGTTTATCAACCGGATCGACGATGCAGTCGTCTTCCATCCATTGGGGCGCGAACAAATCCGGGCGATCAGCGAAATCCAGATCGAATACCTGCGCAAACGCCTGCAGGACCGCGAAATCGGTTTCGAGATCAGCACGGCCGCGCTCGACAAACTGGGCGAAGCGGGCTTCGATCCGGTTTATGGCGCAAGGCCGCTGAAACGGGCTATTCAGCATCAGCTGGAAAACCCGCTGGCTCAGGAAATCCTGGCCGGTAAGTTTGTGGCGGGCGACGTCGTCAAAGTGGATGTGCACAATGGCGAGCTGAGCTTTACGAAAGGCTAAGCAATAGCGGGTGGGCGGCACGGCGCTGCCCACCCTGATCATGCTATTTTCTTTCCCTCAGCAAGTCGCGGATCTCAGCCAGCAATAGCGCTTCTTTGCTAGACACGGGCTCCGGCGCCGCTTCCTGTTTTCTTCTGAAGCGATTGATTAGCTTGACTATCATGAAAACGGCGAAGGCAATAATCGTGAAGTTAACCAAAGTCTGAATGAAATTGCCGTAATTAACCGTTACGGCGGGCGTATCCATGGTGGCTTCCTTTAACGTTACTGCCAGATTGGTGAAGTCGACGCCGCCGACCAGCATGCCGATCGGAGGCATAATGATGTCGTCGACCAACGATGAAATGATTTTGCCGAAAGCGGCTCCGATAATGATACCGATGGCCATGTCGATAGCATTGCCTTTAATGGCGAATTCTTTAAATTCACGTAATATGCTCATAATTGACTTCCCTCATGGTTATTATTTAGAAGCGAGCTGTCAGACTGTTTTTAAAGGCAGTGAAAGCGTCCAGACTATAAAATGAGCTTGTTCATACAGATTCTTTTGAATCGGCTATCTTGATCCGCCCATCTTAAGGAGAAAGACTATGAATATTAATGATGAGTTCAGACCGCCAGTGCCGCCATTCACGCGTGAGACGGCCATGCAGAAAGTCCGCATGGCAGAGGATGCATGGAACAGCTGCGATCCGCAGCAGGTCGTTCTGGATTATACGATCGACAGTCAGTGGCGTAGTCGCGCCGAATTTCCGAAAGGCCGGGAGGAAATCATCCGGCTTCTGACGCGTAAATGGGTGCGTGAACAGGAATTCAGGATAATCAAGGAACTCTGGGCTCATGAAAATAACCGCATCGCGGTGCGTTTCGTTTATGAATGGCACGATTATGTCGGCAACTGGTTCCGCTCCTATGGAAACGAAAACTGGGAATTCGATGCGAACGGTCTGGTACAGAAGCGGTTCGCCAGCATCAACGACATGCCCATCGAGGAATCGGAACGCAAATTCCACTGGCTTCCGGGGCGCCGGCCCGATGATTATCCAGGCCTCAGCGAACTCGGCTTGTAACCATTTTCTATTGCAGTATCAAGATTTTACTATGTGGATTCAGAAAGAATTTAAACTGAAAGCGCGGCCCCGCGGTTTTCATCTCGTCACCGATGAAGTGCTCAGCGTTCTGCCGGAACTGGCAAACATCCGGTGCGGGCTGCTGCATCTATTGCTGAAGCATACCTCGGCCTCGCTGACGCTGAACGAAAACGCCGACATGACTGTACGCCAGGATTTCGAGCGTTTTTTCAATAGAGCAGTGCCGGAAGACGAGCCTTACTATCGTCATAACTACGAAGGCAGCGATGATCTGCCCGCGCATCTGAAAAGCAGCATCCTGGGCGCTACTTTGACCATTCCCATCACCAACGGCAGGCTGAATCTTGGCATTTGGCAGGGCATCTATCTGTGCGAGCACCGGAATCATGGCGGTAGTCGGAGTCTGGTGGCGACTATTCAAGGGGAGAGCGTAGGATGAATTCCGGCATTCGAAGTCTCGCCTGTGCCGGGTTTTCGCTAAGGCCACAGCACGGTAGGCTGGGTTGATAAACCCAGCATTCAAAGCCACCTTGCCGGATTTCCGCTAAAGCTCCAACCCAGCTTACGCGTGCTGTATCAATTGCGAACGCCACCTCCTGTCGTCGGCACATCCTATTCCTATGTCCCTATGCCCACAGAATGGCAAAAACGTTTGACAGGTTTGTGAGCGAGGTCTACAAGTTAGCTGAATAAATTTTTCAGGATGCGGATCGATGGCGCTCCTCTGCTTCTCTCAACTTCATAACCAAGGGTGATGACAATGATGAGGATGGTGCTGGAAATAGCGATGGTGATGGCGGTCGTACTTGGGATGGTGATGGTGATGAAAGTAACCTCAAAAGAAAATGAGGCCAATAAAACTTTGCCCAGTAACGAGAATGGCGATGATGACAATAAAGATAGCGGCAGTGCGTAGGATAGAATCCGAGCTGTAGGCTGGGTTGCTAAACCCAGCATTTCGATATTAGCCATGCCGCGTTTCCGCGGAGACTACAGCCTAACCTGCATGTTGAATATATCTTTGCTCCGACAGTCAAGGCTGTTATAAAGATAGGCTATCCTAAATGGTCGCTATGCGAATTACGCTGGGCTCCTTTGAGCCGTTTCTGATAGATCAGGCTAATGTATTCGCCTGCTGCCCGTTAATCACACTGCAGAATCACTAAGCACAGGAGATTGGACAATGCCGCTAACCAAGATAGTCTCGCTTGCTGTACTGTGTTGCCTTACCGCTGGCTGCGCTACTGAACGCGGCGTCTATCCTTCAGGACAATGGATAGATTTGACCTATGATTTTTCCCCGGAAACCATCTATTGGCCAACCGCTGAGCCGTTCAAACTCGATACCGTCTCTGCCGGCGTGACGGATAAAGGGTATTACTATTCGGCCTACAAGTTCTGTGCCGCTGAGCATGGCGGCACTCATGTCGACGCGCCGATCCATTTCGCGTCCGGGGGTAAAACGGTAGATCAGATCCCGCTGACGAAGCTGATTGCTCCGGCAGTCAAAATAGATGTTTCACAGAAGGCGACGGCAGATCGGGATTACCAAATCAGTGTAGAGGATTTCAAAGCCTGGGAATCTCAGCACGGGAAGATACCGGAGGGGAGCATAGTGTTGCTGCAAACCGGGTATAGACAGTATTGGCCTGACCGGCTCAAGTATCTAGGTACTGACAAGCGAGGCGCTGAAGGTGTAGCCGAGTTGCATTTCCCGGGCCTGCATCCTGAAGCGGCCAAATGGTTAGTCAGTAGTCGAAAAATTAATGCGATAGGCATAGACACAGCCAGCATTGACTACGGGCAATCGCAGTTGTTTGGAAGTCATACAGCACTGATGGGCCAGAGCACGCCTGTATTTGAGAATGTCGCAAACCTGGACAAAGTGCCGACAGTGGGCGCGCAGGTGATCGCGCTTCCGATGAAGATCAAAGGGGGCAGCGGGGCGCCGCTGCGGATAATCGCTTTCATACCGGACGGGGCGCGTTAATCGCATTGCAGGATAGGTTGGTAAACCCGGCATGGGCAGCCGAAAAAGTGTTGACGCATGACATCTATCTGAATGCTAATATCCGGTCAATATTTCTATAGGCAACGCCATGAAAAGCAACGCTCCCATCCGAAAACTCCCCGCTAATACCGTCGGTAAGGACTATGTCGTAGGCGACTTGCATGGTTGCTACGGTCTGCTTGAGCGGTTATTGAATGAAGTGGAGTTCGACAAGGCCTGCGACCGGTTGTTTTCGGTCGGCGATCTGATCGACCGGGGGCCCGACTCGCTGCGTTGCCTGCAATTGCTTGAGGAATCGTGGTTTTACGCAGTGCGGGGCAATCACGAACTGATGATGCTGGATTTCTTTTCATCTTATCTGGCGACTGGGAAATTCGATCCGCTGGAAGACATTGTTGATAATGGATTTCTGGAATACGGCGGCGACTGGGTGAGCGGCTATGTTGACGCTGAGCGGCATTGCATGGCACAGGAATTTAATCGCGGATTGATTTTGGCTTTGCAGATGCCGCTGGTATGGGTCGTAGGAGAAGAAAGCAACCGATTCCATGTCATTCATGCCGATCTGGTCAGGCCGGATTATAAAACCGCCGATCATATTGTCTGGCTGGACAGCGATATTGACCAGTGGCTTGAGCGACAATTAATACCACCCGAAGCTGAACGGCAACTTTACTGGAGCCGGGCACTGATGTCGAGCCAATTGGCCGAACAGGAATTTGCCGGGACGCAAACCGGCCTTTCTCTAACCTTTTGCGGTCATACTTATGCCGCTAAACCACGCCAGCTGCTATCCCACCTGTGCCTGGACACCGGCGCTTTCGTGTCCTGGTGGTCCAGAATCTATGGTGAAGAAGGCGACAATTCAGGCCTGACGCTATTTGATGTGCAGGAATCAAGGTGGGTTTCGGCATCCTATAGGCGGGACGATGTTTTTTGGGGCGAAGTTTCAGCGCGGTAGCCGGGTTTCATTTAAAAAGCATGAACGATGTAATGAAGGCGATGCGCAGGTTTTCTGTACGGTTCCAAAGTAAAAAAGGCTGCAGTCCCGACAATTGCGGCACCGAACGAATGCTTCGGCCGACTGTGGCAATATTCGGGGGCAATGTCAGCAATATAATTTATACTTGGGCATGAGCTAATGACAGCCTGGATCGGTAAAGCCCGGCACAGACGGCTCAGTTTCAGTAATAAACGACAAGTGGTTACGATACAGGCTTTGGCCTAAATAATTAAGTTACATCATTACAAATGAAATATCTTTGCGATACAGCGATATTTTTTGATGAAATATTCCCGTTACTTTTCAGGCATCCTCATCTGCCGTCGTACACTTTTTCCTTGATGTGCCCGCCCCGCGAGGTAAAGTTCTCTCATCAAAGCCAACAACAATAACCTGCGAAGCACCATGCGGCAAAGCAGGACCTTACCGAAGAGAATATTCAGAATGACAACAGTTCGTACAGCTATCCTATCATGCCTATTGCTTGCTTTTTTGGCGGTGGCCCCGGTTCGGGCTGCAGACGTCGAGGGCTCCCGGGACCATCCGATGATTTCGCGCTACGACGGCTCCGAGATCGTGCGCTACGAGGCCAAAGAATTTGACGCTTACCCCTTGCCGGTCAGCCGCTCCAAGGGAATGCGCGAGGGCCCGCAGCAGGCACAGGCTGTCGAGGGTCGGCTGACGCGCATCAATTACCGCGCGCCGGCGGAACGTTCGGCGCTCGAAGTGTTCCGCAATTATCAGGGAGCCCTGCAAAAAGCCGGTTTCGAAGTGCTGTTTCAGTGCCTGGACCAGGAATGCGGTCCGATGAGCCATGCCATCCTGACCAAATCGTTTGCCGGGCTGTCGATGCTGCACTACAACGATAAGGACCAGAAATACCTCGCCGCGCGGCTGGCCCGCCCCGAGGGCGATGTCTACGTGGCGCTCTACACCGTGCGCGCTTACAGCGTCGGCGGCCAGAACAAGGACCGCGTGTTCACGCAGCTCGACGTGATCGAAGCGCGGCCGATGCAGGCCGGGCTGGTGCAGGTGGATGCGGACGCCATGGCGAAAGAGATCGCCGCCAATGGCCGCGTGGCGCTTTACGGCATTTATTTCGACACCAACAAGGCCGAGGTCAAGCCGGAGTCAAAGCCCGCGCTCGAAGAGATCGGCAAGCTCCTGGACAAGAATTCGTCCATGAAGCTCCTGGTCGTGGGCCATACCGACAGCGCCGGCGACTTCGACTACAACCTCGATCTTTCGCGCAAACGGGCAGAGGCTGTGGTGCGTGAGTTGACCAACCAATACGGCGTGGATGCCGCCCGCCTCAAGCCGGTCGGCGTAAGCTTCGCCGCCCCGGTCGCCAGCAACCGCGCCGAGGATGGGCGCGCCAAGAACCGGCGCGTGGAACTGGTGGAGCGGTAAGCGCCCTGAATGTCCGGCAGGGCGATCAGGAAAGCCGCCCTGTCGCTGGTCAGGAAGTCGGAAGGTAACGGCTTGCTGAAGCATCACCTCATCACAGATCGACCCATGAGCACTCCATCGCAACGCAACTCACGCCGACGCATCTTCGCACTGCCGCTTCTATGCCTTATGGCCTTGTGGCTGGCCGGCTGCAGCGAAGACAAGACACCGGAGACGGACAAACCGCCTGAAGCCATGCCCCGCAATCTGGGCCAGGCCATGAAGAACATCTGGCGCGAGATTGTCGAGCCGATCATGGCAGCAGAAGGCATAGCCCCGCCGACCGCCGAGCAGAGGCAACAGATGCGCGACATGATGCGCAGTATGCTGGGCGGCGGCAGTATGCGTGCTACGCCGGCAGTCGAGCGGGTCGAGCAGTTGCAGTTGCGCTATGAGTGCCGCAGCGACAGCGTCGAGCTCGAACTGCCGGATACGGATCTGCCGCCGGTCCGGATGCGGCGGCAGAATTAGGCGGACGGGGCCTTAAGCGAAAAGGGAATCTGGTCAGGATGGCCGGATTTCCTATGTATTCAGGCTCGAAAAACGCTACCATTGAAAGTTTCGTAGGGTACGCATCGCGTACCTTTCCAGACTTGCGGTGTGCCGGAAAGCTCGGAAAGGTACGCGATGCGTACCCTACCGTGGATTTCGCCTTGATCTTGGCAGGACAGCGGGCAAGCAAAGTTATCATCGGAAAATCTCGAGGGACTCGGTAATTTGCAGGGGACGGTATGATGAAATACAAAGGAATCATCTTTGACTTTAACGGCGTTTTGCTCTGGGACGCGCCGCTTCATGTTCAGGCATGGCAGGCGACGGCCCTTCGGCTCAGGGGCACTGAATTGAATGACGATGAATTTTCAATCCATGTGCACGGCCGCACTAACGCTCACATTCTTGGCTACCTCACGGGCCGTATGCTTCACGAAAAAGAGCTTCTTGACCTCATTCAAGTCAAGGAATCCATGTACCGAGACTTATGTTTAAAAAATCCTGACAGGTTTGTTTTGTCTCCAGGTGCACAGGTGCTGCTGGACTTCCTTGCCGCCGAGGGCATACCGCGAACAATCGCAACGGCCTCGGAAAGAACGAACCTCGATTTTTTCGTGCATCATCTTGGCCTGGCAAAGTGGTTCGATCGGCAGCGGATCGTCTATGACGACGGTTTCCTTCCCGGAAAGCCTGCGCCCGACATGTACGTGAAGGCGGCCGCAAACATTCAAGTGCCGCCGCACGAATGTATCGTTGTCGAGGACGCCATTTCCGGATTCAAGTCCGCGCATGCCGCAAACATCGGGTACATTGTGGGTTTAGGTCCTTCAGCAACGCACGGCAGGCTTCTGGCCTGCGAAGGCGTATCGGCCGCAATCGAGAGCTTCGAGCAGTTTCCTCGCCAGATGCTGCTGAATGCATGACACGTAGCGGCGAATATGCCCAAAATTCGGACAAGTGATTGCTCAAAAGCTGCGCTCTTGGGCAATCGCCTCATTTAAAACGTTAAACAGGGAAGCAACTATGCATCTGCGACACATTGCGCTGGCTATCTTGATAATAGCTATTTGGGGATTCAATTTTGTGGTCATCAAGGTGGGCCTTAAAGAACTCCCGCCCATCCTGCTTTGCGCGGTCAGATTCTTTCTCGCCGCATTTCCGGCGGTCTTTTTTATCAGGCGTCCCGCCGTTTCTTTTTACAAGGTTATGGTCTTCGCACTGGTGATGTTCGTGTTTCAATTCACGCTGCTGTTTTCCGGCATGAACGCAGGGACAACGGCGGGCCTGGCGTCTTTGGTGCTTCAGGTTCATGTGTTCTTCACGGTCGCCCTGGCCGTCGTGTTTCTGGCTGAACAGCCGTCCGTCTGGCAGGTCATCGGCGCTTTGACGTCATTTTCGGGCATCGGGTTGGTTGCTGCCAATACTGGCGGTGAAATCCCGGTTCTTGGCCTGGTTTTAATCGTTGCCGCCGCCGCTTCATGGGGGATAGGCAACCTGATTTCCAAGAAGCTGGGCAAAGTCGATATGCTGGCGCTGGTGGTCTGGGGCAGTCTCGTCGCCTGGCCGCCGCTCCTGCTTCTGTCCTATCTGCTGGAACAAGGCAGCTGGAGCCCTGACGGCATTTCTCATCTTTCATGGCTCACTGTCGGTGCGGTGGGATATCTTGTGTATCCGTCAACCCTGCTGGGTTTCGCCGCGTGGAGCTGGCTGCTGAGCCATTATCCGGCCGCGACGGTGGCGCCGTTTACGTTGCTGGTGCCGGTATTCGGCTTTGCGAGTTCAGCGCTGGTTCTGGGGGAGCCGATTCATCAATGGAAAATAGCTGCCGCCGTCCTGATTATTGCCGGACTGTGCATCAATCTGACCGGCGCCCGCATCGCCATGCGCCTCCGTCCCGCTTGATCCGTTCATGAAAAACCGATGATATGCAGGCCCGGTTTGGCAAAAAATGGCTTTTTCTACAACATCATCAGACTAATCAAAGGAGTTGAACATTATGCGAAAACCGATAGCTTTACTGGGCGAATACACGCCGACATTTCCGCCCCATGTTTCGACCGATGCGGCCATCGAGCATACCCGGAATTTCTTAGGGATAGATATAGCAGCGGAATGGGTTTCAACAGAAGATATTGACGACGGCTTGTTTGAGCGCCATTCAGGCATTTGGGTGGCTCCGGGAAGTCCCTACAAGAGCATGGAGAAGACCTTATGGGCCATTCGCTATGCGAGGGAAAACAAGGTTCCCTGTTTCGGCACCTGCGGCGGGTTTCAGCATATCGTAATCGAATACGCCCGCAACGTTTTGGATTTCAGGGAGGCGGAGCATGCTGAGTACGACCCATACGCTTCAAGCCTTTTCATTTCCAGGCTGACCTGCTCGCTTGCTGGTCGCCGGATGCAGCTTGATTTTGTGCCAGGCTCTCAGGCGGCTGAAATTTACGGCAGTTTGTCGGCGAAAGAACAGTACTACTGCAATTTCGGGGTCAATCCGGATTACGCTCATTTATTGAAGCAAGGGCCGCTGAATATTTCCGGCTCGGATGCTGAAGGCGAAGTGCGCGTCATTGAGCATCCCGATCATCCCTTTTTCATTGGCACGCTCTACGCCTGAACAGCCGCATCCATTGGTTGTGGCTTTTTTAAGCTCTGTAGCACTGTAGTCTGGGTTGGAGCTTTAGCAGAAAACCGGCATGGGCGGCCTCGAATGCCGGGTTTATCAACCCAGCTTGCACAGGCTGTGCCAAGGTTGATTTTTGGGATCAATAGCGGTCCCTAACCCGCCCCGTCATTTTCTCACAATAAACGTTCCCGGTATCATGCCCATGTAGCAGCTCCAGCTGATTGCGCCCATTTGCTGAGGCGTGAATTCGACGACTTGCAAGCCGGGCTTCAGGTCAATGGTCATGTCCAGCGTCGGAACGATGATTCTTTTGTTGCAGCTGGACAGTTCCGTGACGTTGATGATCCATTTGACCGGAATGCCGTAGCGCAGGTTGAATTTGTCCGGCTTGTAGGCAGTGGCTTCGGCTTCCATGTAAATGACCTGATAGCCGTCCTGAAGGTGCGACCCGGCGTCGGCATGGTCATGCCGCCAAGTCATGAAGCGCTCCTGAAATGCCAGCGACGCTCTTGACCACAATGAATTGACATCATAGCCGGAGCCCGAAATCAGGAGGCTGCGGTTGAGCATGGCCGCTCCGAGCAGCAGGATGATGATGGCCGAGATTTTCATGAACCGCTGCGTGGCGCCGCTGGAAATCATGCCGGCAAAATAGCCGAATGCCAGCATGACGGGCAGCGTGCCCAGCGCAAAGACGGCCAGCATGGTTGCGCCCGCTAAGGCGCTGCCCGTGCCGGCGGCCATGATGTACATGGCCTGCAAAGGGCCGCAGGCGATCATCAGGCCGTTCAGCAGACCGATGATGAAGGGATTGGAAGCGCGCTGTCGCCGCCTGACCAAGAAACGGTTAGCGAAGAAAGGCAGGCGTATGTGCAGGCGCCTTAAGCCGCTGAACGCCTCCATCATGCTCAATCCGTAAAGGATCAGGAATACGCCCGCTATGGCCGACACCACGCTGCGCATGCCTAAGGTAAAGGTAATGGCGCCGCCGATCAGTCCGAACAAGGCGCCGAAGCCGGAATAGGACAGCGTTTTGCCGAGGCCGTAAAGCAAATGGCTGAAATAATCTGGCTTGCCCGATTTTGCACCGGCTACCGTATAGCTGATGACAAAACCGCCGCACATGCCGATGCAATGGAAGCTGGTCAAAACGCCGACCAGAAACAGCAAGCCGTAGTTGGCTGTTTTCCCGATATCTTCCAGAGATAGGTCGAGCTGAACGAATTTGTTCAATTGCAGCAGCAGAATGATGCCTGTGATGGCGACGATAATCTGGAAAAGGCGTTTGCCCAGGCCCGTCGGTTTATGCCGGGCGCGGTTCGAACATTCATAACCGGCCGATTTGACTGCCGCGCAGACCGTCTTGAGCGATATGATGTCGTTGTCCAGATCCAGCGTCAGCGTTTCGTCAGTAAAGCTGGCCTGCGCCTTGATGACGCCGGGGAGCCCTGCAACCGCTTCGACAATATGATTTTCGCAGTCCGCGCATTGCATCCCGGTGACAGGCAGTTCGTAATGTTTGGGTTTCATATTGCGATGAAGAATAGGGGTGATTAATGAATTGTATGAGACTTGTGCCGGTTTGCCAATGCATCCGGATGCAGTGATTTAGCCTGCGTACGCGGCTAAAAAATTATCGCCGGTTCTCTATCAATCCGATGCATTTAATTATAATGAGCCTGAAAGTTAAAAATTTGGCAAATATCTGACCGGCAGGTTGAACAGATGAATAAAGAAGATTACATGCGCAGAGCCATTGAGCTGGCTTTGCAGGTTCCCGAGTTTCCGTTCGGCGCCGTCATCGTAAGGCGGGCGGCCGGCGAGATTGTCGCCGAAGGTTTCAATCAGTCGGCGCTGAATCCGGCCTGGCATGGCGAGATGGTCGCGATCAACCATTGCGCGCAGTCCCATTCATCAGCGGACTGGAGCGAATTCGATCTGTATACGACGGCGGAACCGTGTCCGATGTGCCAAAGCGCGATCGAATGGGCGGGCATCGGCACGGTTTATTACGGCACGTCCATTCCTTATCTGCAAAACCGGAACTGGTGGCAAATTGATATCCGCGCGGAGGAAATTGCCGCCCGAACACCGTTCCGGAACAGCCGCGTCGTCGGCGGGTTACTGGAGGCCGAGTGCAATGAATTGTTCGATAAGGCGCCCAGGGGCATGTTTCATAAGGCGACTTAGCGCAATTGATGGGCGCTTGTCATAAAAGAGTAATATAGGTTTTCTACAATATGAAGATTTAATAATCACTCAATTAATTATGTCCAGTTTTAAAATTCTCGTTGTTGAAGATGAAGATGCTATCAGAGGCATGTTAATGCTGGTATTGGAGCAGGCCGGTTTTACACCGATTGCGGCTGCTGATGCTGAAGAAGCACAGAGAGTCCTCGATGATAATTTACCGGATTTGATTCTGCTGGACTGGATGCTGCCGGGCATCAGCGGCGTCGAATGGGCCAGGCGCCTGAAGAAAGACCAGACGTATCGGGAACTGCCCATTATCCTGTTAACGGCGCGCGGCGAGGAAGAGGACAAGGTCAAAGGGCTGGAAATTGGCGCCGACGATTATATGACCAAGCCTTTTTCGCCAAAGGAACTGATAGCGCGTGTCCGCGCCGTATTGCGCAGAAGCGGAAAAATTCAGGGCGCGGCGCAAATAGAGCTGGGCGATCTGGTGCTCGATACCGAACAGCACCGCCTCAGCATCGGAGACAAGCAACTGGACGTGAGCCCGACCGAGTTTCGTTTGATGCAGTTTTTCATGACCCATCCCGATAAGGTGTACAACCGCACGCAACTGCTGGATCAGGTCTGGGGGCGCAGCGTCTATATCGAAGAGCGCACGGTCGACGTGCATATCCGCCGGCTCAGGAAAATTCTGGGTGAATACGGCAGAGAGGATCTGGTTCAGACCGTGCGCGGCTTCGGCTACCGGTTCTCAGTGACAAGCTAGGTTATGAGCTTCTGGCAAAAAGAGATCGGCATTGCGCTGCTGCTGTTTTTGGCCGCGTTGGTGGCAGGCAGTTTGACAGGGCATGTTCTGTTGTTTGTGTTTCTGGTGATGTTGGGGCTCTGGATCAGTCAGTTATTCCAGATCAGCCGGTTTGAAAGATGGGTAAGCACAGGTGGGCGCGGCAAATACCCTAAAGCGACCGGTATCTGGGAAGATATTTACTATCATGTCTACCGCATCAAAAAAAACGAGAAAAAACGCAAGAAGAAACTGAGCAAGATGATAGATCAGTTTCGCAAGTCCACGGAAGCCTTGCCTGATGCCGCCGTTGTTTTAGGGGCGCATGACGAAATCGAGTGGACCAATAAAGCGGCCCGAGAGGTTCTGGGACTCCAGCAGACCGATAAAGGCCAGCGCATTCCCAACTTGATCCGTTTCCCCGAGTTTATCCGCTACCTTAAATCCGGCCATTACGATGAGGCGGTCATGCTGCCTGCGCCGGTGGACCACAGCATTACATTGGCCGTGCGGATTGTTAAATATGGCGCCGGACTGCGGCTGCTGTTGGCCCAGGATGTCACGCAGCTAAAAAAAATGGAAAGAATGCGCAAGGATTTTGTTGCCAATGTCTCGCATGAACTCAGAACGCCGTTGACAGTGTTGAAAGGCTATCTGGAAACCATGCAGGACATGGACGACGGCAATTCGCCGTTATTGACGCATTCGGTTCAGCAAATGCAGGGGCAGACCGAGCGGATGCAGCATCTGGTCGATGACCTGTTGCTGCTGACGCGGCTGGAAACGCAACAGAAGAAAGTGCAGTGCGTCGACATTCCGGCTTTATTAAACCAGATCTGCAAGGAAAGCGACGCGCTGGAAATAGCGGCCGGGCGCATCGAATTATCGCTTGAAACCGATGCGCATATTGTCGGCGAAGAACAGGAATTGCGCAGCGCTTTCACCAATCTGCTGGGCAACGCCTTGAAATATTCGTCCGATGATTCGAAAGTGAAAATACGCTGGCATCGATCCGAAGACGCTCTGATGCTGGATGTCGAAGACCAGGGCGAAGGCATCGCCGCGGCCGAAATCCCGCGCATTACCGAACGCTTTTACCGGGTTGAAGTCAAGCGCAGCAAGAAAGTCAACGGCACCGGGTTGGGCCTGGCTATCGTCAAGCATGTGCTGATGCGTCATGACGCCAAGTTGGACATCGTCAGCGAACTGGGCAAGGGCAGCCGTTTCAGCTGCTGTTTCCCTGCGACACGGCTTTGCAGCTGATGCTTTCATTTACTTCTTAGCGACTCGATCAGACCTTTCAATACCTCAAATCCTTGCCGGTTGAATTTCAATTCGACAGGCAGCAATTATAAATTCGCTTATAATTGAAACGGGTCATAAATAAACAAGCGAAGCAGACGTCATTCTGCCTGTGGTTTTAACTGTTCTCATTGAAACCGTTTTCAGCTCAGGCACAATGTTTTTTCGGCAGATTATTATGCGTTTGTTTTTGCTGGCCTTAGCAAGACTTTACAACAAAATAATAAAAAATGTAGCGGACTGCTTGCCGGGTTACCGACCAGCATCAGATGTTCTGCTATTGATTCAAGCAGTGGAGGAAGAAAATGAGCGCGTTGATTAAGAAGTTATTGAACTATCTTTTAATCGGAATTTTGGCAGTTATTCCTATTGTTATAATTTTACAAATCATCATCTTTGTAAAAGACCGGGTTGCCGATCTGTTTCAGCTGGTTTACGGTTATTCGGTCAGCTATGTTTATACGTCGCTGATTTTTGCCGTCAGCTTCATTATCCTCGTTTCCATAGGCCGTCAGATAGCCAAACAGGGGCGTCCCTGGTTTATTGCCGCTTTTGAGCATGTTATCGACAGAATTCCTTTTTTGAACACCGTTTACAGGGTTATTAAGAAAGTCATAAATATGTTCTCCTCTCATGACAAGAGCATCGCCAAAGAGGTCGTCTATGTGGAATACCCGAAAGACGGGGTTTGGGTGCCTGCTTATGTCACGAACCGGTTCAATGAAAAGTACGTGCTTTTCGTGCCTACCTCGCCGAATCCGACATCGGGATTTACCGTCATCGTCGATAAGTCAAAAATCATCAGATCCAATATGAATATTGAAGAAGCCACCAGTTTTATCATCAGCGTTGGCGTCGATTTCGATAAAGATACGGAAGTGGGCCAGTTACCCCGGTAAGAACCAACATGGATTGATTTACCAAGTCAGCCCGAGATCAAGCGAGAAACAGAGCAGCATGCAATAGAGATATTACTAGATGAGATTAACCTGGATGAAATCAATAATTAGAATAACCGTTATGCTGTCATGGGCGGCAATTGCCGGCTGCAATGGAGAAGATCAGCCGGCCGCGGCTGCCGATAGCGAGGTGCTGAAGGCTGAGAGGGAAGCGCTGGAAAAGGCCAAGGCGGTCGAGCAGACGGTTCTGGATGCGGCCGCGCAGCAGCGGCAGCAAATCGAGCAAAGCACGCAGTAAAGTGATGCCCTCATGCGGAATGGGGGGGCGGCTTACTCTCCCCATTTTGTCTGTTTTGTGTTTGATAGTTTTTGATTGACTTTGAACGTTTTGCTTGTTATGAATGAGTCTGCGTACTAGCAATAAAAACGGCAAAAATACAATAAACACAAACAATTACATGAGGGGAGTGCAGTTATGGAATCTAATGACAGTGCCGTTGCGGGCGGCTTGCTGGTGAAATTAACCCGATTGGAAGATCAGGTGTCAACGCTTTCCAAGGAGCTGGAATCAAGTAAGAATACCATCAGTCTGCTAAAGCTGTCGCTGACCGAGCGCGATTCACGCATTTATGAATTGGAGTCAAAGCTGACAGCGGCGCAAAACACGCAACTGAAAACAACGGTTAACTGGATTGAGCGTTGCAGGCATCAAATCAAAAGCGGCGTGGACGAAAAATACATCAATCCGACTTTCGCTAAAATCCGCCAGCGCATCGAGACCATGCAGCGATTGGTCTACGAAACCAGGGATCTCGTCAACCAGAAAGTAACCGTCATTCAAGCAAATATCCACGACTATTCCGCCTTGATCAAGCAGTGGCCCGAACAAGCCAGACTGTATTTTGAACAAGGCGTTGTCGAGCCTCTCAACTCGTTGGTCAATGAAACGGTTGCATCAACCTACAGCTATTTGAAAGCCATCCGGGACATGACTGAGCAGAAAATCCTCTATCCTTGCAAAGTCATCTATGACGAAATTGTCGTCGCGGTCCTGGCGCTGCCTTCACAGAGCCGGATTATCCTTCAGGTGTGGCTGATCGACCCTGCCAGACAGCAAATGGCCGTATTGCCTGAGTTAGGCTTGAAACTTTCTGCCAGCGCCCTGGCATGGCTGGGCAAGTCGATCAATCAATTAAGAGCGTTGATTGATCGCGTAGTTGAAGCGATAGGAAACGCCATTAAAAGCTCATCGTTCTGGAATGGAAATCAGCCGATACAAACGGCTTGAATAGACGGGAATTAATGGGTTTGGCTAGTACATAAAAGCCCTGTCCGGATATTCCGGACAGGGCTTTCGTTTAAGTGGAGATATCGCCGGCTATTTCACCAGACTCAGCAGGATGCCGGCCGCGACGGCCGAGCCGATCACGCCGGCCACGTTCGGGCCCATGGCATGCATGAGCAGGAAATTGTGCGGATTGCTCTCCAGGCCCAGCTTGTTGGCCACGCGCGCGGCCATCGGCACGGCCGAGACGCCGGCCGCGCCGATCAAGGGGTTGATCAACGTCTTGCTGAACTTGTTCATCAGCTTGGCCA
>Ga0208265_100092_pt1 | contig 95254 bp, 84 predicted proteins | sample LakWasMet44_HOW7_2_FD_183882 | JGI IMG/M metagenome (GOLD analysis project Ga0208265, IMG submission 183882) | Freshwater sediment methanotrophic microbial communities from Lake Washington under simulated oxygen tension - Sediment Metagenome... | ecosystem: Environmental > Aquatic > Freshwater >... | reverse complement strand
ATACTCCACGGTATGGGTGAATAGGGCGGGGGCCAATCTACAGACAGGCTCAGGTCAATGACCCGGCCTAAGGGTCGAACGGCCTCCCAATGAACGATGACAGCTTAATCGGTTTTTTGGGCTATCGGTTGTTAAAGTTCATCATACAAGGGTCGAATTCATTCGACCCGAAACGCAGTTATTTTTTAAATATGGTTAAGTGCGAATGCCCGCAAGAGGCACAAGTGAATTTGCACTTACCACGCGCATTACTATTCAGGCGACAATGTCCGCCGTGAGTTGAATGAAAAGCGCGGCACTCAGGATAAAAAACAGTCCATGCTTAATATCAATTATTAATGTTGGCGGTTTAGAGACTGATAGTGTCGATTTGAAGAGGTAGCTTGGCCTTGAAAAGATCGCCTGCCAATCAGCCGGAAGGAAAGGGTGCTTGCAGAAATCAAAGGTCGCGGCAGTCGTTGTGTTTAATATTGATGAGGAGATGAATAATGGCCGACAGAATTGAAATCGAAATTCGGGAAATGCAGGAGAGAATGCAGGAATATCTCAGGATGCACTGGAAATTCTTCCTGGCGGAAGGCGCTTTTTTTATCATTCTCGGCATAGCGGCCATCATCGTGCCGCAGGTTTTCACCATAGCCATCGCCTTATTCATTGGCTGGCTACTGCTGCTGGGCGGCATCTTTCAAATCGCCAGAGCCATCCGCTTCAGCTCGATGCCGGGCTTTGGCATGTGGCTTCTTATCGGCGTTCTGCAGGTGATAATCGGTTATTTTCTGATAGCGCAGCCCATGAAAGGCGCGCTGACTTTAACCATGCTGATGACACTGTATTTTGCCGTGGAAGGCATTGCAAAAATATCCCTGGCATTCATGATGCGTCCATTGGCTCATTGGGGCTGGGTATTTTTCAGCGGCTTTACCGCCCTGATGCTGTCCGTTGTCGTCTGGGCCGGCTGGCCCGGCACGGCCGCCTGGGTGCTCGGCCTGCTGCTGGGCATCAACATGATCTTTCTCGGCGGTTCATTGGTCAAGATCAGCTTGCATCATGGAGGAAACGCTTGATCTGACCATTTTGTAAGAGAACAATAAAAAACTTGCCGTCCATAAGCTTTTGTTTTGGATTTTTAGCTGAGAATATTATATAATTGTTATTCTAAATTCCTATTCGGGGTGTTAGCTCAGTTGGTAGAGCAGTGGACTCTTAATCCATGGGTCCAGGGTTCGAGTCCCTGACGCCCCACCATATAAATCAAAGGCTTAGACTAAAATCTAGGCCTTTTTTATTGTTCACGTCACACTCACGTCACAGTTTGTTTTTTTACCTATAAAAAGCTGGCTATCAAATTTTATTCACGGTAATACCCATTGGTGTAGGCTGGATGAATTCTTCAATCCTTAATCATCCCAGATGTGGGTCAGCATTTTGAGCCGCGATGGAATGAATTTTGAAGAATAATCACTTGCTGACTATGTCTTCGAATTTATGCGAAAAGGGAGATCCAATGGAATTAAAATTCTTTCCAGATTATTACAAGCGATATTCATGGGATGGAAAACATAAACTGTTTGGATACCCGCCAGATTCATATCCGGATTTTAGTTGGATCAGCTCACTTGAAAAACGCTTCCTCTGGCTTCGAGAAAATTCTAGAATCAAAAACACTGCTTCAAAATATCTTATCCAGGAGATGATTGAGTGGGGTGGCAGTCAGAATGGGGTATTGCAGAAATTTAATGATGGAAGTGGGGAAGCAAATCTTCTTGAATTGGTTCAGCAAGTCATCGTCAATCTGGATGAGCCTGAAGCAGCAATTTCATCTGCATTAAAGTTTCCAGGGCTAGGATTAACATATGCATCCAAACTATTACGTTTTATGGAGCCTGAAAAGTATGGAGCGCTCGATTCCAGAATTCGCAATGCCTTATTAAAAAACAATCTTTTGTCTAAAATAAATGATGGGTCCATTAAGAGCATGACCAATGGCTACTTGGAGTTCTTGGGGCTCTTGAAAGGTCTCGCAGGAGATTTGGAGCGTCAAAAAATTGTTAAACCTATTTGTAATTTATCAAATTCCTCTTCTTGGAACGCATCCCAAATCGAAATGGCATTCTTTTGTTGGGCGGAGAATGAATCACCTGATGATATTAGCATTGAAGATTCCAGTGTATTGATTGGATCAGGGATGGTGGATGAGACGATATTAACTAGTCGCATCAAAATGGGTCAAAGTAGTGGACTCATTACCGATAAACAACCCTCAAAGAGGGATAAAGCCAAGCTAATATTTCAAGAAATGAAACAGAAGGGGTGTAGTAGGAAAGAGATTATTGATGCTTTTATCGAGAAAGCTGATCTGACTGAAAAGGGCGCGGCGACTTATTATCAAGACCTGAAACAAGTCGCTGAACAATAAATAAAATGAAAGAGTGAATAAATTTTGTGATTCATAGACATCGTTGCAATATAATTGCTGTCTATGAGCAGAGAAATTCAGCAGTGACTGCATTGGGTAAAACTTTATGAAAAGCACGAGATGCGGGATTAGTTTGTCGCCGATGTGGCATTTCCAGGTCCACCTTGCGTAAATGGTGGCAACGCTATCAGCAGCATGGGACTGAAGGATTAAAGAGTCAGAGCAGGCGTCCCCTTCATTCTCCTATTACCAAAATTAGCGACTCTCATGAACAACTGATTTCAGCCTGCGAACCTAACGTAAGTTAGGCGCAAGGCGCACGAAGGATTCAAGGTGAGCTGCTACGTCAGCATGAGTTGTCATTAGGGTTAGCCAGTATTCATAAGATTTTAAAAAAGCATGAGGTCAAACTCCTGGTCAAACAGCGCAAAAAGCAGGACTTCATTCGCTATGCGAGACCTTTTCCTGGTGATAGGGTACAGATGGATACCTGTAAGATTGCCCCGAATTTGTATCAATACACTGCTATCGATGACCGTACGCGTTATCGAGTATTGAGACTGTACGCTCGTCGAACTGTGACCAATACGCTGGATTTTATTGATTGCGTTATTGATGAAATGCCGTTTCCCATCCAAAGATTTCAAACTGATCGTGGTCGGGAGTTTTTCGCCATCAAGGTCCAGGAAAAATTCATGGAAAAAGGCATCAAATTCCGGCCGAATAGACCAGGCTCTCCTCATCTGAATGGTAAGGTCGAGCGATCTCAGAGAACCGATAAAATGGAGTTTTACGCGACTGTTGATCTCGCAGACGAGGATCTCGATGGGTAGTTAGCTGAATAGCAACATTATTACAATTGGCATCGGCCCCATAGTGCTCACCATGGAAAATCGCCGATGGAAAAATACTTCGAGCTGCCGACGAAACCCCGTACTCAGATGAAATCATAATAAATTACAACGCTTCATCTGAGAGGCTACAAGATGCTAACTACTAACTACTAGGTCGATTTAGCATTGAGAAAATTGAAACGATGTCTATGAATCACACAAATAAATCACTAGGGATATCTAGTCAGAGTGCAGACTGATGGCCTTCGGCAGACTCTAGTAACGAAATTAGGTAGAGCCAGAAGAATAATGCCATACTACGATACACGATCGATCTGTTCCAGCGCATGGAAACCTTGAATCAACGGTTTTTTAGTCAATGAAGCCCCAGGACCATGTGAAGCACATTATGGTATTCCATCAATTGCTGCTCAAGGTGGAAATATTTATCGAGCCTTTCGAAAAACTACAACTCGGATTCAACGGTCAATGGCTTAAGGATCAGGACCTCGTCTCGATCAGAGAATAATAGATCAAGTTTCATTATAACTGATGAGCCGTCTGGCGCGGCCCTGCATACCGGGCGGTGTGAGAGCTGGGGTTAGATACCCCCGGTTACCCCCGATTATAAATCCTTTTTTTTCATAGATAGTCCTTTCTAGTAATACTATGAGGAATGTAAAGCAACTCATCTTTCTTCTCATTCATAGCCTTGTCACGTACCGTAAATACAAACGAAAAAATTGCTGATCGAGTTAGCTGTAGAAGGCGTTTTAAGTGCTCTATAAATTCTTCTTCTTTAATGAAAATCATATCTTTCATAAAGCCATAAGAATTATAAATATCGCTAGGCGTTTCCGATTTATACACAACAACAAACTCATGCTCTAAATTATTTCTCCAATTTTTGAGAAACGACCATTCACCATGCTTTTTGTCATTTAAATCTGTAGCTATACTATATAGAGCTAATAATCCTGGATTTTTGTGTTTATTAAATTTTCCCCGACGATTATCGCGATCAAGCTGCCAAAAACTTTGAAAATAAACATTCCCATTAGGTGGATATAGATCACAAAGCTGGCAAATAGCCACGCCTATTTTGTCGAGTATTCCGAAGCATAAGCGAAAAGCTGTCCTAAGCTTCTCTACGTCTAATCCCAGTAATTCATCATTAAATAATTCCGAAAAGCAAGATTCATGAAGTAGTTCATGATTTCGCTCATTATTCACATATTCGAAATACAATCGACGAGCAAATGAAAACTCTGATTTTAGACGATTAAGCACTATTTCCATTGGAACAACAAAATCACCAACAACGCCACTCATAGTCGGGATTGTCAAATTATCTCTAGCGCTTCCTGCACAGGCACAATACAGCCCGTGCTCTGATAACGTCAGGTTGTTATCTAAACAGAACTTTCGAAAATCACTCAGCTGGTCGTACTCTTTTTCTGTCTCCGCTTGATCATGTAATGGTCAACAAAAACCGGACACCTGTTCAGGCAGCGTTTCTATAAAATTCCCGCTCGAACTCGATCGGGGATTGATAGCCCAATGTTGAGTGGGATCGGCGGCCATTGTAAAAAGCCAAATAGTCGATCACGCTCAGTTTCGCCGCTTCTTTAGTTTTGAATTTTTCGTAGTTGAGCTGCTCATGCTTCAAACTGCGAAAAAATCGTTCGGTCGGCGAATTGTCCCAGCAATTGCCTTTACGACTCATGCTTTGTTCCATGCCCATGACTGCTAGATGTTGGCGATATTCCCGACTTGCATACTGGCTGCCACGATCAGAGTGATGCAGCAGGTCGGGCGGCGGTTTACGTCGCCAGAAGGCCATTTGCAAGGCTTTGACACAGAGTGAGGTTTGCATGTGGTCGTCCATTGCCCAGCCCACAACTTGGCGAGAAAACAGATCAATGACAACCGCGACATAAAGCCAGCCCTGCAGCGTCCAGACGTAGGTTATATCCGTTGCCCACACCTGGTTCGGCTTAGCCACTTGAAATTGCCGATCCAACTGGTTGGGCGAAATGGCCTCGCTATGACGGCTGTCAGTCGTCACTTTAAACCGCTTGGGATAGCGGACTTTCAAGTTCAGTTCCCGCATGATCCGCCGCGTTTTAAAGCGACCTGCGGCAATGCCTTGTTTTTGCAGTCGATCCGCTAAGCGACGCGAACCAAAGCACTGCTTGTTGTGGATAAAAATCTGCTGCACTTTATCGGCAAGCTGTTGATCCTGTTGTTTCTTATCGCCGTCTTGCGGCTTGTGGCACCAAGCATAATAGGCACTGGTGCTCACATCCATCACCCGACACAGCACGGTTACCGGATACGTCTTCTGTTGCGCCTGAATAAACCCGTACTTTATTCGGCTTCTTTCGCAAAGAAGACGGCGGCCTTTTTTAATATTTCGCGCTCCATCCGCAATTGCTCATTTTCCTTGCGTAACCGGATCAATTCATCTTGATCCGCCAGATTCAAACAGGATTTTTTCGTAGCCGATTCCTTGCCCGAAGGCTTGCGTTCTGCTCGCACCCAGCGTCCCAAGGCACTTTGCGATATACCCAAATGATCGGCGGCTTGTTGCTGACTGTAGCCTTTTTCAAGAACTAGCTTGGATGCACCTTGTTTGAATTCCTGACTGTATTTGGGGCGCTTGTGTGTTTTGTCGTTCGTCATGATCACCTCTACTGACAGTATAAAGTCTGCCTTTAGAAATGTCCGGTTTCATTAAACCATTTCACGCCGTAGTGGAAAGCTTCTTTGGCAGCTTGAAGCAGGAGCGCGTGCAATGGCGGAATTACCAAGCCCGGTATGAAGCGCAGCAGGATATTCTGAATTATATCGCGATGTTTTATAACCCTCACCGGCTGCATTCGTACCTGGGGTACAAAAGTCCCAATCAGTATGAAACTGAGATGAGCCAATTACAGAAAGTGGCTTAACTGGGTTGGTCGATTTTTCTTGACCACCTCATTTTGTGGGATGATGTCTCTGAAATCAGGGCAAGATCACTTATCAACAAAATTCAATTTTAACCATATCAGTTGATTTCAAGTAATAGACAATTGCTCAAGATAGCCCCGTGCTTTAATAAGGAAAAAATATAGTTGAGATAAGACACGGGAACGACTTCCACCAATTGATGTCTTTGCAGTACATGGTTAACGTTAGTGTTTTACAAAACATAAGGTTGGCTAAAATGAATGCAGAATTAGGAGTAGAAGGCGTTAGACTATCTTAGCCATTCGTCTCGTATAGTCTCAGGATACAGAACTATAGTTTAATGTATTGTTTGGGCAAACGGTGCTCTATGCTCAGTCATCGTTGGATGTTGTTCCATTTCAAGTTTGAAACCGCCAACAATAATGATGAATCCAAAAATTTTGTTTATTAGCCAGGATCATAGCTTAAGTCAGCAAATAAATTCTTTACTGCTCTGCCAAAATCTCGAAGTCATTAAAATTCCTGGTTATCGGCATATTATCGATTATTTTAAGCGTAGCGATTCTAGTCTTCTATTGCTGGAATCCTCTTGCAATACAGATATTGATGTTTTAGAGATCGCAAGGCAAATTAAAAAATTGGATAAACATTTCCCAATCATTCTACTCACGACACAAAGCTCAGAGGCCTTAGCGGTAGCATCGTTAAGATCAGGGGTAGATAATTATTTCAAGTCTCCAATTTCAGATACGGAATTTATTAATGCAGTTAATCGCTGTATTTCCGTTCGACAATTACAGTCGCTATACCGCCAGCCACGCACTACGGATTCAAGTCTATCCGAAGGACAAAATTTTATTGGCGAGAGTTTATCAATGTGTAAGATGAAGGCCTATCTTCGCAAAGTAGCTGCGGTAGATAGCCATGTTCTCATCACTGGAGAAACTGGTACGGGAAAAGAACTAGCTGCTCAATTCATTCATTTGCAAAGTTCTCGGCGTACTAAACCTTTCATCGCTATAAACTGTGCGGCACTACCAGATGGTCTTCTGGAAAGCGAATTATTTGGTTATGAAAAAGGTGCCTTCACTGGAGCACAATATGCATATGGAGGAAAGCTTAAACTTGCAGATGGTGGGACGGTGTTTTTTGACGAGATTGGTGATATGAGTCCTTATGCGCAAGCCAAAATTCTCCGAGTGATTGAGAGCAAAGAAGTGTATCCTCTGGGAGGAAAACGCAGCATCCCTCTAGATATTCGTATCATCGCAGCGACAAATTGTGACTTGGAATATATGGTTTCAAAGAAGGAATTCCGCCAAGATTTATATTTTCGGCTCAATATTGCCCGAGTCCAGCTGCCTCCGCTACGCGAACGGAAAGAGGATGTTCCAGTTCTGGCTAATTATTATCTTCAGGAGTTTAATAAACGCTTCGAGCATAGGATTCTTGGTTTCAGCGATGAAGCTCGTGAATTACTGCTCGCCTATGACTGGCCAGGCAATATTCGGGAACTGAAAAATTTGCTTGAAGCAATCTATATCGATCCACCAATAGACTTGATCGATATTTCACACCTTCCCACTTCGATTTGCCAATATTATCAAGCAGAGCAATGTTCAGAATTAAAGGAGCGTGATCTTTTACTTTCTACTTTAAATTCTGTCAATTGGAACAAAAGCAAGGCTGCTGAACAGCTAAGTTGGTCGCGCATGACCCTGTATAGGAAAATGGCGAAGTACTATATCCAAAAGAGCCAAATAGTCAGACCGGACAGCGGAAATACGTAGGAGCAGGGTGTAACAGGCTTATTTTTAGCCTGACATGCTGTAACAGACTGATGTTACATCCGTATGTTCCTACTTAACAGAATCTAACAAGATGATTTTATATGATTTATTGTTCCTTTCATCTTCACCACTTTCTTCTATTAGCATACAAAAGTGTAACATCTCACTGTTACATTCCAATTTGGCCAGATATAGCTATTACTCAAAGAAAACCAGGCAAATCAAAGAAATAAGGCATTTTGTTTCCGAATTATAAGGTTGGCACTGGAATTGCCTCAGATATCTAAGTAAAAAATCATAGTCATATCCTATTCCCCATCGGGTAGTGGATGATTAAACTGGGCAATCTCTTGGAACCTTATTTTGATTTGCCTTGCTGCAGGAGCAGTCAGGAAAACTTTGCTTTAGGTTCTGAAAAAACGACAAAGCCGATAATTAGCTTATATGGCATGGACGCTAGCAAACTTTTGAGATTGAGGTGTTCATGAGCTATGACCATGAAGATTGTCAACAGTTGGAAGGCAAATATGCCAATTACTTCCGGGTCGGCCACAATACTTTCGAATTTGTTATCGATTTTGGCCAGTTCTATCTAGAAAACACACCAGCACAATTACATACAAGAATAATTACAAGCCCCGCTTATATAAAAGCGCTATGTGAGACCATGCGTGAATCCCTGGATAAGTACGAACGAGACCATGGGGCTATCGGCGATACTAAAGAAAGTCGAGGAGAGTGAAATTAATGTTTTGGAAATGGTGGCAATCGAAGCAATGTGAACCCGTGAAACAACCGGTCGAAGAGCCTTTGAAAAAGTCTGGGGATGAACCGCTCGAATCAGGAGGAGAACAACCACCGGAAACGCCGTTAGACGAAACACAGGAAAACCTTGTCGGACTGCCGCTCGGTGATCTGCTACCGGAACTAAAACGATTGGACCGTCTGCTAGACCGGGCAGTGGCTGCAGCTCAGGCTGCTTATGGAGATCGGGCCGCCTCCGATCCTTTCCGAGGTCTTCACATCAGTCAGAACGAAGTGGAACAGTTGCTGGCTCGTGAACCAGGAGCACCCACGTTTCGGGGACAGGGCGGAGAGTGGACAGAAATCTCATCTGAAGAAGTGCGAGAAGGTTCAATGCTGGCTTGGCTCAAGCAGGCTTACAGTCTGACTCCTTTCGATTTAGACGTAATCCTCCTGACGCTGGCGCCCGAACTGGATCTTCGCTACGAGCGGCTCTATGCCTATCTACAAGACGATGTCACCCAGCGGAGGCCTAGCGTCGATCTGACCCTCAATATTTTGAGCACTTCAGCAGAAGCAAAGCTTACGAACCGCATGCGTTTTGCCTCTGAGTCACCACTTATCCGCTACAACCTGGTCTATTTAATTGCCGATCCCCAGCAAATACAGCCTCCGCTGCTTTCTAATTACCTGAAACTTGACGTTCAGATACTCCGCTTGCTGATGGGGCAAGAATATCTGGATCCTCGCCTGGCGCCATTTTCAAAACGGGTCAAGCCGGCAGTTTCTTTGGACGAACTGCCGCTGAGCGAGTACACTAAGCGTGCATTGCCGACGCTGATCATGCAGGCCCAGCAAACGCGGCAGCCTCTGAGACTTTATTTCCATGGCCTGCATGGTACCGGCAAACGCCGCACCGCCGAAGCGTTAGCGGGTGAGATCGACATACCGCTTCTAGTTGTGGATTTAGCTCGTGCTCTGAACGCTGATGCGGATTTCGAGCGGACGCTCAAGCTTTTGTTCCGTGAAGCTTGGTTGCAGGATGCCCTCTTGTATCTTGATGGTTTAGACGTACTGCGCAGCGATGATCGACTTGTCCAATATCAACGCTTACTAGACGCGCTAGCCGAGGATGCAGGCCTCATTACTATTCTGGCCGGCAAGCAACCCTGGCTGCCTGCCGGCCGTTACCCACTCGGGGTGATTGCGGTGCCTTTTGAGATTCCTGACTTCACTCAGCGCCGGGCATGTTGGCAGAACCATCTAATATCAGCGGGTATCACGCTCAATCCAGACGATCTGAATACTCTGGCGGACCGTTTTCGTCTGACTCCCAACCAGATTGCAGAAGCTATCGCCACCGCTTGTAGTCATGTTAGCTGGTGTGCTGCCACTCAATTAATAGACGGAACCATAAAAGATGACTCAACGAATTCCCCATCTTCATCGATAGAGTCTTCCTTGGAATCTTTCCCTTCGATGGGGGAGAGCCAGGGTAGCTGTGAAAACCGTGAAACAGATCACCTGCAGCCAACCCTGAAAGATTTTTTTACAGCCGCCCGCGCCCAGACAGGGACAGAACTCTCAGGACTTGCCAAGAAGATCGAGCCCAAGTATGACTGGAAGAGCATTGTTTTACCTGAAGATGCCTTGACCCAGTTATCGGAAATATGCCAGCGAGTCGGTCATCATCATCGGGTGCTGGAAGAGTGGGGCTTCGGCCGAAAACTCTCCTTGGGCAAAGGGATTAGCGCTCTATTTGCAGGCCCTTCAGGCACTGGCAAGACAATGGCGGCCGATGTGATTGCTAGCGAGCTTGGTCTTGACCTTTACAAGATAGATCTCTCTGCAGTAGTCAGCAAATACATCGGTGAGACTGAGAAGAATCTGGAGCGCGTTTTCACGGCAGCCGAGAACGCTAACGCTATCCTGTTCTTCGACGAGGCCGATGCACTCTTCGGCAAACGCTCTGAAGTCAAGGATGCCCATGATCGTTACGCCAACATCGAAATCGCCTATCTCCTGCAGAAGATGGAGCAGTACGATGGACTTGCGATTCTCGCCACCAATCTGCGCCAGAACATGGATGAAGCTTTTATTCGTCGCCTCCAGTTCATTGTCGAATTTCCATTCCCAGATGAGATGCATCGCTATCAGATTTGGAAAGTGCATTTTCCGACGGAAGCTCCGTGCGATGAGCATGTCGATTTTGATTTTCTCGCCAAACAATTCCGGCTCGCAGGCGGCAATATCAAGAATATTGTACTGTATGCCGCCTTTCTGGCCGCAGAGGATGGAAAGATCAATGCAGATGATGGAAAGATCAATATGGAGCACTTGGTCCGAGCGACTAAGCGAGAGTATCAGAAGATGGGTCGGGTGCCGAGTGGAAGTGAATTTGGTAAATACACAGGAGCATGGCAATGAATGAAGATGCTCGTGACGAAGTCGCCGAGGGTTTTCGCTACACGCACTTCCGAGCGGATGCCAACACCAGCAAGTTGCTTGAGATCGCTTCGTTTCTGTACGCCGCTATCGAACTCCTAAGCCAAAAAGGCTTTCTGGACATCGGCGAGCTCGACGGACGCAAAAAAGACGTGGCGGCGCGGCTTGCAGATAAGTTCGCCGAGCGCGGCATGGGCGTGGTGTATCAAAGGCCGGAGCAGGACAAATACAGCTTTGAGAGCGCGGCGAAGATCGATTGCGAGAAGCGCATCTCTCTTTGCAAAGCCGCCTGCTGCAAACTCCCCTTCGCGCTCTCGAAACAGGACGTAGAGGAAGGCATTGTGCGCTGGGATTTCTCGAGGCCCTATATTATCGCCCATCAACAGAACGGTTATTGCCAGCATCTGGATCAAGAGAAGCAATGCTGTTCGGTCTATGCCCATCGACCTGTACCCTGCCGCGGCTACGACTGCCGAAAGGATCAGCGTATCTGGCTGGATTTTGAGAAACGGGTGATCAACCCGAACGTTCTTGATGCAAATTGGCCAGCATGCCTAGCAACGCAAACCTCAGCAGGTGAGGAGGCTTAGCATGCCAGAAGGGATCGCGGCGAAATCGTCGAAAAACAGAAGCGGCGAGCAAATACAGAAAAATCCTGCCGAGGTTTCCCGTCAACCTATTCCGATAAGTCCCCACAGCGCCGTGCTGACATTACAACGCAGCGCGGGAAATCATGCGGTTAACCATGTGTTAGGACAGGGTCTTGGAACTCTGCCGTCCAACGGCGCTATGCTGCAACGCAAATGCGCCTGCGGTAATAGCATGATGGCGGGCAGCGAGTGCGAGGAGTGCAGCAAGAAAAAGCCATTGGGTCTGCAAACCAAACTCAAGGTGAACGAGCCGGGTGACAGCTACGAACAGGAAGCGGACCGGATCGCCGACCAGGTGATGGCAGCGCCGGCACATCCCAGTGTTAGTGGTGCACCGTTAAGTATTCAGCGCTTCTCAAGACAATCGAATGGACAGACGGAGGCAGCACCCGCCAGTGTTGACCAGGCCCTTTCCAGCCCCGGCAGACCACTGGAGCCGGCGCTGCGGCAGGACATGGAGCAGCGCTTTGGGCACGACTTTTCGCGGGTGCGGGTGCATACCGGCCCGGCTACCGAACAATCGACGCGGGATGTGAGCGCGAATGCCTACACGGTTGGGCACCATATGGTGTTTGGTGCGGGTCAGTTCATACCGGGGACGCATGAGGGCCGGCGGCTGATAGCCCACGAGTTGACGCATGTGGTGCAACAGAGCGGCAGCGCCACCTCGATCCAGCTCACGCCAGCGCCTGAAAAACGCTGGAGCCAGGACGAGAAAGCCGCTCGTTACCGTGGCCGGTTGATGGCGAACCGGATCAGGACCCATAAGAAGCTGTCCAAAGAGGCGCGGGACAAGATAAACCGTGAATTGGCTTACTTCGAGGGCAAGGCGAAGGAAGTGTATCTGCAAGAGATCAAGCCGGTGCTGCTGGCAGTGACCGAGATTGAGATGCCGGCGGAGCCGATTGTCCCGCGCGAGCCACGCCCCATTGAGTTATTGTCGATGCCCATCGGCGATCCCAGAAGCTGCGGCGGGCGGAAGTGCATGACCGACGAGGATATCTACGCACCCTTGATCGAAGCGGAAAAGAAAGAAGAGGCGGAAATGGCTAAGTTGAGGGAAGCCCAGCTCCAAGAACTGAGGGACAAGATTGCAAAGAGCTCTGACGCCAAGAGCTGGGGAAATGACCAGGATTTTGCGGTCGGGCTATTAGAAGAAATTCTTAAAGCCAGCCTGCACCCCGATCCGCGGGCTGTGTCGGATAGGATACGGCAGCCGATCCTGGACCGCATGCTGGATTATCTGAAAAGGGCTGACAAGGCTAGACTGGATGCCTGTGCCAAGAATGATCCGGGCCTCCTGGCAAAGATCAGAGGGAGAGCAAGCGGCGATGACCCTTGTGTATCCTGGTTCGCCACCGAACATAGTCATGGGCCTTCGGAACTTCAACACCTGGAGTCCCTATTAAGGCTTGATAGGAATACCTTCGATACGGCAGTAAATAAAGTGTACTGGGAAGTCATGGAATATCGAAAGTTGACAGATCCCTATTGGTTAGAGATGGCTCGCCAGGCTGGAGAAATGGTAAGCGGGTTAGCCGGACTGGGAGGGAAACCTGGCGTGCCTCCGGAGCCGGTCAAACTTCCGGTACCCGGGAAGCCGGTTAAGCCGGTAACGCCAACTGGGCCTTCCAGGCCGGTAGTGCCGGAGCCGCCGGTAACACCTGAACCCAGGCCTGTTTCCCCCAGTAAGCCTGCAGCCAAGGGGACAACGGAACCGGTTCGGCCCCCGAAAGCGACAACGCAACGTGAGATGGAAGAGGCTGAGGCCCATAAAACGGTGACGGTTTCCGCCAAAGAGGGAAAGAGGGCTACGGCAGGAAAACCCGAGCCTGCCTCCGAAGCGCCGAAAGGTCCGGCCGCGGGCCAGAAACAAAAGCGTCTTGAATTCGAGCTAGGCCGCCAAAAGCCCAGCGCCAAGGACATCATCAAGGGACCAAGCAGCCTCTCGGAGCATGTCGAGGAACTGGCGGATGTGCCCACGGCCCAGGAAAAGCTGACAACCAAGCGCAAAGGCGAAAAGCCCCTTACGGAGAAAAGTATCAAAGCGAGCGCCGGCGAGCCAATGGAGATACAGGCGGTGCAATGGCTGAAGCAGAAGCTGAATAGTCCGGATGTCAAGGTCCTGGCGAAAGAGGAGTTTCCCCCTGATATCAGGGGGATCTATGAAAAGGCGGGGGTGAAAGGACCGGACGCGCTCGTCTTCGACCGAAACAGCAATACCGTGAGGGTCGCGGACGCGACCACCAAGTCCGCCACAGCGCACGAGGCGAAGACAAACAGGGACACCGCACTTCTTAAGGAAAACCTACCGAAGAGATTTAAGGACGATGACGTCAAGGTAGGTCCCCCGATCGAAATCCTGACTGATAGCCCGACAGGCGAGTTCACCGTGAAGACCGGGAAGACACCCAAATAGCAGCCGCATACGCTGGCTGTGCATCGGCAGCAGGGGGAAATATGGGAATAGGGGAAATAGGGGACAGACCACGATAACACTGAGCAGCCTGCATAGATAGGTGGAGCGCAACGAAACCCATCACTGGACGGCGGATGATCGCTATGATGGGTTTGGCTACCGTCTCTACCATTTCACAACGGGTTCAACGGCGTTGGTGGAAAAGGTGTCGTAAGGATGATTAACCCATTGATGGCTAAACATGACGAATTACTGACGTTACCAACAGAAAAGAGATTGCTAAGCATGGCAAAAAAGGAAGAGAGTTAAAATGTTACGTTACACGCGTGCAAAGAATTCACGGCGCCGGAACATGACCGGACGATCCTCGCTATCACGTTCGCGTCAGCTGACTCCCGTTGGCCCCCAGGTTGACATCTTGACGCTGCAGCACACCGCTGGGAATCGAACGGTGAACGAGTTGCTTCGATCGAACGCGAATAATAAACCGCATGCCGTCGATCACGCGCCACCGATTGTGGAGCCGGCACTCAAGCATGGCGGGCAGATTCTTGATCCCGCCTCCCGCGAAGCTATGGAGCCGCTCTTTGGCGAGGACTTTAGCCAGGTGCGGGTACATACCGATAACGAAGCCGCCGAATCAGCGCGGGCGGTTGATGCGCTCGCCTACACGGCTGGGCAGGATATCGTGTTCGGCACAGGCCAATGTCGGCCGGAAACAGATGAGGGACGCAGGCTGCTAGCACACGAACTGGGCCATGTGGCTGAGCAGCGGGAAGCCGGTTTAGCTTCCTTGACCGCAACTCAATCAAGTCCCACCACGATCATGCGGGCGCCGATTCCGGGTGCTGGGGAACACCTCAGCCTCTTTGCGTCTAGGATTCCAGCGCCAACCGTTACGCGGTTCGGCAGCATCATCATCGCTACGTTCTACTTCGGTCAGAATTTTTTTCTGTTTGATAGTCGCAATCTCGAAGCAGTCGAGAAACTCGGTGATGAACTGCGTTTGATGATGGATCCGGTAATTGCAGTGGACGGCTATGCCTCACGCGAAGACGCCGCACAGCACAACTTAGAGCTTTCCGAAAAGCGCCGACAATCTGTCATTGCCATTCTTCGCTCCAAGGTGATCAGTAATACGATTTTCAGTGGCAAGGCCCACGGAGAGTCACGCTTGTGGCCTTGTCTACCGTGGCGCCCAAGCCCACTCCCGAAGAACAGAAAAAACCGATTGACCTCTTTCAACGCTTCAAAGCCCCGCCGGAAACGGAAGAAGAACGGAAGAAGAGTGAGGAAGGGGAACGAAAACGCAAACTGAAGCAAATGCTGGAGCTCGATGAGATCAAACCTTCGCTTAAGCCGTCATTTTCAGAGGCCTTCTGGAAAGTCATCGATGAAAAAGTGGACGAAATTTCAAGAAAGGCGGGCGTGCCGAAGGAGTATCGTGGCTATGTTAGAGATGCCGCACATGCCCTGATCGAGAAAGGTGCAGAGAAAGCGCTCGATCAGGCACTCTATCAAGCAGAGCTCAGCGACCCGCAGAAAGAAGCGATCAAGGCGGCGGCACAGATGAAATTTTGAAGATAGACGATGCGGAGGCTTAGAAAACAATGACAATCTCCAGTCACGTTGTCAAGAAAAGCTCGGAACACCAGCATCAGTCGGAACGGATATCACGGGAGCCATCCCATCAGCCTGGCCCTGATGGACCCTATGCCGATATCTTGGCCCTGCAGCATGGTGCTGGTAACCAGGCGGTTAGCGCCTTGTTGCAGCCACGCAACGACAACCACGCGTCTACAGGCGATGGTGTTACACCTGTCGTCGACGCGGTAGTTAATAGCGGTGGTCAGCCTCTTGACCCGAAAACCCGCGTATTTATGGAGTCGCGCTTTGACCATGACTTTAGCGGAGTACGGATACACATGGACGCGCAAGCAGCTGAGTCAGCGTGCGGCGTGAATGCCTTAGCGTACACAGTAGGGCGCGATGTGGTATTCGGTACAGGCCGGTACTCGCCTAATACCTCAACCGGACTGCAGTTGCTCGCTCACGAATTGGCACACGTTGTCCAGCAAGAAAAAGGAGGAGCATTTCCGCCTTCGGTGCTACCTGGCAACATGTTGGATCAGGCTGCTGATCAAGCAGCATCAGCAATAACAAACGGCAGCCAGGCCATTAACGTTGCAGGAACTAGTGCGCCAGGTTTGGCCCGCCAACCACTTTCTCTAACTCAAACCCTGAATCCAGGCGCACTGGCAGATCAAGAACTTGAACGAGAGACATTACTGGTCCGGCAGTGGCTCTCTGGAAGAGGAAACGTCAGCGGCCCGGATACCGAGCAAATGGTTCAGGCACTTAATGGACTTGAAGCGGAGGTAAACCGGCGTCGCGCCAAACCTCCTGCACAAGCGGCAAAAAATCCAATACTACCTAGGGTTACGGGGGATGATAAGCAAGACCTAATGAACGTCATGGCTATCATCGATAGCATTAAGCCTTCGGAAACTGCCAGCGGGCTTTATACGACTACGATTGAGGGCCGAACTGTAGATATCACCCCAGAACAGGTCGAGGAGCTTCGCGGGCAAGCAAAGAAAGCGATTAGAGATAGTCTGACCAAGATCAAGAACAAAGCCGAAGATGCTGGAAGCAGGTACCAAGCGCAGTCAGATGTTGATAAACAACATTGGATTGTTGCCCCAATCGTTAAAACGCTCGGTCGAGTGAAAGATCCTGGGCCATTTCTTATAGCACAGGTATCGATAGCAAAGGCACAAGCGGCGGCGACAGAAGCTGCGCTTACCGCTAACAAATTCGCATCGGCTGCTAACTCTCTGGCCGAAGCTGAAGAAGCCGCTGTTAAAGCTCAGAAGATGTGGGAAGCATATTTTGAGCAAATTATAGGTTCGGCAGAAATGACCGTGACGGTGCTCGAGTATACGCGTGATGCTTCCTTTATAACCTTGGGTGTGCTAGCTGTAATTGCAACAGGAGGTGCAGCAGCTGGTGCGGCAGGTGCAACAACAACGGTAGCAGGAATAGAAGTAGGTACTGCCACTGCTGCCAATGTTGTTGCCACCGGAGCTCCTATAGTAGCTACGCTTGGTACTGCGGGTGTGCAGGCAGCATTGGGCGATAAGGTTGATTGGGGAAAGGTAGCTATTGATGTGGCCGTATCACTTATTCTGTCGAAGTTTGGTGGTAAATTGTCGAATGGAATCTTTAACGCGGTAGCAGGCAATGCTGCAGTGCAGAACATAGGACGGATGGCATTTGGACGTATTGTCAGTAGTGTACTAGCGGGTTCAGCTTCTAGAGTCTTCACGACGTCAGTCGATGCGGTATACCGCTCATTCAAAGGCCAAGATGTTACCTGGGACCAGTTTACAGATGAACTGATTAAACGGCTCACTGACCCCAAAGCTGCGGTTATCGATGCCGTTATGGGTGCGGTCACGGCAGGAGCCCAAGTAAAATATGGTGGCAGGCCATCATCTCCTGTGAAGTCGGAAGAAAAGCAGCTGCCGGCACTTCCTCCGCCCCGGTTAACCGCTGGTACTACAGCAACTGCTCCACAAGCTAAAGAGACGAGGGTTATCCCTATTACTCAAGCTCAACGGAGAGTCGGGCCTCCTACAAAGTTGAGGCCTGGAGAGCGCGAAGTAACTTCTCTCGAAGCGCGGCTTCAACAGGCTGGTCCGGCGCAAAAAGGCCGGCTGCTCGTACCTAAAGCGCAGGCAGGGCCTAAACCTGAGGTTATGAAGCAAGAACAGCCCGCTGAAATCAAATTGGCGGCAGGGGCCGAACGAGTTACTCCAGAGCCATTAGTAGCGCCTACTGTGCCGAGAGGCGAGCCGACGGTCGCTAGTGCAGGAGGCAGCCAAGGGAGTAGTCGAGCCGTGGGAACACCTCCCTCAATAACTGGAACAGGTGGTAGCAGCGGCGGGCGATTAGGCGGACGCAAACAACTACCACCAACGAGCGTGCGGAGCGAGGTTGAAGAGTTATTCTCTGAAGCTCAAGGTATAGTTGGTGAGAAGGCACGGGTTCGTAGTCAAGGAATGAAGACCAGAAGCGGAACGGCAGAACGCCCAACGTTAGTATTGAGCCATCCAGATGCCCTAAGAGCCAGTCTTGAGGAGGCAGGAATCCCAGTACCGCCGGGCCATGACCCTCATCACATAGTGCCATCCGCGGGTGGTGGTAAGGCTGGTGATAGAGCGCGCGCGGTGCTAGAACGCGAAAGTATCAACCCCGATACTGAGCCGAATGGTGTTCCTCTACCAAGAACCACTTTAGAAGCGCCGGAAACTATTCCCGAGGGACTGACCAGACATCAAACGATACATACGAAACGGTACTACGAGACTTTGGCTGATATGCTTGAAGCGGCTCCCCCGGGCACAGTCAGGGACCTGTTACGCAAGATCCGGCTAGCTATACAACAAGGACAATTCCCTCATTGATGCACGGAGGAAGATCTGTAGCGAGAATCCTAACTGAAACAGTAAGCGTAGCCTGGATGAAGCGCAGCGGGATCAGGGCCACCTTGGCTGGGATTCAGAAACTGTTGTTTATTTTGGGCAGTGATTGCCCTACGACAACACCATGAACGTCATGACAAATATGATCACCAACATGGTTTGATGCTTATCGCCGCTATCCTCATGCAGGTACCGCATCAGCTGGAGTTTACGAGAAAAGGAATCAGAGGTGTCAGAGTGAAGTTAATCGGGCAAATAGCCATATTTGAACGTTTCATCTTAATGTGGAAGAAATATGAGAATCGGGTATTCAACCCATGCATTAGCAAGTCAGTGTGGCCAGCGTGTTGGAAGTGGAAGATGCAGCGATCGTAGGGGGTACGATGCCAGGTTTTGCTAAATCCATGGATCGACGGGGCCAGAAACAAACTGCGGGACTCTTACCTGCGGCGATCCGCCAGCCAGTTAGGTCTGGTCCTCAAAGTGAGATATTGGAGTTGCAACGTAGCATCGGTAATCAAGCGGTGGGTCAGTTGTTACAGTCTGATACAGCATACTCGTCGTCGAGTAGCGGCGTGCTGCAACGCAAATGCGCCTCACGTCCGGCAAGCGGTGGGCAGTGTGCAGAATTCGGCAAGAATCAACCAGCGTTGCAGCGCGCTTCTCTCTCCGCAAGCGGGAGAGAGATTGGAAGTGAGAGGAAAATCCCGCCTATCGTCCACGAAGTCGTGCGCTCACCTGGCCAGCCGATTGACTCCGCCGTTCGCGCCTTCATGGAGCCGCGTTTCGGCCGTGACTTGAGTGGCATTCGTGTTCACACCGATGCAAAAGCGGCGGAGTCGGCACAGGTGGTCAATGCCCAGGCCTACACCGTAGGCCGAGATGTGGTATTTGGGTCAGGTCAATATATACCGGGCACGAGCGCCGGGCGGCACTTACTCGCGCACGAATTAGCTCATGTGGAGCAGCAAGGGGACACAACAGCAAACAACGGCAGAGTGAATAAGGTCGATGCAACGAGTGGGCCTTTGGAGCGGCATGCTGATCTTGTTGCCGATAGGGTGGCGGGTTTACCATCAGGAAGGGCAGGGGTTGCTTCGCGCGCTCACGCTCAAGCTATTTCGCCACCGCTGACATTAGGCCTGCGGCTTCAAAAAAAAGAGGCGGAAAAATCTGCCGCGCCAGTCACGAAGGTTATAGGTGACGGCGCGTTCGAGGACGCGGTCAAATTAGCTGGCGAGAGAATGAACGAGATTATTGGCGGCTTGGCAGCGCCTGCTACCGGGGGACTCAAAGGAGCGACTATTGAATTGCATGTTATTCCCCATGACAAGAAATTAACAGATCTCGCGGAGTTTAAGCATCTCAAAGGCGTCAAGACTCATGATGGACGGATCTACGACGTCCTGCGTGGCGTTGGCGGTATAAAGAGCGGAGATACTATCCGCTATGCCATCGCCGAAGAGCAGCTAGTCTCGATATCCGGAAAACCATCGGAGTACGCGCGCGGTTTTGTCGCCGCTCATGAAACTGGACACATTGTGGAGCAGTATGGACTGACGGACGAGCAGAAAAAGCAACTGCAGGCCGCCTATAATAAACGAAAGAAAGCTGGTGGCCCTTGGTTAAATCCAGCAAAGTATACGAGTTCCCGGCCCGATGAGTACTTTGCTCAGTCTTCATCCGCTTATTTCCGCCATCCCTATAGTGACAGTGCAGAGGACAAAAAGACTTATACGCCCGAATGGCTGGAAAAAAATGATCCGGATATATTATCGCTGTTAAAAACCATTTATGTGATTCCCCAAAAGGGGAAAAAAGCTCGTTTACCAATTCATCCTCGAACCGATTTCACGGAACAAATGATCCGGGACGTAGAAAACCTATAAGCATCACTTGTTTAAGAGACGTGACAGCTTGATTAGACCGCACTGAACATTAGCTTTCCTCCCGTTTATTTCCGATTGCAGTGAGCTCCTTGACTGAGTGCTCTTCGTTGATTCAAGCAAATGGTTTATTTTGGCGGTTTTGCGCTGAAGGTAACACAGGATTCTCTCCAGAAATTTACCATCGGGCAGCGCGAGCGATATCGCATTGAGCAGGGTGTAACAAATTCACCTTTACCGTGACAACTCTGTAACAATCCAATGTTACATAATTCAAGCAAGGCTGATCCTTCCGTCTGGAGCTTTACAAAGAGATTTCTTAGGTCATATTGCTTCATTCCATAAAGATTTTCCTTTCCAGGTTTCGCTAAGCAGTATCAGCTCGTTGTTACACTCTAGTTGCCTCAGTATGACTATAAAATAAATAATTAAATAAAAATCATTGGCTTAGAATGAAAGGCTATTGGTTTTTAATTTGGCACAAGGTTTGCTTTTATAAACCTAAAGAAAATGAATATCCCGTATTTTGGCACATGAAAACCGAGTTAAAGCTGTAATACGAGACTGCTCCCCATATGGAAGGAGCATGCATGAGTGTTGGACCAACCGGAACTCAGAAGTATCTGCTTAGCAATTATTTCCATAAGAGGACATCATGAAAGCCGCTACTATCAAACGAATTGAGCGATCATGTTCCAAGACCTAGATGATACTCTTACAAAAATGCTCAATGACCAGGCGATGAAGCAACTGACGCCTCCGCTCACGGAGCTATTTGATGCGGAAGTGAGTTTTATTACACCGGATAAGAATTTTATCCCAGGGCAAATTACACTCAATCTTTTTCTCTATGACGTTAAGGAAAACCGTGAGCTGCGTGATCCTGTACCGATTATGGAAAAGGTAAATAATACGTTTGTGCAACGACAGCCGCCGCTGAGGATGGATTGTTCCTATATTATAACGGCATGGTCAAGCAGTACTGGCCAGGTCAAGGTAGCCGAAGAGCATCGTTTGCTGAGCCAAGCAGTTTTGTGGCTAAGCCGTTTTCCAACCATTCCAAACGACTATCTACAAGGGGATTTGGTAGAGCAGCCTTTTCTTCTGCCGACGTGGATTGCCCAGATGGATCCAAATAAAAACGCTGGGGAATTTTGGAATGCTCTGGGAATCGCTCCACGATCGGCCTTTTACCTGACTGTGACGATCGCAATGAATGCAAGCACCCAAACACCTCTAGGAGTACCTGTTATCAGCAAAGAGGTTACCGTTCAATTAATGGATAACCCCGCAATTCAAGAACACGAGTTCCAAATTGGCGGAAAGATTTTTGCAGTTCTGAATCCAGACAATCTCATAGAAGGCGCCCAAGTCTTTCTCTTAGAAAGGAATCAATCTGTAACAACCGATGCACAGGGTCAATTTACTTTCAATGGACTTTCGGCAGGGCATTACACCCTCCGGATTAGCAAGAATGGCTTTTCAGATCAAACTAAAAATATTGTGGTACCGGCAACTGTTTTGAACGCATATGATGTTGGTATGGCGCCTTAGCATGATGAAACATTTTGTTACGACTAGCAACTGTAGGAGGATATCATGCCAGTGTATTTAACACCGGGGGTATACGTAGAAGAAGTGCGTAGCTCACCGCCCATAGTTGGTGTGGGTACGAGCACTGCAGGGTTTATGGGAGTAGTGGATACTGCTGCCCCATTTCAAATGCCAGTCAAACCTGGAACCAACCCGGAAGAGCGCTTTCCAAATCCCGAGCTTAACGTAGCTACTTTAATTACGAATTTTGAGCAATTTAAAGCTAAGTTTGGCGATATCCAGCAGGGTAACCAAATTCTTGCTCACGCGGTTTATGGTTTTTTTCTCAATGGCGGTACCCGCTGTTGGGTAATGCGCGTTGATGACCTCACTGATGCTGCTGGGATTACAACTGCGCTGAAACAGTTTGAAAAAATCGATGAAATTGCAATAGTCAGTGCCCCTGGAGCTCTGACCGCTGATGTGCAAACGACAATTATCAATCATTGCGAAATTCTGCAGGATCGCTTTGCGATCATTGATGGCCAAATTACGACTGACATTACCGTTGATTCCATAAAAGGTACGGTTAGTGATAGTGACTATGCAGCTCTATATTTTCCGCGTATTCAAGTGGTTGATCAGACTCTTATTCCAGCAGCTGGATTACCAATAGAGAAATGGAAGCCAGCGCCTGGTGCACGGCTTTTTATTCCAGTAAGCGCGTATATGGCCGGGATTTATGCCCGTGTTGATCAAACAAGAGGAGTACATAAAGCACCTGCTAATGAAGTCGTGCGTGGTGCTCTGGCGCTTGAATATTCGGTTACAAAAGGTGAACAAGACGGGCTGAACCCTGACGGTATCAATGTTATTCGAGGATTTTCTGGCAATCTTAAGGTCTGGGGGGCTCGAACACTCGGTGGTGATAAGAACGGCGAATTTAAATACATCAATGTTCGCAGGCTCTTCAATTTTCTACGTGAGTCAATTGATGAAGGAACGCAATTCGTAGTCTTTGAACCTAATGCTAAGCCGCTTTGGCAAAAGATCATTCGAACATTAACGGCGTTTCTAACTAACGTTTGGCGAGACGGTGCATTGTTCGGTGATACTCAAGAGCAAGCGTTCTATGTAAAGTGCGACGAGACAACTAATCCACCAGAGGTGCGAGATCTTGGGCAAGTAGTTACGGAGATTGGTGTGGCAGTCGTGAAACCAGCGGAGTTTGTCATTTTTCGTATATCTCAATTTACTGGTCCTTCCTCCGGATAAGCAGGAGCTTGGGAAGACAGCAATATAAGGTTAAATCCACATAGAGCTTTATGAGTGATGGAGGTAACAATAATGGGCGATTCTAATGATTGCAAGAACGTTGAACAGGTGCTTGAAGAGGTAGCAAAAGAATTGCTCGACTTCCAAGCACGCAAATTAGACGAACTAAAAAAAGAATTGGAAACTTTTGTTGGGGTGAAACAAACAGCAATCGCTGACTATCGGAATAAGTATGGTGAATTCATCACTCGTTGGCGTGATGAAGGAGCACAAATTGAGCGGTTACATAAAGAATTGGTATGTAGCTATAAGGATTGGAAAGATCTGATTCAGTCTGCAATATGTCCACTATTAGAGGACATAGACACAATTAAAGCTGATATCGAATCAAAAAATGCTTGCAAAGGAGCAAAAGAGCTCGCGCGAGATAATGCACGCTGGCAGCTCGATTTAGCGACTACGCAAGTTGAAGCTTGGAAGACGGCAACAAAGAAAATTGATGAGTTATTTAAAGCAAATAAAGACTTAATTAGTCAGATCCAAAACTTAAGCCAAGGACAGGATGCTGCTTTTCGTATTTATCTGTTTTGGGGAAAACTTATTCCTAATCATAATCAATTAACCCCAACTAGCGAGACGCCGCTATATAGTGAAGAAATGTTCATAAATCTTTGCAAAAAAAGCTCTCATTATGGGCAACAAGACCCGTTAGGTGAAACTAACGACACTTCAACTCGCCAAGCTCCCTGGATTATTGATAAAGATAAGTACGAGGACATACTTGATAGCACTTTTTGTAAATATAAAAAACAAAAAGATGCTTATGCTAAAGCTGTATCAGAATTCGGAATAAGTCCGGATGATCTTGCTTCTTTGATTGCATTACTTAACAACAAGAATAAATCTCTTGATGATAATGCCAAACAAAAATTGAAAGATGTAGTTGGTAAAACTAATGAATGATAAGAATCATTTCTAATATTTTGATTGAAGTTGGATGCGCACGAGAGAATTGTATTAGCCGGAGAAATAAATATGGCAACAGGCAAACGCACCGATCCCTATCGCAACTTTAATTTCTTGGTCGAAATCGACGGTATTACTCAAGCTGGATTCACTGACTGCTCTGGCTTTGGGGCTAGCACTGATCCAATTGAATATCGCGAGGGCAACGACAATCCCAAGAGTGATCCAAAAACCATGCGCAAGCTGCATGGCATGACGAAATATCCCAACATCACTCTCAAGTGGGGGCTTACCGACTCGAAGGAGTTGTATGAATGGTATCGTGATATCAGCAAAGGCAAAGAAAATCGCAAAAACGGAAGTATCGTGGTGATGGACCTCGAAGGCAACGAAAAGATCAGGTGGAATTTCATCAATGGTTGGCCCACAAAGTGGGATGGTGCGGACTTTACTTCAAAAGGCAACGACGTAGCGATCGAGACACTGGAAATCGCTCATGAGGGGATAGAAAGGGCATAGGCCTTATCAATAAATAGCACTATAAATAGTGAGATCTAAGTATGGCTAGACGTAGCGATCCTTATCTGAATTTCAACTTCATCGTGGAAATTGAAGGTATTAGGCAGGCAGGATTCACGGATTGTTCTGGCTTCGGAGCGAGTACCGACCCGACCGACTATAACGAAGGCGGCCTGAACACAGTATCACGTAAATTTGCAGGGCGTACTAAACAAACCAATATCACACTCAAGTGGGGTATTAGCGATTCTCGAGAGCTTTATAACTGGTATCGCGACATAGTGAACGGAAAGATTCAGAAGCAGTCGGGCAGCATTGTACTGCTGGATACTGAAGGTCAAGAAAAAGCGCGTTGGAATTTCTTTAACGCATGGCCTACCAAATGGAATGGTCCAGATTTTTCGGCTAAAGGAAACGATGTCGCTATCGAAACGCTGGAACTTGCACATGAGGGAATTGAGAGGGCTTAACGATGATTCAGACAGAACATGAATTTACTTTACCCATCGGCTATCAGGATGCCGATGGTAACTTACATCGCCAAGGCACAATGCGACTGGCTACCGCCGCCGATGAAATCTTGCCGCTGAAAGATGGTCGTGTGCAGAGCAATCAAGCGTACTTGATCGTGATTTTGCTGTCTCGGGTAATCACTAAACTGGGGGGCATCGAACATATTAACCCGAAGGTTATTGAAGGCTTGTACGCTGCTGATCTCGCTTATCTCCAGGACTTCTATAATCGCATCAACCGAGATGGCAAAGCCAGCATTCAAACGGTTTGCCCGAAGTGCGCCCATGCGTTTGAGACGGAGCTGAACAGCGAGGGGGGGTTGTGGGCTACCCCTTAAAAGCGCTATACGAGGAGGTAGCCTTTGTGGCCTATCACTTTCATTGGTCGTCGGAGGACGTCCTGAATCAGGAACATGCTGAGCGGCGGCGCTGGGTGGAAGAGATATCGGCAATTAATCAGCGCATGAATGAAGGGGCGGCAAAATGAATGCGATGCTAAAGGAAATTTTACGATGGCACAACAGTGTGCCACATCGGCATTTGGCAGAACGATGGCTAGGCTGGGCGCGTTCATTAAACGGACGGTATGGGCATATTTCGCAACGTCACTTAGGAATGAGCATGACGCTGGTTCAGACGCCTGCTCTGCTTTATTCATGTTCACAGCGTTGGGAACAGGTTGCCTGGAATTTTTCTCCACAAATTAAGCTAGCGCTTCATCCTATTCTCCAGCAGACCGTATGGCATACCATTGATAGACCAGTGATGGTCCAGCGAATGCCTAATCCAAATCTTCCGAAATATTCAGGAAGACACACTACGAATCAGATCCCGGCGCTACGTCTACAAAATGCAAATAATCCAGGACAAAAGAAAAATACAGATAATGTAAAGCAGCTACTTAAGTCAGGAGAGCTGGATCCTAATTGGTCAGCTCCATTGCGGCGGGTGTTTTCACGTATCAATGTAAAACACTTGGATGATGCATTGATAGCGTTGCGGATCCATCGTAGGAACGTGATTGCAGATCAGAGTGAGAAAACTGTGCACTGGGTACTTAAGAAGCGGCAACGAGTCGAAACTCGAATGACGCAACAAGTTATGGTAATACGGCGGCAGCCGGAAACATCAACGGTTATTACACAAACGGAACCCGAGCTAATGGCGATAAATTCAGGATGGAAATCTAATCCTAGTGTAAATAGCATGTATCAGTCGTTCGCGCCCCAAGCTATCGATATTGAACGATTGACCGATCAGGTGGTGCGTCAGATAGATCAGAGAATCGTCGCGCATCGTGAACGAATGGGCAGAGTGTTTTAAAAACAAGTTGAAGGCACTATTATGGCTCTGGAAAAAGCAAAAATAGAAGTGCTTGATGTCAACGGAAAGCCTCAGGAGGGTAAGACGTTTAACGTCCTTTTTAACCCTGAAGAATACACCATCAATAAGGACATCAACTATGCCGTTCAGGGTGTGCCAGGGTTATCCGGACCGCTCTTACAGTTTGTTAACGGCAACCTTCGTACGCTTGAGATGGAGCTGTTTTTCGATACCTGGGATACTCCTAGTCCAACAAAGCTCGACGTTCGTAATGAAACAAACAAGATCGTCCACCTTATGGAGATTGATCCCGAGCTGCATGCCCCGCCTCATTTGAATGTTTCTTGGTCATCTCTCCAATTTTGCTGTGTACTGGCGAGGGTGAGCCAGAAATTCATTATGTTTGCTGACAACGGAACCCCTGTGAGAGCACGGTTGACGTGTACGTTCAATGAGGATATCGATCCAGAGCAAGAAGCGAATCAAATCAAACGTCAGACTGTTGATTTCAGTAAGGCTCATGTCGTTACTCAAGGTGACACCTTGAGCGGAATAGCTGCCAAGCACTATAACAACCCGCAATTATGGCGGCCCATTGCAATGGCAAATGCGATCGCGGATCCACGTTCTATATTTAATGGCCAAATGTTAAGCATACCGCCATTGCCTTATATAGATCCGCAGAGCAGGGAGGTTGTGAGTTGATGGCGCAATTTCCTCGTTATGCTCCGGAATATAGGATTGAAATCAACGGTGATGTCATTCCAACCGCTCTGCGAGCCTCCATAGTACGTGTCAATTATCAGGATGGCATCGAAGGAGCCGACCGTGTGGAAATTGCCATTGCTAATGAAGGTCTGCGCTGGCTCGATCATCCACTGCTTCAAGTGGACAATGGATTTTCGCTTTCTATCGGTTATGCACCGGATCCTTTGGAAGAGGTTTTTGTTGGCGAAATTACAGGGGTGACAGTCGCATTTCCAAACGGCGGCATGCCCATGGTTACGGTAGTAGCCCATGATTTTCTGCAACGCCTGACCAAGGGAACGAAAGATCGCGCATTTGCATTGAACCTGCCATGCATCGGCAAGTTTCCGTTGCCGGACCCAGCCATCGCGACGCTAATAGGAACAACAAACCTGTTAATTCCTGTTGCGGATGATCTCGTAGGAGCAGCCGTTTCTTTTCTCACTTTGTTGATTGCCTATGCGATTGATCCACTTGAAGCAAAAAACGGTATCCGGATTCAACAAGGACAGAGCGACTTCGATTTCCTATCCAATCTCGCCAAAGATAATGGCTGGGAGATGTTTATCGATCACACTCTGAAGCCGAGAGGATATCGGTTGAGGTTCAAATTTCTTATTTCAGACTTCTCGCCGAGCGAGACATTGAAATGGGGGGAGTCGCTAATGGATTTTACTCCGAAGATATCCACGGTTGGTCAGGTCGCAGGGATCTCGACGCGTATTTGGGTTGCCAGCATCAAGACGGAATTTGTCATCGTTTTATCGTGGGACTTCGATCGTGCAGCTTTTGATCTGATGGTATTTCCAGGAATAGACAGTATTGAGGATCTGCTGGGTAAAAAGGCGCAGGGCGTGCTGAAAATTCAGGCAAACAGTCCTGCAACTGCACCGAAAAAGCTTCTCAGCGAATTATTGCCTCGATTAAATGAAAGGTTAACTGCAAGTGGCAGTACCATCGGTAATCCCAGCATTAAAGCCTCTAGAGTCATTAATTTCGATGGGCTTGGTGATCAATTTGGCGGACTTTACCGGATAACATCCGCAACACATACCATTGATAGTGGCGGGTACCGCACCCAATTCGACGCAAGAAAAGAGGTGTGGTTCGGCTCTATTCCTGTACCGAAAGGGGCTTCCGGTTTAGCGCGTGTACAGGGTCAATCAATTCGTTAATATTGAACGGAGAAAGATTCATGCCTTCTACATTGTACGATTCGAGTCTCAAGGACGATAAAAAGAGCGAAAAACTAAAGGGAAGCATCTTAGAAGGGACCGTGTTAGTGCCATGCGATTTAATAAGACAGGGCAAGGCATTGGTTAGAATACCGGCATTAGGGCAGGAAGTTTGGGCACGATTGACCGGTCCCGGTGGAGGCAAGGATTCCGGTAATTTTTATACTCCAAAAAAAGATACCGAAGTACTTGTGGGGTTCAGCGACAATGATCCCAATAGTGCATATATCATTAATGGCTTATGGAACACTAACGATAATCCTCCAATTTCCAATAATCCTCTAGACGTAAGCACTAAGCGGATCATTAAGACAGGAGTCAAAGAGGGTATTGGTCATGAGATTGAGTTCGATGATGGTGTTAACCAATCTGTAACGATCACCACAAGTACCCGGCAAAAGATTGTGCTCGACAAGGAAAAGATAGAGCTAAGCACGCTCGGTAGCACTGTCAAAGTAACTTTAGATCTTACAAAGCAGACCGTTAGCATTCAGGCACCACAGATTGAGATTGGCGGATCGAAAACAGCGGTTCTCAAGCTTAGTGCAGCAAAGATTGAGATTGGCAGCCAATTAACAACTGATCAGACAATCATCAAGGGTAGAAAGGTAATGATCAATTAGGAGAAGCCGTATGCCAGCAGCCGCCAGAGTAGGAGATATGACTAGTCACGGCCCACCTCCGGGAACTCCCCTTACTCCGCTCCTGCCAGGAGTAATGGGCAGCTCCAATGTCTTAATCGGCGGAAAACCCGCATGGCGGGCACAAGTAGATGTGCACGTGTGTCCGTTAACGAGTCCACAGGCGCATGTGGGCGGTACCGTTTTAAAAGGAAGTACGAGTGTATTTATCAACGGTATGCCTGCAGCAAGACAAGAGGACATTATTACTGAGAGTGGAGGCGGACCGAATAGAATCACTATTGGTTGTTCAAATGTCTTGATTGGAGGGTAAAAGATGAGTGGGGTGAAACAAGATCCGAAATCTTTCTTGGGCATAGGCTGGGCTTTTCCGCCTCGGCTTGATGTTGATGGTACGGTTGCCCAAGCAATCCATGAGGAGGACATCCGTCAAGCGATTCTAATCATTATTCAAACCAATCTTGGGGAGCGGGTGATGCGCCCAGACTTTGGTGCCGACCTTAACTCTTTTCTCTTCGAGCCGGTGAATCCTACTACAATGGCTCAAGTTAAAATCCGTGTAGAACAGGCTATCATTAACTGGGAACCGCGTGTTAATGTTGAAGAGGTGAAGGTCACCACTGATCCTAATGAACGAAATAAGTTACTGATAGATATGGCCTACCGTGTAAGGGTAACTAACTCATTACACAATCTCGTTTATCCCTTTTACCTGCAGGAAGGAGCATCCTCATGATTACTTCCTCCGGGAAACGACTTGATCCACGGGAAGTAGCGCAAATAGTGACTGAGATGCTCTCACGCAGACTTGGTTATCTTCCAGACTGGCTTCCTAGTGATAAAAGTGCCGATGCCGCTATCATGCAGATCTTTGCACGTTACCTGCAGACCATTATCGATCGATTAAATCAAGCTCCCGACAAGAATAAACTGGCCTTTCTGGATTTACTCGGAATCCAATTAATACCGGCTCAATCAGCACGAACACCTATCGTGTTCCGCTTGGCGGATAATGTCCCAGATGCACGTTTACCGGCAAATTCGCAGGTGGCTGCACCACCGCCGCCTGAAAGCAATAAGCGGATTATTTTCGAGACTGAGCGGGCTATCGGATTGGCTGTGGCCAAACTTAAGGAGGTGGTGAGCCTCTGGCCAGGGCGGGATCAATACATTGACCACAGCACTGAATTCCTTACGGGTCAATCCTTCCAACCGTTTAAAAAGCGCCTGTTAAAGGATACACCACACTATCTCTATCTGGCGCATGATATACAACTGGCGTTCGCCGGAAAGAGCAGCGTCAATGTAATCTTCGAACTGACCACGGCCAGCAACGAGCACTTGGATATCCTTTGGGAATATTGGGATGGAGCAGTGTGGCGAGAGTTCCTAGAAATGCGGCCTTCCTGTGATGAGGAAGAAGCCATGAAGCAGGACAGCACCGGTGGTCTCCAGCGTAGTGGCAGTTATCAGCTAAAAACCGATTGCGCTGAAACCAGCAAAACGACAGTAAATGGCATTGAAGCTTTCTGGATTCGAGGGCGGCTCGATGAACCTTTGGCATTAGATCCGGCACAGATATTGCCGGAGGTAGAGAGTATCAAACTCGGCACTGAGATCGCTCGGCCACTGAAGTTTTCATGGACTGCTATTAGCAGGAAAAAGGAGAGACCCTAAATGTCAGCCAGTATGCAGCATTCAGAAGTCCTCGTCCATGATGAAACTGGTGTCCCTCTGCGAGGAGTTACAGTAGTTTTTAAGCGATTTAGCGATGTCGGCGCACAAGATTGGAACCAAGAGAAAATAACGAATGCGAACGGCATAGTCAGTTTTACAGCAGAGGCCAATGTCGCAATTACCACTGGCTTTCTAGGCATATCTCAATCAGAACCTTTAACTTTACAACGTGAAGATCAAGTGCAAGTCGAGATCACTTTAGATACGGAAGGGCTGAGCCTGGATCAGGCATTTGCTGACGAGAGTGCCATTGATGTCACTAAACCCTTCTTCCCGCTCGGGTTACAGCCCCAGCCGGGGTCAGTATTCTACTTCACTCATAAAGAAGCCTTCAGCAAACCAGGAGCGAGGTTGCAAATTTATGTCCAAACCGCTCAGTCTCCTTCTGACCAATTGGACTTAACAATAGCACCAATAGCGAGCGCCCGTTCAGTAGCACTGAAACAATCACTGCCTCACGTCCTGAGTTGGGACTACTGGAACGGACGTAACTGGGTCACAAGAAAACTCTCGAATACCAAGGATATTACGTCTGATTCACCCACTGACTTTACTGGCAGTGGAATTATTACCGACCTTACCGTTCCGTTTGATATGGAGCCTATCAAGATCAATGATCAAGAAGGCTTGTGGATGCGAGTGCGCCTCGTGAGCGGCAGTTATGGATTTGTTGATCAGATTGCTACAGGAAATTCTCAAACAGCATTCTCTTTCATCGTCCCTCAGCCCCCTGTGCTATCCAAATTTCTGCTTGGATATATCTGGCAAAATGGCCCATTCCATCCCGAACACATCCTCGCATATAACGACTTCCAATACGAAGATCGAACCGAGGATGCCAAATGGCCAGGGCAGACCTTTCAACCTTTCAAACCAGTGGGCGATGCTACACCCGCGCTTTATCTCGGGTTTGACAAAAAACTGCCGGTGGATCGTCTTGGCATTCTTTTCGACATCATGGAGCAGAGGGGAGACACAAAAGGACCGGCATTGCTGTGGCAATACTGGGACGGTAATTCATGGCAAGACATTGATGTCGAGGATGAGACGCAAAATTTCCGACTCCCTGGTATTGTTTCTCTCATAGGTCCGAGCGACAGCGAGTTGTTGGCGCGCTTTGATGAACCTCTCCACTGGCTGCGAGGACGGCTTAAAGAAGATGGCCCGCCGGGGGAACCGGTTTTCAACAATATATACTTGAATGCCGTATGGGCAGTCCAGCACCAGACGATTGCCGACGAACCCATTGGCACCAGTACCGGTCAATCCAATCAGGTTTTCGATTTTCGCCAAATTCCTGTTCTGTCAGGTGCCCAAATCGAGGTGCGTGAAGCAGGAGGGCTGCGGGCCAACGTGGAGTGGCGACTTATTGGGTTGGAAGTGTTTGGCGGCGATGCCAGCGCTATCGCGAGTATTGAAAAGCTTCTAGGGACAGAAGATATACAGACAGACGTCCAATGGGGCGACCTTCGTCTGAAGCGGGATCGGAACAAACGGGTAACCGAAGTCTGGGTACGCTGGCATGAACAGCGGCATTTTTTCTTTTCCTCACCCGGCGACCGGCATTTTGTTGTAGATCAAGCGCAAGGATGGCTGATGTTCGGCGATGGAACGCGCGGCAAAGTGCCACCGCCGGGCGCCGCGATTCTGGCTCGTCAATACCGCACCGGCGGTGGTCGAGCGGGCAATGTAGCCGCGCGCGTTCTTTCACAGTTGATAGGGCCAATAGGCGGGGTGGAGGAAGTATTCAATCCGCTTGTGGCCGAAGGCGGCGCTGATGGCGAGTCGTTGAAAAACTATGCCAGCCGAGCACCTATGACCTTACGCCATCGGGGCCGAGCCATTGCACCGGCTGACTACGAGGCGTTGGCCTTTGAAGCATCGTCTGCCGTCGCAATCGCTCGTGCGATCCCGACCCGTAACCCAAGCGGTCGGCCTATATCCGGCTGGATGACTCTACTTATCATTCCCCAAAGCCAAGACTCACGCCCTTGGCCGTCCTTTGGGCTGCGCGAGCAGGTGCGCAAGTTTATCGAAGCGCGCGCACCGGCAGATGTGGCCGCCGCTCATCAGATATATATCACTGGACCAGATTATTTTTCCATCGATATCGCTGCTACCCTTGCGCCTGTTGACCCCGCCGAAGCTGGCGCAGTTGAAGGACGGGCTCGCCAAGCCTTGGGAGAGTTTCTGCATCCTTTGCATGGCGGGCTTGATGGGCACGGTTGGGAATTGGGCAGGGATGTGTTCCTCTCCGATGTGGCCTCCGTGTTAGAGCGTGTGCCAGGGGTTGATTACGTGGAAGATCTGGCGCTTTTGGTGGATGGCATCCTGCAGGGCGTGCAGGTTGCCATAGCTGATGATCGTATGGCGGTAGCGGGAGATATCCGGCTTAAGCTAAAGGCTGCGGAGAGGTAAAACCCATGCCCATTCCATTACCCAATCTTGATGATCGCCGCTGGGCTGACCTGGTCGAAGAAGGCCAAGCGTTGATCCCACTCTATGCACCAGATAAATGGACCAACCATAATATTCATGATCCCGGCATTACCCTAATGGAACTCTTCGCGTCGGTGGCAGAGATGGATATCTACCAGCTCAACCGGATACCCGATCGACATAGGCAGAAATTTCTCGCACTGATCGGCCTTCTCCCTGAGCCTCCTCATGCTGCGCGTACCGTACTCAGTTTTACATTGCAAGATGGAGTTTATCGAGTTTCATTACCGTCTACGGTGGAATTTGAAGGTAATGATCCGTATGGCCAAGTGACACGCTTTCGGACTCTGGAAGAAATAACTGTTGTTGCATCCAAGTTGTCGGCCGTTCACGTCAAAGAACGAAAAGGATTTCAAGATCTCACTGCGAACTTGAGCCGGAATGAGCCAATCAGCCTTTTTGGCGAGAACCCTCAGCCCGACACGATACTTTATTTGGGATTCACACAACAGTTACCCGTCGATGTGCCGGTCAGTCTATTTTTCACGTTTACTGACCTTCAAGACAGTGAACAAGAACGAGGGCGCTTGATTGAGGAGAGTAGGGCACGTAAGGAAGCTTGCTGCCCTGCGGTATCACTCATCAATTGTGAAAAAGGAAAACCACTTTCTGTAAAAGAAGAAGTGGAGCAAACTCTGCATCATCATTCCGTCCTGACTCGTTGGGAATTTTATATAGGTGCAAACCAATGGCAACCCCTCGATTTCGATAAGGGAGAGATCGAAGATGATACCCGAAGTTTTACTTTAAATGGTTACGTGCGTATCAAACTGCCGCGAAGCATAATGAAACAATCCAGTGGTGCAAGAGTAGAGCAGCTGAATGAACAGCTTTATTATCTCCGATGCCGCTTTATCGCTGGTGCCTACGACGCGGCGCCCAAAGCTCAGAACGTCGTGATGAACGGCGTTTTGGCGGAGCAGGCTGCGCCTGTGGGAAGGCTGACATGGACAATTACTGAGGATGCTGTGGTAGAAGGGAAAGAACCATCACGTGGAGAGTTGACGAGTTTCCGGCTAGTTTTTAATTCCCAAGAAGAGATCATAAGGCTGAAATTCGGTGACGAGGAATCTCCAAGTTTTATGCTATTGGAGTACCAGAAGCCATGTTATACAGCGCCTGGTAGTCTCAGCATAGAAGCAGAACTTCTGGGATACGGTACCGGAGCACCACATCAACAATTGATCCTGTCTGAAAAACCTGTTCAGGAATTTAAATGTCAGTTATTCACTATTGAGCAAGGACAGTGGCGCGTGTGGCATCTATGTTCTGACTTCGATGCATCGGATCGTACCAACTTCCATTTTGTGCTCGATCCGACGGAGGGAATTATTATCTTTGGTGATGGTGAAAAAGGCAGGGTTGTGCCACTGGATGTACCTATCGTGGCTAGTTTCTTTACGACACGAGCAGAAGCAGGCAATCTGGCTGCCGGCATGATCAATATGTTAGCCGATACCGATAGTCCTCATAATCATGCGCTGCTTCCAGATTTCTCTAATGTTAAAGACCAATTGGCCAGAATCTTCAATCCGATTAAAGCAACAGGCGGGGCCGCTGCCGAAACTTTCCCGCATGCAGAAGGCCGCGCAGTTGAGCTACTTGAACAACCCAACCGTGCTGTGACCTTGAGGGATTATGAATTCTTTGCTATGGGAACGCCTGGCGCTCGGCTGGCGCGTGTATCCGCCATAGCTAATGTGCATCCGGCCTTTCCCTGTTATAAAGCACCGGGAGTGATTACTCTCGTTATCCTGCCTTATTTGCCGATCAATAGACCCATGCCGAGCCAAGGACTATTACGTGCAGTAACTAATTATATTGCCCGGCATCGGGTGATCGGAACTCGAGTAGTCGCGGTAGGGCCGAGCTATCTGGAACTGGCAGTCATGGCTAAGGTTCGGGCACGCATCGGCACGGATAAAGTCGAACTCGCACGGCGAATTACGCTGGCTCTGAACCGCTTCTTTCATCCCCTTAAGGGGGGATTCGACGGAAAAGGCTGGCCATTTGGCCGAGATATCTATCGATCAGAAGTATTGCAGGCGCTCGACGAAATTGAGAATGTGGATTACGTGCTTTCGTTGGAGCTTATCGCCAATGGGGGAGAGCCCTCGTGCGGCAATGTTTGCTTGGGCTCGACGGGACTAGTGGCGGCGGGTCAGCATCAGATTCAGGTGATATGAGGAAACAAATATGTCCAAACTTGATGCAAGAGAACTGCAACGGTTGCGTTACTGGCAGGGACAAATGCTTCGCAGCCGGGACTTTCGCGATCAGCTGGCCATCGATGCACAGCTTCGTTGGTGGCATAACCGGGCACTGCACAACAGCTTTGGCGTAAGTTTGGGCTTGAATACGTCACTGATGCCTGAAAACGGTCTGCATAAGGCTGTGCGTGTATGCCCCGGTCTGGCCTATGACTGCTTCGGCCGAGAACTTATCCTTCAGGAGATGCGAGAGATACCATTACCGCCTGCTCCTCAGGATGATAAAAATACAATGTTGACATTACTGATCCGGTACAAAGAAACATCCCAGTATCCGAAGCGGCATAGTGTTGAGGCCGGATGTTTGCCGGGTGCCTGTGCTCGCTTTGAAGAAGAGCCGGAGTTTATATGGAAGCCCTCGACTCATATCCAAGCGGACGACGGCATCCCTTTGGCACGTGTGGTTTACAAGGAATCCACAGCAAACCTGGATTATGAGTGTATGTTACCAAGATCTAGGCCTTTCGCCAGACCGCATATTGCAAGTGGTGCTACATTGAAGGGAGCTACGGTATGGGAAGATTGGAGTTCCTCTTTTGGTAAGTTACTAGGCCTTCAGGTCAAAATTGATACCTCGGCTGCTGGTTTTACTGATGTTCCTTGTTATTTCGCATGGCTTCAAGGGAGTTCAATTGACCAGGTTCAGGCAGCTCTGTTCCTTGTCTTGTTCTATGATCATATAGATGATGCTTCCATCAGTGGTTTCACTTTTCGCCTTTTTAATCCTTTCCCAGAATTTTTGGCTGACCTGAAGCAACAATTTTTCGTCAGCTGGGTAGGTATTCAACCGAATACAGATTTTGTAAATGATTTCGACCGATATGAGGTGAATCATGGCAATTCTTGACGAGTCCCGTTTCATCGAACGTCTGCAATTCTTCAACGGACAGCGGCTATTTGCTTCGGACCTGCAAGATATTGACGAGTTCAACCGCGAGATGCGCTGGCTTCATAACCAGAGCATGCATCAGCCTGGAATTGGCAATGGCTTTGCAGTATCGGGAAAGAAAGGCGATCGCCAGGTGACCATAGGGCCGGGCTATGCAATTGATGTGCTTGGGCGAGAAATCGTACTGGTTCAGGACCAGGTTGAAACTATACCTCCAGTCGCAGGTAATGCCAAAGGAAAACCCGTTTTCTACGACCTTACCGTTTCCTATCCAGACAATTCAGATCTGGAAGAGGTCGAAACAAGGGACGGAATCTGTTTGCCGCGTGGCGCGGTACGCTTGCGCGAGGAGCCCATATTTTGCTGGGTAGAAGTGGATAGCAACGAAAACAATGCTAAAAATCCCCAGTTACAAAAGGACATCAAAGATGGTTTAAAGATCATTTTGGCTCGGATTGAGGTCCTAAATTGTCAGTTGAACCAGCCTGTATCTATTGTCGTGCGACGCAATGCCAGACCTGTGATGCAACCCTATGTTGCTAGCGGAAAGGGAAAACCAGAATGGAATTTTGTTCAATGGAATTTTGATCTTAGTCCTCATATTAATTCTCTTCGCGAGGTACTGCTAACACTTCCAAGTATAGTATTCGCTGATGTTTCATCACAATCAACGGTCTTATTGAAGGCTAAAGCATCCGTCGTTACAAGTGAGGCCGGCTTCCTGACAGTGCCCAGTTATTCGACAAACATTATTGGAACGAGGGAAATGGATATCTCCGATTTTACTGAAGGAGAAGTGTCGTCTAGCAGCCCGAGTGTTCTTGTGCTCGATCGATTTTTTGTCGAAAAAGCCAAACTAGACAGCTTCGATATCGTTGGTTTCATAATCGCGGTTGCTTCAAGATCGCTGGCTGGAACCGTACAACTGGAGGATCTTGTGAAGGAGTTGATACAATCGTGGGAACTCTCGTGGATGGGTGTGGAGGAATAATCACCATGGCACAGAACGGCGCAGCAAATTTTCTCTACTTGAACCGCGATAATCGCTGGCCAGACTTTCAACGCGACGGAAATTTTCAATGGGTAGGGTTAGAGCTTCGTCCAGATGGTGCAATACAGCTCTGTACATTGCCTCGGTTAGAAGGAGAACTGCCAAAAGAGATGGCAAGCTTTGCAATGCCAAGTGGGCCGGCTGGCATCGTAGTTGACTTGGACGGGACTATCTATCTCAGTGATTCAATAGGGCATCGGCTTATCAAAATTGATGGTTGTGATCAAAAGATGGTACCCATGCCCTGCATTGGGGGTAAATATGGAAAGCCTACTCAGCTCAACACGCCACGCGGATTATTTATACCTTTTCATCGTCGCTCTCTGTTCGTTGTCGACAGCGCTAATCATCGCGTTCAAGTCTTTGATCTGGCATCACTGCAATTAGTGGATATCTGGGGACTGATTGATTCAACCGGTGAATCACAAGCCAGCGCGGATCCAGGTTGTTTTGATATGCCATTGGCTCTTGCCGGCGATAGCGAGGGTAATATCTATGTAGTTGATTATGGTAACCAGCGAGTGCAGAAATTCAACGCATTTGGTGAAGTGATTCCCGCTTTCTGGGATGCGATGCGCGCCACGAATATCTTGGATCAGCCTAGTGACATTGCCGTGTACTTGCAGGATGGGGAGACTCTCCTTTATATTATCGATGAAAGCAAGCGTGCCGTATTCATCTTCGATGCGGAAGGTCATCCCGTACTTTGGGACGGTTTTGGCACCGGAAAATTGCAAAAGCCAATGGGCATTGCTGTCGCCGAAGATGCGGTGTATGTAGGAGACAATGCACACCGGCGCGTACTCAAGTTCAAAAATGGTGGAGATTATTCATGGATGGGCGAAGCGGTAGGCTATCAAGGTCCAATCGCTGCACTGGCACTCGACAATAAAGGCCATCTGCTTGTTCATTCAGGCTCTGATCTTCCGCCTGTGCTTCTGTCTCTTACCAAGGGGTATCAAACCGAAGGTTTTTTATGGAGCCGGGCTATCAAATCAGTCAATGGTAAAGTCATCTGGCATCGCTTTAGAGCCGAGGTTAATGGACTTAGGTCAAACTCACATATTCAGTTCTTTCTGTATACCTCGGATGATGAAAGCGATCATCCCTCCAAGCCAAGCAATAATAGTCCCTTTGCTGATCCAAGATGGCGCGAGATATCTTTGGATGTAACAGACCTATTCATTGGTAGTGATCCTGCTTGTTGCTTGTGGATCGGAGCCCGATTTTTGGGAGATGGTACATCAACTCCTATAGTTACCCAGATGCGAGTGGAGTTCGACCATGAGACATATTTGAATCATCTGCCAGCCATCTACAGTGCTAATGCGCAGAGCCATGATTTTCTGATTCGCTTTCTTTCCCTCTTCGAGAGCTTTTTCGGTGAAGTCGAGTCAAAGATAAACAACTTGCCAGTCCTGTTCGATCCTGACGCAGTACCGGATGAATTTCTCTCCTGGCTTGCCGGTTGGCTCTCGTTGCAAATCGACGAGGAGTGGGACGAAGAAACTAAGAGACAGGCTGTGGCCGGGGCGTTTGAAACCTATGCCAAACGCGGTACCGTTGAAGGGTTACAGGAGTCGCTACGCCTTTTCGCAGGCGTGCATGCGATCATCAAGGAACCCATACAGAATGCGGCTTGGTGGTCGTTACCAGCGCCAAAGGAAAATACAGACAAAATTCAAGGCTCAACCCGCGAATCGTGGCAAGCGACTGATAATTCAGTCCTTGGCTTTACCACAATGCTGGCATCCGCCCAGGCGCAGGGTGCCGTTATAGGCACCAGTGCCATTCTGGATCAGTCGCATCTGATTACGCAAGATGATTTCGGTGCGCCGCTCTTCGAAGACGTGGCTCATCAATTCAATGTCCAGGTGTATCGCGGCGAGTTGAAGTGCGCCGAGACGCTGCCGAAGGTGCATGCTGTGATCGAACGCGAGAAGCCCGCGCATACTACTTATCGCTTATGTATCATCGAACCGCGGATGCGCATAGGTTTTCAAGCGCGAGTGGGAATTGATGCAATAGTTTCTGGTCCACAGTCAGTGATATCGCTGGACAGCGAGATGTCCCTTGGAGAAAGCTCCGCACTTGGCGGTCAGCCGGGCGGGCGACTGGGAGCGCAAAGTCAAATTGGTGTTACGACACGTGTTGGCTAATAGATGGCACAGATGAAGATTCAATGAAGCAGGTACAGTAATTGAGATACAGGCCCGAATGAGGAGAACAACCCATGTCACACCATAGTCAACAATTTCATCACCACACTGATATGAAAATGCCCACTGACATGAGAGGGCCAGCACGCAACCGATATTTTTACGGCAAGATGCTCGATGTTTTTCATATGGAATTGGAGACCAATTACTTCAATTACAAGCGTTGTCTGCTGAACCGGCTGATCTCCGGTTATGGAGTAGTGTGCGGGCTGGATGTGATACTTTGTGCTGATGGAAAGAGCTTTGTGGTTTCACCAGGAGTAGCTATCGACAAATGGGGACGTGAGATTATTGTGCCTGTCCCATCGCAGCCGCAGGCGTTTTCGTTTCCTAATAGTGAGCAGGTGAGCACCCAGGAGCAAGAGTCGTATGAAGACGACGACTTTGTTCATGTGTTATTGTGTTATCACGAATGCTTGAGCGATCCAGTCCCTACATTGGCGGGTGATTGTGAAACCACAGAACTTTGTACTCCCGGTACTATACGTGAGCGCTATAAGATAGCAATCGAACCAGGTAAGGCTCCCGAGATTGACACCCAATGTCCTATATCCTGTTTCATTTCAGGTAACAAAATTAATTATAAAGCGTTGGCAGAATACATCACCAGAACTCGAGGCTGTACGCCAAACTGCGATCCCTGCATCACCTTGGCCAACATCCGGAAGCCAGAGTCAGGCGCGGATTGCGAGCCCAATGATGTAGACATAGGTGTTCGGCAAATTGTTTATACCAATGATTTGCTCTTTGAACTACTGCTGTGTCTGACAAGTGGGGAGCAGGAACGTCCTAAGGGCGGTAAACGATAACCGAGACGGAGACGATCATGAAAACTAAAAACACATGTCCTGATATGTCCTGCAACGATGCTTTTGAATATCCTAGATTTTTTTCGCGGCAGATCATCACTCATGATGATCTAAATCTGGTTATGACCTACTTACGCACTAAGATGCGTCAACATAACCTCTCGTTACATGGATGGGGTGTAGTTTGTGGCGCAAAAGTTTGCCTCGTGATGAAGGATGGAAAGGCTGAACCTTGGAAGGTCAGAGTTGAACCCGGTGAGATCCTTGGCCCCTATGGTGATGAAATTCTGATCGACTGCGCGCGGACTGTGGATCTGCGTACTAGTGGGGTCACCGGCGTGACAGGGGAACCTTGCGTCGATGTCCCAGACCCGTGGTGCAGTGAGGTCTTCGTTCCATGCGAACGGACGGGCCCATTCTATATTGCCGTACGATACAGTGAGGTTATGGCACGACCAGTCCGGGTGCAGCCATTAGGTTGCGGTTGCGATGATACGGCTTGTGAATATTCACGATGGCGGGATGGCTATGAGATCGGGATCTTACGAGAATGTCCTCAATCCGAAGAGAAACCTCCAAAGATTCCCGACTGCGGTACGCATGCTGGTAGTCTTCCTGAATGCCCTCCATGTCCAGAGAATCCATGGGTCGTTCTTGCGATGGTTGATATGGATAGTAACGGAGTCATCATGTTAATCGATAATTGTTCTTGCCGTCGTCTGGTCATCTCGTTTAGTGAGTATTGGTGGCGTTGTCAAAGCGACAGCATCAGAATTGGTGATGTTAAGATTAACGGTACTTCGCTCGATAAAAAAAGTCTAACACCAGGTCAAAATAATCTTTTAGTTACTGTTAACGGCGGAAAATTTAAGGAGGGAGTCAAGGTATATCTGGGTAGTGGAGTATCTATTTGTAATGTTCAGGTCAAGGATGATGGGGGTAATCTCGAATTTAAAATAAATATCGACGATGATGCTGCTCTAGGTCCTCGTACGCTCGTGGTTCAGAATCCGGATTGCTCGGTAGGTGTTTTGCAAGACGCGATCACTATTATTAAACAGACTCAGCAATGAACCACCAAGATACTTACCCGAACAGGAACTTAAAGAGAATTTAAAAAGGTTTCGTGAAAATACATTAGTTTGCGTTCCAAGTTAAGCGATTTGTAGTCCAATGACTAGGAGCAGGAGCGAAAAATGGCAGGGAATAACCTATCCCTGTGTCCGAAAAAACTTGACCACTACATTATGATTTTTTGGTTAGAGATCATACAAGACCGGCAGCTGATCACTAAAAAACAAGTATTTTTTGTCAGGTAAAACTTATGAATAGCGATACTAAAGAAAGCCTAGAAACCCTTAACAAAAATACAGAACTCGAAAGAGCACAATTTTTATGGGATGAATACAAATATCGCCATGAACATTGTTGGAAACTTATATTCCAGATAACAACTGCAGTAGTTATCTTATTGGTTATTCCATACATTAAAACAGATATTGCGCGTACTTTAGGGAATTGGGTAGTATCTCTTCCGGCACTAGGAATTGCACTATCCCTGTTTGCGATTCTGCGCTTACGTAGAGAATTAGATGTTTTTGACAAGATAAAAGTGAAGTATAGAGAGCTACAATCAGGTTTGTATGGTACTCCTCATGAAAGTGAGGCCAGCACATTCAGTCACCACGTAATATTATATATTAGCAGCCTAGTGCTTCTCGGTATTGCCGATATTTTTGTCATATCTTATATTTGGATTCCAAGTTTAAGTTAGATACGACTTGGTATTTTCATGCTAGACAATATACCATCAACTCGGACTGCAAAAAGCGCTGCTTCTTAGTCTCATTTGCCACTTATTTTATTGGTTATAATAGGTGCCGTGGTTTGCTTTATTCGTCTTCGACTCACACATGACTCACCAATGAACCTCTATATTTAATAGCTTATCCATTCACGACATTCCGTCTGACCAACGTGAACGCAAGATTTTTGCCAATTCTTTCTAGATTGTCTTTCCATCGCACTAATAAGGGCTTTTCCAGTTACGCTGACAAGTAAATGAGTTGTGAAATCACCCGACTTATAATGCAGTCGCATTTCAAGCTAAAGAAAAGTCGCTTAGTGGAGTATCCTGAAATCGGTACAAGCTCAGGTTATTGTATGTAGTAAATTTGTCACTACGTTATAATTGTTATAGCGTCGAGTGTAGTAAACTTGTAGTAGATTATAACGTGGCGAGTCATGCAAGTTATTGAATTTTAATCACTCATATTATGAGTGCTGTTCTCTTAATCCATGGGTCCAGGGTTCGAGTCCCTGACGCCCCACCATATAAATCAAAGGCCTAGATGAAAATCTAGGCCTTTTTTTATGCCTGAAATAAAATTTGTCCCAATTTTGTCCCATTTGCTCAAAAACAACCGCAACAATTGCCGATTCATCAGGCACAAAAAAGCCCCTATTGAAAGGGGCTGAATAAGGACTTTGTATTGAGGGTGAGAGCGTAAACCCTCGTTCATGATATTACCGCTCATTTCTTATCGACTAATTAACAAAAATTAAAAGACACAAAAAAGGTCGCATATAGCCAGCCTTGATTGATGATTGTTCTTTGATGTAATGCTTCGGTTACTTTAAGTGGAGTTTCTCTAAATATTCCGCTGATTCCCCGATTGTATCGGCTAGCAGATTGACAGCGTCTAGCATAGTCACTTTGTTAAAGTTGCTCTTGATGGCTTCCGGTATAAGACTTTCGCATTCCTCATCCACTTGAAACCGTCTAAGCATGTCTGATATTGCCAATATTGCTCCACTTGCCTGTTTAATCTTCTCAATATGCTCCTGAGTTACGTCATAGGGCCTAAAAGCGGGTTCTTTTCGGCGGTCATGCTTTCCCTTATCTTTAGCACGCGACTCAATAAATCTATACAGTTTTTTATCTGGTTCTGTCTCTAATTTCATATTGTTTGTATTGTGCAAGAAACACAGGATAAGCATAGTTGACAAAAATAAAACTGCCAGTAAATGGTGGGCTTGGCTGAGCTTTGATGCTCACTATTGGTTATACTGACTCAAGCGCTCGCAATGGAAGAACAAAAGGCAAAAAAAGCCCCTAAATTAAAGGGGCTGAATAGAGACTCCACTGTAAGTGAGGGTGGGGTGTAATCCCTCAGTCATGATGTTACCGCTCATTTCTTATTGGTTAATTAATGAGATACAAAAAAGCTGGTGTTCCCCGGCTTTGATTAAGTATTTTCTGATTACGGCTATTCGCAAACAGCCTCTAATTTTTCCCAAGTCGTCATATGTTGGTGTTTGATCGCTGATACTGAGCCGGTCAGCGTTGAGGTGGTCTAATTCGGGTGGACATCAAACTCGGCCGACAATTCGGCTAAGGTCTTATCGCCTCAACGCTGCCAGAGCTACTTTGGCTTTGAATTGCGGTGAGTGATTGCTTCTTTTCTTGTTCACGTTTTTTCCTCATGCATTGAGATCACCATAGAGCCGTTTTATCACTTAAGCCACTGTCCAATTTTCTGGGACCATTTCTGTTCATGTAAATAAATCACATATTGCCTGTGTAATTTTTCACAGATTTCAACGATCCATTTCTTCAAACTATCTTGCAAGTACTTCGATGTTCAACAGGGCGGAACTTGGCATTTCAATTTTAATGCGAGGCGTGAGTTAAGGTTCAGCTGGTTCTATTCAGAAGTATTTGGTACAGAGGGTGTATTTAATACGGATGATGCAACGGTCTCGTCTGGGGTTGAAGATTAGCCGATCTCATCAACCTAAGGAGAAAAGTGAAGGAGCATTAGAAGTTGCGATTGAGATGGCGTTTACGGATTATCTGGGTATCAGCGTGTCATGCCGTTATCCGATGGCACGGCATTACTCAAGCTGATGCTCTAGCTTGCTGCCAGTTAGTTAATGCTCGATAATTTTTCTGCATCATTAGCATTAGCAGACGCCGCTCAGCTACGTTAAAAAAGGAAGCCCCAAGCAGCGCCGGAGTGAATATAACAAGTAGAACAAATCATCTCATAATTGGAGAAAATCTTGTGGAGCAGCAATATAAATTAATACCTTACATTTTATTCGGGCTTTTATCCTCTCATTTTGGCAGTGAGGTCGCAGCCGCTCCTAAAATCTGCCCGCCCGGACTTGAAGCGGATTCCCCGACCGTTCCTTTCTCAATAGAACAGGCAGACATCAATAGTGGCGCTCTCAGCTTCCAGCAAATCAGCAACCACGGTAAATCGCTGTTTGACGCCAGATTCAACCGTTGCGACGGTTCAGGCCGGCCTGAAACGACTGGCGGCGGCGACAAACGCGACATTCCCAGCTTCTCGGAAGAGGGCGAACCCATCACCGCGGCACAGGTTGAAAAACTGCGCACTTCGGCCCCGGATTCCGATGCCTGTTCCGGCTGCCATGCTCAGCCCGAAAGCGGCGGCGCGGGCGATTTTGTCGCCAACGTATTTGTTTTGGCCCAGACGCTGGACCCTGTCACGCTCTCTGTAAGCCCGACAAGAAGCAACAGCCGCAACACCCTGGGCATGCACGGCTCAGGGCCGATCGAAATGCTGGCGCGCGAAATGACAGCGGATCTTCAGGCGCAAAGAGCCGGCCTGGGTGATGGCGTTCATACGCTGACCACGAAAGGCGTCAAGTTCAAGATCAAAATTGCTAACGGGCAAGTGGTTGAATCGGAAGGCATAGATCACGATCTGATAGTCAAACCTTTTCATCAAGCCGGCAAAGTCGTTTCATTGCGCGAATTCTCTAACAATGCCATGAACCACCATCACGGCATGCAAGCCGAGGAGCGTTTTGACCTGAATCCGTCTAAAGGGATGGATTTTGATGGAGACGGCGTCGACCGCGAGCTGACCATCGGCGACGAAACCGCCATTAGCATCTGGCAGGCTCAATTATCCACGCCGGTGCAGGTCATGCCGGAAAAACACGAAGAGCGCGAGGTTGTTAAACACGGTGAAAAGGTATTCAACGATGTCGGCTGCACCTCCTGTCATGTGCCTTCAATGGTGCTGAACACCCGCCATTTCGTCGAACCCAACCCGTACAACCCTGCAGGCAACTGCAAATCCGCTGAGGACGGCTGTCCGAATTTTTCCTTCGACATGACCAAGACCGGCGACAAGCCCAGACTTGAAAAAGGCCCCAAAAATACGGCCATTGTCCGCGCTTATACCGATCTTAAACGCCACAACCTGTGCGATGACGCCAATAGCGCCAATCCTATCCGCTGGTTCTGCAACGAGCAGCTCGCGCAGGGCCGGCCGGACCAGAATGGCAAGCCCGGTTCCGAATTCTTCTTGACCCGCAAATTATGGGATGTCGGCAATACTGCGCCTTATGGCCACCGCGGCGACATCAGCACCATTACCGAAGCCATTCTGTACCACGGCGGAGAAGCCCGCGCCTCTCGCGATGCCTTTGCCGCGAAACGGGTAGAGGATCAAAAAGCGCTTGTGGCATTTTTGAAGACACTGCAGGTCGTGCCGCAAAAAAAGTAAATTCAATATAGCGGCTGAATTAGCCAGCCCCGTTGCCGGACCGGTATCTTCCGGTCCGGCAACGGGCATTGAAACGCTAACCGAATAATGACACGTCGACTCTTATGAAATGGATCAAGAGCAAAGCCCTGTTATCACTATCACTGCTGTTAACCCTGGGCAGCTGCAGCTACAACGACGCCAGAATTGACTATGACAAACAGACAAAAGTCTGTTCGACCGCTGAAAGCAACGGGCTGATAGATATGGCGGCTCAAGCCTGCCATCAGGCGCTGAAGATTGCGGACGATCAGGTGTTTGCGCCCTCCGAAGTCTCGGAGCTGTTGTATCGGCTAGGCTGTCTGGAGCGCCAGCGAGGACAGTTTAAAGACGCGGAAAAGCTTATCCGGCGTTCATTGGCGCTCGAGGATCTTCTTAAAAATCAAGGGAAAATCGCCTCCCGGCTGATTGAACTGGCATTGAACCAAGCCGGGCAGGATCTCTGGCTGGATGGCGCCGATACATTGAAACATGTTGTCCCTTTGCTCGAGGGCTTGTCAGACAATGACCGGAAAGCGGCGGCCGGTGCATTCAGGTTATTCAGCGTACGGCTTGAGATGCGCGGTTATACAGCGGAGGCCAAACTATTTAAGGCCGATTTCCCTGATCGGGGAAATTTTAGCGGTCCAGCTACCATTAATTAAGAGGATATAAACGGTGGAGCAAAAAGAAATTAAGGGCATCTACGCCAATATCCCTGCCAAAATCGAGACGATTGATTGCACCTTGCGCGATGGAGAGCAGGCGCCGGGCGTCTGGTTCACGCTGGAAGAAAAGCTAAGGTTGGCAAAGTTATTATCGGAAGCGGGGGTTGACGTTCTGGATGCGGGCTTTCCGGCCAGCAGCCGCGCCGATACCGAGGCTATGCAGGAAATGAAAAGCATGGGGCTGCGCTCAAGCATAGGCGCAACCGCCCGCGCCGTTCATAACGATATTGTTGCGGCCGAAAGAGCCCATGCCGATGAAGTGTTTCTGTTCATTCCGACCAGTGATTTTCGTATTCAGCAAACCCTTGGCGCAGACCGGTCCAAGGCGCTCGGCATGCTCAAGGCCACGGCCGAAGAAGCGGCCGGCAGGGCCATGGGCGTCAATCTGGTTTTCGAGGACGCAACACGGGCAAGCTTTTCATCATTGATGCTTTTTATGAATACATTGCTGGCCAGTGTACCCATAAAGAGAATTATTGTTTGCGACACGGTCGGCTGTACTTTTCCCTACGCCATGGAGCGGTTGATAGCGCACCTATACGATGCGGTCCCCAAAGACGTCAGGCTGTGTGCTCATTGCCACAACGATTTTGGTCTGGCTGTCGCCAATACGCTGGCCAGTGTCGCTGCAGGCGCATCCAGCATTACCTGTACTGTCAATGGCATCGGGGAACGCGCCGGAAATGCCGACCTGGCGGAGACTATCGCCGCTCTGGAGCATCTTTTGTTCGTCGGACATTCAATTCGTCCCGACTATCTGCCGGTTCTGGCCAGGGAGGTTGAGCGGATCAGCGGCATTCATACCAGTCCGACCAAACCTGTCACCGGCTTTAATGTGTACCGTCACGAGTCGGGCGTACATGTCGACGGCATGCTCAAAAATGCAAAAAGTTACGAATATCTGCCTTCTTCATGGGTTGGCGCGAAAACCGAATATGTGCTGGGCAAGCACAGCGGTGCCGCGCTGGTGCGTCACCTATTGAAACAGGCCAATATCGACGCAGGGGAAGAAACTGTCTATCAGATACTCGGCAGTGTCAAGAAGGCTATGGAAAAACGCGGCAAGGAACGCCACAAACAAGCTTACAGTGATTGCCTGCAGTTTCGTACCCAGGCTTTGTCAGGCGTGAGAATTGCCGATTTTCTCGCCCAACATGTCAGTGACTGATTCGGAGAGTTTATTGTGCGGGAAACATTAAGCGACAAGGTCATTCGCAGCCATGCCTTGAACGGCACCGGCCAGGAAGACTATGTGCATGCCAGGATAGATGCGTTGCTGGGTCATGACGCAACCATTGCTTTGCTTATCAATGAGTTCGAGCGGCGCCAATTATCCATTTGGGACAAAAGCAAAGTCATTTTTACCAATGACCATTTCTCACCGGCGGCCAGCATTGAACGTGCCGACATTTCCGCCAATTTTCTGCGTTTTTCCCGAAACCAGAAGATAGACCACTTATTGGTGGATAAAGGCATTTGCCACCAGTTGCTGGTCGAAAACAGCCTGTGTCAGCCGGGCAGCCTGATTGTCGGCGCCGACAGCCATACCATTATGGGCGGCGGGCTGGGCGCCTGTGCCACCGGCATGGGTTCTACCGATATTCTGTTCGCGCTGGCCACAGGCACGACCTGGCTGCGCAAGCCGAAAACGATACGCGTCATTTTCCACGGCAGCCTGCCTGAAACTTGCAGCGGACGGGATATCATCCTGGAGCTGCTGCGCCTGCTGGGCGAGGACGGCGCCCAGTATCGCTGCCTTGAATTTCACGATCATGCTCAGCCCAAATTGTCTCAGGATGACCGTTTCGCGATCGCCAATATGGCGGTTGAAATCGGCGCCAAGTTCGGGGTTTTTGTTCCCGACGAGATTACTTTGGCTTACTGTCATGCGCGCGACCAGCAGACGCCGGGCAATCTGGTGCTGCCGGATGCCGATGCCGACTACGAATATACCCTGGAGCTTGATCTATCAGAGCTCAGCCCAAGAATAGCCAAGCCCTGGTCGCCGGCTAATGTAGTCGCGCTCAGCGAACTTGACAGCATACCGATCAGCACGGCTTTTCTGGGCTCCTGCTCCAGCGGCAGAATCGAGGACATTCAGGAGGCCGCCGAAGAACTGGAGGGAAAAACCATTCATCCCGACGTGCGCCTGATCATCATTCCGGCCTCAATCAATATTTTCAAACAGGCGCTGGACAAGGGTTATGTCAAAATCCTGACAGAAGCCGGGGCTATTTTCAATCAAAGCAGCTGCGGGCCGTGCGGCGGCATAGACAAGGGCGTATTGGGCTCCACCGATGTCTGTATTTCCACGTCCAACCGCAATTTTCGCGGGCGCATGGGGCATTGGGACAGCAGAACCTATCTCGCCAGCGCCAGGACGGTGGCGCGGGCGGCACTGAAAGGTTGTATCAGCGGAGATTTATATTCATGAACAGTATCCAGGGCAGCGTCTGGTTATTTGGCGATAACCTCAACACCGATGTGATCCATCCGCCCAATTGTTACAGTCTGGACCCCGTAGTGGTCAAGCAGGGCCTGTTTTCAAAACTGGACGCCACGCTGCAATCCCGCCTGAAGCCGGGCGATATTCTAGTGGGCGGCAAGAATTTCGGCTGCGGCTCCAGCCGGGAGACGTCCATTCGAAGCCTGTTGCTGAATGAGATAGGCGCGATTGTTGCAGTCGATTTTGCGCGCATTTTCTTCCGAAATGCCACCAACAACGGCCTGCCTTGCCTGCAATTTGCCAATGCCGAAGACAAGCAGAAGCTGGCTGAAGGCGAAACCTGGACGATCTCTTTCGATGACTGGACGTTGACAGGCAAAACCGGCTTGACCATTCCTTTAGTGCCGGCGGGTTCCTTTGTCAGGAAAATCTGGTCGGAAGGCGGTTTATTAAATCTGTTGCCGGCTTCGGCTGAAGACGCATGACGCAAGCAAAACGTTTTGACAAACCCGAATGCCTCGATGTGATGACCTGGGCCGGAAAATGGGGAGACAGCCTCGAAAAGGTAGTGTCGGCCCGTTTTACCGAATTGACAGGTGTGCCTGTCAGGCATCATACGAATATCGGCCTGCGCCTGCCGGAGCGGCTTCATGATGCGCTGCGCACCCGGGAACGCCCGCCTTATGACGTGGTCTGGTCCAATGCAGTGCCGGCGGTCGCCATGGCAGAACTGGATTATTGCCAAGTGTTCGATGAAGATGACATGCCATCACTGGCTGAGCTTTATGAGCGCGCCCGGCCGACGGGCTTTGCCGACCGGCTGGTGTTTCCCTACAGCGTGCATTATGTGCTGGTCTATTTAAAGTCGGCCGTCGAGGCTCGTGCGCTCAAAAGCTGGGATATTCTCATGGAGCAAAGGCATGCCGGCAAGATCGCCGTTTACCCGAACGGCAAGGGGTTCTATCCGATTGCCCAGGTGCTGGGCGGCGGCAGTATTGATAGCCTGCCTGAAAACATGCAGCCCTGCTGGAATTACTTGGCCAGATTCCGGCCCCGGATAGCCGTTCTGGATTACAGCATCGGCATGGAATCCCTGTTCAGGACGGGAGGCATCAATCTGTGTTTCCGGGCCTTGCCGAATGCGCTGGGTTTTATTGAAGCGGGGCTGGATGTCGGCTGGACCATTCCTGAGGAAGGCACCTCGGATACCACCGACGCGCTGTGGATTCCACGGCATGTGCCAGAAGATCGCGCCTACTGGGCAAGGAAATACATTGATGTCTCTCTGTCCGCCGGCGTGCAAAGCGAATGGTGCAGCAGATTAGGAGCTTTGCCCGCCAACAAGAAAGCTGAAGCTTCGGCTATTTTCGATGGGCCGGGCTTCCCGCGCAACATGGATGACACTGGCGGTTTTCTGTACGTGCCTGACGCTGTGATGTGGCGACATGAAGCCCAATGGGAAGCGGTCTTCGAACAATTGCCGTCGGCAGGCTGCTGAAGAATTCGATGATTGGCCATTGGCCCGGTTAACAGGCCGTTTTTGCCGCCACATTCCGTCTCGTCTCAGCGCATCAGATGCAGCAATTTTTATATTGAGTCAAAAGATCTCATTCAGCTGATTTCAGGCGACGGCTCATTATGCTGGTGCAACAGAACCGGCGAGCTATCCAGGTAAATAGATCACACTTTACCTGTGTAATTTTTCACAGATTCCGCCGGCCTGTTTCTTCATACTGTTTCACAAGGTTCGATGTTCGACAGAACTCGATGAGTGAATCAAACTTGAGATGTCATGCCATGACCGATAAATCTTCCACCGATAAATTATTTCTTCCGGGACAGGATTTCACAATCCGTCCGGAATGGCGAAGAACAGCACAGCCACAGTACACACAAGCCCTGGTTTATGCGCCCGGCAGAGTGCATTTTTGCGTATTCGATTTTTCCAAAATGGGCCCCGGCCTGGGCGGAGGGGGGCTCGGAGTCTCCACGTCAACCGCGGTCAATAAACTGCTTGTTTCCAGAAAGCGCAATGCCAGTCAGGAAATGACTGCCACCACACGGCATCTGGTGCAGCTTTTTAAGGAACTGGTCAATTACGCCGACGATGATATTTTTGTCGACATACAGGAAAAGATTCAGTTTTCCCATGCGGGCCTTGGCTCCAATGTCAGCCTGAATACGGCTGTGATTGCAGGGCTGAATGCCTTGTTCGGCAGTCCTTTTTCCGTGGAAAACATGTGGGACATCATCACCCGTAATTACGTCGAGAACGCCGCGGACGGCCATTCCATTTATCGCGGACTGGATACCGGCGTCGGCGAGGCCTGCCTGTTGTATGGCGGTCTGGTATGGATCGCCGAAGGGGAGGGCATGGGCGATGGACGGTATATCGGCAATCTGGCCACCGATGGCCTTTGGATAGTGACCGCGGTAGGCGATGTCGGGAAATTGTCCGGTGATGTGCTCAAGGCGTTCGGCGCCGATGCGGATATGTCCGGAAAAACCGAAAGCGAAGTCGTTGCCGGCAAATGCAACGAGTATCAACGCCAGTACGGCGATGCGCTTCACGCGGTGCTGCACAGAATGCGGGCCGATCTGTTGAGAAATGATCTGCGTGGTCTTTTATCGACTTGCTGGGACATGAATGAAGTCGGCAACATTAAAGTGCTGGAAGGCATCTATGAGCCCGCCATTTTGCATAAACTGGTCAAAACCCTGCGCAATGCAGGAGCCTTATACGCCGGCATGAGCAGCGCCGGTCCAGGGTTTTTCGCGTTTGCTGATTCAGAACACAGCGCGCTAAGGCTGCAATCCGTTCTGCAGGACCGGTTCGGCGATTATTTCAATAATTTCGCCGTAGGGCAGGCAGGCTCAAAATTGAGCATTTACCTGGATTAGCGCCCATACCGAACTTCAATCATCAAGTCCATCAGAGAACACGTTTGAAATGACACCGCAGGCTGAACATCATTTGACCAGGGATCATGTCTTTAGAGTTATGCAGGCGCAGCTGAAAAAGCTGGCCGACAGCTACGAGACCATACCCGAAGAGATCCATTGGTCCGATTCCATTATGACCGATCTGGGCTTTGACTCGATAACCGTGGTCGAACTTTGCTGCGCTGTTGAGGAAGCCCTGCAGATAAAGGAACTGCCATTAAACCAGTGGCTTAACGAACAATCGGAAAAAGACGGTGAGCGTTATACGATTGCCTCATTCGTTGATCTGGTTCTCAGCGCCAATGCGTCGCATTGACAGGGAGTAGACTGTCATGGAACAGGTATCAACAGCACTGCCGTTCGAAGCCATCGGCACCCGCCGTGCCAATGCGCTGTCCTTGCGGCCACACGGACTGCCCGGCACGTTAATAACGCTGTGCGGCATTGATGGCGCCGGCAAAACGTCCACCATAAAGGCCATCACGGATTATATCGGCAGTCAGGGCCTGCCGGTATTCTGCACCTACACGCCCACCGAGCGGGTCAGAACCAACAGCTTGTTTCGCGCTTTGGTTGACGCCGCGGACGACAAGGCGCGCAGCCAGATAGACATTCTCGGCCTGTGCCTGACCATTCTGGGGGATTTGATCCAGCACATCAGCGACACCATCGTCCCTCATCTTGAGCAGGGGCATGTCGTGATCTGCGACCGCTACATCTACACCAGTCAGGCCGAAGTCCACAGCCGGGCGGCCGATGAAATCCCCCAAACCGTGCTGGCTTATATCGCCCGGCATGTCATACGTCCTGACCTGGCCATCGGCATGCATATCGATCCCGATACGGCCAGACAGCGCATACAACAGCGCGAGCATGAGCGGGACAAACCGCTTGATCTCGAGTTCATGAAAATCCAGGCGGAGGCCTATCTCAATGTCGCGCGCGACAACGGGCTGCTCATGATTACAACCGATGCGCCGCTGGAGTCCACTTTTGCCCTGCTGAAGCCCAGCCTGGATTATTGTCTGGCAAGGTATAAAAAATGATTTCCAGCAGTCAAAACGAACAACGGCGTAAAAAAATCGCCGGCGTGTTGCCGGCTCTGTATTGGTTTCGCTCTTATGCCCGCACCCGATTGCCTTTCGGCAGCCTTATTCTGCCGCTGGCGCTGAGCTTTCCTTTATCCTGTATTTTATATCATAGACTTAGTGGTCAACCAATTAACCTCAGTCTCGTATCTGTCGCTGAATGGCTGAGCTTCATTCTGCTTTTTGTCCAGTTGCGCCTGATCGATGATCTGGATGACGTGCAGGATGATCACACTAATCAACATCAGCAAAATGCGCTGACACAGCATTTATCCATGCTGCTGATCATCACGGCCAGCACGTTAATCGTGCTGAACATGGCTTCCTTCAGAACGCTGTCGGCGGTTATTTTTTCAACCTTGATTTCATACGCCGGGCCGTTCCTGATCAAGCGCTTTCTTCCCCCGCATCCGGCCAGCCTGATGCTGGGCTGGCTGGTTTTTGAAGGGGCTCCGGCATCCTTTTTTGTTTATATCTATTTCGCCTGGTTAAGCCATTCCCCGGCAGAAGCGCTCTCCATCACGCAGATAGCCCCGGTAGCCGGCATGTTCTGGCTGGCTTACGAAATCTGGAAGTTTTCCCGCAAAGTGCATGTTAATGCCATGCAGCCCTATTTTCTGCCGAAAAAAGGCGTCAGGGGGGTGTTGAGTTTATTGCTGGTTCTGGCGGCGGCCTTGATGGCGGCCTTGGCCGACATGGCTGATTTTTCAGCCTTCGGACGTTACGGCGCCAGTTTGTTGCCTCTGGTTTTTTTAGTCTGGATGAACGGGACATGGCCTGATCTTTCAGGGCTTGAGGGCCGCGAGACGGTCATGGCGCCGGCTTGGAATGGCATGAGCTTTCTGGTCATCTTTGAAATCATGCTGAGCGTTGAATTTATTTTTGAATGGGTACGGTTATAACTATGCAAATACTGGTAACAGGCGCGAGCGGTTTAGTGGGCGCAGAAGCCATCGCCAGGCTTCTGAAAGCCGGACACACCATTGTGGCGCTCGTTCATTCCGTCGGTAATATTGTTACCAACGACGGTACGCTTTTGCCCAGCCGGCCTTATACCGGCGGGCGGGGCAATCCGGGCGAACTGCTGACTGTTAAAGGCGATCTTCAGCAGGACGGCCTGGGGTTAGATGCCGAACTCTACAAGCAGCTTCAGTCCTCCGTGGATAGGGTGCTGCATTCGGCGGCCCTGACCAGTTTCGGGCGTCCCGAGGAACGCTATGAAGCCATCAATGTTGTCGGCACGCAGCGGATGATTGACTTTGCCATGAAAAAGCCAGGCGCTTGCATTCCTTTCATTTATATCAGCACGATGTATGTCTGCGGCGAGCGGCCCGGCATTTTTTCGGAAACGGCGTTCGACCGCGGGCAAAGCTTCGGCAGCCCTTATGAGGCCAGCAAGTTCAGAGCCGAATCGCTGATCAGGAAGGCCCAGGACAATGGGCTGCCCACGGTCATCGTGCGTCCCGCCATTATCGTCGGCGATTCTGTTGACGGCACCATGCGCAAGTTCGACACCATCTATGCGGTTTACCGCATTACCACGGCCGGGCTGGTGCGGACTATTCCCGGCGATTACGGCGCGACGCTGGATATCGTGCCGATAGACTGGGTGGCGGACGGCGTGGTTGCCGCGCTGGAAAATTTCAGCCAAGCGCAGGGCAGAACCCTGCATCTGTGCTCCGACCAGCCGCTGGCCTTGCGCGAAATCAACGACGTCTGCGCCCTGTTTCCTTCTTTCAGCGTGCCGCGGTTTGTGCCCGGCCACGTGTTTCACAGCTACGACATGAAAGGCCTGGAAAAGCGCTACTACGATGAAGTGATCAACCTGTACGAATCCTACTTTCGCCGGCAGACGGTTTTTGTCCGGGATTCGACCCGGGACATTTTTGCCAAGGCGCCGCCGGCGCAGGGCAAGGAATTGCTGCACAAAGTTTTCAGCTACGCCGTCAAAGTCGGCTATTTCAGAAGAACAACCCATGAAATCTAACCGTCAGGGAGAATGTTGATGTCGCTTAATCATTCATTTCTGCTGCAGCTCTGGGAGCAATCCCGCCAGCAGTTATACGCTCAGCTGGGTCAACGGCAGCCATCGGCGGTCTTTCTTGAAGGCTCGATCGCCGAGGGCTTTGGCAACGAGCGCTCGGATATCGACTTCGTCGCCATCATTGACGACGGCACGGAAATGGCCACCATGCCTTATATCCTGTTTCTGGAAAACCGGCGCGTCGAAGTGCGCCTGCTCAGCCGGGAGCGGCTGCAGCGTGAACTGCTGCAAGTAAAAGAAGCCCTGAATGCGGGCATCGAATCCGTGGCGCAGATATCCTGGAATCAACTGGAGCGCTGCCAGCGGTTCATCGGCTGCCTGCCTATTGAAAACGAAGCCTACATCAAATCATTGCAGGATCTGCTGGGCAAGGAGGCGTTGGGCAGGGCGGTCGCGCTGTGGTTCGAGGATTTTGCCCGGCAGACCGGACGCTATGCGGTGGCCATGCTGGCGCTGGAGCAGGATGATTATGCCCGGGCCTGGATAAAGACGTCGGTTTTTCACGCAGCCAAAAGTTTTGTCGCCCGGCGCGGCGAACGCTATCTGGGCTCCAAATGGCTTTCGCTGCAGTTGGATCGCGCCCAGGTCGATAAAAAGCTGGTGCAACGTTTTTGGGATTTTTATACCGAAAAATCCCAAGACAGCAGCGCCATCGACTATTTGCATAAAGGCATTGCCCTGCTGGAAGAATTCTCGGTTTCCGGCGTTGAGCTGAATTTTGAAAAAGTGCTCGCCGACAGCCGGGCCGGTGTCAGCACCTGGCAAATAGGCCGGCATCTGCACATTCTTCGCGACGAAGACATCTTTCGGCTGGACGACGGATCTGCCCGCGTCTGGCGCCGAATTATCTGGAATACGCCATGTATACAGATAGCCCATGACAAACGCAGCACCCAGGCGACAACAGACGCCAAAAATCATTTGGCCGATTTCAGCCGCGCCGGTCTGATCTCTCTGTGCTGGGGAGGCGAGGGCGAAATTCGGGCCCGGCAGCTGGGAACCTCGTGCCCATTGCTGACGGGTAAGGCAGCGCTGATCTCGGTCGACGGGGCGCGGCTGTCCGCCAGCAGCCCGGCCGGCATTCAACTGCTGCCGGTTCCTGCCCGCCGCCTGGCGGAAGCCGGCGTCGAACTGACCTGGGCGAACATAGGCGTGGAAAACTCCCGGGAAGATTCGGAAGGCGCACTGCGCAGCGGCCAGCTGCGGGTGCTGCAGTATACCCTGCAGCGCATGATTCAGACCGCCAGCATGGTCGCCCTGGCCGGGTACGGCATCACGCCGCAGCCGCCGCTGGAAGAAGCGGTTCTTGAAGCCTTGCGCCTGCTGCCGCTGAATCCGTCTCTGGTCGAAGCCATCCAGCGCATTGAGACCGAGTCCATCCATTCCAGGGAACAAGGGCAAGAGCTGTTTAATCTTGCCGAACAAAGTGTCAGAGAACTGCGGCAACTGGGCGGCGATGAGCAGTTTCCGGCCAGTTTCGACACGGCCTCGGGCTGGTGCGAAACGGTCATGTATGGTTATGACTGGATTAATCTGGCCACGCATCTGAACGCGCGTTTTCCGGCCAGTGCGGTGGGCGGGCGAGGTTCCGCTGAAGAAGCCCGTGATTTGCTCGCCTCGAACATTGGTTAAAACAGGACAGGATATGGACTATAGCATGATTGCACCGCTCAACCCGGCAAGTCGTCTCAAAGATATTGAACGGTTCGCTGGCAACAAGGGAAAATCCCTTTACCTGCTGGGAAACAACGGGGTTCCTGTGCCGCCCTGGACCATCCTGGGCACGGACGTCTTTCAATACTACCGGGAAAAGGCCGGTCTCGATAAGGCGATTGCGGCTCTTTTACAGAACTTCACTGCGGACAATGCCGCTGACATAGCGGCTCAGATTCAAAATGCCGTGCTATCGGCGCCGCTGCCCGAAGCGGTCAGCGCCTTAATCAAGGAAGCGCTGACTTCGTTGGGGCAGGGGCCTGTCGCCATTCGCTCTTCCGGCAAAGAGGAGGACAGCAAGGACTTTTCCTTTGCCGGCCAGTTTGATACGTATCTGGGCATCGAAGGCTTGGATGACATCCTGCTCCATGTGCAGAAATGCTGGGCATCGGTGTATTCGGAGCGCTCGCTGCTGTACCGGCACCGTCATAATCTGAGCTTTGCCCATGCCGATATTGCCGTCATTCTGCAACGGCTGGTCATGGCCGACCGCAGCGGCGTGGTATTTACCGTCAATCCCGCCAGCGGCAATGCCAATGAACTGGTCATCAGCGCCGTTTACGGCTTGGGGGAAGGACTGGTTTCAGGATTGGTGGACGCGGATACGGTCGTCGTCGACAAGCGTAACGGCGCTCTGATCAGTCAGGTGATTGGGGAAAAAGCCCAGCAGGTAGGGCCGAACGGCAACATCAGCGATGTCCCGCCTGAGGCCCAGCAGCAATTGTCCCTGAGCAGCGAAAACATACAGGCGATCTGCGCGTCGGCCAGGCAGATCGAGCAGAACTTCAAAGCGCCGCAGGATATTGAATGGTGCCTGCAGGAAGGCCGTTTATGGATACTCCAGGCCAGGCCGGTCACGGCTTTCAAAGAGGAACCGAAAGGCGATTTTCAGATTTGGGACAATTCCAACATTATCGAGAACTATCCCGGTATCGTCAGTCCGCTGACCTTCACGTTCACGCAGAACCTGTATTCGACAGTGTTTCGGGAATACTGCCGCCTGTTGCGCATTCCCGAAAAACAGCTCAAGGAAATGGACGGCTTCCTCGGCTCGGTGCTGGGCTATATGAACGGGCGGGCCTATTACAACCTGCTGCATTGGTACAAACTGGTCGGCACCAGCCCGTTTTACAACCTGGGCCATAAAATGCTGGAAGTCCAGATGGGGCTGGACGAGTCGCTGGACCTTGTCGCCTGCGAGGAAAAAATCCAGCCTTACCACGCTGATTCCCGCCTTAAGTATCTTTGGATTCGCGCTTTGAGCGGGGCAATGTTTTTCTGGTATTTTTTCACGCTGAAAAAGCAGGTGCGCAAATTCCGTGCGGCCTTTTACAAACTGTACGAGACCTTCAATGCCATTGACTACAGCGAATTGCCAGCCGACCGGATCTATGCCCACAGCAAGCAGTTCGAGCAGGCGATCATTGCCCGTTGGGGCATCATGATTTCGCTGGAATCCTCCATCGGCTTGCCCTATGGCTTGTTAAGGCTCCTGATCCGCCGCTGGCTGCCCGATGCGCCTGACTGGCTGGAAGTCGCCGTGATCGGCGGCATCCATGACATGGAATCCATGGAGCCGGCCTTAAAAATGGCTGAGCTGGCCGGCCATGCCAGACGGAATCCCGAATGGGAGCGCATTATCAGCCAGACGCCGGCAAAGCAATGCAGCCAGGCGTTGGCCGCGGCGGGAGCCGATGCGTTTCTGGCCCGGATTGACGCCTACATTGCCGCTTACGGCTATCGCAGCAACAATGAGCTGAAACTGGAAGAGCCCGATTTGCGCGAAGAGCCCGGCGTATTGTTTGACATGCTGAAAGTGGCCCTGGCCACGGGCACTAAAGAACAGGGTGTTCCGGCGGCCTATGAGCGCGATCTGAAAGCGCTGCTTGATAAGGGGCTGAATCCTGTGCAGCGCGTCCTGTTCAACATCGTCTTGCGCAAAGTCCAGTCTGCCATTCAGGCGCGGGAGACCGTGCGTTTTTGCCGCTCCCGAACGTTCGGCGTCTTCAGAAACATGTACCGGGCCATAGGCAATGATTTTGCCCGCCATGGACTGTTTGAGGACGGACGGGATATTTTTTATCTGCGCCTTGAAGAATTGAAAGGCTGCTTCGAAGGCATGGTTTCGGCCCGTGAGATAAAACCGTTAATTGCCCAGCGCAAAGCCGATATGGACGCTTATCGCGCAATGAAAGCCTTGCCGCCGCGTTTTGTCACCTTCGGCTCGGTGCTCGGCTGGCTGCAGCGATGGCTGGAAACGGATGGCCAGCAGCATGAATCAGCCGCAGCCGATGACGGCAGCCGCGAACTGCGCGGCACGGCTTGTTCTCCCGGCTTTGTTGAAGGCCATGTGCAGATCGTTCAGGAGCCCGGCGAGTTCACGGGCGGCATCCTGGTCACTTACCGCACAGATCCGGGCTGGGTGGCCGTGTTTCCGTTTGCTGAGGCGCTGCTGGTCGAGCGCGGCAGTCCGTTGACGCATGCGGCGATTGTCGCCAGAGAAGTCGGTTTGCCCACGATCGTGCAAATACCGAAACTGACCCAAATGCTCAAATCCGGCATGCGGGTCAGAGTCAACGGCCAGTCAGGAACGGTAACCATTCTGGACTGAGGGCTGAATCGATCAGTCCTTTATTGCCGAACGATCCCTTATCCATTTTGAAAAAGCCGGTTTGCATTTATGAGTGAAACCATCGCCGATATTTTGTTTGCACTGCCGCACGACGAAGAGCGCGGCATGCGTTTCATTACGCAACAGAACGAAGAACACTATTATCCCTGGCATTTGCTGCGGCAGCAGGCGCAACGGGTCGCCGCCAATCTGCAATTCATGGGCGTCAAGAAGGGCGACCGCATCGCGCTGGTGATTGCCGAGCAGGAATATTTCATGCTCGGTTTTCTGGGCATCCTGCTGGCCGGTGCTGTGCCGGTGCCCATGTCCTCGAATTTTATTGCCACGACCCGCAGCCGGCACAGTTATTTCGCCACGCTCGGCCACATTATTCAGGCCGCCGGCGCCCGCATGCTGCTGTGCATGGCGGCGCATGAAACTTTCTTGCAGCAGGGGCTGCACGATGCAAGCGGGGCAACCGTCAATCCGGCTTTGCTGGCCGTCGAAACCTTGCTGGCAGCAGAAGGCGGCGCTTTTAATCCGCCCAAAATGAACGGTAGCGACCTGTGCTTTCTGCAGTTCACCTCTGGCAGCACGTCGATGCCCAAGGGGGCGATGGTCAGCCATGGCAATGTCATCGCCAACGCCAGAGCCTTTCTCGGCAATAAAGGCAGTCTGAAAAGGCGCGATGACGATATTACCCTGGGCTGGGTGCCGTTCTACCATGACATGGGACTGATGTGTTTTGGCCTGGGGCCTTTGGTGGTCGATCTGCCGGCGGTCCTGATTCCAACCGAACGCTTCGCCAGACAGCCCTGGTACTGGATGATGGCGATATCGCAATACCGCGCGTCCATCACGTTCGCCCCGAATTTTGCTTTCGATATCGCCGCCCGCCTGACGCGCGAGCGGCACTTGGCCGGCATGGATTTGAGCCGGCTACGCGCGGCCGGCTGCGGCTCGGAACCTATAAACCCGAAAGTCCTGCGCCAATTTTCTGCCTGTTTCGCGCCGGGAGGCCTGCGTGCGACGGCCCTGATGCCTTGCTACGGCATGGCCGAAGCTACGGTAGGCATTTCTTTTCATACTGTCGATGCGCCGATCATCACCGATCTCGTCGATGCCAGCGCCCTGCGCAACGGCGAAGCGCTGCCGGCTCAGGCCGGCAGCGGGCAGACTGCGGAAATGATCAGCTGCGGGCACGCCATTCCCGATCATCAGCTTAAAATCGTCGGCCCGGACGGTCAGGCTTTGCCTGAGCGGCAGGTGGGAGAGATCTGTTTTTCCGGCGCAAGCGTTACGCAGGGCTATTACCAGAATCCGGATGCAACCCTGGAAAGCTACCGGGACGGCTGGCTGCACACCGGGGACCTGGGCTATATCGCTCAGGGTGAGCTGTATATCTGCGGCCGGCTCAAGGATCTGGTCATTATCCATGGCGTCAACTACTATCCGCAGGACATCGAGTGGATCGCCTCGCAGGCCGAAGGGATCAGGCCCAATAAAGTGGTTGCCTTCAGCGTCATGCGCCATGGCCAGGAATGCTTGATATTGTGCGTCGAGCCCAATACTTATAAAAATATTGAGGCCCTTAAACATGCTCTGGTTGAAGACGTCGAGAAAGGGCTGGGGCTGCGCATCAGCGAGGTCGTGGTCCTAAAATCGGGCGCTCTGCCCCTGACCTCAAGCGGCAAGGTACAGCGGCGCAAAACCAAAGCCCTGTTTGAGAACGGGGAGCTGCAGGCCTATGAGGAACTGGATGAGGCGGAAAGCCTCCCGGCGTAATCCCGGAGGATCGCCGGCATGCCCGTTGCCAGAAACATAACTCATACTGACAAAAGCCATGATTCCTAAATTGATTCAAATGACTATCCATTCCATTCAGGCCTGCCATGTTCCGTTATAAAGATCCGTTCGTACAAAACCTGGCTGAGCAGATAGCCGCCCTTATTTTAGGCGAAGCCATCGATAGAGAGTCTGTCGAGCAGGCATTGGATGAGCTTGCCTTGGCCAACCTGCCTCAGCTTGCCGACTACTGGCGAAAAACCGGCTGCCGATTGGGCATACCGGATTCCGCCTTTAAAAACAGTCATGTCTACTATTTTCCGGACCAGCCCGCGGCAAGGGTTTTTCGAACCAGCGGCACCAGCGGCGCCGATAGGGGAGCCGCCTGTTATTCGCCCTTGGGACTGAAGCTGATGGACCTTTCGATCATCGAAAACGCCAGGCGGCATCTTATTCAGGAACTGGACAGGCCTGTCATCATTCGCTTCGTGCCCACCGTTTCGCAGGCGCCGGAGATGATCATGGCCTATGGCATGGAGCTGATCGCGACGACGTTCGGCGACAAAGCCCGCAGCGCTTCGGTCATCACCGGCAGCGGCGTCGATTTCGAGCGTCTGCGTTCCATTCTGGACCAGGCCGTCAGCGACGATCAGCCTGTGGTTATGCTGGGCGGTTCGTTCGCGTTTGTAAACATCTGCGATGCGCTGGAAAAGCTCGGGTGGTCATGGCAGTTACCTGAAGGTTCAAGAACGCTGGACGGCGGGGGCTTTAAGGGGCGTTCCCGCGTCGTCAGGGCCGGCGAGCTGAGATCGGCCATCACGAAAACGTTCGGCATTCCGGCCGGACGGGCTTTCAATGTCTTCGGCATGACCGAACTGGCCAGCCAGCTTTATGATGCCAATAGCCGCGAGATAGGCCCGCTCGACGAACGCCCTAAAAGCAATCTGCCGTTTCTGCAGGCGCGAGTCCGGGACAGTTATATGCTGGCCTACCGCGACCGGGGCGAGGGGCTGGTTGAAATTATGGATTCGTGCATCATCGACCGTCCTCATCGCGTATTGACCGGCGACCTGGGGTTGGCGTCCGAGGACGGCGTAGCCATTATCGGCCGAGTAGAGCGCGGACAAGCCCGCGGCTGCTCTTTGTCTCTGGAAAGCATTAAATTCTGACTTATGCCTATTAATCGTAATATTTCTTGGATACCCGCCTGGGTGGATGCCAGCCAGCTGGAAACCTTCAATGCCAATATCATCAATGACCAGGGCGGCCAGCCGTGGCGGTGCACCCGGCCCTTGAGCGATCGCTGGAGCGTCATTGCCGACGGGCTCAGAGAGTCAACGGCTGCGCTGCGGGCCATGCCCATCGCCCATATTGTCGAGACGATCGATAAAGTCACCGCCAAATGGTGCGATCATAATTGGTCGGTGCGGCAGGCCGCACGCGCAGCCGTCGTTGAAGCGACCGGCTTTTCTGCGGAAGCAGTTGACAGAAGCTTCGATGTCGAACTGAAAAACTACCGGACCGATTCCCTGTGGCGGGTGTTATACCGCGAGCTGGGCGATGCGGCAGCACTGGACGGTTTCGTGGCCGATGCCCGACTGCCGGGGCGCACTTACGCCATAGGCCCCGAGCTTACGCTGGCGATCTTTACCGGCAACGTGCCGGGCTTGCCGGCGCTGTCCATGGTCAGAGCCTTGCTGGCCAAGTCGGCAGTCATCGCCAAAGTGGCCAGCGGGGAACCTACTTTTGCCGCCCGTTTTGCGGCAAGCCTGGCCGAAGAGGACGCGCGCATAGGGGACGCCTTGCTGGTCACTTACTGGGAACGCCATGAGCGCGACCTGCTGAAAACCGTTCTGGCTCAGGCGGAAGCCGTCATCGCTTATGGCAGCATCGAAGCCTGCCGTTCAGTTCGTGAATTGGCCCGCAATAACCGCATTTACATGGAACACGGCCATAAGTTCTCCGCGGGGCTTTTGGGGCGCGACTATCTGGCCCGGGTCGGGGCGCCGGTCATTGCCGGGCGCATTGCCGAGGATGTAGGCACATTCAATCAGCATGCCTGCATCGCGCCGCAGGTTTATTTTGTGGAAGGCGACAGTGCGGCCGTCCATAAGCTGGGCGATGAGCTCAGCCGGGCCATGCAGGCTTACGCCGAAAAATACCCTTTGGGCAACTTAAGGCTCAAGGATGCGCAGACCCTGCAATTGCAGCGTGCGGCACAGGCCTGGAAGGCGACCGTCGCTGACGCCGATAGCGGCTTATGGCAGGATTCCGCACTGAACTGGACCATAGCGATTGAAAAAGACCTGGTTGAGCACAGCCTGTCGGGAAACCGTTACATCGGGCTTATTCCGGTGGACAGCCTGGAGCAGGCACTGAAAGCGCTGCGGCCTTATGGCGAATTTCTGCAGAATCTTGCCTTGGGCGCTGATGAGTCTGAACTGTCGGTTATGGCGAGACGGGCGGCATTGCTGGGCGCCAGCCGTATCTGCCAGCCGGGACGCATGGCGGAGCCCAGCATGATGTGGCATCATGACGGCCAGTTGTGCGTCGCCGGGCTATTGCGCTGGTGCGACATAGAAATGCACGACGCCTTACATAAACAGGAAGAACAATAATGCGCAGATTTCATTTGTTTGAAACAGTCGACTTGAACTGGTGGCCGCAGGTTTTGCGCGACGGCGTCATGGACTGGCTACGGTTTATGATAGACAGCCACAAGAACTTCAATCTTATGGCGCCCAGACTGCGCGATACGCTGAATAAAATGGGCACCAGCCAGATTATCGATTTATGCGCCGGCGGTTCCGGACCTTGGCTGACGCTGGCGGCGGAACTGGCGAAAACCGGCGAGGTGCAGATTCTCCTGACCGATTTTTTCCCCAATGAGAAAGCCTTTCGCTACACGCTGGAGCAGTCCGGCGGCCGCATCCGCTTTCATCCTGAGCGCGTGGATGCCAGGAACGTGCCTTCATCGCTGAAAGGCGTGCGCACCATTTTTAGCGCGCTGCATCATTTTCGTCCTGAACAGGTGCAGGCGGTTCTCGCCGACGCCGTCAACACCCGGCAGGCGATTGTGGTCATTGAGGGCTCCGACCACCGCCTGTACGGCAGTCTGTTAATGCTGACCATGCCTCTGTTCATGCTGCTGTTGATGCCTTTCGTCAAGCCGTTTCGCTGGTCGCGCCTGTTTTTTACCTATCTGGTCCCCATCCTGCCGATAGCCGGCCTGTGGGATGGTATGGTCTCCATGCTGCGCACCTACACGCCTGACGAACTGCGCGAAATCATCGACCGCATTCCAGGGCAGGAGGCGTTTTCCTGGGACATCGGCACGCAGGCGATCCCCGGCTCGCCCATAGGCATTACCTATCTTATCGGTACCCCAAACTCAACAGTTTCTTAAACCATGAATACAAAACCGCAAACAGTGCGCAGAACGCTCCGGCAGTATTTTTCAGAATTGGGGCTGCTGCTCGACAATCCCCTGTCGGGCTTTGAAGCTTACCAGCAACGCTGGGGGGACGTGGTCCCACTGCCGATTCCCGGCTTGCGGGCTTTTCAAATCACGCATCCTGAACAGGTAGGCGTAGTCTTGAAAATACCCCATCGGGACCAGATGGCGACTAAGTCCCTGAAAGACCTGTTAGGCAAAGGTCTGCTGACCAATCAGGAAGACGACTGGCACTGGCGGCGGCGCATCATTGCCAAGCCGCTCGGGCCCAAGGCCATCACGGCCTTTGTTGACGATATGTTTCGCCTGACCGAAAGCTGGTTTCTCCGGCTCAATCCGGAGGGCAGGGAAGTCGATGTGACGCCCGAATTAATGGGGCTGGCTTTCGATATTCTGATACACACGGTTTTCGGGGCCAATATCAAAATCGACAAAGACAGCATATTGTCCCTGCTGGAACAGTATATGCGCGAATTCACCCTCGACAATACCGGCTGGCGCCGCTGGCTGCCTCCGTTCATTGTCACGCCGGGCCGTCGTCAGCGGCGCCGGGCGATTGCCGGCATGCGGGAGCTGATCCGCACTGCCATCGCGCAGCGCCGGGCTGCGCCGGAAAGCGATGATCTCCTGTATCGCCTGCTGACCGCCCATGATGAAGAAGGCAACAGCCTCAATGACGAGCAACTGCGCGATGAATTGCTGACCATGATTCTGGCCGGTTACGACACGGTAGCGTTAATGATCGGCTATGCCTTGTGGCTGCTGGCAAGGCATCCTGCCATTCAGCAACAGGTTCATGAGGAATTGAAGGCACATATCGCTGACGGCCCCATCAATGCCGAAACGCTCACCAGACTGCCGCTGCTGAATGCGGTGTTGGATGAGTCTTTGCGCCTGTTTCCGCCCGCCTACATCATCGGGCGCGAGGCCGATAAAGACCTTGATCTGAACGGTTTCCGGATAAAGCGCGGCGATCAGCTGTTGGTTCCGCTGTGGGTCGTGCACCGCGATCCGCGCTGGTGGCAGGCGCCGGACGCGTTCAGGCCGGAGCGCTGGCTGAATGGCGAGACCGCGAACCTGCCGGCCAACGCCTTCTTCCCGTTCGGCGGCGGGCCGCGCCTGTGCGTCGGCGGCCATTTTGCCAAGCTGGAAGGGGCGATTATTCTGGCGACGATTTTGCGCCACAGCCGCGTCAGCGACGTTAACGATGATCAGCTGAACTTGCTGGCAAGCGTCACATTAAGACCGGTTGACGGCATACGCCTGCGTTTTCACAACCATTCGCCTGGGTGAATTTCAGTCAGGTTTTACCGGTCTCAGGCTTAACCGGATGCCTTCCCGGGCGCGCAGCGTGATGCTCGGGATCAGATCCAGCTTGTAGCCCGGCACAGGGCTGATTTCAAAATGCTGCAGAATGAGCGACAGCACGACCATGCCTTCGTATTTGGCAAAATAACTACCGACGCACAGGCGCGGCCCGCCGCCGAACGGGAAGAAGGCGTTGTCCGGCAGGTTCGCGGTCTCGCCATTCAGCCAGCGCTCCGGCCTGAACGCGTCCGGCGCCTGCCACCAGCGCGGGTCGCGGTGGATCACCCAGGCCGGCGCCAGCAACTGGTCGCCTTTTTTGACCGCAAAGCCGCCTATTTCCATGTCATTTTCAGCCTCCCTGGCAACGACATAGGCGGGCGGGTACAGGCGCATGGCTTCATTCAGGACCGCATCCAGACGCTGCAGCGCGGGCATGTCATCCATATCGGCATGGCGGCCGCCGAGTTTTTCCAGCAATTCCTGCCGCAATCCAGCTTGAAAATCCGGTCTATGCGCCAACAGCCATAAAGAATAACTCAGCATTAATGCCGTGGTCTCATGGCCCGCCAGAATAGCGGTCAGCACATGATCGCGCAGTTGTTTGTCGGTGAGGCGCTCGCCTTTTTCATCGCCGGCGGTCAGCAGGCGATACAACAGATCATTATCGGGTTCGGTTTCTCGGCGTCTGGCTATGGCTTGATAGACAATACTCTCCAGTTCGCGCATTGCCTGCTGGCGCCGTTTTCTGCCAGGGGTACTGATCGCTTTGGGCAACAGGCGCCGCCAGCTGCTGGTATCCAGATAAAATTCATACATGTACTCATCCAGCGCTTTGGCAACGATAGTCCTGTCCACTGGAATTTTTGAACCGAATACCGTGCTGATCAGAATATCAAGCGTCAGGCTCAACATGGAGGCGCTGATGTTAAGGTCAGGGGCGGAAGGCGTCACCGTGTCCATCCAGTCCTGCGTGATTTTGGCCATCGTACCGATAAACCCTTCGATAACGCGTGGCGCGAATGCAGGCGAAATGAGACGGCGGTGTTTTTTCCATTCAGGGCCATTATTGGTTAACAGACCATCGCCCATGATGTCCGATATGGAACCTGTTGTGGCGTCTTTGCGGGGCAGATTGAGGATCGCGCTGACATGCGCCGGATGGAAAAACTGAATGGCGCGCATGCCGGGCAGCGGCAGAGGCACTATATCTCCCCATCTGTTTTTGGAATGCAAAAAACCATTCAAAGGATTATTTATAAAACCAAACATTTCCGTAAGATAACTCACAGAGTTCCTTTGTACGGAACGCACATTGGGGGTATTCATAATCAATTCCTTAACATGACGGGAAAATAAAGGCAGGCTTCAAATCGAATCCTAAATTAAAAGGGAGAGCGCCTGATAATCATCGAATGATTATCAGGCGTCAGGTAAGCGCTTAAAATTAGATTCAGGTGAATCTAGTTGCCGTTTTTATCAGAGAAAGTCAGCACATTGCGCACGTTGTACTGTAATGTCTGGCCTTCGTCGGTTAAAGTGGGCTGGCTGAAACCGCCGGAGACGCCCATTCCAAAGGTTGCACTTTCCAGTTCACACATGATAGGGAACGTGATGATGCCTGGAATGTTTGGCCCCGCCGGGATCATAGGCTCCTTCGACCGGTAGGACATGGTGATTTCCCGTTTCTTTTCGCAGTGCTTGCCATGATTCTTCTCACATTGATCAGTCAGGATGTTGTAGTTGCCGTCAACAAAGAATGTACCGGGCGGCACAAAATGGCCGGCCAGATGGCCGCCTAAAACTTTGCCGTTAGGATCGATCACGCGCGCTTCCCAGCCGCCATCGCGTACTTCCCAGCCGGAGGATGGTATTTTCTCGCCGGAAATGACATAAGCGCGATAATGGGAAGCTCTCTCGACCCGGTAAGGGTGAAACCAGATGCCTGGGTCGTTCTCGGCATCGATGCCAAACTGCTCTTTGAAAAAGGCCAGCGCTTTTTGGCGAACCTCTTCAACTTCAGCATCGGTACGGTGCATGATGTTGTATTGAAAATCCCAGGCCACTTCTTCGGGTTCAGGGCCCGCTTCACTGAGAGGAATAGAACCGTTTGCCATAAAAAGCATCATGGATTTGAAGTTGTCAGGCAATATGCCTTTCTTGGGTTCTGCATTGATGGAATCGGCTTGGGCCGCATTAATATTGAAAGCCAATGCCGCAATGCCCAGGATAATTTTTGTGCGTGTAAATTTTTTCATTTTTATCCATTATCGATTTGAGTTAATAACAGTATTTCCTTTAGGTAAAGAACATTAAATAAATTACCCTATTAAATTTTCGCTCCTTGTTGACGCCTGAAAATTAGTACGAAAATTTACTTTAGGTTTCCTCAGACATCGTTTATTTAATTATTTTTAAATAAAGGAATTTATTGTTTATGCCCAATATTGTATTGGGCAAGTGACATTAATTTTATATATAAATATTTTTATTATTTACCTGATAGTTAATAGTTGAGCTTATTTAAAATTTTTATAATTATCAATTATTTATGCTCATTGGGGCTCTGTCTTGGGCTTGCGCTGCATTTTTCAGATCGCCATAAGCCGCAGAATTAAAATAATTTTTCCGATTATATGCATTGAGTGATTCTATGGTTTTCTTCGGCTTCTTCTTGATAATCGATGCATACGATAACTACAGATGAGCCATGCGCAGTGCAATGCGAATATGTATATGCATGCTTCATAAGCCTCACAAACTATCATCGGGCCAATCCGGCTTTCAGAACGGCTATGGTTCTGATGCTTCGACAAGACAAGCCATGCAACCCCAACCGACACCATTCAAATTACCCATGTGATCGAGTTCCGTTGAACATCGAACTTTGTAGATAGTATGGAGAAATGGATTGTTGGAATCTGTGAAAAATTACACAGGCAATATGTGATTTATTTACATGAACAGAACCGATTCCGTTGCATTATTAATGAACTGATGAGATGGATTTCGACATATTTCCTTGCTGTGATAATGCGTCAAATGGCAGAGATGGGGCAAAGAGAGGGATTCTCACTAATGCGCTTTCTATGATCAAACGTCGAATTGCAAGCTCGCAAGCCTGGCGTAAAGCCCGCTCTGTTTGCGTAAATCTTCCGGCGCGCCGATTTCGACGATACGCCCCTGGTTCATCACAATGATGCGGCTGACCTTTTTCACCGTGGCCAACCGGTGGGCGATGATCAGGGTTGTGCGGCCTTGCATGGCAGCGTTTAACCCTTCTTGCACAAGAATTTCGGATTCCGCATCCAGCGCGCTGGTGGCTTCGTCGAGCAGCAACAGCGGCGCATTTTTTAAAATCGCGCGGGCGATGGCGATGCGCTGGCGCTGGCCGCCGGACAAGCGCGTGCCGCGCTCGCCCAGAAAAGTCTGATAGCCTTCCGGCAGGCGGTGGATGAATTCTTCCACTTGCGCAGAACGGGCGGCGGCCATGACTTCATCATCGCTGGCCGTGGGGCGGCCATAGCGGATATTCTCCAGGGCGTTGGCCGAGAAGATCACCGGATCTTGCGGCACGATGGCGATCTTGTTCCGCAAGTCATGCAAGGAAATCTGGCGGATATCCTGCCCGTTGAAGCGAATGAGGCCGTTTGTTGCCTCGTAAAAACGCAATAAAAGCTGGAACAGGGTAGACTTGCCGGCGCCGGAAGGGCCGACCAGCGCGACGCTTTCGCCGGCGGCAATGTCGAGCGTGATGCGATCAAGCGCAGCCACCTGCAGGCGCGATGGGTAATGGAAAGTGACGTTTTCGAATTGAATTTCTGCTTTATCGGGCTGCGGCAGCGGTTGATGCGGATAGGCATCGACAATGGCGGGCCTGGCATGGAGCAGTTCCAGCAAGCGTCCGGTTGCGCCGGCCGCCCGCATGATATCGCCCCATACTTCTGCCAAAGTGCCTGATCCGCCCGCCACCAAAGCCGCATACAGGATGAAAGAAGCCAGTTGTCCGCCTGTCATGAGGCCTGCATGCACCTGATTCACGCCGATCCATAACACGAAGATAATGACGCCCATGACCGCCATGATAATGAGCGCCGTTAGCAGCGCGCGCACGCGGGTACGTCGGATGGCCGTCATGAAGCTGACTTCCGCTCGATCAGCGAAGCGGCGGGTTTCCTGTTGTTCCTGGGTATAGGCCTGAACTGTCGGTACCGCGTTGAGGATCTCGCCGGCTAGCGCCGAGGCGTCGGCGATTTTGTCCTGAGCTTCGCGCGAGAGCTTTTTCACCCGGCGGCCGATGACCAGGATAGGCAGCATCAGCAGGGCCATCAGGCCCAGATTCAACGAGAACAGATAAAAACTGGTCACCGCCAGCATGACCATGCCGCCGGTCAGTTGGAACAGGCTTCGCAAGCCCATCGAAACAGAGCTGCCGACCACAGTTTGGATCAGGGTGGTGTCGCCGGTCAGGCGCGACAGCACTTCGCCGGTTTGCAAAGTCTCGAAAAACTGCGGGGTCTGCGTCAGCACGCGCGCATACACGGCACTGCGCAAATCCGCCGTGACCCGCTCGCCTAGCCAGCTTACCATGTAATAACGCGTCGAGATTGTCACTGCCCACAGGCTCGCCAGCCCGAACAGAACCGCGAAGCGTCCGTTCAAGCTTAGCGAGTTTAATAGTCCGGTGCCGGTATTCTGTCGCTGCCCGAAGCCAGCATCAATCAGGTCGCGAAACGCCAGCGGAACCAGCAGGATCGTGGCCGATCCCAGGCACAGCAGAATAAACGCCAAGGCCATCCGTCCCCGATGAGGCCGGAGAAACGGCCACAGCCCCCTCAGAGAAGACAGGTGTTGGGTAGAGTCAGGCTGGATTGATTTCGAGCTAAAGGGTCCCGGTCGTGTTTTGGATGCTGTGTGTTTCATTTTCTCATTTTAAAGCATAAGCACGAGAAACTATTCGGGTAAAAGTATTGGCATTCTGTCGCAAGGCTGTAAAGATCGGGATGCCTGCGAGCTTCAGCAGCAATGATTGCAAGCAATGAATCGAGTTCGTGCTTCATCGTCTCCTCATAACGAGGTATCCCGCATGGCCGGAACCGGCGGGTTTGGTTCAGGTACGTAGATATTGGCCACAACCTGTCCATGGTCTGTCACGTGGATCGGTTTTTTATCCATTGACGTTTTGTCATCGATAACGTGGTCGTTATATAAGCGGACATCAATTATCCGGCCTATTTTCCTGGCGTTCAGGTCGGCAAAATGATTGCTGGCAAATAGGTTGTCAAGGCTTTCGTAATGTCCGTTGTGAATGTAGGTGTAGTGAAAATTTTCAATGCTTTTGCGCGCCTGGATATCCTTGCAGTTTTGGAAGACGTGCTGCCATCTTTTTACTCTTTCCTCTCTCGGAAGCTTATGGAAGGGATCTTCGCCAATGATGGCTTGATTGGTCACGGCGGTGTCGTTATCGTTTAAGTCGCCTAAAATAAAAATCGGTTTTGCCTCGTCTTGATCGATTTCGTCTGACAAAATTTGTCTGACGCCGCAGGATTCAATTGCCCTTCTGACCAAAGAACGCACATTGCCCTTTGCCAGTTCGGGATAGGTCACTGTATCTCGGTCAACACCGTCAGGCAATATAGGCCTTTTGGATTTTAAGTGCAGAACAACCACTAAAACCAGAAGATTTTCATTGATTTTGATTTCTGCCTTTAAAACGCCTCTTGAAAACTTTTTCAAAGGGATATTGACCGGAATGCTGTCGAAAGGCTCAGTCATCTTCTTGTCATCGAAGAAATCAAAAACGAACGGCAAATCCTCAATCACCTCCGTTTTAACAATAGGGAATCTGCTTACAATAGCATTCACAGGATTTTTGCCTGTAGGATTAGCTACATAGAGAGGCCAGTTTTCCATGTGGGTTCCTGTTAAACAATCCCTGAGCGCCTGTTCCTCAAAGATTTCCTGAAAGCCGATAATGTCGGCATTCATTCTCAAAAGCTGATTTCTTATCCAGTCTGTTTTCTTCCGGTATTGAGCCTGGCTGTAATGAGGGTGGGAGTCCTCATAAATTGGCTTATCTGCCGTGACAAGGTTTTCTGCATTGAACGTAGCAATCGAGATTTTCATTTTATTGCTCACTGTTTATGGTCAATTGATGTTTTTTCTTGATTACTTATTTCTGACTGGGCAAGAAAAGCGGCTGGCTGTCCGGGGAGATTAATTGTTTACGTACCCATCGTGTTATCAGCGCTCTTACCGCTCTCAATTCTGACAGTGGCAGTTTTACAAATAGCCTCTATCAGATTAAGCGGGAACTTAGATATTTTAATTGCAGTATATAGGGCGTTTATGCGGGTCTGCCATAAGACGAGCTGCTTTATTCGAGAAAGTGCGGTTCGCCCGCGAATTGTGTAAAAACTCATGACTGAGCCCGTCAGCGATAGGGAATGCCTCGTTAGAAAGGGAACATTTGGCCTTCGCCTGAATAAAGTGAATTGACCGGCAGCTTACATTAGAGCACTGCTAAATACTAATATGCGTTACTACTTAGGTAGTTGTACGAAGTTGTGATGTTAGGCAAAAACTAGGAATATGATGACCAACAGCAAGAAGCAGTAACCCTTGGGTAGCGTACTCAAAATACATTAAGCAGAGTGGGTTTCCTATCAACGTTAATGTATTTAAGTCGTAACCGATGGATATATCTAACAGTAAAAATTAATTGGGAAAGCGATCCCAAAATCAAGATTTAAGTCGTAGTTGCATGTATTTTGCAAAAAGTATGTGGAACGAAAGCAATTGAGGATTATTAGAGAGACTAGGAGTCTATACATACTTATTCGATATGTATCTTGAGCAATGTTCCATGTCATTATTCCTGAACATCTGGATTTAAGAGGAATAAATTATTTAAACGTTGCTCAGACAGCTAGCATGGGGATGAAAATGAAGAAGAGCGAAGATTTATTTGTAGAGTCAGCGCCATTTCCCGACCCAATCGATAATCCAGCCCTTTATCAGGCTAATTTCGATGAATTTTTTTACGATGCTAATTTTATAGAGCAGCTGCGCCTTGAGAAGCAGCGGGCGCAACGGTCTAAATCCACATTGTCAATTCTATTGCTGACGCTTGATAAAGAGATTGACGATCAATTCGTTAATATGAACAAGGTTTTAGATATTGTTCGGGAAAAAATACGAAACACTGATATTTGCGGCTTTGTCAATCATAAAACCATAGGCGTGCTCCTGCCCGATACGGACGAGCGAGGCGCTAAAGAACTCTGCGACAAGCTGCTTTATGAAAATAAAAATCCACAATTTTTTTCTACCGTATCAACTTATCCTGACCATATATTTGAGAGCCTGGCAAAAAACGGAAGCATCCACCCAAGCTCTTTCCCTTTCGAGCTGGAGAAAGCAACAGGCACTTTATGGTTTAAATTCTTGTTAAAAAGAGGTATCGATATCGTAGGCTCGATTACAGGCATGCTCATTTTTATGCCTGTAATGTTAATTACGGCACTAGCCATTAAAGCCACTTCTCCGGGACCTGTCATTTTCAGGCAGACGCGCTTGGGCAAGCAAGGAAAGCCTTTTACATTCTATAAATTTCGATCCATGCATGTGAATATGGATGATCAAATACATCGTGAATATGTCCGAAGTCTGATAAACGGTGATCATGAAAAAGTGAATCAGGGCGATGTGGAAAAACCGTTTTTTAAAATTAAATCCGATCCCAGGATCACTAAGGTCGGAAAATTTATCCGAAAAACCAGTGTTGATGAATTGCCGCAGTTTTTTAATGTGTTCAGGGGCGATATGAGCCTGGTAGGGCCGAGGCCGCCACTTGCTTATGAGGCTGAGAAATACCAGGCCTGGCACCTGAGGCGAATATTGGAAATGAAGCCTGGAATCACTGGACTCTGGCAGGTGCAGGGGCGGAGCAAGACAGGATGGGATGATACGGTGAGGCTCGATATTCGGTATATTCGGAATTGGTCTCTAATACTCGATCTAAAGATTTTATTAAGAACCGTCAAGGTAGTCTTAAAGTGCAGAGGTGCCGTGTAATGTAAAGCCACTAGAATCGATTCAGGGCTTTAAGCCAAATACTTGGGAAAGACGTAATAGTGTATTGACTCGCTAACAAACTTGTTATGCGCATTAGCTTGTCTGTAAGAGTATATCGGCGAAATGTTTAGATGGCCTAACTCATGGTTGTCTTGTTTGATTAACTTAATCTCTATGAGAGCGTGCGGGTTAAGAGGTTAAACATAATCAACAACACCTGACAGTTCTCATCTTTAAGTTATTTTCAGTAGATAGACAGGCTAACTTAGAGGAAAAAGAATGATTAAAGAGAATGTAGTTTTAGGCGAGGGGGTTGCTATATATCACCCCGAGCTTGTAAATCTCTACGGTTGTACGATTGGAGAAGATACCAAGATCGGTACATTCGTTGAGATACAAAAAGGCGCTTCCGTGGGAGCCCACTGCAAAATATCCAGCCATACGTTTATTTGCGAAGGTGTCGATATCGAAGACGGTGTTTTCATAGGCCATGGCGTTATGTTCACCAATGATGTGTATCCAAGCGCTGTTAACTCGAATGGCGGCCTGCAGACTGAGGAGGATTGGCAGGTAGTCAAAACCCATATCAAGACTCGGGCGTCGATCGGCAGCAATGCAACCATTCTTTGCGGCATCACGATAGGCGAGGGCGCCCTGATTGGCGCTGGCGCCGTGGTAACCCGCGATGTGCCTGATTATGCGATCGTCACCGGCGTTCCTGCCCGAGTTGTCGGGGATATACGCGTGCGGGATAAAGGCGATGCGGCGGCGACCAGTCTGGTCTAGGCCATGACCATGGGGGCTATGACAACAGCCATAAACAATTGCTGCGCCTCGGCATTGAAAAGTGCCTGGCTGCTCTTCCCTGAGAGGTACAAGTTAAAAATATAAGATTAAGGCTGTTTGCGGATCACAGGCGTTAGCAGTGATTCAATGATTTGTTGGTGCTGAGCAATTTGTCAGCTTTTAGCAATACCGAAAGCAATGCAATTATTTTCATCCAACAAGGAGAGCAGGCATGTTAAGAATAGGTATTATCGGTTACGGTTACTGGGGGCCCAATCTGGTGAGAAATTTCGCCGAAACACCGGGGCTTGCAGTGGCCGGCGTGGCAGACCTGGATCAGAAAAGACTCGAAACCGTCCAGAAACGCTATCCGGGCGTCAAAACCACAACCCGTTTTCAGGACCTGCTTGAGGACCTGTCCATTGATGCCATCGCGGTAGCGACTCCAGTCAGTACCCATTTCGAACTGGGGATGGCCGCTCTGAAGGCCGGCAAGCATTTATGGCTAGAAAAGCCTATGGCAGAGTCATCGTTGCAGGCACGCAAGCTGGTCGACGAAGCCGAGATGCGCAAGCGCGTACTGATCGTTGATCATACGTTTATCTATACGGGAGCAATCCGCAAGATGGCGGAAATCATACAGAGAGAAGAGCTTGGCGACGTTTATTACTACGATTCGACCCGGATCAATCTCGGCTTGTTTCAGCGCGATGTCAACGTAATCTCCGACCTGGCCGTGCATGACTTTTCCATTCTTGATTATTTACTCGGAGAACAGCCGGTGGAAGTGTCGGTCGCCGGAACCAACCATTTTCCAGGTACGCCGGAGAATCTGGCCTACATCTCGCTGTTTTATAATTCAGGGATGATCGCGCACAGCAACGTAAGCTGGCTGGCGCCGGTGAAGGTGCGTCAGATCCTGCTTGGAGGCAGCAAGAAGATGATCGCTTACGATGATCTTGAGCCGAGTGAAAAGATCAAGGTTTACGACAAGGGCGTCAGCTTCACTGATGACCCTCAAAAAATCTACCAAATGCGGGTCGGCTATCGCACCGGTGACATGTGGGCGCCACAGTTAGACACAACAGAGGCCTTACTCGTCGAAGGAGAGCATTTCGTCGACTGCATCGAAAACGGCAAAGTACCACTGACTGACGGCACTTTGGGCTTGCGTGTGGTGGAATTAATTGAAGCGGCGACCCGCTCGATGAACGAGCGCGGCCGAGCCGTCAAGATCAACGGAACGCCCATGTGGCAAGGAAGGGTAGTAGCATGATTCCATTTGTCGACCTTAAAGCCCAGTATGCCGGGATTAAGGATGAAGTCAACGCCGCCATTCAGGGGGTATTGGAAACCAACCAGTTTACCCTGGGAAGCGAAGTGGCAGCGTTTGAAGAGGAGTTCTCCGCCTTTTGCCAGGCTCAATACGGGATCGGCGTGAACACCGGAACCAGCGCTTTGCACCTTTCCCTTCTCGCGGCCGGGATTGGTCCCGGCGACGAGGTGATAACCGTCCCATTCACATTCGTGGCGACTGTGGCGGCCATTCACTATACCGGCGCCAAGCCCGTGTTTGTGGACATCGATCCGCGTACCTTTACGATAGATGTGAATGCGATCGAAAGCGCAATCACCGACAGGACCAAAGCTATCATTCCCGTGCACCTGTATGGTCATCCGGCGGACATGGACCCCATTCTGAACATTGCCAGGCAACACGGCCTGATTGTGATTGAGGATGCCTGTCAAGCTCACGGCAGTGAATACAAGGGGCGGCGCGTAGGCAGTCTAGGCGATATGGGTTGCTTCAGTTTTTATCCCGGCAAAAATCTCGGCGCTTATGGGGAAGGCGGCATGGTGGTTACCAATAACGCCGAATATACCCGTACCATCCGAATGCTCCGTGATTGGGGAGCCGAGCAGAAATACCAGCATGTCCTCAAGGGGTACAACTTCCGCCTGGAAGGCATTCAGGGCGCAGTGCTCAGAGTCAAGCTGCGCCATTTGCATAACTGGACCGAGGCAAGACGGCAAGTTGCTTCCTATTATGACGAGTTCTTATCCGGCAGCGGCGTACCAACGCCTGAGGCAATGCCTTATGCGCGGCATGTCTACCATATCTATGCGATTCGCACTCGGCAGCGAAGTGAATGGCAGCAGGCATTGCAAGCCAAAGGGATTCAGACTGGAATCCATTATCCCATTCCCGTGCATCTCCTGCCGGCCTATGCCGACCTGGGCTATACAAAAGGGGATTTTCCTCATGCAGAACAGGCAGCCGATGAAGTGCTTTCTCTTCCTATGTTCGCCGAGTTAAGACAAGCGCAGTGCGAGGAAGTTTGTGAAGCCATAGCAGAGATGCTCTCGGATCAGGTGGCGTCTGTTGAACTTTGATTCAGAATCAAAAGTTCTGCGGTCACGAATTTAAAGAAGAGAATAATGATACTTATCAAGAAAGCTTTTAATCAATACGTGCCAGCCAGGCTTCAGCAACTGCTCAGACGGCTCTTCATCAGGCCGCTGAAAGGGATTATCCGTCTCGTTATAAAAGATATCTGGCTGCCGATTTATCGAATTGAGCAACCCGAATTAACGGCAATCCTGATTGGTCACCAGGCGTGCGATCCATATTTAATAAACTTATTATATTCTGAATATCTTAAGCCTATAAGAATCGGCACTGTGCCGATCTGGAGTCTGAACCGGGTGATGCGGCATTGGCAAGAGAAAGCGGATGTCATTATTTTTCGGCACAGAAGATTCCGGCCTCAAGGTGCATTTGCCCGCCGCATGCTGATCATGCCGTACTATGTCGCGCAATCCATTGATCTTCCCCCCCCGGATGCCGACTTGCTGGCCTTCTTCTATAACTCTACAACCCGGCGCGATCTGAAGAGAATCCGAGACGCTGAATTTAAATATGAAATCACCCAAGACCGGGCACAACTGGATTTCTTTTATCACCGGATGCTCCGGCCATTTATCCAGGATCGACACCGCGACGCCGCTGATATTCTTCCATGGGACGCCTTCAGGCTGGCTTATGAAAAAATGGAATTGCTGCTGATTCACAAGGCGGGCCTGCCAGTAGCCGGCAACCTGAATTTACAAACCAACGATTGTTATACTTTGCATATGCTTGGCGTTCTCAATGCCGACAAGGAGTTGCTCAAGGCAGGCACTATTGCAGCCTGCTATTGGTTTTCGATAGCCGAGGCGCACCGCCGCGGCTGCGCCTCGGTGAGCATGCAATGCGCGCGCCCTTTCCTTAAAGACGGCGTTCTGGTTTACAAGAAGAAGTGGCGCGGCCGAATTGTCGCGGATCACAGAGAACATGAGCTGTGGCTTCTGCCCTGCGGCAACCGTCCGCCAATGCACCGCTTCCTGGAAGAGAATCCGTTTATCTGTGAACAGGACGACCGGCTAGTGAGCCTGATTTTTCTCGGATCCCACACGGTCCTGAGCGACAAGGAACTATCCAGTTACTTGAGAGACTGCCATTTTCAGGGCGACCGACTGTCGACCTGGGTCGTGCTGCTGGATAGCGGATGGGCGGCGCGGACGGAAACAATCAAAAATATATTGCGCGAACTTCCGCAGCCCAGCCACATACTGGACCTCTCCCATGGCTCTCTGGCCGAACTTCCGGAACTGATCAGCAATTGGCAAGACCTGCGCCATGGCTCCCCGAGTGAGTTTCCGGAACTGGCCTATTCAAGATCATGATCAATATGAGAGAGGTTAAAAACAGAAAGCTAATTCTTCGATTGCTCAATGAACCGATTGAAGATTGTGGCGGAACCCCGACAAAGATCAGAAAAAACTTAATAACAAGGGAGATATAAAATGGAAGCGAATAAATTGATTATGCTGAAATTTATCAAAAAAAGTTTTAATCAATATGTGCCGGCCTCGCTGCAACAGCCGCTCAAACGGTTCTTCATTTGGCCACTCAGTAGATCCATAACTTTCCTTAGGGATTTGTGGCTGCCGATTTATCGGATTGAGCGGTCCGGGTTAACGGTAATCCTGATTGGTCACGAAGCATGCGATCCTTTTAGTGATAAGGTATGCGACCCCTACATCATGCATTTACTCTATGCTGAATACCTTGACCCTCTAAGAATTGGCACTGTTCCGCTTTGGAGCCTGAATCGGGTGATGCGACGCTGGGAAAAGAAGGCAGATCTGATCATTTTTCGGCACAGAAGATTCCGGCCTCGAGGCGCAGCTGCTCGCCGCATGTTGAACATGCCGTACCATGTTGAGCAAATCATTGAACTTCCGCCCCCGGATGTCGACTTGCTGGCCTTCTTAATTAATTCTACAACCCGGCGCGATTTGAAAAAGATCAGGGATGCTGAGTTCCAATATGAAATCACCCAAGACCCGGCACAACTGGATTTCTTTTATCACCAGATGTACCGACCGTTCGTTCAGGACCGGCACCGCGGATCCGCTAGAATCATTCCATGGGAGGTATTCCGTCGAATTTATGAAAAAGGTGAATTAATGCTGATTCGCAGGGCGGGCTTAGCAGTGGCCGGCAACTTGATTTCACAAACTGGCGATTGTTTATACAACAATCTGTTCGGCGTCTTGCATGCCGACAGAGAATTATTTAATGCGGGAAGCATTGCAGCCATCTATTGGTTTGCGATGGTCGAGGCACGCCGCCGCGGCTGCGCCACGGTGAGCATGCAATGCGCACGCCCTTTCCTTAAAGACGGCGTTCTGGTTTACAAGAAGAAGTGGGGCAGCCGAATTGTCGCGGATCATATAGATCGCGAATTTTGGCTTCTGCCCTGCGGCAACCGTCCGCCAATGCACCGCTTCCTGGAAGAGAATCCGTTTATCTGTGAACAGGATGACCGGCTAGTGAGCCTGATTTTTCTTGGATCCCACACGGTCCTGAGCGACAAGGAACTATCCAGTTACTTGAGAGGCTGCCATTTTCAGGGCGACCGACTGTCGACCTGGGTCGTGCTGCTTGATAGCGAATGGGCGGCGCGGACGGAAACAATCAAAAATATAATGCGCGAACTTCCACAGCCCAGCCACATACTGGACCTCTCCCATGGCTCTCTGGTCGAACTTCCGGAACTGATCAGCAATTGGCAAGACTTGCGCCATGGCTCCTCGACTGAGTTTCCGGAACTGGCCTATTCATGATGAAGATCAGCATGAGGGCGATCCAAGGCAAAAAGTTAATTTTTCGATTGCTCAATGAACCGATCGAAGATTGTGGAGGACTTTTCGAAAGGGTAGAAGGAAAAAACTGGTGACGAGGGAAACATAAAATGAAAGCTCAAAAATTGACTATTGGGACTAATTTCTCACCCGTTTTGTATCCATTTCTGTCGAATGTCGGGCCAGGTTCGCCTACGCTTAGAAGGTCTTTTGCCGGTAATCGGACCCGGTTTTCTTAGAAGGAGCGTTAATTATTGACGTTACGGACAACAATTATGATTCCCGCGCTGCATAATTAAGCGGCGGGATCAGGGGCGGCATGTGGACGAATACAAGTTCATACGTTATGTCACTTGAAAAAGTTATCGTGCGGACTTTGGCTAGAGTGCATTTGATTATTTCGATGTTAACTTTTGTACGTTAGGAGGAGTCATGAAACACTTTGAGTCCCGCTCCGATCTGGCTTTGTTTGGGGCTCCGCCGGCGTTCCCGGAGCCGCTGCACGTCGGACGGCCGAACATGGGAAGCCAGGAAACCTTTCTGTCGTATATGAATGATATTTTTAACCGGCGCTGGTTGAGCAACAACGGCCCGCTGGTCCAGGAGTTCGAGCGTCTGTTGGCGGAATTCCTCGGTGTGAAACATTGCGTGGCCATGTGCAACGGTACGGTCGCACTGGAGATTGCGATTCGCGCGTTGGAGTTGAAGGGGGAGGTGATCATGCCGTCCTATACTTTTGTTGCAACGGCTCACGCGCTGCAATGGCAGGAGATTACACCCGTGTTTGCGGATATCGATCCGAATACCCACAATCTCGATCCGGAGGCTGTGCTCAGGATGATTACGCCAAAAACCACCGGGATAATCGGCGTCCATTTATGGGGGCGCAGTTGTCCAGTAGATGATCTGCAGGCCATTGCCAATGATTATGGATTGAAGCTGATGTTTGACGCTGCCCATGCTTTCGGGTGTTCCTACAAAGGGGAAATGATTGGCGGTTTTGGCGAGTGTGAAGTCCTTAGCTTCCATGCCACCAAGTTTTTTAATACCTTCGAGGGTGGAGCCGTGGTCACCAGTAATGATGACCTCGCCAGAAAAATGCGGTTGATGAAGAACTTTGGCTTCTCGGGCTACGACAATGTGATTTATCCCGGCACGAACGGGAAAATGACCGAAATAGCTGCGGCGATGGGTTTAGTCAATCTTGATGCCATTGGCGAATTTGTCGAGGCTAACCGTCGCAATCATGAACGGTATTCCATGCAGCTGAATGAGATACAGGGAGTATCGGTCCTTGCTTATGACGACCGCGAACACAACAATTACCAATATGTGGTGGTTGAAGTCAGCGATGAATTACCCGTAAGCCGGGATGAGATCATTCATGCTCTCCATGCGGAGAATGTGTTGGCAAGACGGTACTTCTGGCCCGGATGCCATAATATGCAGCCTTATAAGGCGTTTTATCCCAACGCGGGAGTGATGTTGCCAAATACTAAAACGGTGGCAGATCGCGTCATCGTGTTGCCGACAGGGATAACTCTACCAGAAAGCGCAATAGATGTAGTCGCTTCGGTAATGCGATTACTAACGTCACAGTAGGAAGCCAAAATGATTACAACAGGCATGCAACCGTACCTTTTTCCATACATTGGCTACTTCCAGTTATTGGAGTGCAGCGATATTTTTGTCGTCGGAGACGACATGCAATATATAAAGGGAGGATGGATCAACAGGAATCGCATCTTGGTTGATCGGGAGCCCTGCTGGTTGACGTTTTCCATTCACGACGATTCAGCAGATTTGCCTATCAATCAAAGGTATTACGTCGAAGATCCGAATGTGCGCAGCAAGATCCTGAGGCGTATCGAGTGCGCTTATAGAAAAGCGCCGTACTTCAAGGATATTTATCCTGTTATCGCAGACATAATGAGCTTCGGTTCAAACAATATCAGCGAGTTTAATACCAACGCTATCCGATGCTTGGCAAGCTTGCTGAACATTCAATGCCGAATTTTAGTGTCTTCTGAACTGAAGAAGAATAACTCACTGAAAGGTCAGGACCGTGTTATTGAGATCAACCGTTGTGTAGGTTCCAGTCATTATATAAATCCGATAGGCGGGATGGCGCTTTATAAAGAGCGCGACTTTCTCAAGTTTGGGATTGAACTGAGTTTCCTTCGGCCTGATGTCATTCAGTATCATCAGTTCGCCGAACCTTTCGTCCCTTCTCTTTCAATTATTGATGTGCTGATGTTTAACGGGATTCCGGGCACCTCGAAGCTTTTAGCGAAATACGACCTGATCAAACAGGAGCAGTGGTTTGCTGAGCCGGATAATCACCAGCAAGAAGCACAGCCGGCACTTATACCGCTGTATGGTGGTTACAGTGCGTAATGGGATCATTTGTGCTCTCCAGGCGGAGAATGTGCTGGCAAGACGGTACTTCTGGTCCGGATGCCATAACAAGCAGCCTTATAAGGCATTTTATCCAATGCGGGATTTGATGCTGACAAATAGTAAAAGCGTGGCCGATCGGATCATTGTGTTGCCGGCAGGAATGACCTCGCCTGATAACGCAATGGGTCTAGTTTCTTCTGTATTGCGATTGCTAGTGTCATTTGAGGAGAACGAAAATGATTGTAACAATCATGCAGCCATACCTTTTTCCATACATTGGATACTTCCAGTTATTGGAATGCAGCGATATTTTTGTCGTCGGAGACGACGTGCAATATATAAAGGGAGGATGGATCAACAGGAATCGTATCCTGGTCAATCAAGAGCCTTGCTGGTTGACGTTTCCCGTTCAGGGAGATTCAGCGGATTTGCCTATCAATCAAAGGCATTACGTCGAAAGCCAGAATGTGCGCAGCAAGATCCTGAGGCGTATCGAGTGCGCTTATAGAAAGACGCCGTACTTCAAGGATATTTATCCTGTTATCGCAGACATAATGAGCTTCAGTTCAAGCAACGTCAGCGAATTTAATACCAACGCTATTCGACGTTTAGCAAGCTTGCTGAAAATTCAATGCCGAATTTTAGTGGCTTCTGAATTGGAAAAAGACAACTCACTGAAATGTCAGGACCGTGTTATCGAAACTAATCGTTGTGTAGGTTCCAGCCATTATATAAATCCGATAGGCGGGATAGCGCTTTATAAAGAGCACGACTTTCTCAAGTTTGGGATTGAGCTGAGTTTTATTCGATCTGATGCCATTCAGTATCATCAGTTCGCCGAACCTTTTGTCCCTTCTCTCTCAATTATTGATGTCTTAATGTTTTGCCCATTGGATGAAATTAGAAAATTTCTGAAACAGTATCAATTATTAAAGTTCTCTGATAGCAAGATTCTTCACTTTGAAAGCCATGAAGAAATGATTGATGACCGGCAATATGGATTAGGGTATTTATGAATAATATTACTGGCGAGCTATTGTCAAAAATTACGGACGGCTATTTTAAGTTGGCGCTTCCACCTCAAAGACAGCAGCCATATTTAGACGAATTATTTTCTCAATCATCACAAGCCATTCAAACAGGGACTGTCGTTTATGATTTTGTGGCTGACCGAAATGCATACCAGAGTGGATGTTATTGGTGCGATGGCGACAATCGCACCTATGCGTGCTCTCTCGTGGATTGCGATGTTTTCCAGGTTGCCCGACCTCCAAACCTTGTATCTCGACTAACTACGGGTTGATTGAACTATGTTTAGATGGAAAAAATTAGGCAAAGTATTCACGCCGCAAGAAGTGGAAGGACGCAGCTGGTTGAAAGAATTTGCACAAGCACCGGCGACATTGTTGTTCGACGATTTCGTGCGCATCTATTTTTCCTGCCGTCCCCCAGCGGATGAGGGCGGCCAGTACGTAAGCTATTCCGCTTATGTCGATCTGGATCGCACAGATCTGTTCAAGGTGCGGCATGTCAGTGAACAGCCGATTCTGAATCTTGGCGGGTTAGGGGAATTCGATGAATTCGGCACCTATCCGGTTTCCGTCATTCGCAACGGCGATGAAGTGCGCGCCTATTATGCGGGTTGGACGCGCTGCGAATCAGTGCCGTTCAATGTAGCAATCGGCATGGCGCTCAGCCGTGACGGAGGCAATACCTTCACCAAGCTCGGCAATGGTCCGGTGCTGCCGTATTCGCCGGATGAGCCCTTCGTGCTGAGCGGGCCGAAGATCAGGCGTTTCAATAATACCTGGTATCTCTGGTATATCGCCGGACGCAAGTGGAAGACGGTGGATGGGCGAGCGGAGCCGGTCTATAAGATACGGATGGCGACATCGGCCGATGGCATCCACTGGAACAAGGTCAACAAGGATCTGATCGAAAGCCGCGTCGAGGAAGATGAAGCGCAAGCCAGCCCGGACGTATTCCACGCCAATGGTAAATACCACATGTTTTTCTGTTACCGTTACAGCAGTCATTATCGGGGCAAGGATTACGGCTATCGCATCGGTTATGCATCCAGCACGAACTTGATCGACTGGGTGAGGGATGATGCGAAAGCAGGCATCGACGTATCGGCGGAGGGCTGGGATGCCGAAATGATCAGCTATCCGCATGTTTTCGAGCTGGATGGGAAGACCTATCTGGCCTACCTTGGCGATCAGGTTGGCCGATACGGATTCGGTCTGGCCGCGCTAGACGGAAAACTGGAGTAAACGATGAGCGCGATGAAGTGGAATAAGCTCGGCAAGATATTTGACCCAACACATCACAAGCTGCCTAACGGCTGCATGCAGTTCGCACAATCGCCGCAAGCGCTGGTGTTCGACGATTTCGTGCGGATCTATTTCTCCACCCGCTCGGTAGATAAAAACAGCGGGAAGTATTTGAGCCATATCGCCTTTGTCGATATGCAGAAGAATTTGCGCGATGTGATTCGCGTGTCCGACAAGTCTGTCATTCCGCTCGGTGGGCTGGGTTCCTTCGATGAGCACGGCATCTTCCCGATGAGCGTCATGCGTCACGGCGATGCCGTGTACGGCTACACCTGCGGCTGGAACCGGCGGGTGTCCGTCTCGGTGGACACCGCCATCGGCCTGGCCATCAGCCGCGACGACGGCCTCACCTTCCAGCGCATCGGCGACGGGCCGGTGCTCTCAGCATCTCTGCATGAGCCCTGCCTGGTTGGCGACGGCTTCGTGAAGGTCATCGGCGATGTGTTCCATATGTGGTACATCTTCGGCACCGGTTGGAAAAAGTTCTCTTCGGACGCCGCGCCGGACCGTACCTACAAGATCGGCCATGCGATCTCCAGCGACGGCATCAACTGGACCAAGGAAGAGGCGCGGCAGATCATCCCGGACAAACTGGGGCCGGATGAAAGCCAGGCACTGCCGACAGTGATCGGGATCGACGGCCGTCATCACATGTTCTTTTGCTATCGCCAGTCGTTCGATTTCAGGAATAACAGGGAACGCGGCTATCGTATCGGCCATGCTTACTCCGACGACCTGGCGAACTGGACGCGGGACGATATGAATCCGCTGCTTGACGTAACGCCGGGCGATTGGGATGCGGATATGTTGTGCTATCCCCATGTGTTCGAGTGCGACGGCAAGGTGTATTTGCTCTATAACGGCAATGAGTTCGGACGCTACGGATTCGGGCTGGCCGAGTTGATAATATGATCAAGTACCGATTGAACAAAGCATCCGAGGCGGAGATTGCTGAACATCTCTGGCTCTGCAATACCGATTTCATGCCGCCTATGAGCGGACGTGTCGACATAAACGATTATGCAAAAAAGATCGCCAGCAAGGCGACGAGGTTCGAAGCATGGTCTGGTGACAAGCTGGTTGGGCTGGTGGCTGTCTATTGCAATGATATAGAGAAGCGCACCGCCTACATCACCAGCGTCAGCGTGTTGCGTGAGGCGACGGGTAAGGGCATCGCCGAGAGCTTGATGAAACGGTGTATAGAGCGCAAAAAAGCGTTGGGGATGCGCCAGGTCAGCCTGGAGGTGGCGAGTGACAACATACCGGCCATCAGATTATATGAAAAATGTGGGTTTGTTGCTGGCAAGGCGAAAACGCCATTTGTCACTATGGATCTGTATTTGAATTAAAAGCGGGGAAGAAAATGAACGGCAAACGTGATTATAACGTCGAAATAAAAGATACATATGATCGCAAATACGCCTACAACTTCGATGGGAGCACCTTTACATGATCAAATCGTTTGAAGGCTTTTTCAACATGGGACGCTTGCTTGATTTGGCCAGCTTCAAGGACGACTTCACCAGAAAGCTTCTATCTTATTTCGATGAAATCACCTGTATCGAAACTTCGGATATTGACTGCCGATGCGCTTACTCATCTGATACTTTGGAGCGATTCGCCATTGCAGCAAGGCTGAAGGTGACTCATAGACTGGGCGTTTTTTCAATGTGCGAAAGGGTAGGGCAAACGAGAATCTCATTTGCTGCTATTGTACAGATGTCAGCGTTGGAGAAACGTTGCTTGAGGTGGACATGTCCTTAACCCATAAATCGCTGTCAGCAGTTTTTTGGAGTGGGGCGGATGTTTTTTTGCGCCAGGGACTTCAATTCTTTGTTTCGATTCTGCTGGCGCGATTGCTTTCTCCTGAAGAGTTCGGTCTGCTGGCGCTACTGTCTATTTTCACAGGCATCGCGACTCTATTTATTGACAGCGGTCTCAACTCGGCCCTGGTGCAGCGGCAAGACATCACGCGCAAAGATGAATCCACGGTGTTCTTCTTCAACTTGGTTACCGGCCTGCTTGTAGCTCTGGGGCTCTGTCTATCGGCGCCGTGGATCGCCACGTTTTTTGAACAGCCAGTCTTGCAGGCAAAGGTCCATATTATGGCCACGAATCTATCTACGATGCCATGGATTGCCATGTTCTTTGAGCAGCCAGTCTTGCAGGGCCTGACCTATGTGATGGCTTTGAACTTATTCGTGGGATCATTGGGATCCATTCAAGGTGTGCTGCTGACCAAAGCACTTGACTTTAAGAAGCTGATGAAGATAAATGCGGTAGCCACGCTATTGTCCGGTGTGTTAGCGGTGTTCTTGGCGTGGAAGGGATTTGGCGTTTGGAGTCTGGCTTTACAAACCCTGGCTTCGACAGCGATTTCAGTGACGCTGCTGTGGCTGTGGCATCCGTGGCGGCCACAATGGACATTCAGCCTTGTCTCCCTGCGCTCGCTGTTTCGTTTCGGCGGGTTCATGTTGCTCTCAGGCCTGTTGGACACGCTGTATACCCGCCTCTACAGCGTGATTATCGGAAAGCTATATTCTGCCCGGCAGCTGGGTTTCTACACGCGGGCCGACAATATTCAACAGTTGCCTGTAAGCGTACTGACCAACGTGCTCAATCGGGTGGCCTTCCCTGTATTTTCTGCTGCCGCAGCCGACAAGGCTCATTTGGCGCTGGGCATGCGCAAGGTTCTGCGGATAATTATGCTGTTCAACGTTCCGGCCATGCTGGGGTTGATGGCAGTGGCCGAGCCTCTGGTGATCACCTTGATTGGCGAGAAGTGGCTGCCGAGCGTGCCGATCCTGCAAGTGCTTTGTCTCGCCGGGATGATATGGCCTCTGCATGCGCTTAATCTCAACGTACTTATGGCGCAAGGGCACTCGAACCTGTTTTTTCGTATTGAAGTAATAAAGAAGATCATTAGTATCGCCGCCATTGTAACAGCCAGTTTCTATGGCGTAATGGCTATTGTCTGGAGCGAGGTTATCGCGGCTGCTCTGTGTTTTCCGATTAACGCGTATTACACTGGGATTTTTCTCGGATATTCGGCCTGGAAACAGACGCTGGATATTCTGCCTTATCTGGCTGTCTCCATGTTGATGATGCTAGTCATCTGGCCCATCCATATTTATTTGTCGTTTCATCCAGCTGCTCAGCTTGGGCTTATGATTGGGGTGGGTGCATTTGTTTACCTGCTTGCCTGCCATTTGCTTCGTTTAACGGCATTTAATGAGTCATGGACTTTGTTGGTCCAACGCAGAAGAACCGTGCAGAACCTTTAACTTTTACCTTGGGGAGCCTGAGTCAATGAACCAAGAAGCGACCTGTGAAGTAAAATACACTGAAGTCAGTGATCCGGCGGTGATGATGTTAGCGCCCATCGTCAGCGTCCATATGATAACCTACAACCACGGCCTGTACTTGGCCGAAGCCATCGAGGGCGTGATCGCCCAGAAGACCGATTTTCCCATTGAGCTGGTCATTGGGGATGATTGTTCAACTGATAATACTCGAGAGATAGCACTGGATTACCAACGCCGTTATCCGCATCTCATTCGGGTGATCTACCCGGATCATAATGCTGGGATGCATAGAAACTTTCGTCAGATTAATGATGCATGTCGGGGAGAATTTATAGCCTATTGCGAAGGAGATGATTATTGGATTGATCCCGAGAAACTACATGAACAAGTAGCCGTGCTTTCTAGATTGAAAAACATCGATATCACTTTTCATAGTAGTTATTTTAAATCCGAAAAACAACAAACAATAATTCTCGGTCATGTTAACTCTTCAACTGATAAGTTATATACCTTATCAGAGGTGATTGATGGTGACATACACTATGCAATGGGTTTTATGCCTACAGCAAGCATCATGGTCCGCCGAAGCCTGATAATGTCGATTCAAGATTGGTTTGATGCAAGGGTATCTCCTGTGGGTGATCATATTGTGGAAGTTTTTGGTTCACGGAATGGAGCATATTATATGAATAGACCAATGAGTGTTTATCGTAGAGAGGCAAGCGGATCCTGGTCAGAAAGAATGAAAAATGATCCTGATGCGTGTGTTGAAATGCACTTACAATTCCTTTCTATGCTGATGAAGCTAAAACAGGCTATTCCAGAACAAGAAGAAGCATTCCTGCGTCGCATTATTTATTGTTGTGCCCATTTATCGAAAATAGGAACAGATAAAAATTTCACACAGATCAAAGAATCTATCTTACCAGTTCTCAAAGATATTTATAGACTGAAGGCAATTGACGAATACAGTATCGGGAATGAGCAATTGGAAGAGGATCTTTTTACAAAACTTTCGATCGATTGCGGAAAGACTAAAGAATTGGCTGATCTAAATTGCGGAATATGTTGGCAATTTCTGAGGGTGGCGAAATCAGTCCTTGATTATGGGGTATTGATACTGAAAATGATCAACACGAATTATTCCAATTCAAGTGGCTGTGAAAGACAAATAGCAAAGTGGAAAGTGGAAGAGCAAAGTAGTTATTTATTTGCGCGATGGAAGCGCTTTCGCAAATTGATAATTGAAAAAGTAGGATTTGTTTTAAAGGCAGCAGCAAGTACATTTCTTGCTCGTCAGAAATGCTAATTGTTAATAAATGTTTTATCAAGAGATTAGAGAAATGCTTTTGGAAATTAATGAAGATGCAGTGAAATGTCGAGCTCATTCAATAATGGAAAAAACCATTCGAAATGGTTTGGATTCAGTTCGGGATTTTTTTGTCAGAGGCTGAAATTGGCGATGATCGCCAATCTCATGAAGGCCCTGTTTCTAACAGGCTGAACTTGTCTTTGGGCTCGATGGTCCTAAAGGATGTCGATAATTTTAATGAAAAGTTAGAACGAGCCAAGGTTCATTAAGGACTATTGTCATTATATGTAACTAACTGTGCCAGGCACAATTATATGTTTGATATTCTGCGGCTGTCTCAGCAGGGTCGAAAAGCTGGAAATTACTTATTTTTTGAATGACTTAATTAAATCTAAATGTATCGAAATAAGTAACCACTACTTAACACACAATCAAATGAGCTACGAGTCCGTTACTTATGAAACAAAACATTAAAACACTTACGGATTACCTTGACCTTGTTAAGCGGCGCAAGCATTACATTGTAGCTATCTGGTTGCTGGTAAGCTTCATATCGGTAACCGTCGCTTATAACCTCCCCAAAGTTTATCGATCAACGGCAACAATGCTGATCGAGGCCCCCATTCCGACAAATTTTTTCGAATCCACAGCATCGCATTATGCGGAAGAGCAAATTCAAACAATTTATCAAAAGGTCATGACGACCGATAATGTGCTTTCGATTATTAATTCAAGTGGCCTTTATAACGATATCAAGGATGCCTATACAAAATATGAACTGGCGAATTTATTCAAAAAGAAAGTTGAAGTTAAGTTAGTCACTTCTTCTTTAGCGCCCGAGACCAGTGCTGGAGTGGCTGAGATCGCCTTTAATATTTCATTTAATGATGGCGATGCAATTAAGGCAAAAGAGATAGCGAGCAAGCTGGCCGCCCAATTCATCGAGCAAAATGATAGGGCCAGAGCTCAGCGGGCTATTAGAGCGACTGGCTTCCTCATGGAGGAATCGGACAAGTTAAACCAGGAGCTTCAGGAAATTGACAGCGAAATTGCAAAATACAAGGAAAAACATAACTTCATTCTGCCGGAGCAGGTGCAAGGGAACTTAGCTGCGATAGATCGTGCGGAGAGCGAGCTGAAAGATACCGACGCTCAAATCCGCGCTACGAAGGAAAGGATCATTTTTTTGGCAGCGGAGTTGGCGAGAGCACAGCAGGAACTGCCCAGTAGACTTGATGACAAAACACCAAAAAGCAAGGCTGAGGCCCTAAGGCTTTTGCGGGCAAAATACCTTCAATACTCCAGCATTTATTCCCCTTCGCATCCGTCTTTGGTTCGCCTGAAGCGAGAAATAAAAGCATTGGACCCAACTTTTGAAGAGCAGTCGGTCGAGTCGGATGCTCTCAAACAATTGGCAGAGGCTAAGGACGAACTTGAATTATTGGAAAGGAAATATGCCGGCAATCATCCTGATATAGAAAAACGCAGAAAACAGATTGACAGACTGCAACAACAATTGAAAAACACGCATCCACGCCCGCAGCAGGAACAGGATGAAGCCATGAATGTTATCAATCCCGCTTATCTGGGTGTAGAAGCGCAATATAAAAGCAGTCAATCAGAGCTTCAGTCCTTGATGCAGAAACAGGAGTATTTGAGAGCAAAGCTTGAAAAAACACAAAATACCCTCTCACAGGCCCCTCAAATAGAAATGGCTTATACCGATTTGATAAGGAAGCGAGACAACATCATGAAGAAATACACTCAGCTCAAGGAAAAATGGCTGGATGCCAAGCTTGTCCAGACATTGGAAGAGCAACAGAAGGGCCAAACTCTCACCCTCATCGAACAACCCGTTGTTCCAGCTCATCCGGAAAAAGCGATCAGAAGAATAGTGGCCATTGGCGGATCTTTTATAGGGATTATTGCCGGCCTTGGTTTTGCCTTTTTGTTAGAATTTTTAGATCCTGGCGTAAGGGGGTATAGAGCAATTAGCGAAGTGACAGGACTTATGCCGTTAGTTGTAGTCCCCTATATCGAATCGCCTGCCGAGTTGGAAGACCGGTTTGTGAAGCAGAATCGAATGAGGAAGATTGTAGTCTGGATAGGGATGTTTTTCATCCTGTTGACTACTGTTGTAATGCTCATATTTTTCCTTCCGGCACCGCAAACATGAATCAACATCAAGTTTTAGTAATATGAAAGTTATCATGTAGTTACGTCCTTAATTGGAGAATGATCAATGATTAACAGTACTGATGGACACTCGCTCGACTCGATCCGATACACAAAAACTCAAACGGTCAGTATTGATCCGGATGTATTGCAGAATAATCGAGTTATTATGGGGCTCTACAATGATCCTCGAGCCGATATTTTTCGTGTGCTCCGGACGAATGTCCTCAGACAGCTTCGAGAGAATAATTGGAACAGTTTTGCCATAACCAGCGCGACGCCAGGCGCAGGCAAAACTTTTGTATCTGTTAACCTTGCTATTGCTATAGCTATAGAGGGAAACCAAAGCGTTCTTATCGTTGATGCCGATCTTAGGCGCCCAAGTGTAGGTCAATATCTGGGGCTTGAATGGGAATTCGGGCTTGTCGATTGCCTGGAAAGGGACGTTTCTTTGGAAGATGCATTAATTAATCCCGGTATTGAGCGCATGGTAGTATTACCTGGCAACAATTCCGACAACAATGCTTCGGAATTGATCTCATCCCGGAAAATGTTCAATCTGATTCAGGAGATTAAATCGCGTTATAAAGACCGGATTATTATTTTCGATCTTCCGCCCCTCTTTGCAGCGGATGATGCGTTGTTGTTTATGCCTTATATCGATGCAGTTCTGTTGGTTGTAGAGGATGGAAAAAACACTTCCGATGAGCTTCAACATTCCATGTACATTCTGGAGCAGACAAATTTACTTGGGCTGGTTGTGAATAAATCTAGTCAGTCACTTCCAGTCTATCATTATGGATATACGTATGAATCGGTCTGAAACTAAGAGCTTATCCGTAAATAATATTGGGTTGGTTTTATCGTTTAATTTTACGAAAAACAATTACAGTGAGGTGGTCAAGAAAAATCGACCCATCCAGTTAAGCCACTTTCTGTAATTGGCTCATCTCAGCTTCATACTGACTGGGGCTTTTGTATCCCAGGTATGAATGCAGCCGATGAGGGTTATAAAACATCGCGATATAATTCAGAATATCCTGCTGCGCTTCATACCGGGTTTGGTAATTCCGCCATTGCACACGCTCCTGCTTCAAGCTGCCAAAGAAGCTTTCCATTACGGCATTGACGCTCCTATGTCAAGTCATAAAAGCGGCCTCTTTCAGATCAGCCAGGATAAGCGGATAAAGCTCACGAACAATGTAGCGCTTTAAGCAACGCTGAATTTCTTTGGTTGATTTACCTTCAGCGGTTCGGCGAGCCACATAAGCGCGGGTTCGCGGCTCACTTCGCATTCTGACTAAGGCAATCGTCCATAACGCATTGTTAGCGGTTCGATCACCGCTGCGGTTGAGGCGATGGCGGATGGTTTTTCCTGATGACGCAGGCAGCGGATTAGTGCCACATAAAGCGGCTAAGGCCGCCTCACTACGCAAGCGTTCAGGATTATCACCGGCTACGGCAAGCAAGGTGGCCGCCGTTTGCGGGCCTACGCCAAACTGGCTGCGTAAGCGTTTGGCCGCCTGCCTGGTTAAACTTTCCAGGGTGGCATCCAGCTCGCGCAGCTCTGCGGTTAAAGATAACCAGCGCTTAGCCAGTAACCGAAGAGTTGTCGCTAATGTTTGAAGCGCCACTGTATCACCTAAACTTAGGACCTGTGCGCACGCTTTTACGCATTGCTCGGGTTTGGATTTCCAGAGCTTGGCTCGTATGTCATCAGGAGCGCTGATCAGCAGTGCCCGTAATTGATTAATTGCCTGTGTTCTGGCTTTCACAGCGCTGCGCCTGGCGACTGATAGCGTTCGCATCGCTTCGGCAGCCCCTTTCTGTAATTTGGGAATGGCCTGCGCTTTGCCCGATAATACTGTACGAGCCGCACTTTCCGCGTCAGTAGGATCGGACTTCCCTTGAGAGCGGCGCTGAGAGCGATCGGGCCGATTAATTTCCCAGACTTCAACGCCATGGGTATGAAGAAAGCGGGCAATACCTGCACCATAAGTGCCAGTGCCCTCGATACCCGCACGCCGCAGCTGGCCAAAGGACTGGGCCCAGCTTAGCAATTCATTATAACCCGCTGGGTTCGTGGCTATCGACAAAGTGCCGAGCCATTTGCCACGATAATCAATAATTACGCCGACGTGGATATCCAAGTGTGTATCGATACCGAGTATCACTTCATTATTTTGAATAGATAGGTCATCCATTTACGCCTCCTCTGAATGTCTTATGGTAATTCACCAGTCCCTTGCTAGGACAAGACACTCACGTTGCAGCACAAAGCTCCTATTAGGTCACCAGCAATGGGCCCGATGATCGGGGAGCGCCGGAAGCCAATCGACAGGTCAATACAAAGGCAATGATGCCAATCCCAGCACGGGTCAGATTGGGCCGAACACTCAATTTCATTCTAAACTGAGTGTCCCAACAATCGCCTTTTCGGCTCATGCTGCCTTGGAAGCCGTGGGCCTTCAATAAGGGCCGAGACGTCTTCCCGGCATCTTTGAACACGGCGATCCGACATGATGGCTCAAGCCGGCTTCTGGACGGCGCTACCAGATTGCCGTCGTCAAGGCATCGCACACCAGTTGCGCCTGCATGCGGGAACTCATGCTCCAGCCGACCACCTTATGATGTTCCTTGATCCAGTTCCTCAGCATTATTGGTTTAGATAGACAGGCTTCGAGCCGTTTCAGCTTGGCTTGGCCTTGCTCCAGGACCAGACTGATGGCGTCAAGCTTGAATTCTTTTGAATACTTTTTTCTTGGGGTCATTATCTCTTAACTGGACTGATCAATTCTATTAGACCACCCCATGATTTCGGGAAGTTATTTTTGACCGAATCCTTAACAGGGATTGTACAGAGAACAGACACAGATCAATCCGGTTATGACAAGCAAACATTCTCTTCCATTACGCGCTTTAACGTATTGACTGCGCAGCCTAGTGTGCCTATCTTATTTTCACAATCCATCTCAAGTTAAAGGCTGATTTTTCAGACAATGGGATGATTTGAGAGCAGCGTTTGCGCAATAACAACGGACCCGCATTTGCTTGTTCACCTCCACATTAGAGCTTAACCCGGTTTGCTGTTTCATTGCGCCTCAAACCTCAAGCCTATGCGACATGACTATCGCTTGTTTAATTTCACC
>Ga0208265_100087_pt1 | contig 99402 bp, 102 predicted proteins | sample LakWasMet44_HOW7_2_FD_183882 | JGI IMG/M metagenome (GOLD analysis project Ga0208265, IMG submission 183882) | Freshwater sediment methanotrophic microbial communities from Lake Washington under simulated oxygen tension - Sediment Metagenome... | ecosystem: Environmental > Aquatic > Freshwater >... | reverse complement strand
TACCGAGCGCGGCGGCAGCACTCACTAAGGTGGTCAAGGTTAAACTGGTATCTTCTTCATCCAACAATCGATTAAGCGAAGCTCTGCTGGTGTGCATTTTTTTTGCCATCGCCGTCTTACTGAGCTTGAGCGCAGACATCCCTTCCGATATTTGCCATGCAATAACCCGCTTGGCCGCTACCGCTGTGACTTCGTCAAGAATAGCTTCCTCGCTCAGGAAATCATCGAAGTCACTGCCAATATGGGGGTTTTCGTCATGGTGACTGTTCATTGCTTACCTCGTAATGCTTTCAATCTTTGTTTTGCCAAATCAATTTCTGGCTTCGGTGTTTTTTGACTTTTCTTGATAAAGCCATGTAGCAAAATCATCGTATGTTTGTCGATGACAAACAGAACGCGGGCTATCCGGTTATCAAGCTTGATTCGAACTTCCCAAATGTCGCCTTCGAGATGATCAACTAACGGCATGCCGAGAGGCCAACCGAATTGCACCGTTTTAATATCTTCGCCAATCGTTTTTCTATCTTGGGCGGATAATCCTTTCAACCATTCTCTAACGGGCTCGCTGCCGGCTTCAGTTGCAAAAAATCTAACAGAAAGAATTGGATTCATTGATGTAGCGTATCAAAATCGGTACGCAACAACAAGCGCTCTTTGGTTCGAAACAGCGATCATTCAACCTAAAAAAATCAGTTGAGGCGTGTGGGAACCGTTCGTGGTGAGCCTGTCGAACCATGAGCGGTTCCCACACGCCAACCCATTTGGTGAGCATATCAAAACCCCGCCCACCCTTCGACTGGCTCAGGGCGAACGGGATTTTGATATGCTCGACTGCGTTTTTTAGGTTCAATCCTACACATTGCAAGCAATGTCATTTTTCGCATGATAATTTGAGCAATGTCTGCAATATTTTTCCTTTCAGACACTGGGTTCGCGGATAAAAAGAACGATGCCGGTTGCGACAAAAGCGAACAGGCCTGACGCAACAAAAGCCAAGTTGTAGTCACCCATCAGACTATGGACGTACCCGGCACTGTAGGCGGCAATGGCCGCCCCGATTTGATGAGCAAAGCAAATCCAGCCAAAAACCACACCGACGTTTTGCTTGCCGAACAAGTCTGCGGTCAATGCTGAGGTTGCCGGAATGGTCGACAACCAATTCATGCCGTAGATAATCGAGAAAATCATTAATTGTCCGGTAGTATCTATGCTGGGCAGTAGTATGAGTGTTGCGCCTCTGACTACGTAATAAAACGCCAGCGGCCAGCGCTTGCCGTAACGGTCGCATAACCAACCGGATAAAATGGTGCCGAATATATCGGCCGCGCCCATTACCCCCAGCGACATCGCCATGGTCATTTCGGTGAAGCCGTGTTCGATGCCGTGTGGAATCAAATGGGTCTGAAAGAGCCCGGAGGTGGTTAAACCGCAAATTCCAAAACTCGAAGCCAACAGCCAGAATTGAGGACTGCTCATGGCCGATCGCATTGGATTTCGATCAGGTTTAAGTACTGTTCCATGAACGCCATTGGCGCCAAAGGGCAACAGCCCTTTTGATTCGGGATCGTCTCTTAAAAATTTCAGAACCAAAGGTAAAGCCACCAAGCCTAACGCTACGGCGATAAACAGCGTCGCCGCGCGCCAGCCTTCATGAACATTGATTTGCATTAGGACCGGGGTGAACACTAACTGGCCGGAGGAGAAGGCGGCGCCCAATATTCCTAACGCTAACCCCCGGTGTTTATGGAACCAGCGATTGATCAGCGCCGATCCCATAATCATTGAAGTTCCGCCCGAACCTGCTCCGATCAACAGCCCCCAAAACAAATACATTTGCCAGGACTCCTGCATAAAAACGCTGCCGGCAGCCCCCAATACCGATAGTATTAGCGTGATGACACTCACTTTTTTTGCGCCGTATAAATCCATCAATCGGCCTAAAAATGGCCCTGCCAGGCCAAATAACAGCAGGTTGAGCGAAATCGCGCCGCCGATGGTTTCCCTATTCCAATTAAACTCCTGTTCCAGGGACATCATGATGATCCCTGGAATGGAGCGCAGTGCCGAAGCCACAAACAAGCACAGAAACGTGACCGCGAGCACTACCCACGCATAGTGAACTGAATAAGTATGACTCTTTGGCATTGCGACTAAGGACTTAAACATTTTCGTGAGGGTTTATTAGTGAGGGGGGCTGCATTTTTCAAGATACCTTGCTATTGGATGAATTACCCACCGTTATCGTTATGCGGCTGTCTCAAAAGCTGAATGTAGGCTGGGCTAAGCAAAGCGAAGCCCAGCGAAATCAAAATGTTGGGCTTCATTGCATTCAGCCCAACCTACCTTTTACGGCAACCTCGTTATGATGGGATTTTCATGCCGGCAGCATCCCTAAGCAGACTTATTCGGCGTCTTCGATTTTGTCCAGCAGTTCAATCAGCCGAGTAACCCCTTGCAGTAGGATGCCGCCGACCCCCAAGGCGAACCACACACCAATCACAAATCCCCAATGTATCGGCGCGGCGAAGAATTCTTCTCTAAACCAGAAGGTATGTCCCCACTCGTTGAAACCAACGCTGACCAAAATCATGAACGGCCCAAACACCGCCAAGGTCAAAGGCAACGAGATACCTTTGGCATACAAGGGCAAGCGGGTTCTGGCGTACAGCCAGGCACAACCGCCCAGGATCACGTACAGCGGGAAGTTGAAATAGAACTCGATGATGTGATTGGCGGTAAACGGCGTATCGCGAATCGCCACCTGATGCCAGGAATTGTCCTGCTCGGCAAAATAACTGCCCGCCCAATACACGGCAAAGGTGTAAATGCTGATCCACATCGTCAAGGTGAAATAGCGGCGTATCTCTTCCTTGGGTTCCAGCTGATCCAAATTCCGGTCGCGCGTGGTCCATAAGTAACCCCAAAAGCCGCTGGCGACGGCTGCGATGACCGCCAGTTCGATATAAAACAGCCGCATCCAGTACTGTTCGAACGCAGGTTCCGTGGAATCCAAACCGTGCGCTATGGCAAAAGCCCCCTGATACAGTCGTAAACTGATGTACATAATGGTTAAAAAGCCAAATCCCTTTAAATATTTGGGTAAGTCAATCAAATACCAAGGCAATGATTTGGGGTTTTCGGTGCTTAAGCTCACGTGTTCTGTCGTGGTAGCCATGATTTTTGCTCCTGAATTAATTGAATTTGGGAATGACGGCAGCGGAAATACTGGAGATATAGCGTTGTCCCATCACGTCGTCGTAAAGGAACAGCAAACCGCCGAGTCGGCTGTCCGCGTCTTTGATCAGCCCATCCAGCTTTTCCGACTCCCAGGCTGCATCGCGCACTTCAATGGTGACGGTGCGTTGTTCGCCGGGCTGGATAGGCGCATTGTTATCCAGGCTCAGGCCGTTATTACTGACGTCATCCTTGCCGGAAATGTTGCCCACATTGGCTAAATCAGCGTTCATGAAATGCACGTTAGAACTTGAAAACTCGCCGATCCTGACCGCGCCTTGGCTTCGATTGTCAACACTAACCTGCAACACCATGGCACGTTGAGCCACGTTGTATTCCGCTTTTAGGGTGTCTACATTGACCGTTCCCGCATTGACTTTAGCCGGTAAAGGTAAAATGCGATCTAATCCTGCTTGTAATGGAATAGCGTCCGGGTAACGGTTGGCGGTTACGGCATTAAGCAACAATACCAATACCGGAACGCCCACTAATACGACTTTAGCGATGAGTTTGTCCTGAACGGTGATCAACTCATGTTCCAAACCGGCATCCAGCATGCGGTAACGGCTGATGAACAAGGGACGACGTACCCACCACAACAACCAGGCGGCAGCCAACACACCCCAGAACAAGTGCCAGAACACGCCATTGGCAAAGCCGAAGCTCTCCATGTCGATCAATTCACCGTTAATGGTTTTAATCGTATTGGTGAAATCGCCGGGATCGCCGCCAATTTCCAACCACACACCTGGGCCCATCACCTGCCCCGCGTCTTTTAAATTAAAAAACGGGTGAATGTGATAACGCCCCGGCAAGCGGCCTTTCAAGACCACTTTGAACTCATAGTCACCACCCGGCTCCAAAGCCACCGAGTTGGTCCAGGGCTTGCCGTTCAGATAGCGTTCGGTGCGGATCAATACGGGTCCCGGCGTGGAGATATTCAAGAAGCTAGCTTCCGGTTTTGGCACACTGATCGGCCAGTCTTCGGCAACATGAAACTTGCCGCTGACACTGACTTCATCGTTGACGTTGAATTTTTGCGTGGACCATTGCACGTCGTACCACTGTATGGTCCGCATCCGAATGAACGGCTCCAGGGCTTTTTCGCCATGGGCCTGGGCGGATGACATCGGCAAACCGGACAATACGGTGAGAGCAATTAAGGCTAACAACCAAGTTTTAAAATGCGTTTTCATATTGACTGCTCCTTAAATTTTGGCCAAGTAACGGGTGCTGGCAAACCACTTACCGATATGCCACCACAGCGGATACATCAACGAACAAAGCAGCGCCGAACAGAACGCCGACAGCGGCGTTGCATACTGGCCATAGGTGCGCAAGGTGCCGCGCTCGATGATGCGCAGGTATTCCGGCATGCCGGTACGGATATATTGAAAGCCGAACAAATCGGCGACCGTCAGCTGGCTATTGGCTACCTCGACCGTTTGGTGAAACATGCCGAAGATTGGCCAGTTGGTGGGGTAAAACAGCAACGCAAAGGCCGCGCCGCCGAAGATGGACGTGATGGTCAGGCTATTGGTGAGCATCAACAAGGTATCCAATACCAGTGCGCCCGGAATCATCGTCGCTGGCAACACCATGTTGATGGGGAAATAGTTCCAGTAGTGATAGGCAAATACGCGGGTTACCCAGGTGCCGAGCAATAATGCGGCGACGCATAATGTCGCCCCCAAAGGCAGTCGGAACTTATCCCACAGCACCGCTTGCACGGCGGCGGGAAAGGTAATGCCGATCAGCGGCGTGACCAATGGCCACCATTGCCGATCTTTCCAGTCGACCCAGAAGTCCCAGTCGCCGACGGTCAGGGCAAAATGTAGATGAAACGAGCCGATGAACAAAAATAAAGCCAGGACCAGAATCAGATAGTCATAGGCTCTTGCCAACCGGGCTTTCTCGCCCCGGTAGGGTTTAAACGTTGAAATAGGAATTTGTGCGGACATAGTAAGAATCCCCCGAAATATGTTTTAGTAAACGGCAGTCGCCATTGAGTGCTTGGGCGTGTCGCCAACTGAAATTTACCCTTGGGGGAGTAAAGTCATATAGGTTGATCGACACGCTCGCGGTATAAGGTAAGGAGAATTGCTTGAACTGTGAAATGGTGAAATTTCATCCGCTATCATCAAGACTGTTCATACCGGCCAGCATCAATTTTGTTTACTCTGAACGTAAAATATTGGGAAGGGCGCGGTTGCTTGTTGGACAGGCGTCGGCGGCAAGGATGCCGCCGTCGAGCCTACACGGACGTATTCACGGCGTCCTGTCCGGCAAGCAACCGCACCTTGGGAGGCTGCTTTCTTGGGCCGGGGCAATGCACTGGTTTCATGATCGTTAGCATGAAACCGAATTCATTGAGGAACATCCGTATGGCAAATCTACGCACTTTCGACTTAAACCTGTTGCTGGCTTTCGATATATTGATGCGGGAGCGCAATGTCACCCGTGCTGCCGAATGCATGTTCGTGACGCAGTCGGCGATGAGCCATACCTTGCATCGCTTGCGCCAGCAACTGAACGACCCGGTACTGATCAAATCGCCCGCCGGCATGCAGCCAACGGCGTTGGCGCTGGCATTGGTGGAGCCGGTACGCAGTCTTTTACAGGAAATGGAACGATTGCTCGAGGCGCCGCAAGCCTTCGATCCTGCATCCAGTCAGCGCCGTTTCACCATCGCCGCGACCGATTACATGGAGTTTTTAATCTTGCCGGAGTTGTCGAAATTAATTGAGCAGTCGGCGCCGGGCGTGGATATTCATGTCAAACGGACGGAATCTGCTTTTCCTTTGGCGCAGCTGGAAAACGGCAGCCTGGATGTGGTATTGGGTTTTGCTTCGGTACTGAATCCGCCCGCGCATTTGCACTGCGAACAGTTATTCATGGATCGCATGGCTTGCGTGGTTAGGCAGGGCCATCCAAAGATCAAAGCAGCACCGTCGTTGGCGGAGTATTTGGCGGCGACGCACATGCTAATCTCCAGAACCGGCGATAAATTGGGTTTGATAGACGAGAAATTGCTGGAGTTGGGCTTGGAACGACGCATTAATTTCATCGTGCCGCATTTTTTGTCGGCACCTTTAATCGTTGCTCAGACCAATATGATTTTGTCCTTACCCTATCGCTTGGCTATAGCGTTTCAGAAACTGGTACCACTCGATGTCTTGCCGGTTCCGGTCAGTTTGCCGGACTACGATTTGGCGATGATTTGGCATCCTTTATGGGAAAAGGATCCGGCCCACGCTTGGTTGCGTGAACAAATTACCTCGATAGGCCGGAACATTGCCGCGAGTGAAATACGCCTTTAACGTCCTGGCAGTCCTGCGGACAAGGCTTTGACCTTCAACAGGAAGTAAGGCGGTTTTGATTGATCATCGCCGCCGTTCAGTGTGGCCGAGCGATGCAAGCGATTAACAACGGCATAGAGTTGCCCGTTAGCGCCAAAACTAAAGGAGTCTACCCATGACAGCCGTGGACATTGCGCCAATTGCCGGTATTGTCGGTTAGGCGCTATCACGCCAATCGCATTATTGGCTAAATCCCCCAGATAGATATTGTTATTCTCATCGATGCTGATGCCGTCCGAGATCGGTTTGTCGCTGTAACGTTCAACATGCTTTGCGAGTTCTTGAGGCGTTAACGACTCGTTGATCAAGTCGGCGGCTTTAATCCGGTAAAGGCTGTGGCCGTGCATCGGCCCGAAATAGACCCATTCGTTCGCTAAATCCTCGGTAATGGGATTAACACCAATATGCGGCTTAACCAGTTCGCCCGACGGGGTTTTCACCTGAATCGGCACATTGTCGATGACCAAATCGACGTTTTCCGGCACCACGCTATGGTGTCCCTCCAGCACCCTTCGAGCCGCCCCTGTCGACAAGTTGACCACGATCAAGGCGGCATTCGCGCCGCCCGCCGGATCGCTGATGAAGGCGTGGTTGTGATTGGCATCCAACGCAAAGTCGTTAACAAAGGCATCCTTGGGCGCAATCGGCGTAGGCAAGTAAATCAAGCGCTGGAGCTTGTTGGTTTTGGTATTCCAGCCGACCAGTTTGGGAGTCACGCCGCTACGCATGCCGTTGTCCAGCATCCAGACGATACCGTTGCTGTCGGAGCGGATACCCAGCACCGAGTCGAGCTTGATTGGCGCAGTCGAATCAGCCGCAGACATCTCCTTGTTTGGAAAAGGTAGCAAGGCTTGATCCTTGTACTCCACCACCGTGTATTGCGGCTGGTAAAACTGATGTTGGCTCATGATGATCCGGCCGTTGGCTGTTGCCGTTACATTACCTGGCCCGGTATTCAGGTTGGCGAACACCTCGAAATTCGAGTTGCCGTCAGCCAAGGCTTCAAACGTAGCGAATAATAGGGCTGCACAAGATTGGGTCACGCGGTTCATTTTTGTCTCCAGAGTAGGATGAGGTCACGGCATACCTTAGCGAATCGTGGAGATACTGTTAAATGACGTTATTTAATGACCAAGCATGTATAAAACTGATGATGCTTGGGATGCGGCGCATTGAATTCAAGCGGGCAGTAACAAAGTGCAAAGACGGGTAATGAATATTTTCAATGAACCTCATGAAGTTTATACATTTAACAGATGCTCTTGGACAAAGTATGGTTTTACCAAAATGCGCGGTAAGCATCGAAATGGAAGATTGATGATAGCGCGCAGCCAACCTAAATCTTGTTTGAAGGCTCCGTCATGGCATTATGTTTTTTTCATCCAATCAGTGAATCCACCGAACTCCCTGTTCCAGCAGTAACAGACACATTCGATTATTCCAAGAATCATTCTATTGATGTTCAAGCCGAACCGCTGAAGCCAGGTCTGGTGCAGGTTTTGGATACACATAATTTGGCTTTGGAAATGGAACAGGCGCGAAAAAAGCTTCTGGATTTACTGATGAAAAATCCTCTGGCACATAGCTTTTTGATCGCTCAACTATCGGAGAGTAACGGTGACGGTACCAATTATTCATTCAACATCAGCGATAAAACCGTTGACGAAGACATTGTTCAACATAACGATCTTGTAAAACCCCATTCCAACTTGAATTTCCCCTTACAAAGCAAAAATCAGTTTTTTGTTGGTAACGGTTCGGAATCAGTTCGTCTGGAAGACATACATTTTTTTCCTGCATTTTTGATTCGGATTGCCGATCGAACTTTACATACTGATCCCAACGACATCGCCCATAACGTTGAGTTGGCAGCTTCTCGCCATCATTTGCAAGACATCCGACAAAGAATGATTGGCGCCAATACCGGTCTTGTGGCTTTTCTTGCGCATAAATACAAAACCAGCGCCTTAAGTTTTGACGATTTAATGCAGGAGGGCGTCATCGGTTTGATCAGGGCCGTGGATAGATTCGACCCTAGTCGAGGGATACGCTTTTCCACCTATGCGGTGTTCTGGATCAAACAAGCCATTTCCAGACTGATCGTCAAGCAGGAAAAAGTGGTACGTCTGCCGGTCGCCCTGGCCGAAAAAGCCTCAGTGGTGTTCGAGGCAATGAGAAATTGCTATCTCGAACACCAGCGTTGGCCGAGTCTGATGGAACTCCAAGCCCGCTGCGAACTATCGCTGGAAGAGATTAAAACCATCAGTAGCTACTATCAGGCTACCCATTCCCTGGATGAATCGCTATCCGGTGATAAAGACGATCAAACACTGATGTCCGGCCTTATACAGCATCAGTTTCCCCAGCCATTGGACGAACTCGTTGACCTACATCTTAGTCTCTATCTCGGCAAAATCATTGCCAGCCTTCCCGAGAAGGAAGCCGCTATTTTGAATATGCGCTTTGGTTTAAAAAATCACACCGAGATGACACTGCAAGCCGTCGCCGAACAATTGCAAGTCACCCGCGAGCGGGTTCGGCAAATACAGAATAAAGCCCTGAAAAAACTAAAACAAAACTTCGGTTATGACCTGATGCCGTTTCTCGAGCCTAACGACGGCTGAAAAAACAGGTAAACCAACGATAACAAAAGGAGCGACCATGTCGTCAGAAAAACACAACACCAGTAAACCGACGCCACCGCCCGACTGGAAAGCCGAGGCCGACAAAGTCTGGCAACAGGTCAGCCAGCGCGGCGCCGATTTTTATCACGACCACAAACATTTGTTTTCGCTGCCGAAAATTGGCGCGGTATTGGGCGGCACGCTGGCCCTGACCTGGCTGGCCAGCGGCGTGTATATCGTCGACCAGGGCAATCGCGGCGTCGTCAGCCGTTTCGGCGCTTATGTCGACACCACCCAGCCCGGCCCGCACTGGCATCTGCCTTTGCCGATCGAAGTCGTCAAGATCGTCAATGTCGAGCAGCAACGCTTTATCGAAGTCGGATATTCCAGTCGTTTTGCCAAATCGGCCACCTTGCCTCAGGAATCCCTGATGCTGACCAGCGATGAAAACATCGTCAACGTTCGCCTGGCGGTGCAATATCAGATCCATAACGCCAAGGACTATCTGTTCAATGTCAAGGACAGCGAAGCCACGTTGAAACAGCTCACCGAAAGCGTGGAACGGGCGGTGATCGGCCGTAACAACATGGACTTCGTCCTCACCGAAGGCCGTAGCGAGATCGTCGCCGAGATCAAGCGCGAGATTCAGGTGGCGATGGACGACTATCAAGCCGGTATTACCATCGCCAGCGTCAACCTGCAGGATGCCCAGCCGCCGGAAGAAGTGCAAGGCGCCTTCGAAGACGCCATCCGCGCCCGCGAGGACAAACAACGGCTGATCAACGAAGCCGAAGCCTACAGCAACGAAATCATCCCCAAGGCCCGCGGTGCCGCCGCCCGCCTGTTGCAGGAAGCCGAAGCCTACGAAGCCGAGAAAGTCGCCAAGGCCAAGGGCGAAACCGAGCGCTTCGAGCAATTGCTAGTGGAATACGAGAAAAACCCGGCCATCACCCGCAAACGTTTGTACCTGGAAGCCAAGGAAAAGCTCTACAGCGGCAGCAACAAAATCATGATCGAAGCGGAACGCAACGCGCCACAGTTTTATATGCCGTTGCAATCGGCCACAACCAATAGTGAAACAGCAAAAACGGCCCAAGCTCCCGAGATCAACAACGACAGCATCGCTAACGACAAAGGCACATCTCATAAAGCTGCTGCCAGCAACGAATTACGCCCCAGCCGGAGTAGACCATGAACAGCAAAACCATAACGCTATTGCCAGCCGGTTTAACCCTTCTGGTGCTGGCTTACATGTCCGTTTTTCATGTCAGCCAACATGAAAAGGCCATCCTGTTTCGTCTCGGTGAAATGGTCGACTCCGACTTTAAACCAGGACTCCACTTTAAGACCCCCATCATCAATAACGTCAGTACATTTGATGCGCGTGTGCTGACCTTGGACACCAAGTCCGAGCGTTTTCTTACCTCCGAAAAGAAGAACGTGATCGTCGACTCGTTCGCCAAATGGCGAATCGGTGATGTGGGTCTTTTTTATACCACAGTCGGCGGCGACGACTATCAGGCCAACCTGCGCCTGGAGCAAGTCCTGAAAGACGCCATGCGCGGCGAATTCGGCCTACGCACCATCAAACAGCTGATCTCCGAAGACCGTAGCGAGCTGCGGCAAACCCTGCTGGCCAAACTCACGCCGGTAGCCGGCAAGTTCGGCATCGAGCTGATCGACATCCGCATCAAACGCATCGATCTGCCGCCGGAAGTCAGCAGCTCGGTTTACCAAAGAATGCGCGCCGAGCGCGAGCGGGTCGCCCGTGAATTCCGTTCCCAAGGCGCCGAAAGCGCCGAGCTGATCAGCGCCGAAGCCGACAAGCAGCGGCAGGTACTGTTGGCCAACGCCCAACGCGACGCCGAAAACGTCCGCGGCCGCGGCGATGCACAATCGGCGGATATTTATGCGAAAAGCTTCGGCAAAAATACCGAGTTCTACGCTTTCTACCGCAGCCTGCAGGCTTATCAGACGGCATTTGAGAAAACCGACGATACCTTGGTGTTGAAGCCCGATTCGGACTTTTTCAGATATTTCAATAATGAAAAATAAAAACGTAGGTTGGGTTAGGTGTTAGCCGTAACCCAGCACGTTGGCTTTTATACCCTTTGGGTAAACCCAACCTACAGTTGAACCTAATGCGGAGCATTTCCATGAAAAAACTCTTAATTTTTCTGACGATCATCACCGCCATCGGTCTGATTGTTTATTCGATTTTTAGCCGCAATCTGCCGGATTACGATCCGCATTACGACATCTCCTATTCGGATTTTATAGAGGATGTGCGAGGTAAAGCTGTTACGGAAGTGACCATTAATGGCAATTATGTCGACGGCCACCGTCAGAACGGCACTCGTTTTACTACCTACAACCCAAACGACATGCGGATGATCGACGAGTTGCTGGAATACGGCGTCAAAATCAAAGTAGAAAAACCGCAAGCACCATCGACCTTGATGCAGATATTCATCTCCTGGGCACCTATGTTGCTGCTAATTGCCGTGACCATTTACTTCATGCGTAAACAGCAAATGGGTAGCAGCGGTCAAAACAGTTTCGGCAAAAGCCGCGCTAAGCTGATGGCCGAAGACCAAGTCAAGGTGCGCTTCAAGGATGTGGCCGGCGTTGAGGAAGCCAAGGAGGATGTCGTGGAAATGGTCGATTTTTTGAAAGACCCCGGCAAATACGAAGTACTTGGGGGGAAGATACCGCGCGGCGTACTGATGGTCGGCCCCCCTGGCACCGGCAAAACCTTGCTGGCCAGGGCCATCGCCGGGGAAGCCGGAGTTCCATTCTTCTCGATCTCAGGTTCCGACTTCGTGGAAATGTTCGTCGGCGTCGGCGCCTCCAGGGTGCGGGACATGTTTGAGCAGGCCAAGAAACGCGCACCTTGCATCATCTTCATCGACGAAATTGACGCCGTCGGCCGCCAACGCGGCGCCGGTAACCTGGGAGGCAACGACGAGCGCGAACAAACTCTCAACCAATTGCTGGTGGAGATGGACGGCTTCAGCGGCAACGAAGGCATCATTGTCATCGCCGCCACCAACCGCGCCGACGTGCTGGATAGGGCCTTGCTGCGGCCGGGCCGTTTCGACCGCCAAGTGCAGGTAGGCCTGCCCGACATAAATGGTAGAGAGCAAATCCTTAAGGTTCATGCTGACAAGGTTCCCCTGGCCGACGACGTCAACATCAACGATCTTGCCCGCGGCACCCCAGGCTTCTCCGGCGCCGAGCTGGCCAACCTGATCAACGAAGGCGCTCTGTTCGCCGCTCGCAACAATCAGCGGGTGGTGACTATGAACGACCTCGACAAGGCCAGAGACAAGATGATCATGGGCGCCGAGAAGCGCACCATGGTGATGGGCCGCGAAGAGTTGTTGATGACTGCCTATCACGAAGCCGGCCACGCCATCGTCGGCCGCATCGTTCCCGAGCATGATCCGGTCTACAAAGTGAGCATCATGCCGCGCGGCGGCGCCTTGGGCATCACCATGTTCCTGCCGGAGCGCGATCAGTACAGCGCCAGTAAAGACAAGCTGGAAAGCCAGATATCCAGTCTGTTCGGTGGCCGAGTCGCCGAAGCCTTGATTTACGGCAAGAACAAAGTGACCACCGGCGCCTCCAACGACATCCAAAGAGCCACGCAACTGGCCCGCAACATGGTCACCAAATGGGGGTTGTCAGACCGTCTCGGGCCAATGGACTACGGCGACAGCGAAAGCGGTTACATGGGGGCGCAAGCCAAGCCGATGTCGGAACAAATGGCACAGATCATCGACGAAGAAATCCGGCATATGGTGGACAGCAACTACCTGCGCGCCGAAACCATCCTCAAAGAGCATATCGAGATCCTGCACAACATGGCGCATGCGCTTCTGGATTGGGAAACCATCGACAAATTTCAAATTGATGAATTGATGCAAGGAAAAATCCTTGCGCCGCCTATATCTGAAATTCGTGAATCGAGCATTGATGAAAACAAAACAAAACAGAATCGAGAAGAAGTTGAAAACGACAAATTAGATCAAAATATATTTGCGTTATCTTGAGTCTAATTTTAATTAGATAATTTTTGGCAAAAACCAATTTTATAAATTTCATCCTCTATATATCCTTGGTAGTTATTTATATTGATGAAAGTTTACATTGGTTTATTTCTTTGCTTTTGATTATCCCCTATGGGGCATGAGTTATTCGGCTCCATAAATAACAGTGACTAACTATTAGGAGAAGGTCTATGAAAAAAACACAAATATTTAGAAATAGTTTCCTTGGATTTCTGGGGATGATTTTTTCAACAGTTCTTTGGGCACACGGCGGTGCGGCTGGCACAGATACCGACCAATGTAAGTTCGAACTGGAAAAAGATCATTGGCTACACTACACCGCTTATCAACCGAAAGCTTATCCCGCTAAAGATTTTTGCGGCAGCCTTCCCGATATCAACACGTTGACTCAGTTGGTATTCGATTACCAAGATCAGCGCTACCGCAACATGGCGATTGAATTTGAAGTCACAAAGGAGCCTGAAGGAAAACGGGTTTTCTTTTGGGAAGCCAAGAAACACAAATCCGGAACCGTGGTATTAGACATGCCGGATGGAGTAGCTGAACAAGGCAAATATCTGATTCATATTACCTTGCTGCAAGATAACGGCGAGAGACTGGACGCGCACATGAACTTTAAGGCAGGTGTAGGGCAACCAGCCAGCAAAAGTAAAATCGGTATATTCATAGTCGCGTTCTTGGTTATTCTTTATATATTGTATTTAACCAATGCGCGCTTCAAACGCACGATAGGTAAATTAGTCAGAAGAACTCACACAGAATCTACAATCTAAGCTTTTGAATCGCCCCGGTTTTCTCGGAGGCTTCAACTTTTGAGAGAATGGAGCAATGAAAGAGAAAACCCCCAACATTATTCATCAGAAATTCGAGAATGAGCGGTTCGGATGGTGAGAGCATCAAGGCGAATACCCGTCAGAATGGGCAGCGATTCAATCTATTTCAGCCAAGTTTGGCTGTACGGCTGAAACACTGCGTCGTTGGCTGCGGCAATCGCAAACGGTCAGCGTAAAGCCGAAAGAGTCGGTCAGCAGCGAGTCGGAACGGATTAAGGCGCTGGAGTGAATTGCGCCAAGCCAACGAGATTCTGCGCAAGGCGTCGGCGTATTTTGTGCTCAGGCGGAGCTCGACCGCCCGTCCAAACGATGAAAGCATTCATTGACGATCATCGCGTCGTCTATGGGGTCGAGCCGATCTAAGGTATTGCCGATTGCCCCGTCGACGTATTACCTGCATGCGGCCCGCAAAGCTAATCTCGAGTTACGATCAAACCGCGCCAAACAGGATGGGCGTTGAACCAACAGGTCCGGCGCGTCTGGGATGAAAACTTCCAAAACTACGGCGCTCGTAAAGTCTGGATTCAGTTGCAGCGTGAAGGTTTGACCGTGGCCCGTTGTACAGTGGAACGCCTCATGCCAAGCCTGGGGCTCAAAGGCGTCATGCGTGGCAAAACCGTGAAAACCACGATCAGCGACGCCAATGCAGTGTGCCCCTTGGATCGCGTGAATCGGTAGTTCAGCGCCGAGCGGCCGAATGCCTTGTGGGTGGCTGCGGCATCTATCAGGGTGGTTTGATGTTCGCCCTGGTGGCGGACGATACACTGTATCTCAAGGCGGATGCCGAAAACGCCCATTATTTCGACGAGCAAGGGCTGGCATCATGAGGCCAATCATATTTAGGAACAGAGCGCGCACGGTTCACGGGCCAAGTCGGCAGCGGAGCGAGGCGTGAGCAAATGATGCACCTCAACACGTGTGAACCCTCTTGAGTCTCGGCGCTGAATGCAAAAGCCAATATACCATGAGGTGTTTGCTCATAATCGAACAGTCAATGTGGCAGTTTTTAGAGTCATGAAGAGTCGAATTAACAAGCTGTTCCGGCTGTTGCCGATCTTGGTGATAGCGGGTATCTGCTATCAATCCGAAAATTTCGGGGCGATGGAAGTTGTAAAAATGCCTTACAAAATTTTGATATGGCAAAAGGAGTAGAAAGCCACATCCGAATTTTCGCTTTTGTTGCAGAAGTGATCAGGTTTGCCGAACTCGTGCCGCTTCCTGCAAATCAGCTATCAATTTTTGCGGCTCTTCTTGGTAGCGGTGCATGAGATCCGGTGGGGCTGCCGTATGTTTGTCGTAAATTACGCTCCAGCGGCTAATCTCTAGTAGCACAGGCACCAGGTCGAGAGCTTTGTCAGTTAGTTCATAAAACACTTGGCGCTTGTCTTCGAGCTTATGTTTGCGGATAACGAGTCCATCCGCTTCCATTTTCTTCAGTCGCGAAGCCAAAATATTCGTTGCGATTCCTTCTTTCGAAGTCATCAGCTCCCGGTAGTGCCGTTTGCCGCTTAGCATCAAATCGCGGAGTACGATCAACGTCCATCGGTCTCCGAACACTTCAAGGGCATAATCGATTGGACATCTGTTTTCGAGCTTCGATTCGGACATTTGGTTTATTTGCTTGCATTATGCAATTGAAATAGGATAATTGGTTGCATAATGCAAGTATATCAACCAAGGCTTATTCCGCAAGCCAAGTTCATCAGGAGATCGTATATGTCGCCAATAAATTCTACTGCCACCGATATGTCTTTGCTTCGGATTTACACAGCTCCAGGCATCATTGTCGGATCGGTCGTAGCTTGGCTATTCTGGGTATTAGCCGGTGAACATCACTCCGTACGACCGGAACTGCTCGTTTCTCCCATGGCCGCGTTCTTTATGCTGACGGCTTTGGTATGGCTGATGATGGTCGTCGCGCGCAATGTTGCCGTTATTCGTGGGCATGCATCGCTCGGATATTTCGCGGATTACAAGTCGGATATTCCGGCTGATGATCGATTCGAGCGTCCTGCTCGAACTTTCAATAATCTAATGCAAGTACCTTCACTTTTTTATGTTATTTGTCTATTGATGCTGGTAATGAAAGAAGCGGACAACGTTCAAATCATACTTGCCTGGGCTTTTGTTGTACTCAGGTATGTCCATGCCATTATTTATATGGCAGTAAACTGGGTGCCGTATCGCTTCGCGACTTGGGTTTCAAGCTGCATTATTCTAGGCATGCTTTGGTTTCGCTTTGTGACGGTGGTTGGGTTTGGCTAAGCTTGGATGGAATCCAGGCGGATCGATGATCGTTAGAAATTTAGTCTAGCGCTCCTGTATCGCATGCGAAAATCAGCGTCATTTTCGAGCCGGATCGCGCCGGCCTTCCGAGTGCTGAAAGACGCTCTACAGGTCAGAAGTTCGTTTTCGCAGTGATCACGGGGATTCGGTAATCAAATTTGATCACTTGGTTTTTATAATAGACCCAGCATCGCCGCTTTAACGGCCGCCGAGGTTTTGTTGGCCGCATTTAATTTCGCCGCGGCATTGCTAATATGAAAATTGACGGTCCGCTCGGTTATTTTCATGATGCCGGCTATTTCGCCGGAAGTCTTGCCATCGGCAGTCCAGCGCAGTACCGCAATCTCGCGGTTCGATAATTTCGTATCCGCTTCCGGCAGCAATTTTGGCAGCAAATTGCGCGACAAGGCAATATGCGCATTTTGGGTCAACCAAGCCATTTTGAAAGCCTTGGCCGCAAGCTCGGTTTCGCTAAGCGGCTCATCGGATCGTGCTAAAGTGAGCATGCCGGTTGCGCCATGGGCATCCCGCATGGATTGCGCCCAACCGTAACGCAATCCGAACGAACGCGCTTCCTCCCAAAACTCCGCCGTTGCAGCGAACAAACCATCCGTCCACAGGATAGGCAGTGGCGAGCGCAGGGCATGTTTGACGGTGGGATCGACCGCACAATAGTTTTTTGTCTGATACTGCGCTTGCCAAGCCTTTGGATAATTACTCTTTTTCACGATCTTCGGATTGCTCAGCGGCAGCGCCAACTTAAGTCCATAGGCGCAGTAATCAAAACCCAATTCCGCAGCCAACGAAACAATGGTTTGAAAAAGCTGATGCTCGCTATCGCTAGTTTGCAACGCTTGAAGTTGAATTTCTTGCCAGGCTTTCATGGGGTTACCGTCGTTAAAACTGTTGGAAAGCTTATCCTAAATGGTGAATGCACCGAAATCCTGATTTACCGGCAAAGCGGAATGGCGATATAAGCTGTCAATATTGACAGTTGTTAGACGATTGCAAATAGCCTCTAATCTAACAAAGTTGGTAGGCGTTTCAGCTACCCTGTATTTTGTTTTAAGCCAACAGACACCTTTTTGATTGTTAAGCATAGCCATGACCCTCGATATTTTCATTGCCGATACCGACGCCGACATTCAAGCCTGTTTTCCGGTGTTCAGCGAGCTGCGCCCGCATCTCGAGCAGGACCGGTTTCTGGCCCAGGTTCGCCGCCAGCAAGCGCAGTCCTACCAAATTCTGGCTGTTAGACAACAAGGCGCCGTTAAAAGCGTAGCGGGTTTCCGTTTCGCCGAGTTTTTGGCCTGGGGCAAAATACTGTATGTCGACGATTTAGCCACGTTAAGCGGCGAGACTACACAAGGTTTTGCCGGCGCCTTGCTCGATCGGCTGATCGAACATGCGCAAGCGCACGGCTGTCAGGGTGTGCATTTGGATTCCGGCCACCAGCGCCACCATGCACATCGATTGTATCTTAACAAGGGCTTGCAACTGAGCAGCCACCACTTTTCTCTGACATTCAACACCTAGATTTGGAATGAAAATACTGGCTTTATCCGGCAGCTTGCGGGCAGCGTCCATCAATTCCGCCGTGCTGCGGGTCGTAAGACAGTTGGCGCCGGCCTCTATCGAAGTCTGTTTGTTTACCGGGCTTGGCGAATTGCCCTTATACAATCCGGATTTGGAAAGCGCGCTTCCGGCCATCGCGGTGCAATTGCGTAACAAAGTGGCCTCGGTGGATGCCTTGCTGATCGCCAGCCCGGAATATGCCCACGGCGTTACAGGCACAATCAAAAACGGGCTGGATTGGTTGGTGGCATTCGAGGGCTTTGCTGATAAGCCGGTAGCGATATTGAACGCTTCACCGCGCGCCCATCATGCTGATGCCGCGCTCAGGGAAACTTTGATCACCATGTCGGCCACGCTGCTCGAAGCGGCATCGATCACCTTGCCGTTGCCGAGTGCGAATATCGACGAAGCCGACCTGCTGACTACGCCGGAAATAGTCTCTTTACTCACCGGCGTGTTGGCGGAAATCGAACGCGCGACGATGAAGCCATACCTCGACAGCAGCCTTTATATCGATAGCCAACATCCCGCCATCGTCGCGCAAGCCGCAAAGTTGGCGGACGGTTGCGCCGATGCGGAAGAAATCGCCAAACGCTGTTTCGAATTCGTCCGCGACGGGATCAAGCATAGTTGGGACTACCGACTAAACCCGGTGACCTGTAAAGCCTCCGAAGTATTAATCCACGGCACCGGCTACTGTTACGCCAAAAGCCATTTGCTGGCGGCGCTGCTGCGCGTCAACGACATTCCAGCCGGACTGTGTTACCAGCGGTTGACCTTGGACGGCGACCAGCCGCCTTATTGCCTGCACGGTTTGAATGCGGTTTACCTGCAGCAATACGGCTGGTACCGGATCGATGCGCGCGGCAATAAGCCCGGCGTGAACGCGGATTTTTGCCCGCCGCTGGAGAAATTGGCGTTTCCGCTTGTGAATGCTTTGGAACAAGATTTACCCGGCATCCGGGCGGAACCCTTGCCGGCCGTCGTCAAAGCCTTAACCGAACACCAAACTATCGAGCAGGTTTATGACAACTTGCCGGACTTTACCGCTACAAACCGATGAACTTCGAAACGACCGCATATTCATGCACTCGCTGTTGATCATCCGCCACGCCGTGCCGGCAGATGCCGACGCAATCAGCCAGCTGATTCACAGAGTTGCCGGTTTTTGTACGGTTAACCCAAGCGGCGAAGGCGCAGAGATGTTTTTTTCGAGCATTTCCGCCCAAGCTATTGGCAGTTACATCGCTAACGCCAATTTCCTTTATCTGCTGGGTTTGTTCGGCGATACGCTGGCCGGAGTAGTTGCCGTCCGCGACGCGCGGCATGTGTTTCATCTGTTCGTGGCGCCCGCGTTTCAATACCAAGGCATCGGCACGGCATTAGCGTTAACAGCCATCAAATCATCGTTGGCCGCAAAACCGTCGGAAACCTTCACGGTTAATTCCTCTCTACCCGCTGTGCCGTTTTATGCGCGGCTTGGCTTTCAGCAACACGGGCCAGGCGTCGAAGACAAAGGCGTGGCGTTTGTCCCGATGCAATTGGCGATCACAGACCTAATTCATCCTCTACCACAATCGCCGGTCAATTTGTCTTCGTTTTGCATGAGTGTGCCGTTATGAAAATCACCTTAATCCGGCACGGTAAACCCACGTTCGAGCTAAAAGGCAAAGCCAAAGCGCGGGACGTTGGCGAGATTATCAGCCGTTATGATTTATCCGGCATAGCGGACGAACCGCCGGAAAGCGCCAAGCAGTGTGCATCGGCATGCCATGTTGCCGTTTGTAGCGATTTTACTCGATCTTTGGAATCGGCCAAGGCGCTGGGATTTGCCGATATTTTACTGAGCGATCCCATGTTTAGGGAAATTGCTATCCCTCATTTCAAAACGGGTTCGTTGACGATGTCGGTTGGTGCCTGGGGCATACTGTTGCGGTGTATGTCGGTGATTGGATTCTCGCGAAACGGTGAGTCGCTCGCAATGGCAAAAAAGCGGGCGCAAGTTGCGGCATCGACATTAATAGACATGGCGCATGAGCATCAACGTGTCTTGTTGGTGGGGCATGGTTTCATTAATTACTTCATAGCCCAGGAGTTGTTAGCCAGAAACTGGGTTGGTCCCTCAAAGCCGGGCGGCGGCTATTGGGAATATGGGGTATATCACTATCATGCAACATGACATTCAAAGGGACAACAGCTCACTTTTATGCAGAATCCAAAATACATGCTCGCATCGATTACCGGCAACTTCAAAATACTTGGAGTCATCGCCGACCCCGTCAGCCAGGCTAGAACGCCCGCCATGGCAAACGCATTGCTGCAAGAGCGGGGGCTTTTGGGTGACTGTGTGATGCTCCCCATGCAAGTATCGGCAGAAGGCTTTCCCGCATTTATTGCGGGCCTGCGCGCTTTGAAAAACTTCGAGGGCGCAGTCGTCTCCATGCCGCACAAAGTCGTTGCTGCTCGTTTAGTCGATGAACTTACCCCGGAGGCACGCCTGGTCGGCGCCGTGAATGTGGTTCGCCGAAATCGAGACGGCCGCCTCATTGGCACCATACTGGACGGCGAGGGTTTTGTTGCCGGATTGGCTGGAGCCGGATACAACGTGAAAGGCGCGCACGTCCTTCTGGTCGGGGCTGGCGGCGCGGCATCAGCCATTGCTTTTGCCCTTGCAAAACACGGCTGCGCTTCACTCTGCATACAGAATCGAACACCGGAAAGAGCCAGCACTCTGTTAGCGAGAGTCAGTCATGCCTATCCTCAAGTGGAAATATCGACAGAGGTTTATTCGAATTGGCACTACGATGTTGCTATCAACGCCACTTCTCTCGGCATGAAACCAAATGATGATCTGCCGATAGCCAAGCCGATGATACGGCGTTGTGATCTGGTAGCTGAATGCATTATCGCACCGGAAATGACGCCGCTACTCCAGGAAGCATCCGGTCAAGGGAAAGTCATCCACACTGGTGTTCCCATGCTGGCCGCACAAATGAATCTAATGTTGGCGTTCATGGGGGCTGAGTGAGATGCAATATGCCAAGAGAGCTTGTCGATACATAGCAAATCCTGGATTGTAGGATAATAAGCGGGCTGAGTGCCAGAAAGGCAAAGGTTCACACCATACCTGTCAATACTGACAGTTGTTGCATGACATCAACCTGGGTTGTAATTAATCCAAAATAATCAGTTTATAAGCAAAAACTGCTGGAGTCCAAATGCTAGGTGAAACAACAGGTGCCGTTCGTGTTTTATTGCGATTGGAGGGATTTTGCATGCTGGTTGCAGCCTGCCTCGCTTACGCAAAACTCGATCTGGACTGGAGCACTTTCGCTATCTACTTTCTTGTGCCCGATATTTCTTTGCTCGGTTACTTCGCCAGCACCAAAGTTGGCGCCATTAGCTATAACACTGCGCACTCATACCTCGGTGCCATTGCCAGTCTGGTGATCGGTTTTACGGTTCCGTCCCCGGCAGTGCAATGTGCCGGTTTAATCTGGTGTGCCCACATCGGCTTTGATAGGGCGCTGGGTTACGGACTTAAATACCCGGAGGGATTCGGCTTTACCCATCTTGGCCGCATCGGTCGATTTGTTGCCAAACATTCAGACGTGCAATAACCGGGTTAGAAACCCAGAACATTAAGGAGTATTGAGTTGGCTTTTACACTCGACAAGGTCGTGCCCTGGGGACGTTCATACGCTGAATATGTCGGCATGTTTGGCCTGACCGAGGCTGATCTTGGCAGACATATTCTGGGTTGCGGTGACGGGCCAGCAGGATTCAACGTTGAGCTAACCAAGCGCGGCGGTGCTGTCGTTTCGGTTGACCCCGTGTATATCTTTGCTGTCGATCAAATCAAAAACCGCATTGCCGAAACCTATGAAACAGTCATGGCGCAGACGCGTGAAAACCAAAACGACTTCATCTGGGATGTCATCCCATCGATTCAGGCACTTGGAGAGATTCGTATGTCTGCCATGGATTCGTTCCTCGCTGATTTCGAATTGGGAAAGCAGCAAGGCCGATATATAGCCGGAGAGTTACCAGCACTGCCTTTTGCAACCGGACAATTCGATATTGCCTTGTCGTCGCATTTTCTGTTTTTGTATAGCGCACACTTGTCGGCAGAATTTCATCTTCAAGCGTTACAGGAAATGTTACGCGTCGCTAGGGAGGTGCGGGTATTTCCGCTGCTTGCGCTGAATGGATCGGTATCGCCTTATCTTTCTCTTGTCAGCGGAGAATTTGCCAGCCGAGGTTTTGATGTGCAGATTAATAAGGTCGATTACGAATTTCAGCGTGGCGGCGATGAAATGCTGACCATCAAACCAAAATAGTGAATTTGAATTGAAGCAGCTGTCGCATGTGAGTACGCGAATGAAATTGAAGTTTACACAAGCAACGCCGGACCACGCAGAAGTTATCGGTTCACTGGTTGTCCAGCTGACTCAGGAAATCTGCGAGCGCACTCATGCGCAGCATTTCGATATCGATTTGGAAGTTACTGTTCAGCGCTGTGCCGAGCTGATATCGGCCGGCCACTACGCGGCTATTATTGGCTGGTCGGATGATATCCCGGTGGCTGTTTCGACCATCACCGAAACCTATGCGTTATATGCCGGCGGCAAAATCGGCGTCATTCAAGAGTTTTATGTTATTCCCGAGTTTCGCCGTTCGGGTGTCGGCGCGCTGTTGATTGAGCAGGTTAGAACTTATGGGCAACAGCGCGGTTGGTCGTGCATCGAGTTATGTACGCCGCCGCTTCCGGAATTTGAGCGGACATTAAGTTTTTATCAGCATAATGGTCTTATTCCGGTTGGCGGTCGGAAAATGAGACAGAATTTAGCTACAAATGGCTAAGCAATCGTATACTTTGCGTTAGCTGCCATGGAGGAAGGTTGATGAAATACAGTAGCTGGTTTGTTGTGATTCTGCTGCTGTTACCGATTTCTGCGTTGGCTTTTTTCAGACCGGTGCGGGTGCTGATTCCGGAAGCATTCGGCGTCCGTTGCAACAAACAAAACCTATGCATAGACGATTTTGCTCAGCTTACGGCGGCGCAATCGCTACTCAACGACTCGAAAAGTTATCTTGCCAGGCAATGGGGCTTGTCTATTGACGAGCCGAAGATCATTTTCTGTAGCACGGAGCACTGCCGGTCTGCATTCGGCCTATCGAACAAGGCTGGATTCACCTTGGGCAGTTTCGCTATCGCCATCGCGCCGCGGGGTTGGCAGCCACACTACGTGGCGCACGAACTCATCCACCATTGGCAGGCTGATCAGTTCGGCAGTCTGGCGCTGCTAAGCGGTGAGCAGTGGCTGATCGAAGGCATGGCCTACGCCCTGAGTAACGATCCGCGCGTAGTACTGCACGAACCATTTGAATCCTATCGTCAGCGGTTCAATGACTGGTACAGACGCAATGCCGATATCCCGCTCAAGGAATCGCTGGGTGGGGTGCTCTAAAAATACTGGAGACCTTGACCGAGCACTATCGCGGCCAAAAACTAAGCTCGATTCTGATTGACCTTGAAAACCGTCTTGGCCTAAATCTGCAAGATTCGTTTGAGCAGCACTATCGCCAGCGTGTTGCGGAACTCTTCGCGCGTGATTTGAAACCCATGCCAGGCGTTTGGGAAATGCTCGCAACCCTGAACTCGCCGAAACGCGTTGCCTCCAGCGGACCGCTTCCGAAAATCCGTCAGGCCTTGGAAGTCAGCGGCCTTGCCGCTTATTTTGCTGACAACTTATTCAGTTCGTATGAGATCGGTTCTTGGAAACCCGATCCAGGTTTATTCCAATATGCCGCCCATGCGATGGGCTTTGTGCCTAGTCAGTGCGCGGTGATTGAAGATAGTGAAGTGGGGGTTGAGGCTACCATGGCAGCAGGTATGACGCCGCTTTACTATAACTGCTGGAGCAATTTGCTAATATGACCCAATCCAACCGTTAGCCATTCAAACTACCGAGACAGCCATGAGCAAGCGCTTCAACGAAACCTATCCACGTCGTCAACCAAATAACCATCATCTAAACCATTGCCAGGAGAAATTGCATGAGCGAACTTAAAGGCGGCTGCGTATGCGGAGCGGTTCAATACGCAGTGAAATCCGAGCCGCGTTTGTCTTTTTTATGCCAATGTAGGCAATGCCAAAGAATCACCGGAACAGGCCATTCGGCCGAGTTTGTCGTATCGGACAAAGACACGATTATTTCGGGGGAGCTGAAATTTTACGAACTGACTGCCGATAGTGGTAATACCGTCACTAGCGGGTTTTGTCCGACTTGCGGCAATCCGGTTTTAAAGAAATCATCGGGTTATCCGGGCATGCTGTTTTTTCATGCTGCAACCTTGGATAACCCGGCTGTATTTAAGCCGCAGACGGTGTTTTGGGGGGCCAGCCATCAGCCTTGGGATTATGTCAATCCCGATCTTGAACTGAAACAACATACCTGAGGAAGTAGCGAATGAACCTAGCCAAACGCATGGTCTTGACCTTTATCGTGCTGATTTCTTGCGTCGGCTGCGACCAGGCCAGTAAATCAGTTGCCCAGTCGCTATTGTCCGAAACCGAAGTCTGGTCGTTTTGGGGTGACGTTGTACGCTTACAGGTGGCCCATAACCACGGCGCATTTTTGGGACTGGGTTCCTCTTTGCCGGAAACCTTACGCGACGGCGTATTTTCGTTTGGTATTGCCGGGATGTTAATGGCTTTGCTATTCCAGGCGCTGTTTTCAAAATCGGCCTCACCGTCCTCGATCCTGGCATATGCGCTATTGTCGGCGGGTGGCTTGGGCAATTTGATCGATAGATTGATGTACGGCGGCTATGTGGTGGATTTTATCAACATGGGCATTGGGCCAATCCGCACCGGTGTGTTCAATGTCGCCGATGTGATTGTGGTGGTCGGCGTATTGATACTTGTTGTAGACATGCCTCGAACAAATCGCAAACACTTTAATCGATAAATCGATAAATCGATAAATCGATAAATCGATAAATCGAAAACGAATCGATGAACCCCTTCAGCGAATATCCGCAATACGATGCCTTGGGTCTGGCGCAGCTGGTGCAAGCCGGCGAAGTTTCGGCAGGGGAATTGCTGAAGGCCGCTCAGTCGCGTTTGACTGAGTTCAATCCGTTACTGAATGCCGTCGTCACGCCGATGGAAGAACTGGCGGAATCGCTGGTGAAAAACCTGGGCAAACGTGGACCGTTTACCGGCGTGCCGTTCCTGGTCAAGGACCTGATGCTGCGTTTCGCAGGTGTCCCGATGTCGAACGGCAGTGTGGCGATGAAGGATTACCGTCCCTCCGCCGATAGCGAGATGGCCGCCCGGCTCAATGCCGCCGGTTTGATTACCTTTGGCAAGACCAATACCTCCGAGCTCGGCGCATCGGCGCTGGCCAAGAACGTCGTCTTCGGAAGCACCCTCAACCCCTGGAATCTAAGCCTCAATTCCGGTGGCTCCAGCGGCGGCAGTGCCGCAGCCGTGGCAGCGCGCATCGTGCCGATGGCCTATGCCAGCGACGGCGGCGGTTCAATCAGATTGCCGGCTTCCTATTGCGGCATTTTCGGTTTCAAACCGTCCCGAGGCTTAAACTGCTTCGAAGATTTATCGAAGGCATGGGGTGGGGCGGTGGTCAGCCATGTCTGCACGATCAGCGTGCGCGACAGCGCCGCCTATCTGGATTTGGTGGCCGGCAGCACCGATCAGGCTTACTCTGCGACCAAGCCGCCGCCCCAGTCTTATCTATATGCCGCCACGCAGCCACCGAAACGGCTGAAAATTGCGCTGATCAAGCAGGCGCCTGTCGAGACGCCGATACACCGCGACTGTCTTTCTGCCGCGGCCAAAGCCGCCAAACACTGCGAAGCGCTTGGCCACGTTGTGGAGGAAACGGTCTGGAATTTCGACGGCCGCGAATTGATGCGGGCCTTTCTGACTGTGATTTTTTACTATACCGCGCGGGATGTCGGCAACATGGCACAGTGGCTGGAGCTTTCCGAGCCTCGGCTGGCCATCGAGTTGAATACCCGGCTGATGGCCGGCATCGGCAAAGGCGTGAGCGACGAACAGCTGCAGCAGGCGCTGGCTGTCTGGCAGCGGATTGCCGAACGCTTGGCGGATTTTCATCGCCGCTACGACGTGATTCTGACGCCGACGGTCGCCACGCCACCGTTGGCGTCGGACGCGCTCGATCCCAATGTCTTGGAACAATGGCTGATGCGCGGATTGCTGGCGAGCGGATTGGCCGACAAGCTATTCTGCAACCGCTTGCTGGATGCGATCATCACCAAAGCCGTGCAGCAAACGCCGTTCACCCCGCTTGCCAACATCACCGGCCAACCGGCCATGTCGGTGCCGCTGTATTGGAGCGACGACGGCTTGCCGCATGGCGCGCAGTTCATGGCCGCAATAGGTAACGACCGGCTATTGTTCCAACTGGCCGCCCAACTCGAACAAGCCGAGCCTTGGAAACACAGGATGCCGCCGTTATGCCATCAGTAAAATTTAGTCAATTCGGCGCCGCCGGTGATCCATAAATTAGCCAAGGAATTTACTCACTCATGACCAAATCAATCGCATTGCTCGGCGAATATTCACCAACTTTTCCGCCACATCTGTCGACTAATGCCGCCATCGAACATGTCAAGGCAGCTTCCGGTTTGGATATTAGCGCCGACTGGATTTCGACCGCAGACATCGACCATACGCTGTTCGAACGCTACTCCGGTATCTGGATCGCCCCCGGCAGTCCGTACAAAGACATGGACAAGACATTGGCGGCAATCCGTCATGCCAGAGAAAACAATATCCCATGCTTCGGCACCTGCGGCGGTTTTCAGCACATGATTATCGAATATGCCCGCAACGAGTTGGGATTTCAGGATGCACAGCATGCAGAGTACGATCCCTATGCCTCGAATTTATTTATCTCGCAGCTGGCGTGTTCGCTGGCCGGACGGGAGATGCAACTAAGCTTCGAACCCGATTCGCGCGTGGCAGCCATTTACGGAGCAATGACGGCTACCGAGCAGTATTACTGCAATTTCGGCATCAACCCGTGCTATGTCGATGTGTTGAGACAAGGTCCCATGCACATCACCGGCGCCGATGCCGAAGGTGATATCCGGGTGATCGAGTGGCCTGGACATCCATTTTTCGTCGGTACGCTGTTCGTGCCGCAAGCTAGCTCCACGCCGGAACGATCGCATCCCTTAGTTTCGGCTTTTTTAAAGGCGGTGGCAAACCTATGAATGCTTATCTCATTTTGGATCTAACGATCCATGATTTTGATCGATTCCAAGAATACATCTCGAAAATACCGGCATTCATAGAAAAACATTCCGGAAGGTACGTGGTCCGGGGCGAACCGCCTACCGTGATTGAGGGTGATTGGAGGCCTGAAAGAGTCGTTGTCATCGAGTTTCCATCACGAGAACAAGCTAACGGCTTTCTTCAAGACCCCGAAGCGCAAACGCTTTTTTCATTACGCCATCAAACCACTACCAGTAAACTCGTTTTAGTGGATGGATGCTTGTAACGCAACAGTAAAGTCCAACATATCAACGGTTAGATCATCAAAATGGCACAAATCAAAATTTACGGTATTAAAGACAATCTCAATCCTATCAAACGGCCATTGTCCGATGTGATTCATGAGTGTGTGGTGGAAGCACTGCAGTTTCCGCAAGATAAGAGAGCTCATCGATTCTTTCCGATGGAAAAGGAGGATTTTTTCGCGCCCAGCGGTCGTACCGATGCTTACACAATTATCGAAATCAGCATGATCACCGGTCGGGAAACCGCTACCAAGAAAAAACTGATCCGCCTGCTATTCGACCGTATCCAGGAAAAGCTTGGTATCGCCCATCAGGATATTGAAATTTGCATTGTCGAAAGCCCGGCTTGCAATTGGGGATTTCGGGGCATGCATGGCGACGAAGTGCAGCTGAATTACAAAATCAATGTATAGCAAAAACCACATGTTGAATCTAAACCCTTAATCGGCAACGGCGTTCAAGCATGTATATTCCCAAACACTTCGAGGAACCGCGCATTGATGCAATGCAGGCATTGATGCGTGATTATCCGCTGGCAACTTTGGTAACCTGGTCTGCCGACGGCCTCAACGCCAACCATATTCCACTACACCTGACTGCGGACGACAGCTCGCCTTATGGCTGTTTGCGCGGTCATGTTGCCCGCGTCAATCCGCTGTGGAGCAACTTCGATAAGCAGACCGAAATATTGGCGATATTCCAATCTGAGAACGCGTACATCTCGCCGTCCTGGTACGCCACCAAACAAGAAACCGGCAAAGTCGTTCCAACCTGGAACTATGCTGCCGTGCATGCCTACGGCTATTTAAACGTAATAGACGATCCGGCGTGGATACGTAGCCAGCTGGACGCGATGACCGCCGAACACGAAGCGAACTTGCCGCAGCCCTGGGCGCTGTCCGACGCTCCGCCCGAGTTTACCGAACGACTAATCGGACAGATAGTCGGGATTGAAATCGCGCTAACGCGATTATTGGGTAAATGGAAAGTCAGCCAGAATCAGCCGCCGGAGAATCGCATCAGTGTGATTGCAGGATTGAACGAAACAAATCAGCCTGAAATGGCTGCATTCGTTGCCTCGGGAGCAAAGCATTGAATGTAAGTGCGCATCGAATTTACAAGGTCTGACCATTGCCGGTATTCCGGTCAATTTTGTTTATGAATAACCATGCCAAGGAGTAAGCAGGAATATGAAACATCACCTCATCACCGTAGCAATTTTGCTAGTTGCCGTGGCGCTTTATCTGGCCGGTTACTCCGGTGCGGGTAATCGCGGTTTCATCGCCGGCGCCGTCTTCGAGACTTGGTTTTGGGTCAGGATACTTATTAAACGCCCCGCTGCAAATAGCGATTAATGATCCGCGAACATCTGGTAGGCAACACCACCATCAGCGCCAAACACCGCGCCACATGCCATTGCGGTTCGGTGGAATTCGAACCCGATCTTCCCGACGGCATCGTCGATCCGCGCCGTTGCGATTTTCGCTATGCCGGCGCAAAGGCGCGATTATGGCGTCGGTTCCGCTATCGGGAATCAGGATCGTTAAGGGGCAGGAGGTCTTAAAGCTGTATCAATTCAATACGATGGGAGCCAAACATTATTTTTGTTCGAATTGCGGCATCTATACCCACCATCAACGCCGTTCGGTGCCTAGCCAGTACGGCTACACCGTCGCCTGCCTGGAAGGCGTTAACCCGTTTGAACTGGGCGAAGTGCGAACCGGTGATGGTGTCAATCATCCGGCTGATCGGCAGGGGTGATATTTCTTATCGCAATGGCGTTTGAAAATGCCGAATAGTCGCCGGGGTACGCTCAACCGCGATAGCGGCTATCGAATGCCGTGGACAACCACACCTAGGTCCATACAACATGAGCGCCTTTCCGTATTCCAATGAAATCGGTCACCGATTCCGACTTGAAAGCAGCCAGCCATTCCAAACGAGAACCTGCTAATGGTGCAAGAAATGGTTGGGAACGGCCAAAAGTGGTCAGATAGGTGTTGTAATTAAATGTACGTTACCAAAGTAACAGCAGTCATTAGCAATTTTCTGCCTGCAAATCCCGGGTAATGTCGCCAAGCTTCTTTAACGCTTTTTCTACTCTGTCATTCCATGGCACCGCGCAACTCAAACGAATGAAGTTGCCATATTTCTTTTGCGTGGCTGAGAATAAAGGGCCGGGGGCGATGATGATGTTTTCCTGGCTGGCGCGGCGGTGCAATTCCATCGCATCGATACCGGCCGGCAACTCCACCCACAACGCAAAGCCGCCTTCCGGTTGGGTCACGCGGGTGCCTTCAGGGAATAGCAGACTGACGGCCTTGACGGTCTGCGCCACGTTGCGGGCATATTCCTGACGCACATGCCGCAGGTAGCGGTCGTAACCGCCTTGTTCCAGCATGTGCGCGACTATCAGTTGGTTCAAGGTCGGCACGGCCTGGTGTTTCATGTATTTCAAGTTTTCCACCCGCGCCATGTAGCGGCCCGGCACCAGCCAGCCGACGCGCATGCCCGGTGACAGGGTCTTGGCGAAGGAGTTGCAATACAACACCTGGCCGTTCCGGCTCCAGGCTTTGCAAACCGAAGGCCGCCGCAGCCCAAATCCCAAGTCGCCGTAAACATCATCCTCGACCAAAGGAATCTGATGTTTTTCCAGCAAAGCCACCAAGGCTTGCTTGCGTTCATCGCTCATGCAGGAACCGAGCGGGTTGTTGTAATTGGAAACGATCAAACAAGCTTTGATCGGCCATTGCTCGATGGCCATTTGCAAGGCGTCCAGCGACAAGCCGTCGCGCGGATGCGTAGGGATCTCCAGGGCTTCCATGCCACAGGATTCAATGACTTGCAACAAACCGTAAAAAGTTGGCGATTCGATGGCAATCAAGTCGCCCGGTTCGCAAACCGCCATTAACGCCAGCCTCACCGCCTCGCGCGCGCCGTGGGTAACCACAATATCGTCCGGGCTGTCGGCGCATTGCAGTTCCACCATGCGCTTGGCGATTTGCCGACGCAGTTCCTGATTACCCAGCAATTCGTCGGCGTCGAAACAGCGCTTACCAAAAGCGCGCGACACCTTGCCGGTGGCTTGTTGTAGCGCACGGGTGGGTAAAAAATCGGCATGCGGCACCGACGAACCCAGGTTGATCTGATACGGGTCTTTGGCGGCGCGGAGGATTTGCCGGGTCAGCGATTGACCGGTGACCTTGGCCGGGGTAACCGGCGCATCGGAGACTTCCGGTTCCACAATCGCCTGCCGACGAAAGCTGCTGACATAATAGCCGGAACGCAAGCGCGCCTGAATCCTGCCGCTGTCTTCCAACATGCGATAGGCTTCCAGTGCGGTTGAGATGCTGACATGCAATTGCTGACTCAACTTCCTGACGCCGGGCAGTTTTTCGCCTGGTTTGTAAACACCCTGCTCGATATGCGCAATCACCGTATCCGCGACGGTTTCGTATAAGTGTTTCATGTTTTATCCAGATTAACCCATGCGTTTGCGCCGAGCATCTGCTCGTTTTAGTTCGATCAGGAAGCCGTATTATAAAGCCAACGCTACGCCTGCCTTTCACACCGATTGCTAACCATTAAATCTCAGCCTCGGCCTTAACCGCCAATTTACGCTGAATCACATCCGCCAAATACTGGGCATCATCGGCAATCCCCAGGAACCGTCCGGAACCCCAGGTATGCAACCAGGGCAAACCGATAAAATACAGACCATCCACATTGCTGACGCCGCGATCGTATTGCGGAAAGCCGCGGCCATCGAAGGCGGACAGTTCTATCCAGCGGTAGCTCGGCCTGAAACCAATGGCCCAGATGATGCTGGTGATGTTTTCGGCATCGGCGTCGATGTTGATAGGATCGAATTCGGGCTCCCATACTTTGCGAAACGGCGGTTGGACCGGTGCATCGATATTGTGTTCGGCGATGTAGCGGTCGATGTCGTTGCGGATATTGACGTAGATTTCGTCGGCGTCATCCAGGTTTTTGGTCAAATCGGGCAAGAACTCCAATTTGCTGCCGTCGATATTGGCCATGCTGCCGTAAAGTTTCACGCCTTCCAAGGCAAACTGGCGCAAGTCGATTTCATGACCGCCGCCGCGCCCGGTCAGGTAATGATTGGTTTTATGCTTGGCTTCGTCGCCCAAGGGATGGCGGTCTATGGTCAATTGATAAAAGCCCAGGTCAAACAACCATTCGGTGGTTTCGCGGCCTCGATACAGGCGCGGCGAACGCGGGGCGCTACCGACCGCCAGATGCACCTTGCGACCGGCCAGATGCAGGTCTTCCATTAACTGCACGCCGGATTGGCCAGTGCCCACCACCAGCACTTCACCTTCCGGCAGTTGATCCGGATTGCGGTAATTGACCGAATGAATCTGGGTGATGTGTTTGGGTAGGCTGTGGGCATAGTCGGGCACGATAGGAATATCGTAGCCGCCGGTTGCCACCACCAGATGGTCGGCGGAAAACTCGCCGGCCGAGGTGCTGACATGCAATTTGCCTTGCTCGCCACGCCAGACCCGATTCACCGCGACACCTTCCATTACCGGCGCATCCACTTTTTTAGCGAAAGCTTCAATATAAGCGACGATTTCATCTTTCAGCATAAAGCCTTGCGGATCGTCGCCCTGATAAGGAAAATCCGGCAGTTGGCATTGCCAGTTTGGGGTGACCAAACAAAAACTGTCCCAGCGGTCGTTACGCCAGGAGTGGCCGATGCGGTTTTTTTCGAAGATGATATGGCTGATGCCGCGCTTTTGCAGGTTATAACTGACGGACAAACCGGCCTGGCCGCCGCCGACGATAATCGTGTCATAGTGCAGGCGGGTATTTTCTGATTTTTCTTTCATGGCGTCCTCGTGGTTGTGAGTTGGGTGTGTGGTGTTGGTTTATTCGATGAACTCGGTCACGCTGACCTGGGGACTATCACTTTCCAAAAATTGGCTGGCCTTGGCTTCTATTTCCGCCAATTGGCTCATCGCGCTGGAGCAGGTGTAGCCGTATTTCTGCCGCACCCGCTCGCTGGCTATTTCCAGCGCCTCGCGGCTATGCTGGACGAACTCCGGCAAGGGATACGTCTGGCCAACTTGGAAATAATCCTTGATCACCAGTGACGGCGAATAACACAGGCTTTCGGTTTGGTCCGGCCAGCGGACGCGGAAGCGCATTTCAGGCATATTGAGTTCCTTGGGCGTTGATGAGTGAACGGTAAATTTCAAGATGGCTGTTGGCCGACTGTGCCCAGGAAAATTCCTCGCTTAAGCGCTGGGCGATTTTTGGCAAGCTAGCCTTGGGGAAATCATCGATGGCCGCGTTCATTGCAATCGAGATCGCGGCGCTATCTTCCGGATCAGTCCAGATGCAGTCCTGATATTGCAAATAATCGGTAAACGGCGGCCGTAGCGAGACGATGGCTGGCGTGCCGGAGATAATGGCTTCCAGCACCACCAGACCAAAACCCTCGGTCAGCGATGGAAACACCAGTGCGTCAGCCAGACGAAACAAACCCGGCATGTCGGCATCGGGCAACGGGCCGGTGATGATCAATGATTGGCCGGGGCCATCCTGCAGACCGCTCTCGGCGACAGCGGCATTGAAGCGCCGGCGGTATTCGTCATGATTCAACAAACTGGCGCCGCCGACGATGAGCAACTGGGCATCGGGGCGCTGCTGCAAAACTTCGCGGAAACCGGCGAAGATGCGTAAGGTGTTTTTGCGCACCTCGATGCCGCCGACCGCCAGAAAGATCGGCCCGCCGCGCGTCAAGCCCAACGACTGGCGCAATGTTTCGTCATTAGCTTGCGGCGTGGGCGAATAGCGCTGGGTATCAACGCCGTTATTGACTTGCACGGCGGCGATACCATGCTGGTTATGCAACTTGTCCTGCCAATCGCGGCTGACGCACAAGACTTGTTGCGCGGCCAGGAACGAGCGGTTTTGCCACGCTGCCAACGAACTATCGTCGAACTGATCCAAATGATGCACGGTGCGGATGAAACCATCGACAATGCAGCGTTCGCCGAGTCGGGCCATCGCGCAACCGCTGATGGCATCCTGGGCGTGGTAAATATCGAATGTGTCGGCATCGGATTGGCTGAAGTAATCGATATAAGCCTGAATGCGTTGACCGACAGTGGCGACCAAATCGCCGCTCAATGTGGGTAGCGCTATCAGGGTTGTCTGGCAGCGTGTGGCTCGAAAGAAGTTTTTGCCGGGTTCCGTAGCGGCGATCAAGGTCACATCATGTCCCAAATCCTGCAAGGCCTCCGCCAACTGCATCGCATGCACCACACCGCCGCGCGGGTTGACGGAATGGGTCAGCATGGCAATTCGTAGTCTTTGCATGGCTAGCCTTGCCGTTTTGGGCCGCAGCCGATCAAGGCTTCGCGGTTTAAATCCCAGAGTAGTTGTTCTTCGTCGCCGGCTTTCAGCCGTAATCGGCGGCTATCGTCAGTCCTGCCGATTGCCGCGCAAGCGATGCCGCGCTGCTTAAACAGTTCGATCACGGTGTCGGTGTCATGGGTATCGACGCTAAGCACGAAGCCGTAGCTGGGAAAACAGCGCAACCACCTTTCCAAATCGATGTCGGTTGGGCGCGGTATCGCGTTTATGTCGATCACGCCGCCTAACTCGGAGCATTCCAGCAGCATCAACAGCGTGCCGATTACACCGGCATTGCTGATGTCCTTGGCCGACGCGCATAAATCAGTTTCGGCCAATGTTGGCAATAACTCCAAATCCTGACGTAAGCGCTCGGGCGGCGCGCCGGTACTGGCATCCCACCAGAGATACGGTTCCCGAAAATGGCCGCGCAAATCAATCGCCGCCAAAAGAATCTGTTCGGGTTTGGCCGCAAAGCTGCTCAGCAGCCGTTTGGCACGCCCCAGGATCGCCACCGATAATTGCGGGACATCGTTCCTTAAATTGGTATGGCCGCCGACCACCGGCACACCGTAGACGTGCGCGGCGGTCGCCAGACCATCCAGAATCGGTTTGGCTTGGTTTTCCCCGCTGCTCCAGATGGCATCGACGACGGCGATAGGCCGACCGCCCATGGCATAAATGTCACTGACATTGACCATCACCCCGCAATACCCGGCAAACCAGGGTTGGCTGGCGACGAAGTCGTTCAGGTAGCCTTCGCTGGCCAGCAATAAATAGCCGTCAGCATCGGGGATGGCCGCGCAGTCGTCGCCTACGACGATTTCCGCGCCGGCATGCCGAGGTAAATGCTGCATGACACCGGCAATATCGCGTTTATGCGCCAGTCCTGAGCCTTGGCGGGTTCTGAGCGTCAAATCAGCCAGCCAGGTCATGCGGCAATCCGATTAGTGGTAACAAATCCGATAGCGCCGTCCGCATAAGGCGGGTACCAAGCCAGGTCCGCTTGCATCAGATAGTGCGGCCTCCCATGCACGGAGATTTCCTCTAAGGATTTCCAGTGCAGGCGGCGGAATAGTAATTGGTTGCGGCTTTGCACCTGTGCCAGAAAGCTGGTGCAGCCTTGAGCGTGCGCGGAAGCGACGGCCAGTTTGATCAGTGCCGCGCCGAGACTGCCTTGTTTGCGATAGTCTTGATCCACCGCCAATCTTGAGCCCCACCAAACGCCGGGTTTTTCCTGATGAATGCGCACGGTGCCCACAACCCGATCCGGCAGACCGGCCACACAGGCGATGGCGACGATGGGCGTGGCGATATTATCGATGTCGTCCAGATCGTCGCCGGCAAAAATTCCTTGTTCCTCACAGAACACCGCCTGGCGTAGCGCCCGCATTTGTTTGCGCTCCCAATCTTCGGTGACGAATTTGATCAGGTAGGCGTTGGCAAAAAACGGTTTAAAGTTGGCTGTCCACATTTCACACCTCATAACTGGCCAGCGCCGAGCAGGCAGCGCATTTGGCGCAGCCGGCTTTCATGTTCTGGGATAGCAGATTTGCCTGCTTCAGCATCCCGCCCAGTTGCGGCAGAATTTTCGCCATAAAGGCCGGTGTCGGCGCCGGATGGTTTGCCAACGGCGTACCGGTGATGGGCACGAACGGCACGACGAAGGGGTAAACGCCTTTGGCTATCAACTGCTCGGAGACCGACAGAATGGCTTCAGGCGTGTCGCCCAAACCTGCCAGGATATAGGTACTGACCTGGCCGCGACCGAACACCGCAACTGCGGCATCGAACGCATCCATGTAACGTGCCATAGTCACGCTGGCCTTGCCGGGCATGATGCGGGCCCGCACTTCCGGCGTCACCGCTTCCAGATGCATGCCCAAACTGTCTATGCCGGCGGCTTTCATGCGTTCGAACCAGATGTTCTCATCCGGCGGCTCGCATTGGCCTTGAATCGGCAGATCAACCGCCGCTTTAACGGCTTCAGCACTTTCGCAAAGTAGCGCCGCGCCTCTATCGGTCAGATTCGGCGTGCCGGTGGTCATCACCATGTGCTTGACCTGATCCAGTTCCACCGCTGCTTTCGCTACCTCGGCCAGTTGTTCAGGCGTTTTGCGCAAAATGGTTTTGCCGGCCGCCAGTGACTGGCCGATGGCGCAGAACTGGCAAGAGGTTTTACGGTTGCCGTAACGGATACAGGATTGCAGCAGCGTGGTCGCCAACACATCCGCCGAATGCAGCGTGGCGATCTGCGAATACGGGATGCCGTCGGCAGTCTGCAAATCGTAAAAACGGGGCTGGCGTGGAAATTCAATATGGCTGACTACTACGCCGTCGCGACGAATCTCGCTGATGCCGTGTGCATCCGGCCGGCTGGCAACGAACGGCGACTCGCAAGCCGAGACCGTGGCAATCGGTATCATCACGGTTCGGCCAGCCAAGTTAATGGCTTTGTGATCGGAAGGACCGGCGCCGCCACGACGGCCGGTTACGCCAACGTCGCTGTCTTCCAAACGCAAGCCTAAGGATTGCAAGTCGGCGATCAGCTCTGCCAGGCCGACGTTAGTTTGTGTTGCTAGCGTCATCGCGGTCGCTCTCTAGGATGGGTTGAGATGAAACGGCTGGTCGTTCGTTGAACATCGGTGCAGCCGGCCTGTCGTCGATGTGCAAACTGAGCAGTTCCGGTCGAGCGTAATGGCCGACCGAATCCATCATGCGTTTGCGTTTAACGATTAAATTCATATCAAGATCAGCGATCAGCATGCCTTCGCCTTCTCGTAACGGTTCGACGACATGCTGGCCTTCCGGCGAGATGATGGCGGTGCAGCAACCGCCGCGCAGAGCTTTTTGCAGGCCAGGGTCGGTGGTCACCGCGTCAATTTGTTCGTCACTGAGCCAACCGGTGGCGTTAACGACAAAGCAGCCGGATTCCAGAGCATGATGGCGGATCGTTACTTCAATTTGCTCGGCAAAAATGGGGCCAACCAAGGAGCCGGGAAACTGGCTGCAATGAATTTGTTCGTGCTGGGCCATCAAGGCGTAGCGGGCCAGCGGGTTGTAGTGTTCCCAGCAAGCCAGCGCGCCGATGCGACCGATGCCGGTTTCCACGACTTTTAAGCCAGAGGCATCGCCTTGGCCCCAGATCATACGTTCGTGATAGGTTGGGGTGATCTTGCGGCGTTTTAACACCACGCTACCGGTTTCGTCGAAGATCAGTTGAGTGTTATATAGGCTGCCGTGGTCGCGTTCGTTGATGCCCAACACCACCACGATGCCGTGTGCCTTGGCTTGTGCCGCGACGGCATCAGTAACCGGGCCGGGCATGGTCGGCGCGTAATCGTAAAGCTTCAAGTGCTCGCGGCCCTGGGTTACCGGCGGCAATACGAAGGAAAAATACGGGTAATAAGGCACAAAGGTTTCCGGGAATACCACGATTTGTGCGCCTTTCGCGGCGGCGTCGCTGATGGCCTGGCAAACCTTGTCGCCGGTGGCGGTGGCGGATTCGAACACCGGTGCGATCTGTACGGCGGCGGCTCTGACGATAGTGGGCATAGTCAAAACAAAATCTCCTGCTGCGAGTCAAAAAAAGCCCGAACTTAGGTTCGGGCGAGTGCTGATGGCTGGAGGATTTACAGCGTCCAAGTATCCAAAATAAAGGCGTTGTCACGTTGATGGATCAATACAATATCTAACACATCTAATGGGCTGATTGGGCGAATGCCCGGCAGCAAACTGGGCTCGCCATGGCCGTACAAGGCTTGCAAGGCAAAGCGGCAGGCATAGACTTTGCCGCCTTCTTCGATGAATTTGGTGATTTGATTGGCGTAGTTTTGATGGCCGGGAAAAGATTCGTCGCCCAAACGCGGAAAGCCGCGTTGCAGCCCCAATGTCACACCCGGACCATACAGCAGGATGGAGGTTTCGAAGCCTTTGCGTTGCAAACGGGTTGCTTGCAGCAGATTGACGAAGCCAATCGAACCTTCGAAAGCGACGGTGTGGAATTTGACCAAGGCTTTCTGGCCTGGCTCCGCTTTGACGTCTTCAAACACTTTTTCTTCGAAATCGACAAAACAATCGCCTTTTTGATGTGCCGGTGCGGTGACTGCGGGCATGAAGTTCTCCTGGATGTTAGTAAAAAATGCCCTGCATCGGCTGGATGGATGCAGGGGAGTATTTCTGGCCGCCAGCGTTGCGTGGTCGACGGTGAATACTTTACTAACCCAGGGAAAAGCAAAACAGATTCAGTTTATCGCCTAATTTTTAAGTACAGATTTTGCTAAAAGCAATCTGTATGGCTAAAAAAACGTATAACTGTTATGGTTAAATGGTGCCGAATCGGTAGAGTTGTTGAACTTATTGATAAGTTCCTACAAGCTTATTACCGATGTTGTTTACAAAAAATAGAGGAAAATTAGGGGGGCTAGTTCCTTCTGATCAAGAGAAGTTTGACCACTTTGTACTTTGAAGCAGTCAATTGACAACAAAGGTCGAGCGTCGAATATGGGTCGCTATGGATAGCTATCCATAGCGACCCGTGGCTGCCAGATAAGATTTAATTTGCGGTGACAGTAAAGGCAAATAAGCTGTCGTTCAAAATGTGATGATGCTCCGTTAATTGCGGGCTTAATAGGATGTGCCGACGTTAGGAGGCGCATCTAGTCATTTCGTAAGCATTCGTCTAACCACCCTGCAGATAATGGTGCAAAAACGCCGTCTATCCACAGCGTTTGTTTTTGCCGCCATTCGGATCGGAAACGGCTATTCTCGCGGAGACGATTAAACAGCCGGAGCGCTTCTGCTCCGCTGTGAACCCGGTATTGCGGCATCCCCACGGCCAACGCTCCCTGGCTTAGAGGTACTTCCCAGTGCATACCCAGTACGAAGTGTCCGGCCTGGGCGGCTTCCACCAATGCGGTTGAACAAAAGCCAAGTACCAATGCAGGTTGGTTAAGCGGCGCATCGTTTGGAATGAGCGTTTCATGCGGCGGGTTTCTGCATCGGGACGGCATGTTTCCTGTCGCGTAAGGATGGCCAAGGCGGCTTTCTTCAGGATGCAGCAGTATTTGAAAGCTGTCTTGTTCCAAATCGCTGTCCAGTTCGATTGCCAACCGTAGGAAATCGCTTTCCAGGGAACGTCCGAATATCGGTGTATGCGTTTGCGAAACTAGCAGGATACATCGGGGGACGGGCGGGTATTGCGGGAAGCGTATGGTTGGTTTGGTGCGGTATGTGCCAATTACCAAGGCGCTGGGAGGCGTATTGTGGGCTAGATATGTTTTTCGGCTGGAGTCTCCCCACACCAGTTGAATATCCGCCCGGGTGGGAAAGAATTCGTCGGTGGGCAGGCCATGTTGGACGCATACGCTGCGGATGGTCGGCATTTCCCGGGCGGCTTCCGCCGCGGCGGCGGAAAACAGGTCGAAGTCGTTATGCAGTATTAGCGCGCGGGTGTTGTTTCCGGCCCTGGTCAGAGTGTGGCGCCATGCGCTTAGCCAGAGTTGGCGGCGGGCCAGGCAACAGCGTACCGTCCACGGCGAGACGCCGGGTATGGCCGCGCGGCCTGGTTGAAATAAGGCCTGGATGGCCTGTCGCCATCCCGCCCGGTCTGGGGCGGCGGGTAATAAGCCCGGTACCAAGCCCCGCAATCTTGGGTGTATCAGCACTGAAACGGTTTGTCCTGCCGCCCGCAAGGCGGGCAGCAACGGGGAAAGTGTGTCCCAGCCGCTGGCGCCCGCCAGACTGACCGCGCATACCATTGCGGAAAGGCTTTCGGTGTGGCGGGGCAGCCGCGCGCACAGCCAGGCGTCGCGTATCAGTGCGGCTGCGGCATGGGCAATTTGTCGCCAACCACGCTTGCGTCGGGCGATGAAATAAATCTCATGGCGGGCCAGCGCGGCGTCCTCGCCCCACGCTTCGCGTAAGCTTTGTTCGAAGCGGCTGAAGTCCATCAATCGACCCAATGTTTTTTCATGCGGCGATATTCGAGCCAGCGCTGAAATGCGCCGGTGTTCGCCGGCCCCAGGATTTTCGCCATGCTGCGTTTTGCGCGCGTTTTCAGCATATCGGCCGGCGTCCAACGCACGGCGCCGACGTGCCGGTCGATGGCGGCGATTTCTTGCGAGCCCGCCGGCGGGATGGGATGCGGTACCGCACCGGTCGACGGTAACCTGGCAATGGCCAGCAAACTGCCGGCAAAGGCTGCCCCCAAGGGGTGCGCGCCGCAATTGAGGATTTCGAGGCCGGCACTTTGCAGCATTCGCCGCAGGGTATGGGCGGTGAAATAGCTCAAATGGGCCGGATGCACGAATTTGCGCGTGTGCCAGCCGCCGCCGGCGTCGGGAACCTCGACGATCAGATGGCCGCCGGGTTTGAGCGCTTTAGCGGCCCAATGAGCGAAGGCGGCAGGCCGGGATAAATGTTCCAATACATGAAAGGCGGCCACGACATCGAAATAACCGGCCAAGGGAAATGCCTGGAAATGGGGTATCCATTGCACATCCACTCCCTTGCAGCGGATGCCGCGATGGGTGGTGTCATACTCTGAAGCATATAGGGTGACATCGGGGCGGGTTTGAGACACTGTATGTAGAAAACTGCCGAAGCCGCAGCCGACTTCAAATAGCCGTCCCGTTAGCGGCAGCAGCGGCGCTACAATGCGTAAGCGTTGTTCGGCGATACGGCTCTCGAAACGCTGTTTGAAAAACAATTCCGGATCTTTGCCGATGATCTCGGTCAGAAACAGTTTACGGTAATGATGGGCGTAAAAATCCTCCAACGAGACGGGCGTGAAATCCGGGGCCAGGTAGAGACAGGCGCAATGCCCGCAGCGGCGCAAGGACTGGCCTGTTCCCAGATATGTTTCAGGCCAGAACTCCCGTTGCCGGGTGGTGGCGCTGCACAGGCGGCAGCCGCCGATGTCGGGGACGAATTCAAGCTGCATGGTCCGCTGTTTCGGATTGTTCGCCATAGGCCGTGGCCAGCCACAGCACCAGGGATACGGCCCACCACAAGGTGGTATGGCTGGTGGGGCGCGCCAGCTCGCGGCGCAGATCCGCCAGCGAAAGCAGATCACCCGTCCAGGCGGGTAGCTTGTCCCATAGCGCGTCAAAGCGGATATGGTTCACCTGGAATTGTTCGGCATTGCCGAAGCCGTGAGTTTTGCGTCGCCATATCACCTCGTCGGGCAGTTCGCCCGAAAACGCCCGCCGCAGTGCCGCCTTGCCCTGCCGGTCCCCCATGCGCTCGAACGCCGGTACCGCCAGCGCGGCGGAAACCACGCGCCAGTCCAGGTAAGGTGAACGTAGCTCGACGCCGAAGCGCATACTGTTGCGATCAGCCAGACGCAGGATCATCGGCAGGTTGGTGGTGGTTACGTCGCGGCGCAGGCGCTGTTCCAGGCTGGTGCGGTGGTCCTCATAAAGGGCCGTGAACTCGGGGGCCATTTCGTTCCATAGGCTGGCGCTCATCGCCCGCGCGCTCGGGCGTACCTGCCGCAGAACGCCGCGCACGACCTGGACGGGTAAATCCCAGAGAAACCGGTTGGAGACCTGCTGCGGTTTGGCCGAGCCGTCACGCAGCATACGCAGCGCGGGCAGTATCTCGCCGCTGAACAGCCGCTCACGTGTCAGTTGGCTCATGTAACGGTTGGTGTAGCCGCCGAAAAGCTCGTCAGCGCCTTCGCCACTCAAGACCACTTTGAAACCGTCGTCGCGGATAGCGCGGAATATCCGATGACCGGCCAGGGTCGATGGCGTGGCTACGGGTTCTTCGTGCGCTTGTGCCAGTTCCATCAACTCGGCCTCGCTGAGCTGCGCATCGGCAAGGTGGATGAAATGGGGGGTGCCCGGCAGGTTTTCGGCGATAAAGGCCTTTGCCTGTCTAGTTTCATCGTGTTCGGCCATGTTGCGGTCCCGGTAACCGTAGGTATAGGCGCCGGCGTGGCAGGTGCGGGCTTCTTCATGACTGGTGCAGGCAGCCATGGCAGTGATGATTGAACTGTCCAGCCCGCCCGAAAGTAAAGTCACGCTAGGCGCGTCGGATCTCAGGCGTAAACGCACGGCGTCGGCGATCAGGTCGCGCAGTTCCTGCGGATCGAGGTGTTTATCCGGATTGCATTCCGGCCACTGGTGATAGCGTTGCCAGTGCAGGTCGCCGTCGCGGTCCAGGCGCATGATCCAGCCGGGCGGCACGGCGGAGATGCCCGTGTAGAAAGTGCGGCAACTGTGGTCGGACACGCCGGTCATCAGGAAGTCGAACACTGTCTTGCGCTCGGGCGGCGGGTAAGCTCCCATTACCGCGGCAATCGCGCGAATTTCGCTGGCCAAAATCGTCAATTGCCTGTCGCCTTTATTGTCTCTGGCATAGTACAAGGGCTTAACCCCTAAGCGGTCACGGCAGCAGATCAGATTGCCGCTGGCGCGCTCCAGCAGGACGAGCGCCCACATGCCGTTGAAGCGTTCGAAGGCGGCTTCGCCCCATATGCGCCAAGCCTGCAAAACAACCTCCGTGTCCGTATCGGTGCGGAAAGCGCAGCCTTGCGTTTCCAACTCTTGCCGCAATTCGATGAAGTTATATATCTCGCCGTTGAAGACCAGGATATTGCCGGTGACTGGGCAGGTCATGGGTTGGCGTCCGGCCGGACTCGGGTCGAGGATGGATAGGCGCCGGTGGCCAAGGAAGGTGGGCGGGCAGGACGAATTATCGCCCGCGAAGGTCCAGTCCGCATCGTCCGGTCCGCGGTGCGCCAAGGTATCGAGGGCCACGCGACCGAGCCGGGACAGATCGGGAGTTGCGGTATGGGCGCGCAGGGCAGTCAATCCGCACATTAGCTGTAGGTCTCCGGTTTGTCGCTCTCGGCTTGCGCAGCTTCGCCTATCGTGCCGAATGACCGCCGGAAAGGCGCGGCATCTGGGCTCAAGACGGCCGCCAGCACGATTAGGCTAGCCGCCGCCGGCACCATCCAGGGAAGTAAATGTGCCTGCGAAATTGAACCGAAGGCAACGGCCAGACCGAACAAAGGCAGCGACACGGGCACGGCCATGCCGGCAAGGCGCGCTGCGATCGATAAGCTCAACGTTGACCCGGCAACCCGGGCCCATAGCACGGCATCCGCGGATCCCTGCCAAGCGCCGGCAAGTTGCGCCATTATGCTGAGTGCGACGCCGAAAATGATGGCCCGTGCCAATTTTTTTTCCTGCCGACGGCCAATCAGCACTGCGGCCATACTGCCTCCCAAAGCGGACAGCGTCCAATCCAGCAAAACCGGTAAGCCGAGTTGTAACCACGCGGCCGGCACTTCCCAGCAGCCGTTATCGCAGCTTAACGCGACGGCAAGGACTAGCAAGGCCATGGGCGCGAGTACCAGGGCGGCCATCGCGCGCAGCGGAGACATTGCATTTTGACCATTGGCTTCGTGCGCTACCAGCAAGCGGTTGAACTGGCTAAGAATACCGGCTGCGCCGCCGAGCATTTGTCCCAGCAATAGATAAGCCGGCAGAAAGCCTAAAGCTGTGCCTTCTATCAGGAAGGCCGTCAGCCGGTCGTTGGCCACGCCGAGAAAACCCAGCATGGAGAGCGTTAGCGATGTTTTTAACATGCGCCAAGCGCCGCGGCTGAAACTGGGAATCAGCAAGGTACTCAAGCTTGCGCCGATTTCCGTTTTACGGCTCAAGCGGTGCATTACCGCAAGATTGGATGCTGCCTGGATTAGATAACCCATGCTGACGCAACCGCCGGCCAGTAACACCGGAGGCAACGGTTGCTCTTGCTGCAGCCAAGCCATACTAAAGCAAGTGGCGGCGGCCGGCCAGGCGATGTGCTGCATGGCGAAACCGGTGTTATGACGCCCGGCGGCCAGCAATGGCGCGGAAAAGTTGAGCAACGCCAGCAGTGCGGCCGGTGCGGCGGCGGCTAGGTAAAGCAATCCTGCGTCCATATTGCCGTAACGTGTTACCCAGAATAACGCCAGCGCGGAAAAACTCAGTAGGGTTGCCAGCAGACGGTGACCGAGCGCCGAGCGCCAGGCCTTGCGCCAGTCCGAGGTGTTCGGTTTTTCGCGCAGGAAATACAGGCCGTAGCCGAGGTCGCCGACGAACAGCAGGGCGGTAAGACTGATGTGGGCGAGACCGACATGACCATAGGTTTGTGTACCCAATGCGCGGAGCAGCAACAGTTGGAACAGGAGATTGAAGGCCTGGCCGGTAATATAGATCATGGCGCCCACTAGGGCGGGGCCGCCAAGACCGCCATGGGGCGGTTTGGCCGGAATGTTGCGGGGGGCGCAGCTGTCGGCGGCAAGCATTCGAGTATCCCTCATGGACGTAGCAAACGAGCGGCGCAACGCGGTAAACCATTGCGCCAAGGGGACTTAGCTACACTGCGCACTTTTCGGCAAATTTCCCGGTTATCCTCGGCGGGCAGCGCCGCGAATTTTATATCAGGCACGTCCAGGCGCCGGGCGAACACCCGCAGATTTCCAGGGTAAATACCATCGTCAATATCGGTATCGAACGCAAGAACGCCGAAGCCATGGCGCTGTAAGAGCGACGCCAGAGAGCCGATGGAAAAATAGTGGCGATGTCCGAAATGGAAATTGACCAAGCCGAGCCGCTCCCAGCCGTGAGCAATATCAGGCACTTCGATGACGAGCCAGCCGTTTCCGATGCGGTCGCCAATCCACGTCAGCAATTCGCCCGGATCGGGCAGGTGTTCCAGAACATGGAAAAGCGCGTATACATTGGCTTGAGGTAGCTTTCCGTCATACCGCCGGTAATCGGCGTCGATAATTTTGCCGGCTAGCCCGGATTGGCTGGCCGCGTAATCGGCGGAGAGTTTGCAGGGCTCGAAGCCGAGAACATTATCGATGCCGCCTTGCCGGCATTCGCGAATGAAAAATCCCAGACCGCTGCCGATTTCGACCACGCCCGTTATCGTGCCGACACGCTCGCGGATGCGCGCCAGGCGATAGCAGGCTTTGAGCTTGTCGCGATTGTCGTGGATATAGGCTGGGGAAATGCGCTCGATATCTTCGTAGAACCTTCTGTATTCATCGCGATAAAAGGAATCCAGGGCCGCGCGGTTCAGGTTGCGGCCAGTGTAGATCAGCCCGCAACCCGCGCATACTTTTACATTCACCCGCAACAAATACCGGTCGCGTGCCAGCAGCACTTCGCCTTGGGTATCGCCGCATGCCGCGCACGACAGTTCTTGCCATGGATAACGGCGTATGGACAGCGATGCGCGAATTCGTTCAAACATTGGAAAGCTCGAGCTGCAAGGTAAGGAGTAGATCTTCGTCGAAAGACATGCGCGCCGCCCTGCCGATCAGTCTCGTGCCCGCAACCGGCGTAGTGCGTCTATAAGCGCGGGCGGAGCCCAACTGAGCATAAGCCGGTGCAGATATACTTTTCGGAAAATTGTTTCGGCGCGAGCGCGAATGGGTTCATGCCAACGCCAGCGCACTTGTAGCATGGTTACGCGCATATGTTGGCGAACCCGCGCTTCCTCCGGAAAATGGCTTGCCAAGATTTCAAGGTCGCCCTTGTCGCGGCGCAATCTAACGGAAGGTAGTTCGCCGCGCGCGACGAAGCCGCATATATTCCAGCAATGATTGACGAATTCGCCTTCGCGGACATTGAAGCCGGATAGTACCAGGTTATACATCAGCGTTCCCAGGTTCCAACCGGTGCTGACGTGGCCTCCGACCAGGACTGGTGCGTATTCGGGAACCACTAGAAAAAGCATGCCTTGCGGTTTTAACACGCGTCTGATTTCGGCAAGCGCCAATCCCGTGTTCTGCACATGTTCCAATACATGCGAACACCATACGGCGTCGAACGACCCATCCGCAAAACAGGACATGTCGCATATGTCGGCGTTTTGTACTAGCTTGATGGCGTCCGGCAGAGGCGATGTCAGATAAGTATCCATTTCGAACCCGGTAGCCGTGACTTGCTTGCCTTGACTGGCGAAATATCTCGACGCTAAACCGTCTCCCATGCCGATGTCCAATAGAGTGTGAAACCGGAATTTCGAGGTTTGTTCGAGCAGGTCGGCTATTCCGCGGCGGGCTGGCAGTTCAGGCGCGGCTTGTTCAGGGTGGTGATTTGTTTTTAGTGTCTGGTTCGTCATTGTTCGTGGCCGCTATTTTTGCAAAATGGTTGCCGACAACGCGTGACCGAAAGACATGTGGGCCGTCCAGCCGAGCAGTTGCCGGGTCTTGTCGGGGTTGCCCAGCTGGCTGGGGCGGTCTATTTTGCGCCTGCGGCTTGGGTCTGTCTCGATGCGTATATCGCGCGCCAGGAGGCTGGCTATGCCGCGTACCAGTTCTTCGACGGAGCGTTCAATGCCCGAGCAGAGGTTGAAACAATCGTAAGCTGCCGTTTGGCGGTTGTCGCGCAGAATGGCTATCAGTCCGGCGGCGGCGTCATCGGCATGAAGGTAATCGCGTTTGGAAGCCAGATTGCCCAGGCGCAACGTAACGGCGCCGGCGCTGTGTCTCAGTTGCGCGGCGATGTCAGGGATCAGGTGAGCATTCGGGTCGTCGTGGGCGATGGTGTTGAAAATGCGTGCCACGCGGCCGATGCCGCCGGTACGTTGCGTCCAGAAACGTAATTGGGATTCGTTGCTGGTTTTGGCGAGGGCGTAATTGTCGCAGGCCCAAAGCGGGGTGCTATCCTCGCTGAGCCCGGAATCTTCCCAGGCATAGACCGCACCGCTGGAGGCTATGGCAACTCGGCCGATGCCGTGGCGTTCCGCCGCGCATAGCAGGTTTTCGGTGCCGGTGACGTTGACATCCAGGCAGTAGGCGCGTTGCGTTTCGCAGGTGGGGATGTGGTGCACGGCGGCCAGATGCAGGATGGCGTCGGGGCGGAAATTGCGGATAAGCTCGTCGAGAGCGTCGGCATCGCGAATGTCGCCGTGCACCGCAAGCGCGGTGGATTTCGGCATGGACAGCCCGCTGGAAAGGTTGTCCAACACGGCGGTTTCCACCCTCAGACCTTGCAATTGCGCCACCACCCGCCGACCTATCATGCCCGCGCCGCCCGTCACCAAAATCCGGGAAAGTTCGTTCATGCGCGGTTTGCCTTTCGCGGTTTTTGCGTAGATGTTTTCATTAGGGACTTTCCCTTTTAGTGATGCGCTTTTCCAGACAAGGATAAGCCAAGGCATACTGGTTGGCGATGACCAGAGCCAGATGGATCGAAAAGCCGTAGAACGGCAGGTAAAAGTCGAAAAGCCCGAAGCTGGGTAATACGATCAGCCAAATTAAAACCCAATCCCGCCCTGCAGTGCCGATGCCGCGTTTAAACAGTGGCATCCATAGTGAATATATCAGCAGGGCGTAAGCCGACAACCCGGCCAAGCCGGTTTCGGACAGGATGGCCAGCAACAGGTTATGGGCATGTAATTCGCCCCGGTCGAAGCGTCCGCCGGTGTAATCCGGGGTCAAAAACTGGAAGACTCCCGCGCCCAGTCCGTTCCAGGGGTGGCTGCGCCAGGCCTCGAAAGCGCCGGCCCAGATATAGGTGCGCCCCAGGGAGAACGCCGTCAGCGGACTTTCGTGGATGGCGCTGGTCAGTTCGGCATGGCGCTTCCAGAGCATGAAAGCCAGGAGGGCGGCGAGTAAGGCGATGCCTCCAACGATTCTCCACGCGCCGTCGGCGAGGAATTCTTTACGTCGTAGCCAAGCCATGCCGCCGGCAAACGCCAATAGTGGAACCAAGGCATTACGGGATTCCGTCAGCAGCAGCGCCAGACATGCGCCCAGGATGGCCCACAACAATGCCGGCTTTGTTAATCTGTCGTGGGTGTAAAGCTGCAAGGCCAATAGGGCCAGCATCACCGAAGTAGCGCAAAAAATAGCCGGATGTTCGTAGATTCCGGAGACCCTTGGCAGATATTTGAAGCTCGCTTCGGGATGGAAGGCTAGAGAAAAACTCTTCAGGGCGGGGCTGTCAAAACGCACACCGATGCCCAGCAGTAGGTTGCCCCATAAGGCCAGTAGAGCTGCCCGGCTAGCCGCCAAGGGGAATGCGGGAAAAGCTAGGGCAAGATTGAGAAAGGTCCACAATAGCAGTAAGGACGTGCCGTACTTGATCGCGAATTTGACGGCGATAACGGGATACTCGGATGTCAGTACCGAGGCCGCGAGTGCCGCCATACAGGCCAAGACCGCCAGAAACGGCAGGCGGAGTACGGACGGTATGCCTTGCCGCCGCCAAAGCCAGACAGAAGTGGTGCCTACAAATACGCGGATGGCTGTCGCGCCAAGGGAAACGCCGCTGCCTAACCAGTCGGCTATGACGACTTGTTGTAGGCTGAACAGCAGGTAAACAACTAGGCATAGCAGCGTCGCCATGGCATTTGGCATGCGGTTGCCGGCCGGGCTGAAGTATCTGCGTAAGTCCATACGTCAATGAAAGCGGTCGGCGGTTGCTGTCAATATGTCGAGAATGCGCCGGTAGGCGAATCCGTCGCCGAATGGGTTGGTCCAGGCCACCGGACGCTGAAGCAGCGCCAGCGCGGCCGAGCGCAGTTCGGGTGCATCAAGGCTGGCGGGCAAGACGCATCCGCCGTTTTTCAGAGCCTCGGGGCGCTCGATATTACGGCGCAGCACCAAACATTTGCGTTGCAGGATGCAGGCTTCTTCCTGAATTCCGCCGCTGTCGGTCAGAATTAATGCGGCGTTCTGCAGTAAGGCCAGCATATCCAGATAACCGACCGGATCGGTCAATGTAATGTGGCGGTGACGCGCGGCCGCGCGCCGTTGATTTTCGCCGAGGCGGGGATGTATCGGAAACACCAACGGTAAGCCGGAAGTTTCCGCGATGTTGGCGACGGCGTCCATCAAGGCTGCAAAGTGGGCCGGGTCGTCGGTATTCGATGGGCGGTGGCAGGTCAGCAGGCTGTATTTTCCGGTGGTTAAGCCAAGTCTGCATAAGATGCCGGAACGCTGCCGCGCGGTCTCCGCATAACCCAGAGTGGCGTCGGCGATGGTGTTGCCCGTGATGTGAATGCGGTCGATCTGGATGCCCTCCTCGGCCAGATATTCGGCCTGATTAGCGGTGGGGCAGAATAGGTGCTCGGAGAGATTATCGATCAGTACCCGGTTGATTTCTTCGGGCATGCTGCGGTCGTAGCTGCGCAAGCCAGCCTCGACGTGCGCGACGGGAATGCCGAGTTTGTTGGCGGCCAGTCCGCCCGCCAGCGCGCTGTTAGTGTCTCCCTGCACGACCACAACGGTGGGGCGTCGTGACAGCAATACCCGTTCTATGCCGGTCAACATGCGACCGATTTGCTCGCCGTGAGAAAGCGAGCCGACACCCAGGTGGTGGTCGGGCTCGGGCAGTTCCAGTTCGTTGAAAAAAATCCGGTCCATCCGTTCGCCATAGTGCTGATTGGTATGAATAATGGAAAACGGCAGCCCTTCGCGGACGCTGGCCTGAATCAGTGATGCAAGTTTGATGATTTCGGGGCGCGTGCCTAAGATGTAAGTGATGTGCATGGCCTATTAGTGTAATGGCTTAGAGAACAGATCCCGGTACAAAGCAGCATATTTATTCACCATCTGTCCCGCCGTGAAATAGTTCCAATACCGGTTTTCCGCATGGCGCCCCATTTCGGCGGCCTTGGCGGGGTTATTCAGTAGGTAAAGCATGGCTGCGCGCAACGATGTTGGATCGCTGGGAGGAACAACCAGCCCGGTTTCCTCGCCGATGTTGATATAGGTGGTTCCCGTGCCGATTTCGCAAGAGATCATGGGCTTGCCGTGCATCGCGCCTTCCAGCAGCGAAATGCCGAAGGCTTCCGAACGCAAATGCGAAGGGAATATCACCCCGTAGCAAAGTTCCAGAAGAGCTGCCTTGTCTTCCTCCGGCAAATAGCCGAAAAAATGGATGTGGCCTAGCTTGAGCCGGGCCACTTTGCGTTTCAATTCGTTTTCCGTCGGTCCGGCACCGACGATGGCGACGGCAATGCCGGTATCCTTGGCGGCTTCGAGCAGGATGTGCAGGCCCTTGTAATAGCGCAATACGCCAACGAACAGAAAAAAACGCTCCCCCAGTTTTTCCCGCCAATACTGCAAGCGGGCCGGGGCCGGCACGGGATAGCCGGCTTTGTCCAATCCTATCGGTATGACGCTGACCTTGGCGGCGTATTTTTGCAGCACCGCGCTGGTTGCCAGATAATTGGGGGAGGTTGCGACTATGCGGTCGACATCGTGCATAAACCGATTCATCAGCGGGCGATAGAAGCTTAGCAGTGCCCTTTGGCGGATGATGTCGGAATGGTAGGTGACCAGACAGGGTTTCTTGATGCGGCCGGCAAAATGCAACAGGTCCATGAAGGGCCAGGGGAAGTGGTAATGGATGATGTCGGCTTGCCGCGCAAGCTGACTAAAGCGCATGAAAGCAGACGCGGAAAATCCCGTGGATGCGAGCTGGAAATCGCACCGGACACGATGGACGTTATAGCCGTGCACTTCGACCGGATGCGTATCCGTTCCGGTCGTCAACGTCAGTACTGCCGTTTCGATGCCCAGCCTGTTGGTTCCTCTGGCAATCTGGTCGATGGTTTGTTCGATACCGCCCATGGTTTCCGGAAAAGCCGTTTTATAGAAATGCAGTATGCGCATGCCAGCCGTAATCTCAGACTCTCAAGGCAGCGGCATAGGCCAGCAGGGTTTGTTCCGTGCATTTTTCCCAGCTGAACCGCGCCGCTTGCTGCCGGCCGGTTTCGGTTGCTGCCGAGCGCCATTCCTGGTTTTCTAAACCCATCGCGATTAGCGAGGTGAGTTGGTTGGTGTCTTGCGGCGTAAACATGGCTGCCGCGTTACCGGCCACTTCGGGGAGCGAGGCTGTATTGGCGCAAATAACCGGAACGCCCGAGGACATGGCTTCCAGCACCGGCAAACCAAAGCCTTCATAAAATGATGGGAAAACGAAGAGCCGGGCACCGGCCAACAGTGCCGGCAGATGAGAGTCGGGAACGAAGCCCAGGTAGCGCAACCAGCCTTCTCTTGTCGCGTGCCGGAGTCTGTCATGTAGCGTCTGACTGTTCCAGCCGGAATGTCCCGACAGTACCAGCGGGTATAGCCTACGCAAGCGTAGCGGCAAGCACGCGTAGGCGTCCAGCAAAACGCCTAGATTTTTCCGGGGTTCTATGGTGCCTACGTATAGGCAGTAACTGCCGGGAAGCAGCTGGCTCGACTTGAGCAAAGGTGTAAGTTCCGTGTCTGATCGCGGATAAAAAATACTGGCGCTTGCCAGGGGGGTCACGTAAATCCGATCGGCCGGCCAGTTGAATTGCGCCATGATTTCCCGTTTGGAAAACTCCGAAACCGTGATGACGGCGGCGGCGCGCTGCAGTGCCAGCGACATTTCCTTTCGCAGAAATTTTACCCGATCCTCCCGATGGCAATCCGGCAGGGTGAATACCGAGATGTCGTGGATGGTGACAATACTCCGTCCGGCAAATTTTGGAAGATAGTAGTTGGTTCCATGGTAAAGGGCGTTGTTGAGGTGGCGGATGGAGTTGGCTTTGCCAAAAGAATGGATTTTGCGGTAAGCATCGACCAGCGGGCTGTATTTTGAGAAGCCGTTGCGCAACCAAGTGACGGCGGTAGGCTGGTGCTGCGGTTCAGGGATATGGCGCAGCAGTTTTCCGCCATGCGAAAACCAAATCTCGCCGATTTCCCGGTGCCGTGCCAGTTGCCGGGCCAGTTGACTGGTATAGCGCCCTATGCCAGTCAGCGGCTGCCTGATGGCATCGGTTGATAAAATAATATCCATTTAAGTTTCGGTTCGGAGAGATTGGTTTCTTACAAGGTTGCCGGTAAATGCGGGGCGATTCGCCGGCGGATTGCGCGGAATGCTAACATGACGGGGGGTAGCAATAGCCAGACCGCCAGAAATGTGATAACACCCACCGGTATGGGGCGCCGTAGCAATATGGGGGTATGAAAACTAGCCGGCAGGGTTTTAAATTGCCAAAGGTCGGCATACAGCACTGGCCCTTGTAAATGTAAGTCCAAGTCGTGCGAGACTTCTTGCGCTATCGGGGATTGAAGGTCGGTTGACGCAAACAGGCGTTTTTTCCGATCGTCGAGCCAGGCGGCCAAGTCGCTGCCTGCAAGGGGGGGCAGGGTGCCGATATTGGTCAGGAAGCGGCCGCGCAATTCCATTTCGTCCTGCTGGCGGCGCACGGCGCGCATGCTGGCGTTGGCCTCGGAGATCGTCGCCTCGAGCGCCACGATTTGCGCAAGCGGGGAAAGGTACTTGCCGCCGCCGTTTTCGACGGAGACCACGGTAGCGGTATCCATGCGGCGCAATTCGGGATACGCCTCGAGCAGTTTTTGCATGTCGGCGATGCGCTGGTAGCTCTGGTCGACGGCGAACTGCTGCCGAATTAGCTCGATGGCCGTTTCGTCGTGTTTTTGCGCCACGGTTTGCCTTTGTTCCTGCAAATAGGTCGTCAGCCTGTACCTGATCATGGTTTGGCGGATGTGGCTGGCCATGGCCTCGAAACGTTGTGCGGCGGCACTTTCATCTCGTGCCGCGATAGAGATTTCCAAGCCCAGGGTGTCTGTTTTCTTCGGGTCGGCGTTGGGGGTTTCCTTGATATCGTCGCGGCGTAGCGCTGTTCTGTACTGGATGCGGGATTCCCAAAATTTCGGAATCAGGAAGCTTCGCTCTAGTTCTGCTCTTTCCTTCTCCCCCAGCCCCTTCATGGACGAAAGCGAGGCTTGAACCAAAGCCTTGTCCACCAGCAGCGGCGAGAAAGTGCGCCATTCGTTCAAACTCAGTTGCGGAGTATCCAGAATAGCCGTGACAGCGTAAACCGGCCGAAACGAAACCCAGGCCGCGGCTGCCAGGGCCGAGAACAAGGCGGCGGGAAACAGCACGCGCGCAAAGCCGCGATAGAACGCCCGGATTTTCAAGGCAGTTTCGTGGAGGGATATTTCGTCTGAGTAATATGTTGCGGAAGGAGCGGAAGATTTCGTGTGCATGAATAATTGAATCGAACAAATGATTTGTCGCTTAAATCAAGCTGGCGGGCCGGAAAAATTTTTCCGCCGAAGTATCCCTATGTAAAGGGCCAGTCCCAATCCGGCTTCCGTCATGACCGTCGCCCAGGCGGCACCTACTATACCGTGCGCGGGAATCAGGGCGAAATTGAGCGAGATGTTCAGGAGTGCCGAGAAACAGGCGGCCCAAGCATAGCACCTTTCTCGATTTGTCGCGATGGCGAGCTGGGTGAGAACGGCGTTGGGCACGATGAAGGCCAAACCGAGAAACAGCCAGCCGGCTAGTTCGGCGGATGCTCCGGCATAGGAAGCGCCGAAAAACAGCCGCACCGCGACGGGGGCCGCAAAGTAGCCGCTGGCGGCAAGCAGAGTGCCGATGCCCAGCGCCGCTAACAGCAGCTTACCGCTCAGTTGGCGCAGTGCGTTCGTATCCTGCCATATAAGCCGCAGCTCCCTGAAACAGATTGAGGCGATCGGAGCGATTAGCAGTCCCACGCCGTCAAACAGGCGGTAGGCGACGGCGTAATGGCCGATCGCTGGTGCATCTCCGAGTAAATGATGCAGAATCACAATATCGATCCTATGGTAGATAGTGGTGGCCAGTTCGATCCAGAGGAAGCCGAGGCTTGCCTGGTAAACCGAAGTTTCCAGATGATAATGCGGACGTAGTTTGCCGTCCCCGCACGGCAACAGACGGAATGCCATTAGCAATCCGCCGCCCCAGTATAGGAATACGGCGTTTGGGCTCGGGATGGTCAGCAGCGTAGCGGCGACGATCGGCAAGGCGCTGAAGGTTCTGCCTCGCGTCTGCCAGCGGGCTTCTCCGTAAAAATCCCCAGCGCTCTTAAGGCGTGCGGATACCTGTTGGGACAGGGTGATTGCTCCGAAGCAGAAAATGCCGCAGGAAAGCCGTGCGGCATCGGGAAACGGCAGCAAAAGAACTGTGCCGCACATCATCGCCAACGAAACGGCCAGTAAATGGCCCAGCGCCAGTCCAGGCAGGGCGGGCGCCAATGCGGCCAGGGCCGGGGTGGCGGAAATCTTTTCCCGCAGAAGCAGGGTGGAAAATCCCGCATTCTGAAACGGTGCCAGCAGCGTGACTATTCCCAGGATATAGAAATAAGTGCCGAAGGCTTCCGGTCCCATGCGGCGCGCCAATAAAACCGATATGCCCAGCGATGCCAAGGCTACATAACATGTGGCGAGCCATTGGGCCGCGGCTGGACGGAATTGCGCGCGAATTGCGGCTGACAGCGCCACGCTTTTAGCCATGGCCCGAAGCCGGACGCCAAGGTCCGACCTTGCCGTCAGCCACCCGCACGATGCCGTCGACCAATCCCTCCAGCTCTTCGTACCGGTGGCTGACGATCAGTATCGTCATATTGCCGTGCAGGCCGCGGACCGTATCCAGCACCTGCCGGTGGTTGTCGCCGTCCAGCGCACTGGTGGCTTCGTCCAGAATCAGCAACTGCGGCTTGCGGAGCAAGGCGCGGGCCAGCGCCAGACGCTGTTTCTCTCCGCCGGAAAGTTTGACGCCGCGTTCGCCTATGGAGGTATCCAAACCGTGCGATAGCTTTCCGACCAGTTCAGATAAGGCGGATTGTTCAAGAACTTGCCGGATCTCATGGTTGTTTGGCGCGGTGTTGCCCCACAACAGATTATCGCGCAGTGTACCGCTTCGGATCAGGGTTTCCTGCGGAATATAGGCGATGCTTTTGCGCCAGCCGGGCAGTTGTGTTAGCAGCGTGCCGTCCACCTGGATAATGCCGCTATCGGCTGTGAGTAAGCCGCTCAACAAATCAAGCAAAGTGGTTTTACCGGAGCCGGAGGTTCCGATGATGGCCGTGGTTTTTTTTGCTGGAATTTCCAGATGTTCAATTTCCAGCGTGTAGTCGGATTGCGGGTGGGTATACCTTACCTGCTCGAAAATAATACACTGCCTCAGCGTTGCCGGCGTACCGGTTGAGGCTAACGGGTCGCGGTTATCCTGACAGACATTCAGCAGTTTTTGCCATGCCGTGAAAGCGGGCAGCATGTGCAGCAATTGCTGCCGACCACTTTGGAGTTCGGCGAGTTGGGGTAGCAGGCGGGCGAAGATGGCTATCATGACCAGTAAATGAGCGGCAGGCAGTCTAAACCAGACGAGTGATACGTAGCAGATGAATGCCAGCGCCACGGCGCCGCCGGATCGGTACCCCGCTTGAATGCGGGTTCTGGCTCGCTGGAACTCGATAAGCCGCTCGCTTACCGAATCAACTTCCTGATTGAAGTGTTGCAGACTGAGGGACTCTTCCCCGTGAATCTTGACGAGTTTAAGTGTGGTCAAGAACTCTTGTATCTGGCAGGAAAGGTTACGGTTGGCGGTGCTCAACAAAATTCCGCTTTGCTTTGCCATTTTATTTGCATTACGTAGCAACATCCACAGCGATATTCCCGTAGCGAGGGCGAGCAGCGTGATCCAAGCCGAAAGCCACATTGCGACTGCTAGGTAGGCGCATGCCAGAAATGCCAAGACAATAGAGCGGAGTAAATAATAGGTGCCGGCACCGATACGCTGAATCTCGCTGGTGAGCACGCCTGTTAGTTCCCCGCTGTGCTGGCCGGTAAGAAAGCTCCAGCGGGTATTGGCGATAGCGGCATATAACGTCTTACGCAAATGATCCGCAAAGCTCAGGTACAATGTCTGGGATACGCGATCCCTGAACAAGGCCAGCAGTGATTGCAACGAGATCAGCGCGACAAAAACGGCCAGCGCGGCTTTGATATCCCAGTTCGCTCCGGACAGATATTTTTCCAATGCTCCTCCTGTTTGCTTGCTCCTTTCCTCGCCAAGCACCCCAGCCAGGGAAAGCAAGGGCAACAGTAGTAGTAGGCTTACCCCCTCGGTCAAGGCTGCGGCCAGGTTAAGCAGGAGCGCGCACCGTATTGCCGATGGGTTAAAATGCCAGAATGTGCACAGATAACGGGTCATGGAGGAGAGTGCTATAGCTAAGGGTCGCAGACGGTGGTGATTTTCAGAGCGAAACTATGACAGAATTAAGCGGTTGTCTGCAAACTGGCCTTGGCGAGAGGTAGAACAGGATGAACGATGATCTGGGCAGCTTGCTGGAAGGTGTCTGTTCCGCTTTTCTTGCCCCCAGAGGACTGGCGTTGCAGGCGGAAGCCAAGGGTGATCTGCCTTTTCTACTGGAGATATACCGGCAATTGCGCGAGGCCGAATTCTCATTCTTGCTGCTCCTTTTGCCACAATCCTCTTAACTTAAGCCGCAACAAGTTGATTTGTAATCATTTTTGCGATGAGGCTTATGGTGTTTTGGCCTGGGTTTTGTTGCGCCGGGCTTAAACTGGATGACGTTTCTGGCGAGTTCGGTTAGCATCGTGCATAACTCCAAGCAGTCGGCAATGCGATGAGCAAACAGCACTTGAGATGCGCGAACGCATAGGTTCGATTGACTTTATAGTTTTCTTTCAAACCAACGACCTCTTCGGTTTCTAGCACCGTCAAGGCGTGTAGATTGTAGGCGACGATTTTGGTGCCAAAATCCTGCTGTGCCGCCAGCCATGAAAAACCCGATGTGTTTTCCAGCGCCATGCAGTGTTTGAACCATTTGAACGCTTCTTCAATAAGCCAATGGCTATGGTAAAAGGCCGCGAAATCGGCGGCAGGATAGGTGGTGCTGTGGAGCAACGAGGTCATCATGACGTGAATGCGGCCATTGGGTGTCACCCTTTGATCTGCCAAGCTCGGTATCATTTTCGACCAGCACCGTCAAGCATAGCAAAATGAAGATCATTATTCACAGGACGGTATTTATGCAAAGGAACGCGGAGATATGGTTAATAAATAGAAGAAATAGGCGGAGAACTCAAGCTAATGACTAACGGACTGACAATTACCTTATCTTCAGTTGTTGTATGGAGTCAAGGTCCTCTATCGGCAGAGATTGACGGTGAGGTGGTTTTAATGAGCGTCGCTGATGGAATGTATTTCGGGTTGGATACGGTAGGTAGCGAGGTGTGGCGGCAACTCGAACAGCCGGTGAAAATTGCTGATTTGTGCGTTTCATTGGCCGAGCGCTACGAGGCGGAACCCAATGTCATTGAATATGATGTGTTGGAGTTAGTTACTAAGCTGTATGAACGTCAATTGGTTGAGGTGCTCTAATGATTAGAATACTCCAACGCTATTCGCTACCGAGTTTCTAAGATTCCGAATGATGGGTTATCAATTGTGCGGCTGGCGAGTGCTTAGTGAAGTGCCTCTGCCTAACCTGTCGCCTTGGCTTGGCGATCATCGTAGTGCCGATTTAGTCATCCGCCTGGGCGAAGTTCCGCAACGCTTGGATCCTGTGATATATGAAGCGCCCTTGTACCAGATTGCTCAGGATGGTCGTTGTCGGTTCGAGATTACACGGGTCGCCGCTTATCTAGTGGATGCTATCGGGCAGGAAGTGGTCGTCGATCCAGCCAGGGGCGCAGAAAATCAAGATATAGTTACTTTTCTGCTGAGCGGCATATTGGCTGTTATTTGTCATCGCCGTGGTTTATTACCGCTGCATGCCAGTTGCGTGCGCATCGGCAACAAGGCGATTGCTTTTGTCGGTGCGAGCGCGCTCGGAAAATCGATTTTAGCCGCCCTTTTTTATCGGCAAGGCCATACCGTTTTAGCAGACGATGTGGCAGTAGTGGAGCTTGCGGCACAGGGGGCAATGATGTTGCCCTCGTCTCCGCAGCTTGCTGTGTGGCGCGACGATCTGGAACGATTAGGGTACTCTGTTGAGAAATTGGAACGCCGCCGCACCGGACTGGAAAAATACCACTTGCCGTTAACCAATCAAGCAGGCGTATCGGAATCAATTCCCCTTGCGGCAATCTATCATTTAGGCGAAGCGCGCGATCCTCGGCATGAAAAATTGGAATCCGTCAGGGGGCTCAATGCGGTAATGGCGGTAAACGAGAATATGCATGCGGTGCGAATTGGCCGGCAACTGCTTGGTGGAAAAACACTGTTTAGCAATGGCGCGCAGTTGGCTGCATCCGTTCCTGTCTATCGATTGGCAAGACTGCTTTCCATGGATCGCAACCAAGCCCTGGTGGCTGAAATCGAAGCGCTTTATGGCCGCTCTTGAGTCCGGAAATGAAAGCCAAGCATGATTGAAGATCGTCTATTATGCGGGTTGAAAGTATGCAGTGAACTATTGCTGTCCGATCTCCCCATTTGGGAAGGAGACGACCGTCCTCCCGATCTGTCCATAATGCTGGATTCCGTACCCCATTGGCCGGAGGCCGAAACGATTTGGAATGGCCATGTACAAGTTAACCGCGAAGGAAGTTATCGTTTTTGCGTTCCGCAGGTGGCAACCTATTGTGTCGATGCTACTGGACAGAAGATAACGATCGAGCCTACCCCAGGCGCTATAACATCTGTAGTCCAGGATTTTTTGCTTGGAACGGTGCTGGTCATTTTGTGTCAGCGGCGTGGTTTATGGCCGTTGCATGCCAGTTGCGTGCGATTGGGTGATAAGGCCATCGCTTTTACCGGCCCGAGCGGTGCTGGAAAATCCACGCTTGCCGCCGCCTTTATGGCTCAAGGTTACGAGATACTGTCTGACGATGTGACCGTTATTGACATTGCCGCAGGAGAGAGGGCGATGGTTTTGCCCTCGGTGCCTCGCGTCAAATTATGGCGTAATACGGCTATTGACATCGGTTTGCCCGTCGCTGAAACGGCTAACCCATCGCAAAAAGAACGCTTGCCTCTGGACCGGAGCTTTTCATCAATGCCATTGCCGTTGGCGGCAATCTATTACTTTGAATCCATGCATCATCCGAGCAGTACGACGCGCATACAGCCGCTACGAGCCATGAAAGCGGTGCATGAGTTAAGCAAGGCTACACATCGCAGGCGCTTGTTGATAGATATGGTGGGTGGACGGTCGACATTTCTGGGGCATGTCATGAGAATTACAGCCGCAATCCCCGTTCATCATTGCTTGGAGCGGCCTTTGGGTTTTGCTGCGCTACCCGATCTGGTGACTTTTATCGTGGAGCAGGAGAAAAATCGCCATGTCCAATAAGCTTGATGCCGGGATAGTCTGGCTCGCTTCCTACCCCAAATCGGGCAATACCTGGCTGCGTTTGGCGCTGGCAAGCTTGCGAGCGGGCGGCGCGCAGGTGGATTTAACGGCTCAACTGTCCGAAGCTCCGATTGCCTGCAGCCGACGTTTATTCGATACCCTGCTGGAGGTCGAATCCTCTGATCTGACGGTGGATGAGATTGAGGAATTGCGCCCTAGAGTCTATGAGATTTTGAATGAAACTTCGCAAAAGCCGCTGTTGTGCAAGGTTCATGACGCCTGGACTCTTACCCGATTGGGAGAGCCGCTATTTCCGTTAAAAACGACTCGGGGGGCCATCTATATCGCGCGCGATCCTAGAGACGTGGCAATTTCTTACTCACATCATTCCGGCATTACGGTGGATAGTGTGATTGATCTCATGGCCGAACCAAATTTTGAAGTTGTTGCGGGGGAACGCAATCAATCACGGCACTTGTCCCAGCGTTTTCTAAGTTGGAGTGCCCATGTGGAAAGCTGGTTGGACACGTCTAGTTTAAAGCCTTTACTAGTGCGTTACGAGGATATGCTGGTGGATCCTCGTGCTGTTCTGGTGCTGATTACCGATTACCTGGGCTGGAATGTCGTCGATGAAGCTCTGGCGCTAGCGGTTGCTGCTACGCGCTTTGAAGTACTGCAAGCGGCGGAAGATCGCCAGGGTTTTCACGAAAAACCGGCAATCGATAAACGTTTCTTTCGCCGTGGGCTGGCGGGCGGTTGGCGTGACACGCTGACTCAAGCTCAGAGCGAACGTATCGAGCAAGACCATGCTGCTGTCATGGCCCGGCTTGGCTATCTTCCAGGAGACTAAATCATGCAGCTCAACCGTATCCGCCGCATTCTGTTTGGCTTGACATGGACAGCCTTCGTTCAGCGGTTCAGCAGACTGTTGTTGAAGCTGGGAGGGGCTGTGCAGAGAAATAAACGCAAGCCGGTTTATCAAATATTGAATGTCGAGTCGGCTTTTGACCATGCCTATAACGTGTCAACGGGAGGGGACGTGGCATGGCAAAAGCTGGCAACCGGCAGCCGCTCCGATGCTTATTCAACCAATTATTCGCCTACACCGCCCTCGGTGGTCAAGGTGATTTTCGAGCGGCTTCGTCCTGATCTGCATGATTTTAGTTTTGTCGATATTGGCTGCGGTAAAGGGCGCGTATTGATCCTTGCCACGGAGTTTCCGTTCAAGGCCGTGATCGGGATAGAAAAAACGCCGGAATTGTATAAAACGGCCTGCGAGAATGTCCGGATTATCCAGAAAAATCATCCTGGGCGACCGGAAATACAGCTTGTCTTAGACGAGGCGACCGCCATCGATTGGCCGCCGGGCAATCTGGTGATTTACCTATTTCATCCTTTCTGGAAGCCGGTTATGGAATCCATGATGCAAAAGATAGAGGCGGCGTTGAAGACTGAAAAGCGACAGTTGCTCGTGGTTTACGTCAATCCTGTTTTGCATGATCTTTTAGATAAGAACCCATCCCTGATGTTCGATGCTGAACGCAGTTTCGTTCTTCCGCCCAACGATGAGCGCGGGCAGCAATTTGTGGTCGGTATCTGGCGAACATTTTAAGGCGAGAGCCGCTTTTAAGCCGCTCCGTTCTCGATCCAACGCAAAAACTGGCCGTATTGTAAACCGCGGTAGAGTACATTCTGATATTCGAGGCCGGCTGCCACAGGATCTGTCGGCCAATGGGTCGCCAAAGCTTTCATCCTGGGAATATCCAAAATGCGGCAGGCTACAGAAGAGCGTTCCAGTTCTTCGACTCCGGACACGATGGCATCGCGCCGATAATGCATGCGTTGAAAAGCATCGGGGCATTGGATGCCGCGTTGAGTATTGTTAATCACTTCCGGGGGCAGGCGGTCGGCCAGTACACGGCGGGCCAGAAAACGGGTAACGCCATTGCGCAGATACTGGTTTTCCGGCACCGCAAAGCAATACTCGAGCAAGCGGCGATCAGCCAATGGATGACGATAGTCGCACCCAATCATATGCTGCCATTGAGCGCCATGATCAGCCCTGTCTTGCATTAATTCGAAATGCCAGCGGCGGAGCGAAGCGCTGCCATCGTTTTGCATCCGCATCCTTTCGGCCGTTCGTTCCGGTATATTAAGATATTCGGCAAACTCCGGGTTAATAGGCGCAAGCGCCCACAATGCGGGCGCTTTCCGTCTCAAGCGATCGACAGCTTGCCCTACAGCTGGCGGCAGCTTACTGCGCAAAACTGTGCCGCAGAGCAGGCGAGCAAAAGACAGGCCGCTACTTTTGCTTAATGCCTGAAGCTCTCTTAGCACCCATAACCATTGACCGGCTCGTGCCATACTGATGAGCCCTGACCGGCCATCCCAGCTCAAACTTAAGTTGCCCGCTAATCCTGACAAGAGGGTTGAAACACCTGTGTCGCAGATATGCCTGTATATAGGGAAAAACCAAGCGAGGTTGAGCGGGTTAGGAATTGGCATTCCGCTTAATCGAAAATTAACTGTCCAATCTTGCTCCCAAGCATGGATTTGCGAAGGAGAAGAGGCTAAAAAAGTCGGATGGAGATTCGGGTGCATCCGTGCAATGGCTTCGATATAAGGCCGTTCATTAAGATACAACGCATTTGCTCCCCATGTAGGCAGGGCTATTCCTTCTGCGGGTAAAGCGGTCAAAGTGTTTGTCGGAGATGGGGCAAACAGCCGGGCCGCGGTCGCGGCGACCGCCGAAGAATCCAGTCCACCGCTGATTTCAACCGACACCTTTCCGGCATCGCGCGAATGGACGCGCACGGCGCGATCCAGTAGTTCGCGAGCTGCTTCGACATAGTCCTCGTCACATCGATAATACAGTCGGCGATGAAAGTCGGGCTGCCAGTAGCGCTTAATGATTGGAACATCTCCGGCAAATAAGAGGGTGCTGGCTGCCGGTACTCGGCGGATGCCGGAAAAGAAACTGCGTCCTGGCTCGTCTGTTAGTGCCGTCAAGCAGTTGGCCAATCGCCTTTCATCGGGCAGGGCCGATATATCGGGCAGCGTCAGTATGGGCATAGGCGTGGTGGCGAAAGCTATCCAGCCATCTCCGACATGATAATAAAGCGGGCGAAAGCCTATATGATCGCAAGATAACAGTAGTTGACGCGTATCCGGTTGCCAGTATGCCAGTGCGAAGCTGCCTTCCAGGTGTTCCGGTGCATCGCTACCCCAACGATCCAAGGCCAGCTTCACGTAAACGCAGTCTGGCAGTTTTTCGGCATTGAAACCCAGTTGCAATGAAGCCGCCAAGTCATCTCGATTGCTAAGATAGCCGCTGAACATCAGCCGTGAATTATCTTCCGGCGATTGTGCCTTATTTGTTTTTTGGGACAGGTTAAGTGTTAATCGATGAGCAAACAGCGCGCCGTCCGGAAAATCAACTTGCAGTTCATTCCTGGAACCGAGCGAAGCAACGAATCGCTCAGCCTGGCTCATTTCCAAGGCGTGGCCGCGCCAGTCCACTCTTCCGGCAAAAGGCATCAGGTGTTCAATGTCGGCGTATTACTTAAGGTGATTGATAGAGAGCTGTGTTAGCTAACTCATTTGCGCAAAACTATCAGGGGCACCCAAGCTGCCGTTTGAACTGGTTACATCTTCAATGCGGGCTTCCGTCAATTGTGGTTTACGCCAAGCTATACGGTTTGGCTTATCAGTCATAATATCGGTATCTTTTTGAGTTTCCATGGTCATTGCCATACCTTAAAAGTAAAAAATTATTAGTAGAGCGGCTGTGCTGCCAAATTTAACTAAGCCGCTTTGCAGAGCCTGCCGAGTCCTGGAAAGCTTCTGGAAGCGATTATAATCGATGAACCTCAAAACAAACGAATCAACAAATACCTTACGGTCTAGGCTGTTAGACTATCGCCGGGATTGACTTCACGGCTCATAGATAATAACTTTAGGGAAGAGGCGACGACCGCCGGTAAAATCCAGATAGGTTTCATCGCCTATTTGGAAGGCGGTCTGTATCCAATGCGCAAGCGTCAGGCTTTTGGGGGCAGGCTTGCTTGATGCAGACGATAATCTTAGCCTCGCCAACAGCCAATCCTCGATCTCTTTGGAGGCGATGGGATAGCTATCCGACGGCCCGCAATGGACTTCGTATTCCGTGCAACCCCGTTTGATCAGCATGGAGACCTCTGTTCCCAGCAGGGGGTGTTCATCGACCCTTTGGCGCAGACCCTTGAACGCGGTACGCGCCTGCTCCAGTCCATCCATATAAAAAAATCCGCCATAAATACCCGATGAATAGCGCATTTCCAGTTCCAGGCCGGTCTTGAATGGATAGTGGGTTTTCTTGGCCAGTTCATGGATTGCCATTAATTGGCGCAGGTTTTTGGCTGCGATTTTAACTTTAAAACAAGCTTGGCACCCTGCGGGGACAATACTCTTGCCATAAGCGCCTCTAAAAAGAAAGTGCATCAGTGGGTGGCAAGGGAATGGAGTTGGAACCGGGCTGTGCAACCAAACGTCGATGCTTTGAGGCAAATTAGGGGCAAACTCCCAAGTCCCATCGTCATGTGCAATCAGCAGGCCGGTCTTGACCGCGCGGGCAAGATGCTCGCCGATAGTGTATAGGCCAATGCGCACGGCCATTACGGTTTCGGCCTCTATTGTCGATGGGATTGTATCGCTCATTATTTGATTTAGTTATTAATAAGAGCCTGAAAGGTGTATGTCCCCGTGGCGTGGTCAAGAGCGATCGGAACGATGAAAAGCTCCCATTCTCCTAGGTTATCATTACGCAAAGTGTAAATGCCTTGCGGACAAAGGCATCCCTGTGCGCCGACAAAATAAAGGGAATAAGGCTCTTGTTGTTTGCCGGGGAAATTGTGACCGCTCCCTTGGGGTTTTACTTCTCTCAGGTTTAATGATAATTGAATGCCATCGGCCAAGACAAGGGAAAATGCCTGATTCTCCGCGGCCTTGGCCTGTTCATAGCTAGGTATTGACATAGATTATGATGATTCCGAAGTTGTTGGTATGCGTTCCATTAATAAATAGGGGCCGTTCTGGCTGACTTCCTTAAAGCCCAAACGCTGATAAAGACGACGGGCTGGATTGAAAACTTCGACATGAACCGATACGCTCCGGTTTGTGGCCTCTCCTTCGGCAAACAAAGCGGCAAGTAGAGAAGTCCCGTAACCGAGGTTGCGAAAATCCTGCAACAAGCCGATATCGACGACCCGTATATCTTTCGAGTTTCGATACAGATAGAGCCGTCCGATAGCTTGTTGGTTTAACTCGATGATAAAAAATTGACCTTCTTTGTAGGCATCCAGATAATGTTTGCGTTGCGCGTCGAACTGGCTGTCAAGAAACAGGGTTTTCTGTTCTTCCGTCCAGTCGCTAAGCATGGCTAGCTCTTCCCAGCGCAATGAACGATATAGGCTGCGTAAAAAAGGAATATCGTCCCTTGTTTCCTTGCGTAATATTAAACTCAAGCTATTTACCGATAAATAAAGAAGATGTGCCGGAAACCCGACACATCGAATGGACAGTATTAACTGCGGACTGGAAAGACGCCCTGGGTCGCAATCATAAATTGGAGAGGCAAATTAGGTTGTTGGTTCGAATGGGCGGCAGCAGTCGTAGTGCCGTTGGGGCTTATTGCCTGCGGTGCGAAAGTTGTATTTGGAGTCGCCACGTCAGAGAATGCTATTACCGGCGTAGATGATCCAGAGTTTCCGTTAAGCAGCAATGTGCTTGGCCGGCTAGCGGCGGTGGGTTGATTAAGTCTGTTAGCTGTCGAGCCATTGCCTAGCCCATTCATGGTATGGTTATGCGTTGGATATTCGCTATAGCTTAGTGTCTCTGTTGTAGTGCCAGTAGTTTTTCCCAAGCCTAGCACGACGGTATTAGCGATTGTGCTGTTGGTGCCTACAGGAATAAAGCCTTGCAGATTAGGCAGATTGAAGTAGGTTTTGAGATCACCGCCATAGGTGTCTCCTAATATAGCGAAGAGTGCCTGATATTGTTGTACGAACAGTTTTCGGCCATCGCAGGGTAACCAGTCCTGGGGTGCAAAAGTATAAGGCAGTAAGCGGATTTCTCCGATAAAAGGATCCATGATTTTTCTCCTTAAGTGCGGGAAGGGTAAAGGCCGTTGATACAAATAATGAAATTCATCCCGTAAGATGGCATCACATTGTTGTGCGGCTGCCCGCTGGTGCCGACCTGAGGACTTATGGCGTTGGAATCAAATGCAAATGCTCTTTGCTTGGTATCGGTTGCATCGACCTTTAGATACATTGTTGTAGTGGATGTTGACGGCGTCGCAAGGATAACAGTGTTGCCAGGGGTAGAGGCATTAGCGGCAGAGGTGGTGGCCAGTACCGAGTGAGTATGTGAAGGTATTTCGCTAGTGGTCAGGGTAACCGCGGTTTGGCCGCCGGTTTGCCCTATGGTTCGTGGCGTTAAACCGGTTCCCGTTCCTTGTCCTATCGGAGTTCTGCCCTGTAAATTGGGTAGGGCGAAATTATTCACGCCGTCGCCGCCATATTGGACGCCAATAAGAGAGTACAGAGCTTCGTTGCCGTTTATTGACAGCGACTGACCATTGCAAAACTTCCAGCCTTGGGGTTCATATGTACCCGCGAACATGCGGATTTCGCCTAGAAATGAATCGCTCATTTAACATTCCTTAATTTTTAAATTAAACAGATGCGGTTAGGTGCGTTGCGGATAAATGCCCACTAGGCAAATACAAAAATTTATCACTTGGAATGGTTGCATATTGTTGTGCGCTGCCGCTCCGCCCACTGGCGTCAAAGTGCCGCCATCGAGTGCCACTGTGTTAGTGGGAGTGGCATAAATAGCTCCTGACACCGCCGGCGTAGCATAAAAATTGCCTGTAGGATTAGTTTGATTCCCCGTTGTGCTGATTGCATTCATTGCATGGGTATGGGGAGGCGTTTGGGTGGCAACCAGGGTAACGGTTTCCGTGCCGCCCGCTTTTCCCTGATTTGAGACACCTGTGGAACCTAGTGGGGCGCGTCCTCTTAGGTCGGGAAGATTAAAGTTCGTGTTTTGGACGCCTCCGAACTGAACTCCCAATAAACTATATAGTGCCGCATTTTGCTGAACGGGCATGGATCTACCATCGCATATCGCCCAATTTTGGGGTGCCCAACCAAAACCCAGCATACGAATTTCACCAAGAAACGGTTCGCTCATTACCTCTCCTTCACCTGATTAAGATGATTATTTTTTATTACCCAATAATGGGCATGAACAGGCGCATTAAAACCCTAACGGAGATTAGCATGGCTAATAATATTGTCAACTCTGTTTATGCGTTAACAGACAACTATGGGAGCTAGGGAAAAGAGTGTTTTTGCTTACTCGCGTTTGCGCTAATTTATATCTAAGGATTTCGCTCAAAATAACTTCCCTATAGTCACCGTTTTTTCGAAATCCGCGAAACGGATCAAATGACGCAAGTCTCGGTGGGATTCGTACCCAATTCGCCATGGCATAATACCGACATGCAAAAGACAGCATCATAGAAGCTTCCGGATTCGTTGTCCGAACTCGCCAATTTAAGGAATCCCGGCTTTTATCGGCTTTTTTGCGGCATAATGCGATACTTCGGGAATTAATATGGATGCAGACAATTTCAGCCTGAGGAAAATAGTGTCTCAGGGTAAATACTTCTTCTCCTGTCGAACAACCGAAGGGCAAGAGGCGAGGTGCGGGACCGTTTGAAAGATGCTCGCGGACGAAAGCAAAAATTCGGGGCCAGCGGTCATATTCGGTATAGCCGTAAGGTTGGAACAAGCTATCCGGCTTGACGCGTTTTAGTCGCCATTCGTTACGATAGTTTGGATTAACGATGAGCCGGCATAACCGAACCAGTAGCACCAGACCCGGTACTTTCTTCAGTGGCCTCTTCAGCGGTGCGATTTTGGCGAGCAATAATCTATGTGTCGATAACGGCAGGCTTGATTGCTGACATTGGGTTAATGCTGTTTTGTATTAGCGATGCTTACAAAGGCCTTTCTTTGCGATAGTAAGCCAACAGGCGCGGACACAGAATTGAAAGTTTTTCCTCTATTTGGGGATCGCGGGGTTTGTCGCGGTAGCTTTCGGAGACTTCGCGGCCCTGGACATTGCCGAAATTTAGTTCCAGTTGTTCATGGATATCGGGTATTTGTTGCCAAATAGCCCCCATGAGCTCTTCGTGGCGGCGTTTGTATTTGTAGAAGCTTTCATCTACCGGCCAGCCTAATTGTGTCATAGCACTTAGTATGGATGGGGTGCGCGCCACGAAATCTTCATAATGAATGACAGCGTCGAATCGATCACGCTCAGCAAAGACCTGATCCAGAATTAGGAACTTTTCTTCGATTAAGCCGGAATAATTCCGGTAATTTTTGGTTTTCAGGCTTTGGTAATTATCATGAGGGTCGCGCAGCAATAATACGATTTTGTCAGGCCGGAATCGCTCCATATGAACGGCGAGCGGGTAGGCTGTGGTCATCGTGACCTTTACAACCATATCCATTGCCGTGTTTACGCGTGGCGCGGCAAAATTATTGAGAATGTCAACTAAGGCGAGGCAATCGGGACGTTGGGCTAGAAACAGTGTAAAGGCTGTAGCGCCGCTTGATTGCATTCCATAGACGAGAAGCCGCATAAAACTCTTTATTACAGCTAGAAAAAGTTAGGAGATGTTTAATATTTTTAATTTTAACACAGGTAAGTCATGTTGGCCGAGCATGCCGTTCGTACTCGATTGATGCGTTCTTCACCATATCCTTGTTGTTTTATCGAGTGTTGCGCTTGGATGTTCAACTGCGCGAAATGCGACTAGAATAGTTCCGCACTATGCTAGCGGTTGGTAACGTCCATGTCGATAGATGTTGATAGTATGCGGTCAGAGGATGGATGCCATCATGTCTTCACAGCGTTCTTTTAGGGCATTCCCTTTAATTATCCGTAAGATGCGTCGCTTTGCGCGGTTCAGCCGACTCGAGAAAATTTGGCTGTTGCCTGTCTGGCTTTTACTTGGGATGAGTCGTTTTCTGATCCTGTTTGTGCCTTTCCGGTGCCTAGCCGCCCGATTAGGCGCGCCGGGAAACTTGGCGCCGTGGGTGCCGCTACTGGAAGCCCGCGACGAGGCCGTGGCATTGTCTATTGGAAGAGTGGTGCGGACGGCGGCCAGGTATACGCCATGGCAATCGGATTGTTTTCCGCAAGCCGTGGTAGCGAGAATACTGCTCGGCTTCCATGGCGTGCCTTATGTTTTGTTTTTAGGTGTTAACCGCGATGCCGTGGGGGCAAAGATGACGGCCCATGCCTGGGTGGCCGCTGGGCGGGTCCGAGTGACCGGCGGCGGAAGTTTCGGCCGCTTCGCCGTGGTGGGGTGCTTCGTTTCCAAACGGCATTCATTTTCGGGCTGATGGCCTGTTAAGCCGGTTTCGATTTTTTCCATGGAGATACTTTTCTGAAGGACGTATTTCGCTATTTGGCGCATGGGCCGGGATTGTGCGTCCATATACCTCGCTAAGATTTTTTTATGTGTTGGCTTTGGCGCTGGCGTTTCCGGTGCTCGACATGCTGGCCGCCTGGCTGTACGGCAATGGTCTGTCCTATGCCGGCGTGCTGCGTGTTTTGCGGGATTTTTCCATTGCCGCCGTGGCCTTGTTGTGCCTGTGGACCGTGCGTGTCCCTCGCCTGTTGGGGCTGCCCATAGTGTTTTATTTTGCCTTCGTCGCCCTTTATCTTGCGGTGGGTCTAGCCGAGGCCGTACCCGTCCGAATTGCGTTACTGTCGGCAGGCACCTTGGTGCTACCGGTGCTTTTGTTTTTGGTGGGGTATTACTGTTTACGTTTCGAGCGGGAATTACGCGTTATTCTGGCGGTTTGGATATTGTTGGGTCTCGGTAGTACCGTTTTCGGTATCTGGGAAATGGAGCATACGGATTTTTGGATCGAAACCATACATTTGCCGGAGTATATGGTCGATGTGAAGAGAGTTGATTTAGGGCTGGATCCGGAAACCCAGTTGCCCTGGAACTTTTTCAGGAATATGGAGAAGGAGCGCCGAGCGGCGGGAGTGTTGGCTGCGCCGCTGGCACAGGGAGCTTTTCTGGCCGCCGTGTCGGTCATGGCGCTGGCGTTGCTTGCACACCGTTGGCGTTTAATGGCCGTGTTGTTGACGGGACTGATGAGTTTCGGAATCTGGCAATCCGGTACACGCGGAGCCATGATCGTGGAAGGCATGGGCGTGCTCGGCGTGTTGGCGGCAAACAGTGGTTTGTTGCGAATCAGACGCGGTCTGCGCCGGTGGGTTGTCGGGGTTTTGGGCGTTATCGCATTGTTGTTGTCATATCAGGCGATTTATACGAGTTTATCCCTTTACGACAGCTCAACTGTTAGTCATTGGAACGCGCTACGAACGAATCTAGAAGAATTTTCCCAAGTGTTGATGTTCGGCGGTGGTGTTGGGCGCCAGGGAGCGATTGCCGCGCAAAGTCGAGCAGCGGTTATTGGCGGCGGTGAGGGGGCCTTCTTCTCAATCGCATTTCAACTTGGATTGCCGGGCGCTTTGGTGTTCCTGTGGTTTTATATCAATTGTATCCGTTTGCTGGTGGTGGGCGATGGCGGCGAGAGAGGATTGGCATGGGCATTGGCGATTTTGCTGGTCGCATTCTCTACCACTTTTGTGTCGTCGGATCATATCCTGACGTTGTCGGGTATGGCCGCACCATGGTTGATGACTGGGGGAGCGGTTCGCGTCGCGCGCCTTTCCCCGTTTGCCCGCATTAGCTCCGACGTGCGATCGGCGGATGCCGGTCGCGAATTGTCGTCAGGGTAATATGCATGACAACAATAAAGGATTTGTCATTGGTTGCTAATGTTCTTCACGTGTACAACGATTTCGAGCCGGAAAAGGGCGGTGGCGGCGTGGCGCGGCATATCGCCGGGTTGGCGGAAATGCTGGCAACTCAGGGGGTTCGGGTTCGGGTGGTGGCCAAGTTGGTCGATAGCAATGCGGGCGGCGGCGCCTATCAGGTTGAACGGGCGGGATGGCGCCAGTGTTGGCGTCATGTCGTCTGGGCCGATATTGTGCACGTCCACGGTGCGCGCAAGCCTTATGCCGCATTGGCGGCTTTCCTGGCGGTTTTGTTCGGACGGCGGCTGATCTACACGCCGCATTGCTATTATGACGAGGATGGCGGGACGCTCAAGAATCTGGCCAAGCGCTTGTGGGATGCGACGGGCGAACGTTGGCTGTTACGGCAGAGCAATGCGGTAATTTTATTATCCGAGCATTGGCTCCAATACTTGGCGGCGCGGCGGTTGCCTGTGACTCATCCAGTGATTATTCCCAATTGCGTTCTCGGGCGCGATGTCGATGGCCGCCGCCTTCCTCGCGGCGGCAAGCTGCGGGGAACGCCCGCGCTGCTGTCGGTGGGACGCCTGGATCCGGTCAAACGTCTTGACGATGCCGTCAGGGCGCTAACCCGTCCATCGCTTTCAGACGCGGTGTTGCACATTGTCGGGCGCGGTCCGGATAGAGTACGGTTGGCGGCATTGGCCGATCAGCTCAATGTCGGCGCGCGCGTACAGTTTTACGGTTTTGCCGGGGATGCCGATGTGGCGCGGCTGGCCGCCGGCGCCGATGTTTTTGTCATGCCTTCCGCGGCGGAAGGCATGCCGACGGTGTTGATAGAAATGACCTTGATGGGATTGCCGGTGGTCGCCAGCGATATCCCGGGCAACCGCGCCGTTCTCGATTTGCTGGGTTTGGACGTGCTGTTTCCGGTGGGTGATGTACCGCGCATGGCCGAGAGGATAACGGCCGCCGCCGCCATGCCGTTATCCGAGATGGTCGAGCGCATTGTGCGGGATAACTTCACCTGGGAGCGTACCGCGCACCGTATTGCCGCCCTCTATCTGGAGCCCAAGCAAATGGAAGGGGCGGCGTGATGGAAAGCGGACGCATAACCTTTCTGGGTTGCCCGCTGGACATGATCGCTCCCGGCGAAATTTTGGCGCGTGCTGCTAAGGCTTTGGGCGGTCGGGGGCGGTTGCGTATCGAAGGCCTGAACGTAGCCAAGCTGGTCGAGGCGCGCGGCGATCCGGCGCTGATGGCGGCGTTGCGCGAGGCGGAAATGGTGCATGTGGACGGAGCCGGCATCAGCCTTGGCCTGAAAGCGCTGGGCATGGTGGCGCCGGAACGGCGGGCCGGCATTGATTTGATGGGAGACCTGTGCGGGTTGGCGGCCGCAATGGATAGCGGCGTGTACCTATTGGGCGCGCGGCCCGAGGTGGTGCGAGCTGCCGCCCGGCGGTTGGCGGACAGCACGCCCGGTTTGAAAATCGCCGGGATACGGGACGGCTATTTCTCCGCGGCGCAAGAGGCGGATGTCGTGCGGGATATCCGGCGATCCGGCGCGGGAATTCTGTTTATAGGCATCAGCTCGCCCAAGAAAGAACGTTTCCTGCGGACGCATTGGCAACATTTGGGCGTGGCTGTGGGTATGGGGGTGGGCGGTTCGTTCGATGTGGTTTCCGGCGCCTTGCGGCGCGCGCCGAATTGGATGCAGCGCCATGGGCTTGAATGGCTGTTTCGGTTAAAGCAGGAGCCCGCGCGATTGTTTGCACGTTATGCGCGCACCAATTTCTGCTTCCTGTGGCTGCTCGTTCGCGCCCGTATGGGTGCGAAGCAAGAACTCGATCATCATGCCAATTAAAAAGCCGTCTCACTCCGCGCGCGTCTATAAGGCCTTATGCTTCCGGGGGTGCCGTGCTGGAGCGCTTGGCGGACGCGGCGGTTATGCTGGTAACGCTGTATTTGTCTACCCTGCGCGGTGGCATGGTTTTCGACGCTAATCTGCTGCAGATTGCCGTGGTGGGCGCTCTCGGCTTGGTATTGGCCGTGGCCTTCTTCAATAAAACTGCCGAGGAGTCGCTGCGCTCGACGCTATTCACATGGTTGCTGCTGGCGCCCTGGGGGTAACGCCTGTGCGTGCGCTTGTGCCTGCGGGAACTGCGCCGCCGGGGGCGCAACACCCGTACGGTCGCTATCGCCGGCGTTAACCTTGCCGCCTTCGAATTGGCCAACGAATTGAACGCGATGCCGTGGACCGGGCTGGTATTCAAAGGCTTTTACGATGACTGTCCGGCGGAGGGTTTGGTTTCCGAAACGCCGTTTGAAGTGTTGGGGAGTTTGGCACGGCTGGTGGCGGACGTGCATAAGGGAGGGATCGATGTGGCGTATGTCGCGCTGCCGATGCAGGCCAAGGAAAGCATTCTGGACTTGCTGGCGAAATTGGCGGATACCACGGTGTTGGTTTACTTGCTGCCGGATTTTTTTGTGTTCGAAATTGAGCATGCGCATTGGGTGAATTTGAATGGGATACCGGTTGTCAGCGTTCACGAAACTCCGTTTACCAGTATCGGTGGTTCGCTGAAACGGTTGGAGGATATTTTGTTCGGCACGGCTATTCTGATGGCGGCCGCGCTTCCGATGCTGGTTATCGGGTTAGCGTTAAAATTATCTTCGCCCGGCCCGGTTATTTTTAGACAGAAGCGGTATGGTTTGGACGGCAAACCGGTGCATGTGTGGAAGTTTCGCTCGATGATGGTATGCGAAGAGGGCGATCATGTCGTCCAGGCCAGGCCGATAGATTTGCGCGCCACCCGCTTTGGCCGCTTTCTGAGACGAACGTCGCTCGATGAATTGCCGCAGTTCATTAATGTGTTGCAAGGGACGATGTTGGTGGTTGGGCCGCGTCCGCATGCGATTGTACATAACGAACAATATCGCCGGTTGATTCATGGTTATATGTTGCGCCACAAGGTAAAACCCGGTATCCCGGGATGGGCGCAGGTCAATGGTTGGCGCGGCGAGACCGATGCGGTCGAGAAAATGCAGAAACGGGTGGATCACGATCCGCATTACATCCGGAATTGGTCGTTAGGGCTGGATCTGAAAATTGTTTGGATGACGGTTCTGGGCGGATTCGCCGGCAAGAACGCCTATTGAGCGGTTTAATTTCCGGTATCGGCCACCAGCCAGTGGCTGAATGCCCGCTTATGGGCGGCCAGTTGCTCCATTTCGCGGGGTTGCAGCAGCAGTCCGGACAGCACGGACGGTAATTTCTTCTTCAGCAGCCGCCGCCAGTGCCGTGGGTAGTACAGGAAAGCTATGGCCGAGTCGGGACGTACGGGGAAATGGGTTGCAATAGCGGCGCGTGTCGGGAAAACGATTTTGCCGAAGGCGGCAATGCGCTCAAGCGAATTTTTCGAACACAAGATTTTCTGCATATCGGAATTTAACAGCATGTGGTCGTCGAGCTCTGAAAATATTAAGTATTCGGCACTCTCCAGCCATTGGCTTTTATCGCGCTCTGCGTCCAGTTTCGCCATAACCCAATCGGGTATGTCCGCGCCCAGATGCAATTTTGCCAGATATAGAGGGGCGAGAAGATAGCGCCGCCAACCATTGGAAGCCCGGCGTAGAATCTGTTCCCAATCGAGTTGATGGTGTTGGGCCAGCAAGGCCAAATCCAGTAAGGCAAGGGGGCCGATGGAAAATTGGTGGCCCTCTGTTGCGTGGTAGCAGAGATGTAGCAGCATATCTTCCACGCAAGGGAAGCCGATGGCGGCATTGCCAAGCCGTTTTGAAACGCCGCGCGCCCAGAGAGCCGACTCGTAGTCGTCCGTAGAACTGCCAGGACGGGGGAAGGTAAGGCGATGATGCAATTCGATAGGAATACCATTATTAGGCTGAGCTAATGGAGGCAGATGGATTTTATTACCGTCAAGATAGGCTTCCGGTAAACCCTCGTAGCAAGGCTGATAACCATTTTTTTTTAGTAGTTCGAACGCTTTGACGACATGCGTTTTGGGAATTAGCAGGTCAAGGTCCCGCATTGGCCGGAGGCCTAGTGTTTGATAAGTGAAGTTTGCGAGGAACGCCCCTTTTAGCGCAATCGAAGGTATTTCCGCGTCGGCAAGCAAACGAGTAACGGTAACCAGTTCCCGACAGATGGCCAGATTACGAACGGTATGTTTACGTGCTGCCTGCTGTAAAGTCATTAGTACCCGGGGAGGGGTGAACTCCACTAAGTTTTTACGAACAATACCATCGTAAAGAATCGGGCCGAGTCGATGCATTCTGGCGACTCGGATCAGATAATTCCAGTCCGACTCTTTCATACAAAGCAGTAGGGAAGAATCCTGTAGCAACGGAGAAAGGTGCAAAATGTTGAGAATAATCTCTCTAACGTGATGACTGTCGTCTAACGGCATGTGGTTACAGTTGGGCTCGGGACGAACGGGATTTGGAATGCTCAACTGATTTTTCTAGGTTTATTGATGGCACAGAAATGCCTCCGCAGGGCCGTAAGCAAACCATGGTTCAACGTTTAAGCCGGTTTTCCGGATAAATTCCGCCAAAGCGCGCCGTTCTCCCCGCTGTTTGTCGGCACGGAATAGATTGTAATCGTCAAATAAAAGGACGGTTCCTTGAGTCAGGCGGGGGGCGATGGCATCAAGGGCATCAATCGTAGACCCATAAAAGTCGCAATCGATGTGGACAATAGCGGCCTGATGCGGGCCTATTTGCTCCCTGGTTTCCGCAAACAAACCAGGGATGAGGCGGATGGTAGGTGGGTGCAGGCCCGCTACGGCGCACTGCCGGGTAACGTGAGCAATGGAACTTTGAAACGATCCTGGTGCCAGCGTATCCTCGCCCTCGCTATTATCGGACATACCGTTAAAGGTATCGAATCCGTAAAAGGTGGGTGTCTGGGCCAGGAACTGAGCTACGGTTCCTGTTCGATTAAACGGTAGCTGGTTGGATTGTTCTAAACGCCGGCGAAAGTATTGGTGAGAAAGCCCGCTATTAATAAGAGAATTGCCTTTGTAGATGCCGAATTCGTAGTAGTCGCCCGGAAGTACGGTTGCATGAACATAAGTCCATGCGCGATGCAAGGCTCCAAGAGTATCAATTCTATGTAAGCTTGACGCAATCCGGAGGCGGCGATACCTGATTTTTAGGATATCTAAGATACTAATGGTCATGAAATATTTACGCCAAGGATGTGGTTTCGTAGCTATTGATGCATGTTTGATTATATATTGTCTGAAAGAAAACTCGATTTTTTCATGGTCTTGCCGCCGGACTGATCAAAATTACCGCATATTATTTGCACAGAGTGGTTCGATTACGCCCTTACGCAAAAGATAACTTTTGTCGGCCTGTGCTGTATCCGGCTGAGTTGGCGATTTCGGCGATTGAGAATTACTTCCTGATGGTTCCGTTTGTACCGGTATCGAAGTTTAATCGTATCAAATCCTTTCCCACAATGGCCGGTCGATTCAGAAAGCCCTGTGACTTCCGAAACCGCCTCAAAATCAATCATGATGGGTCTCCGGGGAGAGTTATAGGCTAACTATTGCTAATCGCTAGTATTTATTGCTCGTCTGCTTATTTTTAACCAATACATCAACAGTCATTGCTTCTATACCAACATCGGGTAGGCAGTAATCGATTTCGAGCTTGCAAGCCCGCCGCGCTGTAATTCAAAACTTATTTCATTAAATCAGTAAGTTAGGAAAATATAGCCGTCTCCGATTGCGCTCAGGCACGTCATTTGCATTTTCAAGTCATAACCTGTAATGACCAATTATGACTTGAATGCTTGCCGACAAATCTCACCGCCCCCAGCCCGGTTCCTTATACGCCCGCATCCGCGACGAATTGCGGACGCGCATCGTTGCCGGCGCTTATAAACCGCACGAGCGCCTGCCGTCGGAAAGCGAGCTGATGAGCAGCTACGGCGTCAGCCGCATCACGGTGCGCCAGGCCTTGGGCGAACTGGAAAAGGAAGGCGTGTTGTTCAAAGTGGCAGGCAAAGGCATGTTCGTTTCCCTGCCCAAGCCGTTTCAATCGTTGGCCCGCCTCCAGGGATTTGCCGAAGCCCTTTCGGAACAAGGCCACGAAATCTACAACCGCTTGGTCGGCATCAAAGAGCTGCCGGCAGGCCCCGATGTCGCACAACGACTAGGGCTGGCGGAAGGCGCGCCGGTTACTGAACTAAGGCGGGTACGCCATCTGAATCGCCAGCCGGTATCGCTGGATGTGACTTATGTGGCCGCTCACCTCGGCAAACGGCTGGCCCAAGAAAATCTGGCGACTCGCGACATCTTCCTGATTTTGGAAAACGATTATGCCATTCCGCTGGGTTATGCCGACCTGATTATCGACGCCGCACAGGCCGATGTCGAACTGGCGGCCTTGCTGCAAATAGCGGCCGGCTCGCCGGTGCTGCGCATCGAACGTCTGACCCACACCAAGGACGGGGCACCGCTGGATTTCGAATACCTGTATTGCCGGGCGGATAACTTTCAACTACGCGCACGAATCGAGCGATAAGCCATGAATACGATTGAACACTCAGTGGATGTACTAGTCATCGGCGGCGGCACGGCCGGACCGATGGCGGCGGTCAAAGCCAAACAGGCCAATCCGAATTTAAAGGTGCTATTGCTGGAAAAAGCCAACGTCAAACGTAGCGGCGCTATCTCCATGGGTATGGACGGCCTGAACAACGCCGTGGTGCCCGGCCATGCCACGCCGGAACAGTATGTGCGGGAAATCACCGTCGCCAACGACGGCATAGTCAATCAGAAAACCGTGCTGGCCTACGCCCGCAACAGCTTTGCGATGATCGAGGAGCTGGACCGCTGGGGCGTGAAGTTCGAAAAGGACGAAACCGGCGATTACGCGGTGAAAAAGGTGCATCACATGGGCACTTACGTGCTGCCGATGCCAGAAGGCCACGACATTAAAAAGATTCTGTACCGGCAATTGAAGCGCAACCGCGTGGAAATCACCAATCGCCTGGTAGCTACCCGCTTGATCGTCGGTCAGGATGGCCGCATCGCCGGCGCTTTTGCGTTCGATTGCCGCACGGCGGATTTTCACGTGATCAAGGCCAAATCAGTCGTGCTGGCCACCGGTGCCGCCGGCCGTTTGGGCCTGCCGGCGTCGGGTTATCTGTTCGGCACCTACGAAAACCCGACCAACGCCGGCGACGGCTACAGCATGGCTTACCATGCCGGCGCGGAATTGTCCGGCATCGAATGTTTTCAGATCAATCCGCTGATCAAGGACTACAACGGCCCGGCCTGCGCTTACGTCACCGGCCCGTTCGGCGGCTATACCGCCAACAGCAAAGGCCAGCGTTTTATCGAATGCGATTACTGGTCCGGGCAGATGATGCAGGAGTTTTACCACGAACTGGAAAGCGGCAACGGCCCGGTGTTCCTGAAATTGGACCATCTGGCCGAGGAAACCATTAGCAGCATCGAAACCATCTTGCACGGCAACGAGCGCCCCAGTCGAGGCCGCTTCCATGCCGGGCGCGGCACCAATTACCGCGAACGCATGGTCGAAATGCACATTTCCGAAATTGGCTTATGCAGCGGTCACTCGGCGTCCGGCGTCTGGGTGGACGAACACGCAGCCACCACCGTACCTGGCCTGTATGCCGCCGGCGACCTGGCCTGCGTACCGCACAACTACATGCTCGGCGCCTTCGTCTATGGCGGATTTGCCGGCGAGTCAGCCGCGCGCCATGCCAGCGATCACGGGTCGGCCGAGGTCGATTCCGCGCAACTGGCAGCCGAACGGCAAAGGGTATGGGCGCCGCTAAAACTCGCGTCCGGGCTGCCGCCGGCCCAGGTGGAATACAAGCTGCGGCGCATGGTCAACGATTACCTGCAGCCGCCCAAGGTCACCCGCAAGATGGAAATCGGGTTGGAGCGCTTCGACGGCATACGCGACGACCTGGAGGTACTGCATGCCAACAATCCCCACGAACTGATGCGGGCCATGGAAGTGCATGCGATCCGCGATTGCGCGGAAATGGCTGCGCGCGCCTCGCTGTACCGCACCGAAAGCCGCTGGGGGCTGTACCACGCCCGAGTCGATTACCCGGAGCGCAACGACGCCGACTGGTTGGTGCATGTGCAATTGCACAAAAATGCCGGCGGCGATATGGCCTGCTTCAAACGGCCGCTGGAACCTTATGTCATCCCGGTCGACGACCAGGAAAAAACTGCATACCAACGCTTACGCATCAGTTCAACCAACACGCCGGAGGCCGTGGCGCCATGAGCAAACCCTCATTCCCCACCGCGATTCAGCGCAGCAATGTGCCGGTCACTATCGACGAGAACAAATGCATCGCCGACAAGGGTTGCACGGTCTGCGTGGAAGCCTGCCCGCTGGATGTTCTGGCGATCAACCCGCTTACCGGCAAAGCCCAGATGAGCTTCGACGAATGCTGGTATTGCCTGCCTTGCGAGAAGGATTGCCCAACCGGGGCGGTGAGCGTGGAAATTCCGTATTTGCTGCGTTAGTTATCGAGCGCTGTAAACCCATTCAAGCATGTCGTACCCGGGCGGCTTTGAGCTAAAAAATCGGTAACTATTTAGCGCGGAGCACAACAACCCCTCTCCAACGGGAGAGGGTAGGGTGAGGGGGAATAAAATAATGAAAACGCTTTATTTTGATTCCCTCATCCTAACCTTCTCCCGGGGGGAGAAGGGATTATCTATTACGCTGAATAGTCACAAAAAATCGAGAGACGTTATATGGCAATTACATTGAAGGAACGGCCGCTATTCATCATCGGCTCCGAGCGCTCCGGCACCACGCTGTTGATGGCCATGTTGGGCAATCACCCGCGTATCGCCGTGCCGGAAGTGGCATGGTATTACCCGCGCTTCCGGCCCTATCTGTTCAGTTACGGCGATCTGTCGCAAGCCCAAAACTTACGCGCCCTGGCCGATGAAATGGTGTTCGGCTTAAAGACGCCGTTCTGGGACATGCCGGTTAATCCGGCGACTATCGTTGACGAGATTTTGGCCAGCGCGCCGCAGCCCGGTTTCGCCGGCATCTATACCGCGATGTTCGAACGCTACGCCCGCTGGCAAAACAAGCCGCGCTGGGGCGAAAAGACCCCGCACAACCTGTTTTACGTCGGGCAGATTCTCGAAGATTTCCCGAATGCGCAATTCGTGTTTCTGACCCGCGACGGCCGCGACGCCAGTGCCGAATATCTGCGTTCCGCATTCGGCCCCACCAATATTTACGCGGCGGCACGCACCTGGAAACTGTGCCAGAACGCGGTAAAACCCTGGCGGGAAACACTCGACGCCGGACAATGGCTGGACGTCGGCTACGAACAGTTGGCCCGCGATCCGCTTCCGGTATTGCGGACGGTATGCGAGTTTCTCGGCGAAGAGTTTTCTCCGGCCTTGCTGGATTTTCATCGAGGCACTATCGCCCAACGTCGTGGACAAACCCGCGATCACGCGCCGCTGGGTCAGCCGGTCAGTACCCAATGGATAGGTCGCTATCGGCGCGAATTGAGTCTGGAAGAACAGGGCATTTTCGCCGCCATCGCTGGCCAAGAGCTGAGCGAAGCCGGTTATTCGGTAGACGTAGAGCCGGCGGTGATCGACGACAAGGAATTGAATCTGTACCTGGAACGCGACCAACGCACCCGCGCGGCCCTGCTTGGCGCGCCGGACGGCCATCTGGTACACGAAAGCTACAACGACTGGCTGATCGACCAGCGCCTGGAACGCAAACGGCTCGGGTTTTGGTCGGACCAGGACGTACCCGCCGAATTTCCGCACGGCCATCCCCAGGAAGAGGAAATTGCCGGCTATCGCGCGCAACGGCGTTGGAAAGAGCATTTCGCCGTGAAGCGCGTCTATACCAGCAGCGAAGTCGTATTGTAAGGCCGGACGATGTTGAACTCCGCCACAAGCCAACCCAGTCCGGCGATAAACACCACGCTTGCCGACAGTGTTCTGTCGCGGCGTAGCGGCCGGGGGCGGATTTCCCTGCGCGATGTGTCTATGGTGTTTCAAGGTTTGGAACGCGAGCATATCGCTCTGGATCGTGTCGATCTGGACTTGCAAGCCGGCGCCTTTACCGCGTTGCTCGGCCCATCCGGCTGCGGCAAATCGACCTTGCTGAATATCATCTCCGGCATGCTCAAGCCCACAACCGGCACGGTGAGCATCGATGGCGCGCCGGTCAAGGAGCCAACGCCACTATGCAACGTGGTTTTTCAGCAGCATTCGCTGTTTCCCTGGCTTACCGCCTTGCAAAACGTGGCGTTCGGACCGCGGATGCTGGGCCTGCCGGAGTCGGAAAACATCGCGCTGGAATTGCTGCGGATGGTCGGGCTGGAACGCTTCGCCAAGGCCTATCCGAAAGCACTGTCCGGCGGCATGCAACAGAGGGTAGCGATTGCCCGCGCCTTGGCGACAAAGCCGACCCTGCTGTTGATGGACGAACCTTTCGGCGCGCTGGATGCGCAAACCCGTAGCGTGATGCAGGACGAACTGCTGAAAATATGGGACCGCTTCGGCACCAGCGTGGTGTTCATCACGCACGACGTCGACGAAGCCATCTATCTCGCCGATCGGGTGATCGTGATGCGCGCCGAACCCGGCGGCGTCAAGGCTGACATCGCCATCGATCTGCCGCGCCCGCGCACTCCGGAAACCCTAAGCTCGCCCGGATTCGAACGTCTGCGCAAAACCATCCACCGCGCGGTCAGGGAAGAGGGCCTGAAAGTGTTTAACCGCTGAGGTAATGATGCCGGTAATCGAATCCAACACCGGGTTGCACCAAGGTCGTCGTAAAGTGGGAAGACTGCTCGCCGCCCTGGGTTGGCCGCTGGTCAGCTATGGCTTGTTCCTGCTGGTTTGGCTATTCGCCGCCAAAATAGTCGCCAACCCCGTGCTGTTACCCGATTTGACCACGGTAGTGGCCAGTCTCGGGCAGCTAATCGACGACAATAGTCTGTCCAAAGACATACTAGCCAGCCTAGAACGGGTGCTGATCGGCTTCTTTTTAGCGGTGATATTGGCGGTGCCGCTGGCACTGGCCATGGCCTATTTCACTACGCTACGGCGCTTGCTGCTGCCCATCGTCACGCTGCTGCGGCCGATTCCGCCCATCGCCTGGATTCCGCTGGCGATTTTATGGTTTGGCATCAAGAACGGTTCCAGCTTTTTTATCACCGCGCTGGCGGCCTTTTTTCCGATTTTTCTGAACGCCTTTGCCGGCGGCCTCGGCGTCGAGCCGCATTACATTCATGCCGCCCGTTTCATGGGCGCGGGCAAAGCCGATTTATTGCTGCGGGTATTCCTGCCGGCTGCCTTTCCGCAGATATGGACCGGCTTGAAGATCGGTCTGGGCCAGTCCTGGATGGCCGTGGTGACCGCGGAACTGGTTGCCGCCCAATCCGGGCTGGGCTACATGATTCAAATTCATCGCATCAACCTCGACACCGGCGCGGTGCTGGTGGGCATGGTTACCATCGGCGTGCTGGGATCGTTGATGAATTTCGCGCTGGTCCGCATCGAGCGGATCGTCTTGCCTTGGCAGGCTAATCACCAACACAAAACTTGAATCATGTCTTTTTATACGCTGCGTATGCTTTCCGCTTTGCTGCTGTTCACGGCGTCCTTTGGCGCAACGGCCCAGGATGCTATCAAGATCAGGATTGGCTATCCATCCGGCATGAACGGTGTTTATCCGGTGGTGATGGAAATGGCCGGTATCGCCAATAAGTACGGGCTGGATGCTGAGTTTCAAGTATTCCAGAACGGCCCGCCGATGATGGAAGCGTTGGCCGCCGGCCAGCTCGATGCGGTGGTGAGCAGTCCGTTACCGATCGCAACCTTCCTGGATAAGCAGCCCAACCAGGCTGTGGTGGTCGGCCAGCTCGGCTATTCCAGCCATTCCTTGCTGGTGCCGGCAGCCAGCAATGCAAAAACCTTCCAGGACTTGAAAGGCAAAAAAATCGCGGCGTCGTTCGGCTCCGACTCCTATGCTGACCTGCTGCTCGCGCTCCGGCAAAACGGCCTGAAGCCAGACGAGGTGGAACTGATCAACACCCCGCCAGCCGAACTGCCGGCGCTAGTCGCCCAGGGACAGGTCGATGCGGCAGTGATCCGCGAACCGCAGGCGACTCGGGTTAAGGAACAATTCGGCGCACGCTCGATTCAGCGCTGGCCATTCCATTTTCTGACCGTTTTGCACAGCGAGTTCTTGCAAAAGCAGCCGAATGCCCGCGAGCTTTATCTGGCGGCGCTGCGGGAATCGGTGGTTTATACGGCGCAAAACCCCGAACAAGCCAGCCTTTGGTTTGCCGAGAAATTGCGTATCGACGCCAAATTCGTCCGGCAAACCTCGAACGAAGATCCGGCCTTTATCAAAGCCGAACAGGCAAATGCCGAACTGCTGGCTTTGACACCGGAACTGCGCCAGTTCTATCAGGCGCGCTGGCGGCAATTTCACGAGTTGGGTTTGATAAAACTAGCCCTGGCTTTTCCAAGCCAATAATCGATTATAGCCAACAACCATGAAGCCACCCATCGCTCCGGAAAATGAAAGATAAGTAGGATGTGCTGAATAATGTGAAGCGCATCGTTCGCGATTGATGCGCTTCGTACCTCAGAACATCCTACACACCGTATTTTCACCAACAATCTCAGAATCCAATTCGAGCCGACCATGACCGATATTTTTACTAATAACGCCAACCTGACCGAGCTTTTACCCCGGCTCACCAGCACCGACGCCACGGTACGCCGACTCGCCTTGATCGAATTGGCGGATGAAGAAGACGAAAGCCAGTTGCCTTGGCTGATCCAGGCCGCCAGCGACCCGGAACCGGAAATTCGCGCCGAAGCGGCTAATCTGCTGGCCGGCTGGGAAAACGCCCAGGTCATAACCGCTTTGGCGGATTTGTTGCTCGATGCCGATGAAGCGGTGTGCACCGCCGCCGCGCAAAGCCTTTCCAGCATAAAAAACCTCGAAGCCGGTTTGCAGTTGTTGCCATGGCTGGAACATAACGATGCCTTCGTCCGCACGGCGGTATTGCGTGCATTGCGAGAGTTGCGTTTGGCTGAGGCTGCGCCATCGGCATTGTCGGCGCTCGCCGACGGCGATGCCTCTGTGCGGCGCGAGGCGGTCGGCGTGCTCGGCTGGTTAAAATACGCGCAGGCCCTGCCCAATTTGGCGGACTTGGCCGAACACGATCCCGACAGCGAAGTCAGGCGCGCCGCGACCGGCGCACTGGGTTTGGCCACCGATCATTCCGTGTTGCCGGCTCTGCTGGCGGCTTTGCTGGATGTGTCCTGGGTAGTGCGGGAGGAGGCGACCTCGACCCTCGGCAAACTGAAATTCGTTGAATCACTGCCCGCGCTGATTTCCGCACTAAACGACGAGTACTGGCAGGTACGCCTGCGCGCAGCTCGCGCACTTGGCCGAATCGGCCATGCCGATGCGTTGCCGGCATTGGTGGAAACGCTAGGGCATCCGGTCAGCAATCTGCGCAAGGAAGCCGCGATTGCGCTTGGCGAAATCGGCGCCGATGCCGCCGTACCGGCATTGACCGCCGCCGAATCCGATCCCGACCCCGAGGTGCGCAAATTGGCGCGCATAGCCCTGACGCGCATCGATACCGGCTATTAATCAGGCCCTTAAATACCGTTCGCCCTGAGTCCTTCGCGCTCAGGAGAGCCTTGTCGAAGAGCCCAGCCATTCAAGCTTCGACAGGCTCGCCCGAACGGGATGTCAATGAAATTAGGGGCTGGGTTAATAATGACAAATGTGCCATTGAATTTAAACGTCGTCTTCGCGAACATCAAATGGTTGACCGCTGCTGTTGGTATCTGAACCCCATTGCTGAATGGGTGTTGACCTGCCATCACATCTAACGCCTTTCACAGGCACCGATAGGGAAATTTGATGCCCGCTCATAAAACCAAAAGCTCTAAAAAACACATGTAATCAGCTGGTTGCAAGCTGCCTTTCTTTGGCGCAAACCGATTCTGCCACTTGATCCATTAGCTGGTATGGAAGTTGCGCTGTTTTCGTAACTATCGTATCGGTGATTGCAAAATCATTGGCCGATAACGGTACCCCTTACGTATTGCTGACTTTAAATCTAGAGGAACAGGCTTCATGGCTAAAAAATCCCCCCAACTCGTATTGTTATCGCTGGCGGTATCGGCGAATTGCGCATTCGCGGCGCCGAGCATTTATCCTTCCGGCGTAACCCGCTACGATCCCGCTAAAGCCTTTAACAGTTATGTGTTGTTCTCGGGCGCTGACAGGAAGACTCATCTGATCGACCTGAACGGTAACGAGGTGCATCAATGGGCCAATACTGGCCAACCGCCGTTCTTTCTCGATCCGCAATTGGTCAACGGTCAGCAGGGCCATGTTTTATTGCAATTTTCCGGCGCGACTGGCGGCGGCGCCAATAATAAGGAAGCGCAGTCTATAGGCGAGGTGGACTGGGATGGCAAGGTGGTCTGGCAGTGGGGCGGCGCCAAAGCCCAGGATTCTTACGGTGCATCAGGCAACAGCAACGACAGCAACGGTTACGGCACAGCCATCAGGCAGCATCACGACTGGCGCAGACTGCCCAACGGCAATACCGTGATTTTGATTAACTACGAAAAGCCGGTAAAAGGCTTTAAAGCCGAAAAATTGCTGGACGATGGCATTTACGAAGTCGACCCGAAAGGCCAGGTGGTCTGGAAATGGCATGCCTACGACCACTTGAACGAGTTTGGCTTTAGCAAGGCCTCGCTAAAATATCTGCATCAAACCCTGGGCAGGGGCAACGATAAAACCAAACCCTTCGACTATCTGCATTTCAACAACCTGTCCGTGGTCGGACCTAACAAGTGGTTCGATGCCGGCGATCAGCGTTTTCATCCCGATAATTTGTTGATCGATTCGCGAGAAGCCAATTTCATTGCGATTATCGAGAAGAAGACCGGCAAGGTGGTCTGGCGCATCGGTCCGGATTTTACGCCGGCCAGTTTCGAGAACAAAGTGCCTCGGCCGGTAGACCAGATCAGCGGTCAGCACGATGCCCATATCATTCCTAAAGGCTTGCCCGGCGAGGGCAATTTACTGGTGTTCGATAACCAGGGCGAAGCCGGTTATCCGCCAGTTAAATTGGGCGTAGGTGGTCAACTCGGTTCGCGGGTGCTGGAGATCGACCCGGTGAAACAGGAAATCGTCTGGCAATATACCGGTGCCGATTCCGGTCGCCCCAATTACACTTTTTATAGCTCCTATATCAGCAGCGCCCGTCGTTTGCCAAACGGCAATACCCTGATCGATGAAGGCATGAATGGCCGCTTCTTGCAGGTAACCGCCAAGGGCGAAATTGTCTGGGAATATATCAGCCCCTATTTCAACCAACCGCGCGCCGACGATCCGCAGCAAATATCCAGCAACACCGTGTATCGCGCGCAACCGGTTCCATATGAATGGGCTCCCGCCGGCACGCAGCACTCCGAGAAGCCGGTAAAAGCGCAGGACGTCACCCAGTATCGCGTACCGGCCAATCCTTGAATTTAGCGCCGTACAGTTTTCATGACGACAATTTAAACTTCACATTGGAAGACGCTTTGAGTTCATTCAACAACAATCGCCGCCGAGTGCTGAAAGGGCTCTCGGCGCTCTCGCTGGCATCGCTGGCCACTAGCTGCAAATTTCCATATGCCGCCGATAAAAAAGGCCAGCCCAATATCATTTTCATCCTGGCCGACGACCTGGGTTACGGGGATTTGAGCGTCTACGGCCAAACCGATTTTCAAACGCCGCAACTCGATAGACTTGCCCAACAAGGGCTGCGCTTTACCCAGGCTTATTCCAATTCGGCGGTCTGCTCGGCGACGCGCTTTGGTTTGATTACCGGCCGCTATCAATATCGTTTGCGTGGCGGTTTGGAAGAACCCATCGCCGGCGCATCCGACACGATAGGCTTGCCGCCGGAACACCCGACCCTGCCTTCGTTGCTGAAGAAAAACGGTTACACCACGGCTTTATTCGGCAAATGGCATCTGGGTTCTTTGCCGAAATTCGGCCCGTTGAAAAGCGGTTACGATGTGTTTTTCGGCAACTACGGAGGCGCCATCGATTATTTCACCCACAAGGCCGGCAGCGGCGAGAATGCCAAGGACGATTTGTTCGAAGGTGAAGTACCGGTGCATCAGGTGGGTTATTACACCGATCTGATTGCCGACCGGGCCGTCGATTACATCGGCAAACAGCAAGCCGGCAAACCGTTTTTCCTGTCCTTGCATTTCACCGCGCCGCACTGGCCTTGGGAAGGGCCGCAAGACGAAGCGACTTCCCGGGAAATCAAAAGCTTGTTTCATTATGACGGCGGCAATCTGGCGACCTACGCCAAGATGGTGACCACGCTGGATGCCGCGATTGGCCGGGTTTTGCAAACTCTGGAGCAACGCGGTCTGGATCAAAACACCATCGTGGTGTTCACCAGCGATAACGGCGGCGAGCGCTTCTCCAAGACCTGGCCGTTTTCCGGCCAAAAAACCGAGTTACTCGAAGGCGGCCTCCGGGTACCGGCGATCGTGCGCTGGCCGGAAAAAATCAAACCGGCCCAAGTCACCGAGCAAGTGGCGATCAGCATGGATTGGCTGCCCACGCTGGTGGCCGCCGCCGGCGGCACGCCGGATGCCGCTTATAAACCCGATGGCGATAATCTGTTGCCGGTGATTTTAGGCACCGAGAATCCGCATCCACGCACCCTGTTCTGGCGTTACAAGGCCAACAAACAACAGGCCGTGCGCTCGGCTAACTGGAAATATCTGAAAATCGCCGACAACGAGTTTTTGTTCGATGTCGTCACAGACCAACGCGAACGCGCCAATCTGGCGGAAAAAAATCCCGAGGTGTTTGCCCAGCTCAAACAACAATGGGAAGCGTGGAATGCGTCGATGCTGCCCATTACCGACGATGTGCGCACCCATGCCGTGAGCGGCAAAGTCCAGGCGGATCGTTATCGGGCCTTGATGGGAGATTAGCGGCCGAGTGCCTATTTCACCCCAAACCGGTTCCCATTCCGATTCGATTGCAGCAGTAGTGAATGTCGGCTTGTGAGAATGGCGAACTGGTGCTGCCGACCCATTTTTGACGGTCGCGTTTCTACAAAGCGGCCACTCAGGGACATACAGATTCGGCAGACCGTAAGACTACAAAGCAGCCGCTGGCGACCTCACCCAAGCGGCCATAACCGGTCGGTGACGATGCCCACGTAATTTCTCGTCGCTCACGTCAGCGAACGACCGCTTTTTGGCGAGCAATCTTGCATCGTCGTCGGCTCGACCCGGCCAAAAACCGTCTATCGAGCTAGATTTATGAATGACCGGTTGATGCCACAAATTGCCCTTATGGCGCCAGTCATACCCCGGTATAAAATTCGGAGTGAATCGTAGCTTTCTAGCACCATGTTCATGTGTAGACGTATTGAGACTCCCGCCCATCATCGTCGGTCCGCATCCAACTCGGCGAGCTGTGCAATATTGAGCGAAAGCTTTTTATTCGGTCAAAACCACCTATAAAACCGTTTGTATCAACTTATAGCCGGATTCCTTATGGGCTTACTTTATATGGTGTTTGCCTGCGCGCTTGCTCCCTGTTCCAGGGAAAACTGGGATGATCGCTTTTTTAGCGCTATAGTTGGCTCGATGCGATTCTGAAAGAAATGGTCATGATCATGCGGACTTTAAAATTGTGGGTTCTTTTGGCGGGCATGGCTGTGGCCTTGTGTGATTGGATGTTGGCCGTAGCAGCCAATTCGGCAGGCGAGCAGACCATCGACCAATCTTTGGGACGAGCTGCCAATCTAGTGCTCGCGCTGGAAGCTAAATTTGACGGCCAAAGTACATTCGGCGCCGGCTTGATTCTCGACCAAGATGGCAACGACCTGTTGATCGTCACCGCCAATCATGCAGTCAGGCACGGTGAGCGTATGGCGGAAAGCATCATGGTTAAGTTCCGTTTTGCATCAAGCCAGAGTCAACGCGCGGTTCTGGAGACTCAATTTGATCCGGATATGGATTTGGCAGTTTTAAAAGTAAAGCTACCAAATGGGGCTAAACTCGGTCCCTGCGATTTGCCGCTGGCCAACACCCGCCGGGAAATGCCGTCGAAACGCGGCCAAGGAGCGTTCCCGATCGGCAACCCCAATGGCGTGGCCTGGCAATTTCCTATTGCACCCGACCAGGTGACGGAGGTCAATCAAAACGACATTGTCTTTCAATCGGCGGTCATTGAAAGCGGCCATTCCGGCGGCGGTTTGTTCAACGCCTTCGGCGATTTGATCGGTATGGTCAAGGCAGACCAGCCGCCGTATGGTGTGGCCACCCGTCTGACCGGCATTTTGGCGCGGTTGCGCCAATGGGGTTATTTGTCCGCCGATGACGGGGGTTCCGATGCTTCGGCGCTCGGCGGGGATTGCCGCGACATGGCGCCACCGGCGGAAGCGGACACGGCGGCGGCCGGCGCTTCGGTGGCGACGGCCAGCCGGCAACGCATTCGCCAATGGCGCGAGTCGGTACTGAGCCGCTTCGACGAAAATAGCAATGAGACCTGCGAACTCATAGAGGATCATACCCATCGCGGCGAACAGTGGGTCTGGCTGGGCAGGAAAATTTTTCAATGTCCCGGGGCGAATGTCGATCCAACTTTCGGCGCCGTCAGCGAAATCGAAGCGGCGATCCGCCACGGCGATGTCGAAAAACTGGGGAGGCTGGTGCGGGGCAAAGAAGATCTGGCCGGCAAGGGGATTTACTATAGTCCGCTCCATTGGGCGATTTTGGCCAATCGCCCCGAGTCGGTTAAATTTCTGTTGTTGAACGGCGCGCCGATCAATTTTTCGTCCCAGATTGACAGCCCCTATCGTAGCCAGGGCATGCAACCGCATCTTGACACCCCGCTGCATCTCGCCACCGCGCTGGAGCAGATCGAGATCATGCAACTGTTGATCGAACATGGCGCCGATCTGGAGGATGGGCGCTACTCGAGCAGTTCCAGCGGCACACCGTTGACCCTGGCCGTCAGCCTGGGCTTCGACGAGCCGGTCCGCTTGCTGCTCAAGGCCGGCGCTCAACCGGTCGACGAGGCGTTGCGGGCGGCGGCGGCCAACGGCGATAACGACATGATCCGGTTGTTGAAGGGACATGCCTACCCGGATCGGCCATCGGGCAACGATGTCAGGCTGCTCGCGCAAGCGGTCGAAGCCGGACAAATCGACACTCTTAAAATGTTGATCGCGAACGGCGCCAGCCTCCGTTGTCTGGCGCCGGGCGATCCGGGCGTGGGCTACGATCCGGAATGTCGCGACCCGCTGTCGATTGCCATCAGCCGCTATTCGCGTCCCGCCGATTATGGCCGGGATGGCTGGGAAGCTCGCCACCGGGCGATGAAACCCAAAATGCTCCAAGTTATTCGCCTGCTGCTCAAGGCCAGGGTCGATCCCACACCTTATCTGGCCGACGTCATGGACAACCGCGATTTGCTGGAATTGTTTTTGAAGGCCGGCGCCGATCCCAATGTCGAGGATCGCGACGGCAAAACCCCGCTCAAGCGCGCGCAGGAAAACGCCGACGACGAAACGGTCAGGGTTTTGCGCGCCTTTGGTGCCAAAAAGTAGTTCGAGCGCCGATCCATTCAGTACGGAGGAAAAATGACCGGACCCATAGCCGCAGCCCGTTCGAAATCGCGCCGCTCGCCGCCGCTGGGTCCGGCGTTGGCGGGCCTGATCGCCATTGTCATTGGCGCCCTGGCCAACGGCGCGCAAGCCCAATCGATTCAATGCGACGCGGGGTTGCGGGCGGCGAGCGACGGCCCCTACGGCTACCAGGCGCGCGGCGACCGCTGCGAGGGGCTTTACATCAAGGAAGTCAGCGCCGCCGCGTTGAGCGTCGTTTCGTTTTTGCAAGACGGCGGCGATTTCGATCCCAAATCGCCGCAAGCGGTGACATTGTCCTGGGACATGCCGGCCGCCGCCGGCGCGGTGCGGCTTCGTGCCCAGGGCGTCAAACATCGCTTGTATTATCGGATGGACAGCGAACGCCCTGCCGACCAACGGCGCTACGCATGGCCGACCAACGTGTTGTCGGCCGTGATTCAAAATCCCAGGGACATCGGTATCGTCGCCGCCACGCATATCAGCGTCGCCGGCAAGGATCAGGAGTTATTGCTGCCGTTACGGGTGGGGGAAGGAGCGGTCGCCGCCGCCAACGCCGATTATCGGCTGACGGTGCTGCCGGGCGTGACCTTGCAGGAGCTGTTCGTCAGTCTGTACCGCGTCGATGGCGACGGCCAGATCGCCCAAACCCTCAAGCTGGACGCGGCGCTCCGCTACGGCTATTACCCCGCCAGCCGGGCCATCGACATTCCGTTGAGCGGATTGACCGAGCCCGGTCTTTATTTGGCGGAAATCGCCGCGCGCTTTGCCGGCGGCGCCACGGCGACCGAGTTGTGGTTTTACCATCCGGGCTCGCCGTGAACGTCGTGAGAGCCGTCTGGAAAAACTGGCTGGCCGGCTTTCGCCGTCGTCGTGGCGGCAATTTGGCAGATTCGATCGCCCAGCAAGCGGCGCGCGTTAACAGCGACGCGCTGGACAACGGTCAATTGGCATCCGCCGAACACATTGCCCAACTCGAACGTTTGCAGCGGGTGCTGACGCTTTCCAAAGCCCTGGGCGGCCACGCGACCGCACAACGCTGGCCGGTGGTACTGGTCTTGGTTTCGGCCTTGGTTCTGGTCAGCGCCTTGCTGTTTTGGCATGTGCCGAGCACCGAAATCGAGCTCGAGGTGTTGGCCGTTCAAGTGACCTTTCACGCCCCGGTTCGCCAAGCGCTCACCAATACCGCCAGCGTCAAATCGCTGGGGATTTCCGGGATCGCCGAATTGGAACTGCCCATCGACTTGACCGGCGCCGAAGCCGACCGGGGCGGGGCGGGTGAGGCGCCGGCCAACCTGCGGCTCGCCGTTTCCGAGGACGCCGACTGTCGCGGCGACATTACCCTGGACGGCATCGTCGTGCCCGAAGGCTCCCGGATCGCCATCCGGCAATGGCCGGAACAAGGGCGCCTGATGGTGTCGTTCGCCGCCCCCGGCCTGCGCTTGCGTGCGACCGCGGACGGTTGCGTCGAGGTCGACGCGGCGACGATTCGCACTCGGCGGCTTCGTTTCGCCACCCCTAGGACATTCGTCATGACCCTGGGCGAGGACGATGCCGACCTCGACCTGCTGTTCGCGACGCCACCCGACCATTGGCTGGTGACGCTGATCCAGGCCCGGGATATCGATTGGAGCAGCATCGAACAGCGTTTGCAAGGGCAGAGCGCGGTTGTGCGGCGGGTATCGACCATTTCATCGGCCCAATTGTATTTTTCCGCCTTGAATGACGAGGTCAAGGTATTGCGGGCGGCGGAATGGCTGCGATTCGAGCGTTCGAGTGGGGAATTGCGCCTGATCGAACCGGGCGACCGGCAGTTGCGCATGCAATACCGGGGCGAGGTGTCCGGCATGGTCAGCGGCACGGAAAACCACCCCCGGAGCCTGATGCCGACCTATCTCGATTGGTTGAAGGCAAATCATCGCCTGTCGCTGTTATGGGGCGCGGCCGGGTATTTGTTCGGCATTGTGATGTCTTTATGGAACTGGTGGAAGCAAGGTAATTAGCGAAATAGATTTTATCCTTCTGGCCGACTTGCTTGTATTATTTGTAGAACTTCAAACCTAATCTGACAGTCAACCATCTAGTTGCTGCCATTAAAATCGTTTTGAGCGACAGGAAGCTTAAGGTCGTCTGGCGACTATCCGCTCTTCAGATTAATCGCCCGAAAGCCGCCATTGAATTCCAATACCCGATAGCTGCCGTTCGTCATTGAGTTAATCCGACCCTGAACCGACAATCGGTTCATGAATCTTAATGGCTACAAATGAGCAGTTGCTGCCGTTCAAGTTTTGAGGCTCGTCAACAATCTCTCGTCTGGCGGTTGTGATCCATCGCTTCGCTATTTGTTGGCTTTAGGTGGTGCCTGTTAGTCTAAGCCTCCTCGGCGACTTTTCGATTCTTCATGAATCGCTTTAAAGATACCCAATGCTTCTCTTAACGTACCGGCAGCCATGGGTAAGTCACCACCTTGTACCTGGCGTCGAGCTTTCATGATCAAATTGGAGCCATTTTGTACTTTGGCTTCGATACTGCCGCCAATCACCTCTTTTACCGTTTGTCGAGCTATTTTCATATGCGTTTCGGCGACTTCTAATTTATTGTCCTTCAGTGCCTGCAAAGCTTGTTCTAAATGGGTAATTGTGATGTTGGCATCCCATGCAAGCAAATCTACAGAAAAAGCCATGCCTAACAGAAAAAGACTGCTTAATAATAGTTTGTTTATCGACTTCATGCCTGCCCCCTTTGTTATTATAAAAACAAATTATTTTTAATTGCCCAGTGACAGATAATTAATTGTTTAAATATTAAGTAACGTATCAGCTTTTACTAAAAAATTCTTTTTAGAAGGGAATCTAAGAAATTAGACAATCGTCTTTGTTTTTGGGTTCCGTGCTGTGACGCTGAACGTGGACATTAAATGACAGCTTTCTAGCTTGTATTTGCCATTAGTCGGAAACTTTTGATAGGCTGCAATTGGCCGAACTGAAGCATTTAAAACTTGGTTTGTCCGTTTTAACTGGTTGACCATCGCCGAAATTACCGCAACGGCAACTCGGCATCTTGCAGATGCAACAGCTCCAGACAATGGCGCTTGAGGTGCATGAAAGCTTCCGAGGTAATCAATTCGGCAGCGCGCGGACGCGGAAAATCCAAAACAAGGTCTTCGATGATCCGCCCCGGCCTGGCACTCATCACCAAAATACGATCGGCCAGAAACAAGGCCTCGTCGATATCGTGGGTGACAAACACTATCGTGGTGTTGAAACGCTCCCAAACCCTCAGCAGCAATTGTTGCATCATGATGCGGGTCTGCGCGTCCAGCGCGCCGAAGGGTTCGTCCATCAATATCACCTTGGGCGAATTGATCAGCACCCTGGCGATTTCGACCCGCTGCTGCATGCCGCCCGACAATTGGGCGGGATAGTGTTCTTCGAAACCGGCTAGTCCCACCAGTTTTAACAACTCGCGTGCTTGTTGATGGCGCGCGTCGCGTCGGACGCCTTTCATCTTCAAGCCAAACGCCACGTTGTCGATCACCGATTTCCAGGGAAACAGCGTGTGCTGCTGAAACACGATGCCGCGTTCCGGGTCCGCGCCGCGGATAGGCCGCGAATCGACATCGATACCGCCACCGCTGACGGATAAATGTCCGGCCAGTGCGCCTAACAACGTCGATTTTCCGCAGCCCGACGGACCCAATAGGCAAATAAACTCGCCGGGGGCTATCGAGATGCTGACGTTCTGCACCGCTTCGAAGGCTTGCTTGCCGCTGCCTAAAGTGATCGACAGGTTTTCGATGTCGACCCGGCCTAGCTCGGTATGGCTCATAAGGCTTTTGCTTGCGGCCGATGCCAGGGCGTCAAGGCCTGGCCGAGCTTTTTGACCAATTGGCTGCTGAGCATGCCCAGACCGCCGATCAGCAGCATGCCGACCACGATGCCGGCATAATTTTGAATGGTGTAGGCCGACCAGGTGTAGTAGCCGATGCCGAATTGCCCGGCGATCATCTCCGCTGTGACCAGGCAAAACCAGGCCGTGCCCATGCCTATCGATAAGCCTGTGAAGATATTCGGCGCCGCGCCCGGCAATATCACTTCGTAAAATATTGCGATTTGATTGGCGCCCAGGCTGCGCGCCGAGGCCAGCAGACGGGCATCGACGCCGGCCACGCCGTGGATGGTGTTGAGCAGGATCGGAAACAATGCGCCGGTAAAAGTGATGTAGGTCATCGACAATTCGGTGGATGGAAACATCAGGATTGCCAATGGAATCCAGGCCACGGCGGGAATGGGCCGCAGTAGTTCCAACGGCGGCAGCAACAGGTCGGCGGCTAGATGAGAACTGCCTATGCACAGTCCCAAGGCGATACCGGCGATGCCGGCCAATAGAAACCCACTAAACACGCGCGACAGGCTGGCAGTCAAATGCGCCAGCGTTTTCTTGGAATGCAGCAAGTTCCAGGCCTCGTCGAGAACCTCGCCGGGCGTGGGTAGGTTTTGAAAGGTGACGATGCTCAAATCCACATGCAGCGTGGACAGCAAGTGCCAGGCAACCAGGCAAATCCCGACCGATGCGGCGCGCAGCAACGGGCGTTTAAAACGCGGTGATTTCATCCTTTATTGTACCGGCACGCGTCGGTTCACGATGGAGCGTTGGTAAAGGCAGTCTTTACGGCGACAAAATCCAAAACCCGGCCGCCCCGTTGACTGACCTGGATTTCCGCTTGTTCCTTGAGCAGGAAAGCGCTGAGGCGGTTTTGCTCCAGCACGAACCAAGCGTCGTTTGCCAGTAGCTTGATGCCGCTTAGCTTATCCTGCAAATACACCGCGCGCGCCGTTTTGCCGGCTTTGTTCAACGCATTCAGCGCGGCAAAGGCCGATACGGCAGAGGCGTAGCTGCGAACCGTCGGTTCGCCGTTAATCCAGATCTGTACGGCTTGCTTGAAGTCGGTTATCGGCTGGCCGCTAACGGCATCTTTCGCGGCGATGGGTGCCGGCGAGTAATCGCTTAGCTTGGCGTCGTAATCCAGCCCGGCTTGCTTGAACGCGGCCCTAAGATAGCGGTCGTCGATGTATTGCTCGACATCCAAGTCGGTGCTGGTGCGTTTCAGCAGTTTTAAGGTCTCGAAAGCGGTTTTCACGGCTTGCCGGTATTCCGGTTTCCAAGTGAAATCCCGGGTTTGTACGCCCAGTGGGCCGTGGAACAGATACGCCACTTCCGCTTCGATACCGGTGTATTTGGCAATCAGCTCGCTGTATTTTTCCGGTTCCGCCGCCAGCAATTGGTTGGCCTCCAGCGCGGCGCGCAAAAAGGCCACGACCAGTTCGGGGTACTTTTCGGCGAAGTCGGCATCGGCCAGCGTACCGTGGAAGGTGGGGGTGTTGGATTGCGCGCCGTCGTAGATTTTTCTGGCAAAACCGCGATAGGGGAATAGCTCGGCGAACGGCACGAAATCGGCGTGGGCATCGACTTTATGGGTCAATAGCGCGGAACCGGCGATTTCCGGCGCCTGGGTAATGATGTTGACATCCTCGTCCGGATTCCAGCCTTGCTGGGCGACGGCTCTGAGCAGCATGCCGTGGGCGGTGGAGGCGAACGGCACCGAAATGGTTTTGCCTTTTAATTCGGCCAGGGATTGCACGGCCGAATCTTTGGGCACCACCACACCGTTGCCACTGCCGGCGGTGCTGCCGGATAGTACGTTGATAAACAGGCTCTTCTTGCCAACTTTCCGAAACGCCTCGATATTGAATGCGCCCGGAAAATCAGCCATCGAACCGATATCCAGTTTGCCGGCCACCATTTCGTTGGTCAGCGGCGCGCCGGAGGTGAAGTTGTGCCATTGGATGTCGTATTGGGCGTCTTGGTATTTGCCGTCATGCGGCAGATATTTTTCCAACAGTTGCAGTTCGCGGATCAACAGACCGCCGGCGGCGCAGTTGATGGTGGTATCTTGCGTGCCGATGGCGATGCGGATTTTTTCGGCGAAAGCCCAATCGCTGCACAGCAGGCTAAGGCATAGAACAAAATTGCGTAGAGCTAAATTCATAGGTTGTTGCTTGACGTCTGGTGAGTGCTAAAGGCGTTATGCTGGCGTTTGGTGAGCGGCGCTATCGAAAGGTCGGGTGGCGAACGGATGTGCGGCTTCGTATGCCCGCGAGGCTCGCAGCACCAGCGCGTCATTGAATTGGGCGCCGACAATATGTAAGGCCACCGGCAGGCCATGACTATCGAAGCCGATCGGCACCGATGCCGCCGGTTGCTGAGTCAAATTAAACGGCGATAAAAAGGGCGCTTCCGGCGCGATGCCCAAGCCCGGAACCGGTTTCGAGGTAACCGGTGTGACCAGCAGATCGTAGCGCTGGTGAAAACGGCGCAGGGCTGCTCCCAGCGCGGCGCGGCGTTCATGCGCTTCGACCACCTCGGCTAGGGTATGCTTCTCGGCCTTTTCCACGGATGCCTGAATGGCAGGATCGAGTAGCGCCAAGCCGGCGTCGCCGATGTCGCGCCGCAGGCGGATGGCTCTTTCCGCCGCCAGTGCTTCAAGGATCGGCGCGGGATTTTCGAAACCGGGATCGACATTTTCGATAATGGCCCCCAGCTTGGCTAACTCGGATACTGCTTTGTCGACCAATGCCTGAATTTCCGGATCGACCGTCAGATAACCCAGCGTCCGGCTATAGGCGATGCGCAAACCCTTGATGCCGGTATTCAACTTATCTGTCCAGTTGCGGCCGTCGTTGGGCAAACTGGTCCAGTCGCGAACGTCCGGCGCTGCAATCACGTTAAGAAGCAGGGCCGCATCGGTCACGGTGCGGGTGAGAGGGCCGATATGAAACAAGGTGCCGTTATGGGCGGCCGGAAATCCCGCCACCCGCCCGTAACTGGGTTTAAAACCGTAAACGCCATTGACGGCGGCCGGCTGGCGAATCGAGCCGCCGCCATCGGTACCCACCTGCAATGGACCCAGGCCCAATGCCGCGGCCACCGCTGCACCGCCGCTACTGCCACCGCTGGCATGTTGCCGGTCCCAGGCATTGGGCGTGACCCCGGCCAGCTTGGTTTCGGTAAGGCCTTTCCAACCGAACTCGGCGGTTTGGGTTTTTCCCAGCAGGATCGCTCCCGATTCGCGTAGCCGGGCGGCAGCCGGGCTATCCTCGGTTTGCGGTTTGTCCGAAGTGGCCAAGCTGCCTTTGCGGGTGGGGAAGCCTTGTACGTGCAACAAGTCCTTAAAACCAACCGGCACGCCGTCCAGCAAGCCTTGGGGCTTACCTTTGTGCCAGCGCGCTTCGGAGGCTTTGGCCTGAGTCAAGGCGTTTTCCGGGTCTATCGCCCGATAAACATTGAAGTAAGGTTGTAAGGTTTCGATGTGGCTGAGAACCGCTTTGCTTACCTCAACAGGCGACGCCGATTTGCGCTTATACAGGTTGAGCAGATCGTTGGCGCTAAGTTGTGTCAGATCAGTATTCATAATGGCTATTCCGATTGCCGAGCGGCGAAATAGCATTTATTAATCAATTTACATGCCATTACCCAAGGCATTGTTTTAATGAAAAATTAGTCATTTTTTCTATGCCGGCACTGTTGGCTGGTAAGCAAACGTTGTTGAATGACTGAATGATTAGCAGCTTTAATTGCCACCGCACGAATGCGCAGTTGTCGAAGATGCCCTTTCCGGTTTCCAATCCGCCCATGCCGCCACATCGGCCATATCGTCGCTCTTGGTCCGCTTGAGACGCGTAACAGGTAGGGCGTCTCGACCGTGATCGAGAGTTTTGAGCAATTTCCGCGCGAGTTGTTGGTCAATGCATGACTTGACAACCATGAACGGTTCAATGCAAATACAGACCAAAAGACAGGAGCCGGCCAGCTATGGCATATCAATTTTTAGGCAACGCGGTAGATGAATAATATTTGTGTCATCTTCGATTTGGACGGCACGCTGGTTGACAGCGAGGGACTGTGCAATCAAGCCTTTCTCGATCTGCTTCCGCAATTGCATGATCCACTGGAGAGCTTGACCGAGCGCTATCGCGGCCAAAAACTAAGCTCGATTCTGATTGACCTTGAAAACCGTCTTGGCATAAATCTGCAAGATTGGTTTGAACCGCGCTATCGCCAGCGTGTTGCGGAACTCTTCGCGCGTGATTTGAAACCCATGCCAGGCGTTTTGGAAATGCTCGCAACCCTGAACTCGCCGAAATGCATTGCTTCCAGCGGACCGCTTCCGAAAATCCGTCAGGCCTTGGAAGTCAGCGGTCTTGCTGCTTATTTTGCTGACAATCTATTCAGTTCGTATGAGATCGGTTCATGGAAACCCGATCCAGGTTTATTCCAATATGCCGCCCATGCGATGGGCTTTGTGCCTAGTCAGTGCGCGGTGATTGAAGATAGTGAAGTGGGGGTTGAGGCTGCCATGGCAGCAGGTATGACGCCGCTTTACTATGTACAAACCGGTGCGACTTCTTCGTATCAGACTGCAGGCAATGTTGTATTCGATGATATGTCGCAACTGCCGCAACTGCTCGAGCAATTTGCTAATATGACCCAATCCAACCGTTAGCCATTCAAACCACCGAGACAGCCATGGGCAAGCGCTTCAACGAACTATCCGACAAACACACCCACTTCATCAGTGAACAGAAACTATTTTTCGTCGGGACGGCGACTGCCGACAGTCGCGTGAATATTTCGCCCAAGGGCATGGACTCGCTAAGGGTGTTGAGCCCCAATCGCGTTGCTTGGCTGAACACTACGGGGAGCGGTAACGAAACCTCGGCGCATATACAGCAAGCCCCGCGAATGACTATCCTATTTTGTGCCTTTGACGGCACTCCGTTGATTCTAAGGCTTTACGGCACAGCGAAGGTCGTTCATCAGTACGATCCAGAATGGGACGATCTTTTTACCCGGTTTAAACCGCTACCCGGTGCCCGGCAAATTTTCGACGTCAACGTCGATTTGATACAGACCTCTTGTGGCATGGCAGTCCCTTATTTTTCTTATAACGGAGATCGGGAATTACTCTCGGACTGGGCGGAAAAACAAGGCGAACAGGGTTTAAGAGACTATTGGACGAAAAACAATCAGACCAGTATCGACGGCATAGCCACCCACATCCTGGAAAAAGGCGGCTAAAGCAATGCCTGACAACACGATTATTTGCCGTCAAATCACCAAAGCCGATTTACCCGCGGTACTCCGCTTGTACGGACAACCCGAGTTTGACAATGGTAATGTGCTTACGCTGAACGAGGCCGAGCAAATCTTTGCGCGTATGGTTAGTTACCCCGACTACAAAATCTACGTCGCCATCCACGCGAATAGCATTGTCGGTACCTTTGCATTGCTCATCATGGATAACCTGGGTCATATGGGTACACCATCAGCGATTCTTGAGGATGTTGCCGTCGACCCTGCATGGCAGAACCGGGGCGTCGGTAAACTGATGATGAAATACGCCCTTGAGCTGTGCGGTGAGAAAGGTTGTTACAAAGCTGTACTTTCCTCGAATCTCAAACGCGATCGAGCCCATGCTTTTTACGAGTCGCTGGGCTTTGAACATCATGGCTACAGTTATCGCATTGGCACTTTGATGTGGTTACACTTTGCTGGACACACTTTTACAATGCCTAAAATTAAGTGTGGTCCAAATGAGTCGAGAAAAACCCAATACCTATACAGCCGAATTCAGAGCCTCAGCCGTTAAGCTAGCGAATG